>WNFE01009226.1_pt1 | contig 10623 bp, 6 predicted proteins | sample 5400451 | NCBI WGS metagenome assembly WNFE01 (sample SAMN13153344, study PRJNA577476) | soil metagenome | isolation source: 200 cm saprolite under Douglas fir tree site 2 hole 2 | place: USA:California | collected 2015-04-18
CCTAAATTCGTTGAATCGATGAGATAGAGCGATCCATACTTGGTTGGTCCCAGGAATAGCTTGCCGCCGGTGCCCGGCATCAACACCATGCCGCCGCCGTTCAGGTCTTGATCAACACTGCTGTGGGACGCGGCCCCCGAGGGAAGGAAGGAAGCTTCCACGGTCCCAATGTTGGCTGGACTCAGCTTGACGACGCTCATTCCAAAGTTGCCGCCGCCAATCGAGCCGTTTCCGGTTTCGACGAAAATGCTTGTCCCATCGAAAATGTTACCGTCACCGCCTCCCCAAATGCCGCCCGCATTCCCGCCGGCGCAGGTGTCGCACCAAACGCCGCTTTGCGCGAAACCAGAGCCCGTGTATCTGTAGCCGATCAGCCAGCCGTGGTAGCCACCGGAGTCCGTCATGTGGCAATACGCGGTATAAACGGTGCCATTCACCTCAGTTAGCGCCGTACGGGGATTCTGCTGGCCCGAATTGAAGCCAGCTCCACCGGCCGAGGCCGTGATGGTCACGGGGCTGCCGGCAAGCTCGGTTCCGGTAAGCACGTCAATCGCATGCAATCTGTTCGCACCGCCGCTATCCTTAGTCGCCACGAAAAGCGCGCCGTGCGGCCCCACCGAGGGGTCCACCACGGGCGCTGCCGTACTAAAGGGGGCAGAGGTCCCCAGGGACAAGTGCCAGAGTTGGGCTCCGGTGTCGGCGTTGAATCCGTAGGCGCTCATCGCCGAGGTCGAGTGGTTGGCAGATGTAGCCGCAACCAGAATGTTCTGGGGGCCACCCGGAACGCCGCTGACAATTAACACCTGACCTTTGACCGGAGCGTCGAGCGTAATCGTAAATAACTTGTGGATTTTAGAGGTTGGGGTGAGTATCGTCTCATTGCTATAGACAGCATCGCGTGCGTTGTTGGCGTTTTGAGTCAGGACGCTTACTTGAGCGTAACTCAGAGAATTCAGAAAACCGCACACCACCATCATCATCAACAACCAGGTAGCCGTCGTTCTGGCAGCTGGGGAGATCGTTCTCCCATACGATCTGCGTTGGGGCCCAAGTACTGTCTGAAGCATACTTCCTCCTCTAGGAAATTGTTTGAAATTCTTGTTTATCGTTTATCCGTGCGTTCAGCCTAACTGTGGCCCAGGAGGAGTTCCTCAAGAGCCACAGCCGAACACATGGCCTTTATTGAATCTCGATCCCACTCACATGTCGAAGGCCTTCAACACCTGCGTGCCGTTGATGCTCACGTTGAACGTCCGTGAGCTAGGAGTGCTGAAGTAGGTTTCGGCAAAGTGCAGCCGTACTGTCTGACTCGATCCGGGGACAAAGCCCGCAATCGTATAGGTGAAGTTGCCGATGCGCGCGGTCTGATACACGGCCATCGGCGCCGGGTTCGTGACCTTGCTCAGGTTGATGGTATTGGCATGATTGATTGTTGTGCCGCCGGCGAAGTCTCTATCTGCCACGAATGTAGTCAGCCCCGCAGTCACCCCCGGTCCGCCCGCGTTGATAGCGACGAGGGGTGGCGGAGGACACTGCGGCGGCGTGCAGCCTTGTGTGGTTGCCGTGGCCTGGTTCGATGGGCCGGATGTACCCGAGGAGTCCACTGCCTCGACGGTGTAGGAATGTGTACTGGACGCCACCAACCCAGTGTCCGAGAATGTCGTGCCGGTAACGCCACTTTGGGCGATGGAACCGTCACGAATCACGGTGTAGGAGACACCGCCAGTTGTCGAAGCCGTCCAGCTCAGGTCGATCTGGCTGCTCGATACAGCCGTGGCCGTCAGGTTTGTCGGCGGCGCCGGCGGCGGAGGTCCAACTGTGCCCAAACCATAAGCGAAGATCGTGCTCGGCTTCTGCGCATCCGACATATACACCATGCCGTTGACGACAATGGGGCTCGACCAGTGATGACTGCCGTGAGGAGCGGACCAGAGGTGCGCTCCGGTCCTGACATCCGTGGCAAACAGGGTAGAAGTAGCCGTGGGGCCCAACCCACCGCCATTGGCCCAGAACGCGATTCCGTTTGCTACGGCGACTGACGACGTCCAGCCGCCAGTGATTTGCCACTTCTGTGTCACTGTGGGGTTGTGGTTGGCGTCGAGTGAATAGACAAAACCAGTGAACCCCTTCGTGCCTGGAATGAGCAACCAGACGGTTCCCGTGGCCGGGTCTTTGTATACGGCAGGGCTGGAAAAAACCTCTCCAGCATTGTTAATCTGCATGGTAAAGGCGCCACCACCCGTGTGCCCGGGCCCGCCCTGACCCGACATATTCATGCCATCAAGGATCCGCAAGATGCTGTCTTTTGCATTCACCATTACATAGTGGTTACTGTTTCCCGGGAGATCGGGCAGTGCGACTGGATTAGTGCTGCCCAGATCATGATCTGCGCTGATTTCGGCGGCGAAATTCGTGGGAGTATAGCTGTCTAACGGGCTCCCGTTGGCAGGCGCTCCCATATGAGAGCCATCCGCGGGTATCGCGAGCGCGCTCTGAGACCATGCGGTGGGAGGGGCAAAATGTCCCCATTCCGCGGTCTCTGTGTAGAGCCGGTCCGTGCCTGGATGATAAGCGAATCCACCGCGCGACCAGATTCCTGCGCCGGAACTCGAGCATGTGAGCCCGCCCGTTCCGATGATCCCGGAGATGTTGCTGCAGACGAAGTTAAACGTATTCTCCGTTCCATTGCTCAAGTTGATCGCCGTAACGTGGCCCTGAGGATGGATATTAAAACTTCCGCCGCTCGCGTAGAGGTACGTGTTGCCGTTTGCCGCGGTAGCAAAGGCCAGTGCCGCCAGCGACTTAGTGGAGTTGCTGCCCAGTGCGTTCGCCGGCCATCCACCGCCTGTGATCTCGACGCCGTCGCCAACCTGGAGCTTGTGGATAAAGCCGTCGGTGCCGTACTGATAGACAAACTGCAGGTTCGGATCAATCGCCGGGCTGGAGTTGGTTTGGCAGCCCGAACAGCCGTTCAACACCTTCGACCACACAAGGGCTCCTGTCTCAGCATCGACCGCATCAATCTTTCCGTTGAATTCGGAGATGAAGAGCAGGTTCCTCACTCCGGAAGGAGTGGAGACATTGCTCAGGTAGACCGGCGCCCCATCCACGAACCCAGAAGCCTTGAACGTAAAGATCTGCTTGAGATTTCCTACGTTGGCAGGCGTCAGGATTGTCTCGTTGGGATTTGTACGCCGGAAAACAATGCGAACCGCACGGCAAGAAACAGACCTGCCATCATCAAGAACAGAGTCAATATATGTTTCGCCCGCTTAATGTTCATTTCATCCCTCACTGTTATTGGACCTCGATTCCGCTTATCAGCGATTTATCTGTTACTGCGGTGAATTGAATCACGTACACCCCTTGAGCATTGGCGTTGGCTGTGAACTGCTGGATCACTGCCTTGTTCATGGCGCCAGCGGCCGCGAAGATGTCAAAGTTGGTGAGCACCTGCGCGCCGTTGATGGATACGTTGAACCTGCGCTTTCCTGCGGCTGTCCAGAAGGTCTCGGCAAAGTGCAGCCGCACCGTGTGGCTCGATCCGGCGGTAAATCCAGCGATCGTGTAGCTGAAATTCCCAATCCGCGCCGTTTGGTATACCTGTGCAGGCGCTGGATTGGTTGCCCCTGTCAGATCGATGGTATTAGCGTGATTGATGGTAGCGCCGCCTGCAAACCCCGTATCGGCCACGAACGCGCCTACCGCTGGGCCGCCAGCATTGATAGCAACCGTTGTTATTTGAGGACCTGGCCTGGCGCGGACTTCGCTGGAGTTGGCGCTTTCGCCGCTCGCGTTCTGCGCCGAGACCACGTAAAAATAAGTTGTGCCGTTGGTCACGGTCGTATCGGTAAAGTTGGTTGCGGTCACGCCTGATTTAACGAGCATGTAATTCAAACCACTCGTGATGGTGCGCTTCACGTTGTAGGTCGTTGCGCCTGCCGAAGCCGTCCAGGAGAGAGTTACCTGATTGTTTCCCGCGATTGCCTTCAGTCCGGTCGGAGGCTGCAGCGGTTGTGGCCCGCCGCCGGGCGTCAACTTCACGACGGCAGCAGTAGCGGGTGAGAGCGTCAGCAGGAAATTCCCCCCAGATGATGTCACGGGTGTTGGCGTTCCATTCCAACTGGCGTCGTCTCCGATCGTTGCGCCACCCAAGGTCTCGCCGTCGGTCACTGAAACATCGTTGTTCGGCGCTTGGAGCAACCACACCTCACCTGATCCGTAGTTGCTTCCGGGCTGAATGGTTACATCGGCGGTGGTGGCGCCGGAATCGTGTGTCTTATTAATGATGGTGACGAAGAGACTATTATCGGCTGCCAGAACTCCATACGCCGTCAAATTAACCCCGCTTGGGTTGCCGATGGTCACTGGCACGATGCGTCCGTGCCCTCCAAGATCAAACGCCTTCACGCCATAGCCGATAGGATGAACGTGGTAGCCGCTCGACGAAGTCTGGAAGAGAGCATAAGAGGTTGTGGCGCCGGATACATGATCTCCAGTATGGAAATTGAGGCCGGAGGCCTGATGTGTCGCCCACCAATACATATAATCGAGGCCCCAGAGCGCCGAGGCAAAGGCGTTGCTGGCGCCAGGACAGCCGCCACTGAAAAAATTGTTGGTCTCAGAGAGCCGAAATGTAAGTCCGGTGGCCAGCACCTGGGACGCATAGGCGTCATGGCTGGCTTGGTATTTGCTCACGAAACCGGTGGAGAGCATCAAGTCCCTCGCCGCCGGGGCGCTGATGGCTTGACCGCTACCCCCGAAATAATTGTGGCGTTGGGCCCACGCGATTCTTCCACTTGAGGCGAAATCGTTCGCGTAGTTGACGACCCAGGAGGAAGCGCCTCCGGTCACGTCGGGTCCGCAGAATTTGGCGCGCGGATTGCTGATGGCGGAGTAGTAGGCCTGCGCATCGGATCTGTACGTGGGATAACCGCCTCCGCCCAGATATACGTCGGGCTCATTGCCGACGGCGAAGCATGCCAGGTTGGGAGAATTCAAGCTCAAGATGAAATTTGCCGTGGCCGCGTTCGCCTGAGGATCAAAGGTCTTTAAGCGCAGACCATAAATGACTTTCACGTTGGCAGCATTCGCAAAATCAATCGCACTTGCGATTTGTGACTGTGAAGGCAGTGTCCCCGAGTCGGAGGTGTTTCCGCCGATGCGCAGGCTCTTGATTCCCAATTGGCTGAACATTCGCAACAGCGGTTGGTTAGAGCTTCTGAAGTAGTTGGTGTTGAGCAGCGTCGAGGTCTCATAGCTGACGCCGTTGAAATCATCGGGAATGGCCGCCCCGGGATTATTGGGGCTGAGGTTGATCGTCACCGTTGATTGTGCGCGTAGGCTTGGGCACGCCACAATCAGGAATGCGCTCCAAATCAAAATACAAGAGCGAATGTACTGCTTCATCTTTAATTCCTCCGTTGACAACATCTTTAGCAGGTTCCTTCACCAATCACTGGAGAATGCCGTTGGTGAATGGCCTGCTTGCTCTATTTTTTACTTCCACTCGTCCGAACTGAAATGTGTGTCTTTCTGACGTGCCTTTGTCATCTTCGAAAATATTGGGCGTACTGGTGTTGGGGCGAGGTATTGTTTCCTGGAGCGCAATAAAATTCCAGCTCCTCACCACTGGGAGCCGAGCCTACCGGGCCATTGAAGGCATCATTCCCGTTGGAATATCTCCGTATTGCGGTTGTCTTGCTATGTATGCCGTCGAAGGATGAAAGGCGCATAAGAGGTGCACGTGATGCTCTTCAGAACCGGATTGGGGGGTAGTGTTCTACCCAGCTTGCCCAAAAAAAGCCTGCCGATCATAGTGAGTCACCTCTGGGTAATCAAGTTTAAGATGGTTAAATTTCGCCGATCAAACGGTTGAGTTAACAGACGTAACTTTGTCAAAGCTCTTAAAATGAATGCTGGGGCGGAAAAGAGGCGTAGGCGAACCTGAAGAAAGTGGAGTCGCTGTTTGCTTAAGGCCATTGGCCGACCGTCGGGGATCTTTGTACCGATCGCTCTTTGAGAAACCCGATTGGGCGAAGGTTGTAAATTCTCCACCATAGCTTGCCCAAGAAAAGCGTGGGGAATGATCGCGGTCGAGTTTTTGGGAATCAAACGTTAGATTTCGCCGATTAAACGGTTGAGTTAACTGACCTAACTTGACTCCATGGAGCGGAGTAGCCGAAACTGCTGTGCGCAACACAAGCTTCTGAAATGACCCCTGAAGCGGAAAAGAGAGGGGCGCACGCGAACTTTGAAGAAAGTGGATTCTCGTTGCTCGCTGCTGCAGGAAACGGAAGGGCCATCAGTCGTCGGTGATCTTGTTCTGATCGTGCTCATTCTCTCCCCGCCGGCCGGCGAACAGAAGGTCGGGGCGACGGTATCAGTAGGAAGCGGGCCGGCCCCCCAGCAGTGAATCCGGAGAGCTATTTAGATTAACCATGATGATACGAAACAAGACCGCATGTTTGGCCTCTGTCATCGCGCTTCTCGGTTTTTGTAACGTCAGCGTACAAGCGCAGCGTGCGCGCGGCGAACTACATATCGAAGCGCGCGACCCGCAAGGAGCAGCTCTAGCTGCAACCGCGGAGTTGGTGAGCCAAGCCAACCAATTCAACCGGAGATTTGTGCTGGGCCCCGATGGGCGCTACGTGGTACAGAACCTTGCCTTCGGCATCTATCGTCTGAGCTTGCAAACGAAAGGTTTTGCCCCCTGGACGGGGTTGTACGAGATCCGGTCAGAGGTGCCGGTCCATGTCTTGGCAACATTCGCGCTGGCGCCAGTATCCACGCAAGTGGACGTCAGCGACTCGGCGACCCTCGTGGACCCATATCGAACCGGCGCCGTCTACTCGATTGGACAGCAGGCAATCACTGAGCATATCTCCACTCAGCCTGGGCGCGATCTTTCCGACTTGGTCGATGAGCAGCCTGGATGGCTGTACGAGGCAAATGGGGTGTTGCACCCCCGTGGGGCGGAGTACGACGTTCAATACGTGGTGGATGGAGTGCCAATTACACAAAACCGTTCGTCAGCATTCGCGCCGGCGCTTGATGCCCAGGGTGTGGAGTCGATGCGCGTATTGACGGCGGATTATCCTGCAGAATACGGTCGAAAACTGGGCGGCGTTGTCGAAGTCACTACAGACAAGACTGCGCCGTCCGGGTTGCACGCAGCAATCAGCGCAAGCGGGGGAAGTTTTGATACTGCTGCGAGCTCGGCGGCAATCTCGTATTCCAGCGGCAAGAATCACTTTGTGGTCAGTGGGGACGGGTTTCACTCCAACCGTTATCTTGATCCCCCGGTGTTGAACAACTTCACCAATCGCGGAAATACCGGCGGCTTCTCTGCTTCCTATGAGCGTGACTTTTCCGATAGCGATCGTTTACGAATTTCGATCGCGCACAATGCAGTTCGTTTTCTGGTGCCGAATGAACTCGTTCAACAACAGGCTGGGCAGCGGCAAGATCGTGGTGATACCGAGACAGACGGACAGGTTGATTTTCAGCACGCCTTTTCCCCAAACCTGCTCTTGAGTCTTGCCGGTAGTGTTCGCGACGCAGAAGCGACTCTCTCGTCGAATCAACTAGCTACGCCGGTTATCGTTTCTCAGGATCGCGGCTATCGTGAAGGCTACGTGCGCGGAGACCTCGCCGGTCATCATGGTGTCCATGAGTGGAAAGTGGGCGTGGACAGCCTCTTCGGTCCTGTTCGCGAACAGTTGCAGTATGCGATTACGGATCCGACGCAATTCGATCCCAACACTCAGCAACAGTTTCAGTTTTCAGGCCGCCGCTGGGACGTTGAACCTTCTGGTTATTTTCAAGACCAGATACACCTGGGCAACTGGAACGTCAGTGCGGGATTGCGCTTTGATCATTACGCTTTCCTGGTCCGCGAGCCGGCGTGGAGCCCGCGGCTCGGTGTTTCCCGTTATTTCCCTTCTCTGAATCTGCTGATTCATGCCTCCTATGATCGGGTGTTTCAGACTCCAGCAGTGGAGAATCTCCTGCTCGCCAGTTCGCCGCAGCTTGATGCGGTAAATTCCATTGTAGTGCGACTGCCTGTTCGGCCCGCCCATGCCAATTTCTACGAAGTCGGTTTTACCCAGTCCGTCTTCGGAAAGCTGCGGCTCGACGCCAATGTTTTTCGTCGCGACTTTCGTAATGACTCCGATGATGACGTACTGCTCGATACCGGCGTGAGTTTCCCGATTGCATTCAGGAGAGCGAGAATCACCGGGGAGGAGCTTCGCTTGGAAGTACCGCTTTGGCATCGCTTCTCCGGTTATGTGAGTTATGCCAATCAAACCGGAATCGGCCAGGGGCCCATCACCGGAGGTCTGTTTCTTGGCAGCGATGCGGTAAACGGTCTGACGGACACAAGTCGATCTCCGGTCACTCAAGATCAACGAAACACCGCGCGCGCGCGCGTGCGTTTCCAGCCGGTTCGCCGTATATGGTTCGCCTTGGGTGGACAGTACGGCAGCGGATTGCCTGCCGAAGGCGCTCGCGATGACCCAGGTTTCCTGCTGGCACAGTTTGGTCCAGAGATTCTCAGCCGCGTCAATTTTGATCGCGGCCGCGTGCGTCCGAATTTTTCTCTCGATGCGGCGGCAGGGGCAGAGTTGTATCACCACGAGCAGCGAAGTGCCGAAGTCGAAATCCAGTCGAACGATTTGACCGACCGCCTGAATGTGATCAATTTTGCCAGCCTCTTTTCTGGAACAGCGGTAGCGCCGCAACGGAGTGTCTCGGCGCGTTTGAAGCTCACATTTTAACTCGCGGTCCGCCAAGGAGAAATATGGAAGGGTAACGCTTAGTTTGAAAGTGGACACTTAAGCGATGCAAGAGAGCGGCAGCGAAATATGGATATTCCAGAGCAGCAGCTCGTCAATGCCGCTGATCGGATGATCGGCGATACGGGTCAGTATCTCGCGCAGCTAGGCATCACGATCCAGTTTCGCAGATTCAATCCGTGCCGTCTTTGAGGTCAAAAAGGAGGTTCCAATTTAAATGCTCGGAAAGTCTTCAAACGCTCTTAATATTTCAAAAGAACTGGTGCTTGGATCTTCTTCCTTATTGCCAGGCCATCATGGCAAGCGGGCGCGTTCGGCAGCCTCAACCACCTTCCTCAGGAGCCGATAGCCATGTTTGACACAAGATTTTCTACGATGGATGACGCGCAGTTGGCCAAACAGCTGTGCCAGGAAATCGATTCCCGATGGAGACAGTGGCAGATCGAACTTCTTCTGTTGGCCAACAATCGCAACTGGGATGAACTGAAAGAAGAGATCAAACGAGGACCTACTGTCGGCCGCAAGTCTAAAAATGGGGTCAAGCTCTAAGAGGGAATTTCAGAGAGTCGTTGATTTCCTGGACGTACACTCTTTCCCATCGTGTCTGCGCCCTGACACCGCACCTCCCAAGAGGACAGAAGAATAACCGCAGTCAATTCACTGAAATCTGCAAAGTCCAACCCCAATTCAGCAGGCATCTGCCTAAGAAACAGCACTTTTGGGCTAGATATAAGATAAAAGCCTTATTTTCAATTACTTGCCTAATGTTAGATTAACTCTGCAATTGTTAGATTTAACCCAATGAAACTTGACTCCGGTTGGGTGCCAGAAGGACAATCTTCCGATCACTTGGTCGTAAAAAATACAAAGTAATCGAAAACGGAGGCTGAGAGCCACGGTCTGTCCGCATTTTGCCGAGACCTTCTGATCATCGGTCGGCTTGCGGCTCTTCAAATGTAAGCATCCCACGGGCACTCAGATGTTGACCAACTTCAGATATATTCGCGGACGCTGGAGCGATAGCAGGTCAAAGCCAGCAAGGAAGGAGGGTAACCAGAAATGAGATGGGAGAAACCAAGATGGGAAGAGATCCTGCTTAATTGCGAGATCAACTCCTACGCACCGGCTGAATTATAAGCCCGTCATGTTACTTAAGACCAGGGGAGAGTATTCGAGCGGAACTCGCCAAAGCCCTCCTTTGGAATGCTCAATGTAATTACGCCGCCGCATCAAGTCATAACGTGCTGCTGCGAAGTTGAAATCTCAGCAAAAAGCTCCCCGCGCAGGTCTCAGCGCGGGAGGCTGCACGATAGCCAAGAGACCATAATATAGAAAGCTCACGGAGGGAGAGCATCATGAAAGCGCATAAAAGCTGCAGTATATTCCGCCTTAACGCATCAGGGGTAAAGATCTTAGTACAGAAGAGAATTGCGCAACGTTTAGTGACCTGTCTTCTCATGGTATTTGTGGCAGGAGCGCTTTACGCGCAAAGCATCAGCAGCACCATCACCGGTACGGTTGTTGATCCGCAGGGCTCCGTGATTTCGAATGCCAAGGTAACGGCCAGCAACGTCAGCAAGAATGTCTTGCTGCAGACCAACACAGACATGGAAGGCCGTTTTGTCTTCGCGCAAATCGAACCGGGACGCTACAACATCACGATAGAAGCCCCGGGATTCAAGAAGCTCGAGAAGAAGGGCATCGAGCTTAGCACCAACACCAACCTCCCATTGGGCGACGTTAAGCTGCAAATAGGCGCAGTCGGCGAGACCGTCGAAGTGAACGCCGTCGGGCAGCAACTGCAAATCGAGAGTGGCGACCGGTC
>WNFE01004283.1_pt1 | contig 10622 bp, 12 predicted proteins | sample 5400451 | NCBI WGS metagenome assembly WNFE01 (sample SAMN13153344, study PRJNA577476) | soil metagenome | isolation source: 200 cm saprolite under Douglas fir tree site 2 hole 2 | place: USA:California | collected 2015-04-18
GAGGGAACTGTTATAACTACTCACAGTGTAGCGCAGTTTGGAACGATGGTCTCGGCGAGTAATTACGAGTCCACAAGTGTCCGAGACTCCTCTTCCGGCGAGGACGTTGTTTTTTTCCTGATGACGCTCCTCAACGTGGAGAGAGAAACAGCCTCGGATGCTAGTGTGAAGATCCATGAAACTACGGCTTTCTTGGAACCGGCCAAGCCGGATTCTCAACCGGCCGTTTTCCAGTCCACTGCAAGCATAGCCTGCGACAACTAGTCTCCACGCCAGCCCTTGCGGGGCTGGGTTGATTGGTCTTGAGAGTCAGTGGAGCCTTAACCCCGCTGATCTCCTCAGAAACGCAAACGTTCGAGCGGAGCCTTCGCAGTCCACAACAGGGTCGTGTTGGCTGTGGGTACGAGAACGGGACTGGAGAACGCGAAGTATGGCGCAGCCTATACGCGCGATGACCCCTAATGATCGCGTACCGAGGAACTCGCTCACACAACAGAGTCTGGTTCTTCGCCGCTGTGAGAATTCCCTAGCCGCCGTTCCTGAAAGTATTCCCACGATAATCGGGCGAAAAGAGAAGATGAAGTTACCAAGCGAGATCACAATCTTCCATGCTCGAACCCGAATTCCCGGCGAGACCGAACCCAGTCGACCTCGTGAAGCTGACAACCGATGAGTGCGAAATCCAGACTCTCCAGTCTAGGCTGGGTAGGCTCGATTGTCACGATCATTCTTGGTGCCCTATTGCTTCTGAGTCCTTCCTCCATCTTCCGACCTAACAGCGTTGGAAACAGCGTTCTGACGAGTGCTTCGATCCTATCTTTACCCTGGGCTTGGCTTGGTACTCTCTACGCGATTCCCCTACTCTGGCTACTACTTATCGGGTGGATCCTCGGACTCTTTGCAGCAATTGGCGTACTCTCAAAACGACATACCGGAAGACAGATTGAAACAGAGCCAAGGTACGATCAACACGGGAAACAGAAAAATCCAAGCACTACCCGTAAATCCCACCGACGCTCCCTGACCGCAGTGCTGGCCGTAGCGCTGATTGTTCTTGCAATAAGCGGAATGACCGCGTTCCTCGTCCCACCCACCACGTCCAACCCTGGACAGGGAAACGGGCACGGAGGTCAAGGTAACGGCACCGGGGGAAACGGCGGAAGTCTAGCTGGTCTATCAACAAATATCTCCCAGGTCGACCAGATTTCAGATGCCAAAGGACTCGGGTATAGTGGACAGAGAAAGATGGCCGTCGACAGCGCCGGCGATGTCTACCTCGCCTACAGAAAAGCACCCCCGGGACTTAGCGAGAGCGAGATCTACGTGGCCATGTCCCAAGACAACGGCAAGTCTTGGACCGACCTTGGAGGCGGACCAGTCGCTATCGTCAACGCACCCCCGGTCATGTCCGGCACAACAGAAGGTGGGGGAACAGGATCAGACCAGCGAGTTCCCTCAATAGCAATAGACTCGAAAAACCAGGTCCACGTAGTATGGTACGGCCGCGATCAAGTGTACAACGGCACCAACGAGAGACAGATCAAATACGCGAGATGGAACGGAGCCGCATGGTCCCCCTGGATAAACATATCCCCCGTTCCAGGATATTTCGAAAGCGTATATTGGCAAGAGCACCCAGTCATCATAGTCGACAGGAACGATATGCTGCACGTTCTCTGGGAAGGAGCCGACTCTGGAAGCGCCGGAGTCCAGCAGATAAGACACTCCGCGTCAACAGATGGAGGAATCACCTGGACCAAATGGGAGAACATCTTCCCCCTAGATTCATCCGGCCAGAGCAGGCCCGACGCTGTCGTAGATAAGAACGGAAATCTCTATACGGCATGGTACGGAGGAGTATCAGGGCAAACCGGAACACGCATCAAATACGCTCGGTGGGACGCCAGCTCAAGGACCTGGGGCCAACCACAGATCGTAGCCGGCATCGAGGGCTTTAACCAAAAACACGTCAGCCTCGCCATCGACAAGTCGAACACCCTAAGGCTGGTCTGGGATGGTCCCGACAATAGCAACTCGAACTCCCTCGTGAAATATTCAAGCTTAAACCTGAATCTCTCCTCCCCAGCCTGGTCGGCCTGGACCAACATTAATCCTATAACGCAACCCAGCCAGTCAGACCCGACCATCTCCATCGGCCCCGCCGGAATAGTGCTCGTTGCCTGGCAGGAATGGTCCGGCAGCGATGCAACTACCGCAACCAATGCAACAGTCTACATCATGGAAGTGGGCGCGGTCCAATCCAAGACTCCACTCGGCGGCAACATCTCAACAAACAACAAGTGGCCCGTAATGCCGGAAGATTCATCTGAGGGCATCGTCCGCATAAGCTGGCTGAGCGGGCAAGGGGCACCATACACGGTTTGCTACAGCCAGACTACTCTGACACTAACCTAGATGACCTACCAAACCGGAGGCCAAGTTGACCTCCGAAGCCCAACGACCAAAAGGGTCGAAATGGAAGAACATCACCCTAGCCACCACCACCGCAACACTCCTTCTCCTACTACTCATCATCATTCAAGTCGCCACCCAAGCACCCCCAGCACCCGCAGCCCGAGGCACGGACATAGGAAACAGAGTGTCTTCTACAACTGACTGGCAGGGGCTGGCCTGGGGAGAGACTCGGAAACTAGCCGAGAGCAGCAACGGAACACTCTACCTCGGCTACAGATCGCAAGAACAAGGAGGACAGGGATACAAGGCCTATGTCGACTTCTCAAAGGACCAAGGTGTCACATGGGTGCACCTAGGCGGCGGACCAATTTTCCCCGGCACCGGGATACAGCGAGTTCCAGCACTCTCAATTGGAAGCAATGATGTGGTGCAGGTTGTCTGGTACGCTGAACTAGGCGCCTCAGCTGGAGGCGTAGATCGTCAGATATGGTATTCGCGATGGCTTGGAAACGCATGGTTGACACCGAAGATAATACCACAGCACATAGATGGCTTCCAGCAAGCCTCGGACCCAACCCACTGGCAAGAACACCCTGACATCATCGTCGATCGATTCGACCCCACCCGCGTATACGTGGTCTGGGAAGGAACAGACCTGTCCAACCTTGCACTTCAGAACTGTGGATCAACCAACTGTGATACGCCAATGTTCATGATGTCCACCGATGCGGGGGACACGTGGTCAGCGGGACCGGGGTTTTCCAGCGGTACCTATTACAAACTAGCTCAGCCAAACGCAGAATCACACTCGAGACCCGGCATTGTTCAGGATTCGAACGGAGCACTACATGTTACCTGGTACGGAAACGATCCTGGACAAGGTGCGCAAAGCCTCATCCGGTATGTGAGCTCCACAGACGGCGGGACAACTTGGTCTTCAGAAACAGCTCCCATTCCTACGACTTACGGATCCGACCAGCGGTTCCCCAGTATGGCGGCCGATTCTCAGGGACGGGTGCACCTCGTGTGGAAGGAGAGGGACCTGTTGTTGTCACAAAACCAGACGCTATACTCTGTCCTGTCTGAAGGGTCCTGGTCTAAACCAGTCATTATTCATCCTGATCAAGACGATCAGTTGTCTCCCATGATTCAGGTTGACGACCAGGGAAGCGTGTACGTGGGCTGGCACACGGGTGGACCTTTCGCTTGGCAAGGTGATCCCCCGAGTGCGTTTGACGGGTCGCAGATTTGGCTGGCGAAGCTCAACGGGACAGGCTGGCTAGCCCGGCAGGTGACGAATTTCGCGACGAATCGGTTCGTCAACTTTCCGGCGAGCTCGATGAAGCCCTCAACTGTCCAGATGGTCTGGGTTGAGGCAAACTCGCCCAAGCCCTATGCGATCAAGTACGCTTCCTTCAGCTTCTGAAGGCTTGTCTGGCCTCTTTGCAAGACTCTATAGGCGCTCAGATTTTGGGCTTCGGGGAGTTTCTGGTTCCTACCCAGCCCTGTCTGTTCATTGTTACCAATGAGAAGATTTTCACAGGGACCATTACGAAGAGCATTAGAAATGTCATGATCACTGCCAGAGCCAAGTCCCTGGGAACTTGCCTGAGGTGGCTGAGGCCCTTGAAGGAGCGGCCGCCGATAGACACGACAAGCCATAGGAGAGGAAGATTGAACGCCACGCCGAATAGAGTCGTCAACGTTCCGGGGCTTGTCAGGGCGAAGTACAGGGTTGCCAGACCACCGATCGCGAGAGTGTATGGAGTTATTGTGGCGTGGAACATGCTAACAGGGAGTATCCAGCTCTTCCGCCAGGCCCAGCCTTGCCAGAAGGCGCGTAGGTTGCCCCTGTAACTGTTCCTGCTCCAGCGGATCTTTCTTCGGACGAAGTTGTTCAGTCCTCCAGAGTAGACTGTCTTCGCTTGGGCAGTGCTCTGATAGACAGTGTTGTAACCCCTTGAGAGTAGGAGGTGGGTGAGCCGCAAATCGTCTCCCCCTATGCACGTCTTGCCAAGGAAAGTCTCTCCTGTGAGTTCGGGAAGTATGGGGAGTAGTAGGGATCTGCGATAGGCTGCGGTCCTACCGGACAGGCAGTTGACAACCCCGTCAACTGACATTCCCGGAACGAAGTCTATGTATCTCAGGTCGAGAAGCCAGTTCTCGATTCTCCACACTATCGATTTCTGGAAGTCTTCCACGTTCTGTTTAGCCCCTACTCCGCCGATATTGTGGTCGTTGAACGGTTTCAGAATCTCCTCGATCAAGTTCGGGGCCCAGGCGGTATCGCTGTCTGAAAGGACGACGATCTCGCCAGTTGCTTCGCGTATCCCCCAGGCGAGCGCGGGCCGTTTCCCAGGCTCGTCGGTAATCATCAGCTTGACCTTCGGAAATGCGTTCAAGGGGAAATTTTTGTGAATGTTTTCAATGTTCACAGTGTCCCCACTGTCCACAACGAGAATGACTTCGTCTACATTGTTTGAAAGGTAGGACTTGATCGCTCGGACCAGTACTTCTGGGTCTTCCCTGTACACTGGCACAACCACCGAGGTTGTCGCAGTGTAGCTTGTCTGAAAGGGTCTGTAGTTTGCGCCGTAGAGTCTCCGAATCCCCCAGAGGCTCCATGTAATTATTCCGATGATGCCGAGCGGTATGAAGGGAAGAATGTCAGGCATTGACGACCATTGGAGCCTTCTGTTGGTTGGCACTTCGTTCGTTGACCTGTTTGACTGCGGAGAGCAGTGGGAGGTCTGTTCCCTTGGCCTTCATGAACGAGATGAACGCTTCTAGGTCTTTAGGGAGGCACATGCCGCCGAAGGGGCGACCCCCAAAGATTCCCCATTCTTTCATGTCACCTCGTAGTCCGAGAGCTAACAGAGGCATGAGTCGGCTAACTTCTTCTGATTTAATTCCGACCGCTTTGCACGCCTGGTCTATTTCGTTGAAGAAGCTGACTTTTGTCGCATTGAAGAGGTTCGACGTGTACTTTACCATCTCAGAGGTCTCGAGGCTGAAGCGGGTGATGGGAGACGTGAAAGAGGAGTAAAGAGATTGCAGTTTGTCTCCAGCGGTCTTGTCAGCTTCTCCAATCACTACTGCTCCGGGGTTGAGGAAGTCATCGAGGGCAAATTTTTCCCGTAGAAATTCGGGATTGTGGCAGACTCCGATCATGGGGCCGATTTGTGATTGAGCAGACAATTCGATCTGAGGGATCACCTGTTCCCTCGTTGTCCCCGGTGGAGTGGTGCTTCTCACTACGATCAGATGGTATTGGTTCGCTTCGCGGAGTGTCCTTCCCACTTCCGCGGTTACGGCGAGGAGGGTTCTTAGGTCCGGGGAGCCGTTGAGGTTGGGGGTGGGCGCGCAGATCATTGTCACGCTACTCTGGTCTACCGCCTCTCGGATTGACGGGACTGTCCGGTATCCCTCTAGGGCGATCTGGGCCATCTTTGTCTCGATTAGGTCGTAGAAGACTACGTGGTGCCCTTTTGCAGCGAGCCCAACGCCGGTTGCTTTTCCAACGACCCCTGCTGCTATGACGGCTATATGCAGCCTAGTACACCTGTCGAACCGTGCTGCCTATTTCCGGCAATAAAAGGATATACTCTTTGGATAACAGCAGCTTGAGCAATAGTGATATGATTATCTCTGGATAGCTTTTTCGACCCACTATCTTCTCCCCGGTCGGCCTCGCCCAGTCAACGTGCTGATGAGAAAGGTTGTGAACATGAAGAGGAGAAGCAGGATCAGTATGATGCTTACTAGCGAGAGGAGGGACAGGGTGAGGAATCGGAGCGGAAGTATGAGGAAGTTTAGGGAGCGGCCGAATATGGATAGCTGTAGGACGATCTGATCGAGATACGCTCGACGGACTAGCTGATCAATCGCTTGCCGAGAAGTCAAATTCGTATTGTATTCGGTGAACAGCCAGCCAGACATGAACACGATAGCCACCAGCTCCATCGCTATGATCGCGGTTTTGAACGAATCATCCTGGCTCAAGATGCGACCTCGTCTGCGGGGCAACATGGGTTCTCTCTGAAACCTCTATTTCAGCATATTTTTTCGGAGATCGTTGACGTTCACTTTGCGGGATTCTGTCAGCACCCCCATCTAGGCTGAGTCCCCCTGGCCCTCCCGTGACGTGCGCCCCGTCGGCACAATGGTCCACAAGTTCTCATATAGCCGCCTAATTTCTCCAAAACATTCCCTTTCCAAAAATAAGCATGCTTTTCTCGACCCCTGGGGGTGGTCGATTTTCCCGCGCCGCGCCCTTCGTGGCCTGAGATTCCCTCGGACGCAGAATCGTTCAATATCAGCCCTGATCGCGAATCTGAGCGGGCTTCCCCTAGACACCCATCCGGACCCTTCGTGCTCAGCTGGAAAAAGGGCAAGTTTCGCCCTGCTGTCCAAGCCAGGACCACGCTTTGATCAGCTAATCTCGCCTATCATCAGTGCCAGACTAGGCTCGTCTTACCACGATTCGGCTACGAGTTCGGAGACTCTGTCGAAGTGCTTTTTGTTCCATGTCAGTAGAATCTGCTTATGTATGATTGCTGCGCTGGCGATTATGATGTCGAGATCGCCGATAGGCAATCCCCTTGAACTGAGTTCGTTAGCCAGCCTTCCGTATCTCTCGCAGACCGGTAGGGAGAGTTCTAAGAGTTCCATGTGCTCGAGTGTTGATCTAACCTGCTCCAGATCGCCCTTCCTACCCCTGGTCGAGTATGCTCCCTCGAAGAGTTCTGCCGCCGAAACGGCCGTCGTCGTAAGGGGCTCGTTCCTGTCACGATAGAATTGTAGCTTCTTCTCAGCTGCAGGGCTCCCCCTAATCAGATCAACTAGGAAGGATGTATCCAAACAGACCAACGGAGCAGTTACCTCCCAGCTGCTCTGAGCTGAATCGACTTTCGCTTCTCTAAGACTTTCTCGATTGCTGATGCGAGTTCTTCGTTCGGGCCCACGGACCTAACGTAGTCCAAGAGGTCGCCGCTGCTCCTTCGTTTCGCCAGCCTCAGGATGACCTTCGTGAATGACTCATCCTTTCCCTTGACTCGCGCCAGAGCATCGTATGCCTCCTCTGAAATTGTTAGAGTCTTATGAGCCATGGTCATGGTTACGTGCACGTACGTGTATATACCTATTGTTTTGCCCCGAGAGACGTTTGGAGCGAGTTGAAGGTGAGACTGGTCGGCACGCTCTCTTGGCGTATCCGATCATGTTCTTGACGAAACTGCTATGCTGCTGATGGTTATGAAAGGGGGAACTGTTGAACCGGCTAAAGGACATAGACTCTTTCCCTTTCGACCAGCACTTCACCGAAGCCGGATTCGACCGTCTTCCCAACATCCAAATCCAGCGGAATTAGTCGCCCAAGAATACAGCTCCTTCCAGAGAAATCCTGCCTGCTAACTTTTCTTTTCCAGTAACTTTTCTTTTTCTTGTGACTATTTTTTTCTGCTAACTATTTTGTGACCCCCGGGGTGGCTGTTTTTCCCCGCGCCGCGCCTTCCACGAAAATTTGAACTTGCGTGCAGAATCGCAGGGACGTGTTAGTCAAACCGGGTCTCCGACCAGATAGAAGGCGTCGTGTCTCAGATCTTATATTCGTTCAACTACTAACAACGCTTAGGGATGCTAGATTGAGAAATCGTCGAGTTTCGGCCCTTCTTGCAAAGAGAATAGGGATGATCTGGGTCATCGCCTTGATACTACTCTCGGTAGCTGTTTCCTACGCGGTAGCTTCCACGATCACAGTGAGCCCCACGACCTACCAGCAGATCCTGGGAGGGTACATCAGCTCAACGGGCGGTCTGACAGCCATCGACTCCGGGCTCTCAACAGCCGCGCTTCCAACATCATCCGCGGGGACATCATCCGGTTCTCCGGTCATATTCGGCGTCGTAACCGGGACAGCATCGCCCGGTATAGCCGCAGGACACTGGCAATGGACCTTCCAGGTCGCCACCACCGGTAGCACAGCAGTAAGCACCACCTTCACCGTCGCTCTAACAGTCAACCAAAACGGCACACCCACATCCTACACCGTATACGTGGCTTCAGGTGGAACCGTCACCTCGGGCCAAGCCATAAACTGCATATTCGACATCGGAACCTCGATAACGACACCACTGTCCTACACGTTCACAGTGAAATAGCCGGATTTTTCCACCCGAGTCCCGAATCTAAAGACCTATTGGACGAGGACGGTTTAGACCACAAGTTTCATTGGTAGAGTAGACACTCTACGACCCTGCCCTGAACATTGGATTGCAGCAACTGGTGATGCGAGCGGAATCGCACAATCACCGTTCGATTCTGGGACGATACCGATTCAACCGCTTGTTTCATGGCGACAGGCGCCTCCACCAGAACCGCGTTGGTCCTTTCAACAGCCTCCCGGACTTTCAATGGATTGGTTTCGAGACTAGCGACTAGACCCTTTGCCCTCCAGTCCTCGATAGGTCCCAGAATAGCCTCGTCATCCCCAGCCCTCTTCGGGTCTGACAGGTGTTCATCCAGAAAGTCGACAAAGTCGCGCGCCTCCCAGCCACAAGTGGCGAGAACGGCTGGGCATCTTGGATGGAACCGGCAGCCCGCAGGCGGATGAACAGCATCAGGCACCTCACCCCTAGGCAACACCTTCTTCACTCGCCGATCTGGATCCGGTACCGGGATTACCTGGAGCAATGCTTTGGTGTACGGATGCTTCGGATCCGCATAGATCTCCTTCGCAGGACCAATCTCCACAATACGGCCCAGATACATGATAGCAATACGGTCACAGACGAACTTGGCAGCGGCGAGGTCGTGAGTGATGAAGAGATATGTCAACCCATGACGACGCTTTAGATCCAGTATCAATTCAAGCACTTTCGCTCTAACGGACATGTCAAGCATCGATACGCCTTCATCCACAACCAGAAGGTTCGGCTCAAGAATCAAAGCCCGTGCAATCACAGCGCGCTGCTTCTGCCCTCCGCTCAGATCCCCAGGAAACTTCTCGTAGAGCTGTTTCTCCGGTGTAAGCCCGACCTCTCTCATCGTAGACAACACTCTCTCCTGAACCCACCCCCCGAAAGCCTCCGAGCCCAACTTCTGCATCCCAAATGCAGAATTGTGAATCCAGAGAGGATGCCCGATTGCCTTTCCAATCGTCATAGCAGGATTAAGCGAGGCGTGAGGATCTTGGAAGATGATCTGAATCCTCCTTCTCAAGATTCTAAGTTTCTCCCCTCCAAGCTTGGTGATTTCTTTTCCCGCGAAGAAGATCCTTCCCGACGTTGGTTTGATGAGCCTGACGCTAGCCCTCCCCACAGTAGTCTTCCCACATCCGCTCTCGCCCACAAGACCCAGAATCTCTCCCGGGCGAATGCTGAAGGACACTCCATCGACCGCGTGGACCACAGCCTTCTCTCTCTGCAGGAAGCGTTGGACGAAGGGCATTTTCACCGGAAAATGGACGTTGACGTTATCGAGCCTGAGAATTTCGTCACCTAGCTCGTGCTGAGCCACGCCTTCGAGACCAGTCATAGGAACTTGTCTCCGAAATGACAAGCAGCAAAGTGGCCAGGCTCAAACTCGACCAGCGGCGGAATCATCTCAGAGCAGATAGACTGGGCAAACTGGCATCGTGGATGGAAACGACATCCCGACGGTGGCGAGATCAGGTCTGGAGGACTTCCTTCAATCGAGTGGAGCTCCTTCGTCTCTAGATGGATGATGGACGAGAGGAGGCCTTGCGTGTACGGATGGAGCGGCTTGTGAAAGATGTCTCGGACAGAGCCGAGTTCAACCAGCTTTCCAGCATAGAGAACCGCAACTCGATCACAGACTTCTGCGACAATGCCCAGATTGTGGGTGATCAGAATCAGAGACATGTGGAAGGCCTGTTTGAGGTCCAAAAGGATCTCGAGGATTTGCGACTCGACGATCACGTCGAGAGACGTGGTCGGCTCGTCGGCGATTAGTAGCGACGGTTTCAGCACTATGGCCAAGGCGATCATGATCCGTTGGCGCATTCCGCCTGAGAACTCGTGAGGATAGTTCTTGATTCGAGACTCGTGAATCCCCATTGAGACCAGGGCCTCCCTAGCTCGTTTGCGAGCCTCAGCGGAAGACACCGGTTCATGAGCCCGAATTTCCTCCACGAAATGATCCATTATCGTCATCAGAGGATTCAGTCGGGTCATGGGGTCTTGGAAGAT
>WNFE01004285.1_pt1 | contig 10622 bp, 16 predicted proteins | sample 5400451 | NCBI WGS metagenome assembly WNFE01 (sample SAMN13153344, study PRJNA577476) | soil metagenome | isolation source: 200 cm saprolite under Douglas fir tree site 2 hole 2 | place: USA:California | collected 2015-04-18
TCAGGCGCCATCTGGCGCATGCTCAGAAACGAAAGGGCTTCGACTGGGAACGATGGAATAGGCGGTGGCTGTACGACACTCTAGGGCTGTTCAACGCCTATCGAGTGCGACGCGACGGGCCGAAAGTCGCCCCAGCAGGGTAGGTCCCATAAGCTTTGGCGTGAAGCAAATGGGGGCGCGCAATGCGGGAAATCCGCACGTTGCGTGCGACGTGGAGGGGGCTGGAGACGTGGTGTGGGTCGGGACCCCGGGCCACATCGGCGCGCCAGCCCTCGACCCTACCGATGAGCGGGGTGTGAAAACGGGGCCATGGTCGAACCAGTAAGGCACCGCCGAACGAAAGGGGCGGCCACAGATATGCTCGAACCTAAAGCTACCGCGTCACACCTCGACTCTACACCTCTCGTCGATCGCCGCGATGGATCAACTTGACGGTCTTGGCGATTCGGAAGGCATGCCACCCATGAGGCGTAGTGCAAAGTCGCGGGCCCTCGCGGTCCTTCGAGGTTGGAGCGCATGGCCGGCTCCGGCATCATAGCGCCACGGCGAACGAATAGTGCCCATCTTGATCGACCGTGGCGCGCCATTTGCTGCTAATTTCAAGTGCTTGGTGGAAGTCACCGTTTGAGAAAGCTCCAACTGAGATGATTTCAAACGGTTTTGGCTGTGCGAACAGGTCGGGTTGTCGTGCCTCGCAAGAGCGTCAACTTTGATCCATGCAAAACGTCAACCAAATTCAGTTCTTAGTCGGGGCGACAAGTCTCGCTCTCATTTGTCGTCGCACAGCTGCCTTAACATCGACTGCGGGAGCGCAGCCTGCGCATGCTGCTTTCGCCACCCGTACCTGGTCATGCCCGGCGGCTTGTAAACGGAGAGCATCGCGGGCACCAGCAACACCAGCAGACCGCCAGAGGCGTGGATCACGAGCTGCATCCCTGCCGCGTGAAGGTCGGCACGGGACAATGTGGTCTCTGCGGCCAAGCGCGCCGCGTAGCCGATTAGCTGCATCTTGACGAGCAACACGAGGGTGGCAAAGACGGTCAGCAAGAGTTTTATCAGTACCCAGTAATGCCGGAACAAGCCCCACGGGGTACCGAGTGATTGGATGAGTCCGACCAGCAGTGAAGCGAACGCCAATGGGACGATGACGAACCGGGCGATCAACTCCATCGCTAGATAAGCTGTACGCACCATCTGATCATTTGAGCTGGTCAGACCGGCAACAGCGAGAGTCAGGAAGCCAGCAATCGCGCCAAGCAAGCCGACCGAAGAAATGACATGCGCCGTGAGCGCAAACTTGCGCAGGCCGGGGGCCATGATCATCGGTGGCCATTCTCGTCCGCGGGGTGGCCACCGAGGCCCCCGGCGGAATGCATGTTGTGGCCGCCGCCGACGTGAATCACGACAAAAAACAGCAGGGCCACGACGCTGACCACGATTCCGGACACCTTCACCCAACGTGGCGCGCCCGGGTAGGGGAGTGGGTCCGACAAGTGAGTCTGCTCCTGTTGGCGCGCAGCTGTAAACATGGACGCGAGGTACGAAACGAGACAGTATGTCCGGAATCATGTCAACGAACAGCCCGATGCGAGTGTCCGTTACGAGACAATCCGCTCGATTTGTCCGGGAATAGTGTGGAAATGGCAAAGACGCCGATAGACCGCCGCGTCGCCCGCACCAAGGCGATGCTGCAAAAGGCCCATATCTCGTTGATCCTTGAAAAAGGCTAAGAGGCGATCACTGTCGAAGACATCTGCGAGGCGGCCAATGTCGGTCGATCGACGTTCTACGCCCACTATACGAGCAAGGATGATTTGAGACGGAGCGGCCTCGAACATTTGCGCAGGCTGCTCGTGGACCGGCAGAAGGATGCCCTGGCGAAGCCAGGCCACATCAGGGACCGCAGCTTGGGCTTCAGCCTGGCCATGTTCGAGCATGCCCCTGACCATATTGACCTCTACCGAGCGCTGGTTGGCGGCCGCGACGGTGCTGTTGCTCTTGGCACCATTCGCCGCATACTCTCCGATCTGGTACGCAACGAGCTTGCCGCGACCGTTGACAGGAAGTCCATGGATACTATCCCGCGCGAACTTGTCGTGCAGTACGTCGTTGGCGCCTTCATGGCCGTGATGACCTGGTGGCTTGATGGCGGGGCCAAGCTGCCTCCCCAGCGAATCGATGCGATGTTTCGGCGCCTGGCGATTGAGGGCATCACGGCGTCGCATTCCTAGAGGATGCTTGTGCTGCAGTCGATCTCAGTTGATCGAATCGGGGCGGCATACGCCCGATGGGGCCGTTATCATTGCCAGTTGAGGGCGACCATCGAAAGGGTCGGCAATGATGCGCGCCGGTCCGAGTTCCGGCTTGGCGCGTTCGGAGTTCGCGGCTATGCTTCCGGATCCGGACATGGAAAGTCGCAAGAAATTAGCGTCGAGATGATCATCGGCCTTAGCAGAACGAGACGATTGAAAGCGGGGTGGGTCGTCGCCTTGACTTATCTGTTTTGCGTGCTGGCGCCGACGTTGTCTTTCGCGATGCCCGGTTCACGTGCTGTCACTCCCTGCCTGTCCGAGGCCGCTCACGGGCCCGTCATCGTCCACATGCATATGGATGCGCCGATCCAGAAAATCCGCATCGACGACCACGTGCACGATCACGCCAACGTGCACTCCCATACGAGTTCTGGGGACCAAGACCGTTCGATGGCGTTGAATGACAAATCGGTCCCCGAGAAAGCTCCACATTCGCCCGATGGGCAGTGCTGCGGGCTAACCTGCGTCACAGCGCTCCCGGCAATGCTGACCGATATCGTGAAGCCCACCGGGCCAATGGTTCTTTGCGGAGTCGAAGGCGACGGTAAGGTTAGCGATAACGGCCCCCCACGGCTCTATCGTCCCCCCATTTCCTGAGCTGAACAAAATCACGCGGTGACGCGCCCGCCAAAGGGCACGTGCGCCTGTGGGCCATCGTCAGTTCAGGAAACAGCCATGCTTGCGCATCTTGGGGCGATTCTCGCCGCCATTCGTTCGGCGGTGGAAACAATATTCGGCATCAGATTTCGAACGCTCGCGGGCATGGCCGTCACGGCCGTGATGCTGGGAGGATGCCTGCCGACCGCAGTTCCGCCGCTGGCCGGCGCCGATCCCGCCGACCCGGCTGCGAGGGTCGCCGGCGCAGGCTATCGCTCTACCATTGCTCCCTATACCAGCCTGCGTCCGACCGCTCCGTCCTCATGGCGAGAGCAAAACGAACGCGTCGCCCCAACGCCGAAGCCGGACCAGTAGGAGCGGGTGATGTACAAAAATTTCGAAATCGTCCCGACTCGACCCGCAGTAGGCCGGCTTCAATTGAGGGCTGCGTACTTGGCCGCGCTGCTTTCGACGCTTGCATTGCCCGGATGCGTAACATTCTCGCCCGATGGCGGAATGACGGTCGTTGCCAATGCCGCGGATGAGATCCTCAAAAATGGATGTTATTTCGATTCGCACGGCCGACGACGTGGAGGCGGCGCGCAATGCCGTTCAGCGTCTTCTTCTCCGTCCTTTGACCGTCGATACGGCGGTGCAGATAGCGCTGCTCAACAACCGCGGCCTGCAGGCGTCGTACAATGAGTTGGCCTTGGCCGAAGCGGAGCTTGTCGGCGAAAGCTTGCCACCCAACCCTACCTTCTCCATCTCGCGCATCGTCGGAGACGGGGCGATGGAGATCGAGCGGCAGGTGGTCGGGGACATCCTGGCATTGGCGACGTTGCCATTCCGGTCGGAGATCGCCCGGCAGAGATTCCAGGAGGCGCAACTTCGTGCCGCTGAGGAGACGCTGCGGTTGGCGGCGGACGTCCGGCGCGTCTACTACCGGGCGGTCGCCGCGAACGAGCTCGTGGGTCTGCTCACCGACGCCAAGTCCACCGCGGAAGCCACCGCACAGCTTGCGGAAAAGCTCGGGCAGACCGGCGCGTTGAACAAGCTCGACCAGGCCCGTGAACAGGTGTTCTATGCGGAGACGACGGCCGACCTAGCGACCCTTCGACAGGATGCGACAAGCTCCAGGGAGCGGCTGATCCGACTGCTCGGATTGTGGGACGGCGATCTCGGCCTCCGGCTGCCGCAAAAGTTGCCGGCCCTGCCGCGCCGTCCACTTTCGCTGCCCCGCATCGAGGTTGACGCGGTCGAACATCGGATCGGTCTTCAGATCGCCCGCATCAAATTTGCAGCGCTTGCAAAGTCCCTCGACCTCACCGAGGCAACACGCTTCGTCACGCTGCTCGACGTTGCCGGCATCGACCGCAAGACGCGCGACCCAGATACCCCGCCTTTCCGAGAACGCGGTTTCGACGTGCTGTTTCAAATTCCGATCTTCGACGGAGGCGAAGTTCGCGTCCGGCAGGCTGCGGAAACCTACAATCAGGCATTCAATCGTCTTACTGAGAAGGCAGTGAACGTCCGCTCGGAAGCGCGCGACGCCTACCGCGTCTACAGATCGACCTACGATATCGCAAGCCACTACCAGCGCGAAATCCTGCCACTGCGGAAGATCATCACGGAAGAAATGCAGTTGCGGTTCTCCAGCATGCAGGTCGACGTTTTCGCGCTTGTGACGGAAGCCCGCCAGCGCATCGCCTCGCTGCGCGCGGCGATCGATGCCCGGCGCGCGTTCTGGCTGGCGCAGTCCGATCTGCAGACCGCTGTCAACGGCGGCGGATCGGGCGGAGACGGCAGAGAAAATCCAACGACCTTAGCCACGGCCGCTGCGGCGGCGGGTGATGGTCACTGAAATGGAGAGATGAGATGTTTTCACGCAGAGGATTTCTCGGAACCGCCGCTTTGGTCAGTGCGAGCGCAGTGAGCGGGCGTGTTCAGGCGGCAAACATCCCCGAAGCGCCGATCATGGAAAAGGCGACGATGCAGCCGCCGCTGCACCCGACGAGCGGTCCGGACTATCGGCCCGTCGTCACCCTCAACGGCTGGACGCTGCCTTGGCGGATGAACGGCGACTGGAAGGAATTCCATCTGGTCGCCGAGCCCGTCGAACGCGAATTCGCCGAAGGCATGAAGGCCTATCTCTGGGGATACAACGGCCAGGCCCCCGGTCCGACCATCGAAGCGGTCGAAGGCGACAAGGTCCGCATCTTCGTCACCAACAAACTGCCGGAACACACCACGGTCCATTGGCACGGCATGATCCTGCCGAACGGGATGGATGGCGTTGGTGGCCTCACGCAGCCGCACATCAAGCCGGGCAAGACCTTCGTGTACGAATTCCAGCTCACCAAGAGCGGCACCTTCATGTACCACCCACATTCGGACGAGATGGTCCAGATGGCGATGGGGATGATGGGGATGTTCGTCGTGCATCCGCGCGATCCCAGATTTCGTGCGGTCGACCGCGACTTCGTCTTCATCATGAGCACCTACCTGATTGACCCCGGCACCTATCTGCCGAAGGTCACTGAGATGACCGACTTCAACATGTGGACGTGGAACAGCCGGGTGTTTCCGGGGATCGATCCGCTGGCCGTGCGGCTCGGGGACCGCGTGCGTGTGCGGATCGGCAATCTCACCATGACCAACCATCCGATCCATCTGCACGGCCATAACTTTGCGGTCAGTTGCACCGACGGGGGATGGGTCCCCGAAAGCGCGCAATGGCCCGAGACAACGACTGACGTTCCCGTTGGTGCGGTTCGTGCGTTTGACTTCCTCGCCGACAATCCGGGCGACTGGGCCTTCCACTGCCATAAAACGCACCACACCATGAATGCGATGGGGCACGACGTTAAGAATTTTATCGGCGTCCAGAAAAAGGACCTTGCGAAGGTGATCGGAAAGCTGGCTCCGGATGCCATGGTGATGGGATCAACCGGAATGGCCATGGGCGAGATGGAAATGCCCATGCCCGACAACACGCTGATGATGATGACGGGTTCGGGACAGTTCGGCCCGATCGAGATGGGCGGAATGTTCACGACGGTGAAGATCCGCGACGGCCTTGCTCGCGACAGCTACGCCGATCCCGGGCCGTACAAAAATCCCCCCGGCACCGTCGCCTACGAAATCGAGACGCCGCAAAGCGAAGCGCCGCGGCAAACCGGGAAGGACAAACCAACAAAAGAACAGGGATCGAAGCCCATGGACATGAAGGGCATGAAAGGAATGGACATGAAAGGGATGAAGGGCATGTGAGCGGCGATTGAGAAAAAGCATTCAACGAAATCAGCGACCGGAACTCACAAATGAAGAAATTGCGTCAAGCCGGAATTGCCGTCCGCCCAGGCCTACACCGCCGGCGAGCCGGGCGATCCGACAAAGCCGGCCAGGATCGTTCAGGTCACGATGGTCGAAGCCGACGGCAAGATGCTGTTCTTACCGAACAGGATCGAGATCAAGAAGGATGAGCAGATAAAGTTCATGTTGCGCAACAACGGTGAGCTCGACCACGAGTTCATCCTCGCGACTACGGCGGAAAATCTCAAGCACGCCGAGTCCATGAAGAAAAATCCGGACATGGAGCACGATGACCCCAACGGAAAGCGACTTGCTCCCAAGAAGACGGATCAGATCGTATGGAGGTTCACCCAGGTCGGCGAGTTCGAATATTCCTGCCTGATCCCGGGTCATCGGGAAGCCGGAATGATCGGAACGATTGTCGTTAGGTAACCCGCACCAAACCAAATCTCACAAAAGGAAAGAACATGAAGATCAACAACTCGCAGCAGCAGCCCTCGCACTCTCCATCTTCGCTTCGTTGGCGGCATCCACCGAGGACGCGATGGTCAAGGGCGTGGTCAAGAAGATCGACGCGGGCGCCGGGAAAATCACGCTGACCAGCGGCCCGATCAAGAGCCTCGATATGGACGAAGACAACATGACGATGGTGTTCCGTGTCTAGGATCCCGCGATGCTGAAGCAGGTGAAGGTCGGAGACAACGTGCAGTTCGAAGCCGAATCCGCGACGGCCGGCATCACGATCACAAAGCTGGAGAAGGGCAAGTAAACCCGGGAGTGCGATGCCGCTGGACCAAGGTTGGCGGCGTCGGACCTCGAATGATCGCGAGGACTCCGTGATTGCTCTCCCCCACGACTACTTCCTGATCGCTTGGTCCGTCCTCGCGGGCGCATCGACAGCGTACGTGGCGGTCGATCGGTTCAAGGGCAATCCCGAGCCGACAGTGATGAAATGGGACTTCATTCTGGTGAGCAGCAGGGCGGGGGGGAGGCCTGATGCTGGTCCTGGACGTGCACTGAAATCACGATTCCAACAGCTCAAAGGAAATGCAATGTTGAAGAAGACTTCAATGGTCGCCGTCACGATGATCGTGGCAAGCCTGTGCGGTAGCGCGGCCTATGCTCATCCGGAACTACGATCCGCTGAGCCGGCGGCTGGCGCGGCGACGACGTCGCCCAAGCAGATAAAGATCACGTTCAACGAAAACGTCGTCCCGCAGTTCTCCGGCATCGAGGTGAAGGACCAAACCGGGAAGGTGATAGCGACCGGAAAAGCTACGACAGATCCCACTAACAAAAAGCAGTTGGTGGTTCCTGTCCAGGAACAGTTGCCTCCGGGCGACTACAAGGTCGAATGGCACGCGGTGTCCGACGACACCCACCGGGTTAAAGGTAGTTACTTGTTCAGCGTGGACCGCTGATGATCGATCTTGGACTCGTGGTCGCGCGGCTTCTGCACTACGCGGCGGTGACGACACTAGCCGGTGTGTCGTTTTTTCCGCTCTACGCGTATGCGGGCACCGAACCCCCCGCGCTGCTTCGCTGGCGGCAGGGCGTGTTTCTCGCAGCCGCCATTGCCGGGTTGCTGAGCGCTATCCTGTGGTTCGTGTTCGCGGTCGCGAACATGAGCGGCACGTTGGCCGACGTTGGCGACCGCGAGGTGCTGTGGGCGGTCGTGCATGACACCCGATTTGGCAGCGTGTGGACCGCCCGGCTTGTCCTCACGATCATCATGGTCGGCCTGTTCTGGAGCCGCGTCGTTTCAAAATCCGGTCCCCGCAGGGATCCGATCGCGCCGGTTCTGGCCGCCGTGCTGTTGATCTCGTTGGCGGGAGTGGGTCACGCTCAAATCGAGGAAGGGATCGATGGCATAATCCATGTAGTGTCGGATGCCGGACACCTGCTTGCTGCCGGCGCATGGCTGGGAGGACTGGTGCCGCTCGTTTACATCCTCTTGTTACACGGTCGAGAGAGAGGAGACGTGCAGAGAAGCGAATTGGATGCGGTCCTGCTGCGCTTTTCCGGCATGGGATATGTTGCGGTCGCGACGCTGATCGGATCAGGGCTCGTCAATAGCTGGTTTCTGATCGGAAACATTTCCGGCTTGTTCGCGACGCCATATGGACAATTGCTCGTCGTGAAGCTGGTTCTTTTTGCCGGTATGCTGGCGCTCGCGGTTTCCAACAGGTTCTGGTTAGTTCCGTCGCTGACCAAGGCTCGAACACATGATCCAAACGGTTCGACAGCCTGCACGGTGAGACTGCGCAACCATGTGCTCGGTGAGCAGTTCTTGGGATTCATGGTTCTGCTGGTCGTGAGCGTCTTGGGAACCATGCAACCGGCGGTCGGTCAAGGATGACGAAGCGACCGACCACCGAGCAAGTTAGGTTAGGCGGTATCAAAAAAAGCCGTACAGGCCACCCTCCCGTTTGCCGGAGCACGCGTTGCCGTTGTGCTCACATGGATTTGCGTTCGGTGCAGCGGCGGGTCGGACTAGTGTTGAAAGCACCGGATATGGAGGGCAAATCATGAGCAGTTCAACAGTCGTTTATTCTCGCGGTCTAACGCGGCGAAGCGCACTCTGGATAGTCGCGTTGGCGTTGATCACGCCGTCGGGCTCTGCGTTTGCCCAGACTCCGACGATCCTTGTTCATAAGGATCCAGACTGCGGCTGCTGCGCGGGTTGGGTGCGACATCTTAAAGATGCGGGCTTCGCAGTCACCGTCGAGGAAACCAAGGATCTTGAGACAGTCCGCAAGCGCCTTGGCGTACCAACCGACCTCACGGCGTGTCACACCGCCGAAATCGCGGTATACGTCATCGAGGGCCACGTTCCGGCGTCAGCCGTGCGGAGACTGTTGAAAGAACGGCCGGATGCTACCGGGCTGGCCGTTCCCGGTATGCCCGCGGGATCGCCGGGAATGGAAGGTGGAGCATCGCAGCGGTATGACGCTGTTCTCTTCGGAGCGGCTGGCCGACGTACCTTCATGCAGTTCGTCGGCCCGGAAAATGTTGGCTGAGGCGCCTGGACTACAAATTAATCGCAAGCGGCGTGATCCCCTCGGCCGCCAAGCGCCGAAACATCTCATCGATACGCTTCGGTGGTAGCTTCGCCCCGCCGTCGAGCCACCAGGTCAACACAGCCATGTAGGCGCCAACGACATATTGGACGATAAGTTCGCGCGGGATGGTGTCCGCGGAATTCTTGCCGACAGTTGCGGCAAATTCATTCCGCACCAGATCCGAAAGTATTTGGCGAATTTGGCCAAGGCTGACGGTGCCACCGCGGCCGCCGACGAGCGCCCGATAGTGGGGGTCCTCATCACAACATACCGTCCGGCGATGGTATCGATGGCCGCGCACCGCGCGAGGGTGGCCGCTGATGACCATGAGGCCCCGCCTCCGCAAGTTCGCGCTCACCACGCATGTCACTTGCTCCGTCGGCTTGCTCGGCGCGATCGCCGGCTTCCTGGCTCTCGCCGTCGCCGGTCTGACCAGCCAAGATGCTCGGATGGTGCGTGCTGCCTATCTCGCGATGGAGTTAACCGCTTGGTTCGTGATCGTCCCGTTAGCCCTGGCCTCGTTGCTAACCGGTCTTGTCCAGTCACTGGGCACCACGTGGGGATTGTTCCGGTATTATTGGGTCTTGGCGAAACTTTCGCTCACTGTCTTGGCCGCCGTTGTCTTGCTGCTGAAGATGAAGCTAATCAGCTACGTGGCGGGCGTAGCCGCAGAGACGACGTTGTCCGGTGCCGATCTCCGCGCGGCGAGGACCGAACTCGTGATCCACGCGGCTGCCGGCCTGTTGGTGCTACTCGCGACGGCTGCGCTGTCCGTGTACAAGCCACGGGGCATGACCCGGTACGGGGCGCGTAAGCAGCACGAGCAGTACCTCGAAGTCACCACGCCATATCCCGCTGTCTCCAGGTACGAGTGGCGTAAGCAGTACGAACAGCCCCTCGACACCAACGGCGACACCGGCCACGTCGCGGGCGTAAGTCCCGACCACGGATCGGCCCGAATTGTACTAGGCTGGGTAAAGGTGTCTGGGATGACTACCGCCATCTTCGTGGTCCTACTGTTTGTCGTCCGGCATGTCACGGGTGGTAGCTTTGGGGGCCACCCGCCGTGGTGACCATGAAAGCTCGCCTCATGCTTTCGGTTCGTTCGATGGCCCGTTGCGGAAGGGCCAGCGCGTCATGAGGCGACGACTTGGGGGCATCCGTAGCCGTTGATGATCCGTCAGCCCGTCATTGCCGTGACCGGATTGAACTTTGAGGCGCTTATCGCCTCGGGGCCGGGTGTCGTCGCCCTCTGCAGCAGCGACCGCTATCAACTCGACAACGCCATTTCGATCGAGATATTGCGCGGCTGCCGCGGCATCGTCAGCTTCGGCATCGC
>WNFE01008409.1_pt1 | contig 10618 bp, 10 predicted proteins | sample 5400451 | NCBI WGS metagenome assembly WNFE01 (sample SAMN13153344, study PRJNA577476) | soil metagenome | isolation source: 200 cm saprolite under Douglas fir tree site 2 hole 2 | place: USA:California | collected 2015-04-18
ATGCTAAAATCCAGGAAAAACAAGCGACTTCATCCAAGTGGCTCATAACAGCGATGGGCCACTTTTGTGCCAGGGCCAGAGTCGGTATCGGCGTACTCCAGTGAAATCGGCCCGACCCGTTTGTTCGCAGTGAGTTGGCCCCGGTAGGGGGCTTGAAATGTTCCCGATGTTGGAGCGACATCGTAATAATCTCGTCCTATAGCGATGGTAAGGTGGTGCAGGTTGGTCTCACAGCCGTGGGTTGGATCAAATGCCAGCGCGATGACTTCGCCAGGCCGTTCGAGCGCTGGAAGCAGCACTTCGATCCAGGCATGTGTACCCCCCTCGCCCAGCAGATGGCCGGAAACATACCGGGCAGGTAGCCTGCAGAGGCGGCAAAGAGCAAGCATGATATGGGCATAGTCCTGACAGACCCCACGTCCCAGCGAAAGCGCCTGGGCGGCTGTCGTATGGATATCTGTTACTCCATGTGAATAGCGGAGCGCGTGGTGAACCCAGTCGTTGATACGCCGGGCCAACTCTTCCGGCTGCCGTCCCTGATCCCCCGCAGCCAATGTAGTCGCGACCTCTAGGAGGGTATCGTTGGGGTACGTAAGCGCCGAGGGTTCAAGATATCGCGGATCGGAGAGCACGGCGTAAGGAAGGATGTGCGGCCCACGATCTGCAAATCGCTCGACGACGATCCATGCTTCAAAGTCAATGGATCGTTCGACATAGGGAATGGACAGCTCTATCACGTGGTTCGCGAACTCATCGACGTGGTTGGATGTCTTGGCGATATGTGCAGATGTATCCAGGCGATGAACTATACGCTGCTGATCCCCGTAAGTGTCGGGTGGAACAATCAATAAACGTTGCCTGAGATCGTAGACGGATCCTGGGTAGTCATAACGAAAATGTTGATGGATCAAGTATGCTGTGCGTCGCACACGTTTCCAGTCGATTCCTTTGAAGTCGAGAAGATTGAGAGCAGCAGTCCAGGTTTCGATATCCACTGGTTCCTGATTCATCCTTGCTGTTGATCTCCTCTCATCAGAGGAGCCTGGGCGTCTACTACGCCCACTTGTTCTTCTTGATTATTGGGAGTAGGCAGAACCTCATCGGCCCATACTGTCATTTGCGCGAGAAGGGGAGACCCATAGGTTGTCATCATTGCCACATCTAGCGCGTCACGCCCTCGACCGATGAGAACTCGGCCAATGCGAGGCTGATTGTTGCGCGGGTCAAAGGTCCACCAGCGGCCGGCGAGGTACACCTCCATCCACGCGCAGAAATCCATAGGATCGTCCGGTGGGGGAACCCCTATATCTGGCAGGTAGCCGAACACATACCGAGCAGGGATGTTGAGTGCTCGACAGAAGGTCACCGCCAGGTGCGCAAAATCGCGGCACACACCTACTCCCTGTGCGCATACATCGGCGGCAGTCGTGAGTGAATTGCTGGTGCCATACTGGAAGCGGATATTGCCGTGTACCCAGTCACAGATAGCCTGAACACGTGCCCAGGATGGTTCTATAGCTCCGAATAGCTCCCAGGCTTTGTCTGAGAGTACATCCGAGAGGCAGAAGCGGCTCGGCAATGTGTAATGGAGCACATCATCGGGCAATGCTTCTACAGGAAGCTGTACTGCGTCGGGTGCAACCTCGTCTGCTTGCCCGGAGACCTCGATTGTAGCGTCGTAGCGGAGTACCTGGTTGCCTGGAGGTATCACCATGCGCTGGCAGGTATTGTGATAGAGATCAGTAAAGGAATGGAGGGTCAGCGGCGGCGTGAGCTGCCAGGTTTCATAGAGGGGAAGCTGTGCTGCTTCCTGATGTGGTTGCACCTGCATGACAGCCGGCGTTGACCAGGTGCCCTCATAACGGAATTCGCACCCAACTCTGATTTGCATGGTTTCTTTGCTTCCTCAACTAGGCGATAGTGGCCGTCGCGCAGACAGCCTTTTATACTGATGATAGCTCAAACTCTTCTCATTATACGCTATTGGTATGCAGTAAGGCTATACCACTGTTCCCGCGGGCCGGTAAATCTTGACAATCTCGTCATTTGAAAGGTACTATTACTACCATACCGTTCTCTTAATCCAATGAAGTCCCCCGGGCACTGTTGCCTCAGAACGCACGATCACGTATTTTATATCGTCAGTATACCGTCAGCCAGGAAGAAAAGTGTAGGAACCTTGCCCGTGATAGTACCTGATGCCATGGGACAGCCCACGTTGCCTCCCCCTTTCTCAAATTATCCACTTGGTACGGCGTATGACGAGATGCTGGATTTCGATGGCAGGCCGCGCCTCCATTACCAGGAGTTGTATCATCGTTTACTAGAAATGCCTGCTGAGACATTATACCAGCGGCAACAAGAGGCGAATACGGCATTCCTGAACGAGGGGATTACTTTTACGGTCTATGGAGATGACGAGGGAACCGAACGTATCTGGCCTTACGACCTGTTGCCACGCATCATCACCGGCGGGGAGTGGGAAACGATCGAAAAAGGCTTAACGCAGCGCATCACTGCTCTCAACCTGTTCCTCAAGGACATTTACAACGACGAGCGCATCCTATCTGATGGGAACGTACCTCGATGGCTGGTCTATAGTTGCCGGCACTTTCGGCGTGAGATGCGTGGGGTACGCATCCCACATGACACTTACATTGCTGTTGATGGCACTGACCTCGTGCGCTTACCTGACGGACGTTTCGCCGTCTTAGAGGATAATCTGCGGGTTCCGAGCGGCGTCTCCTATATGCTGGCCAATCGGCAGGTTATGAAACGCATCTTCCCCTCATTATTTGGCAGCTATGGCGTCCGTCCCATCGACCACTATGGGCAGGCATTGCTCAGTACGCTGCTGGCGCTGGCTCCTGCTGGGCGTCCAGAGCCGGTGATCGTACTACTCACTCCGGGTGTCTACAATTCCGCGTATTTTGAGCACGCCTTTCTCGCGCGCCAGATGGGGATCGAACTTGTAGAAGGACGTGACTTGCTGGTGCATGATGACGTTGTCTACATGCGCACTACGGCTGGCCTCAGACGTATTGACGTGATCTATCGTCGCATTGATGATGATTATCTTGACCCACTCGCCTTCCAGCCCAACTCTACAATGGGAGTGCCTGGTCTGTTGAATGCCTATCGCGCCGGAAATGTCGCGCTGGCTAACGCAATCGGCACGGGCGTCGCCGACGATAAAGCCATCTACGCCTATGTTCCCACCATCATTCGCTATTACCTTGATGAGGAACCCATTCTCCCGAATGTGGAGACCTACCTGCTGACCGACAAAGCGCAACGACAATACGTGCTTGAACACCTTGATGAACTCGTTATCAAGGCGGTGGGAGAAGCCGGCGGATATGGGATGTTGATCGGCCCATATAGTACAGCCGCGCAGCGCGAAGTCTTTCGCTCGCAGGTGAACGCGAACCCGCGCAACTACATTGCGCAACCAACACTGGCACTTTCGCGGGCGCCCTGTATTATTGATAATCAAATTGAACCGCGTCATGTCGATCTGCGGCCCTTTGTCCTCTTCGGCGAGCATGTCACCATCGTCCCTGGCGGTTTGACTCGTGTTGCACTCAGGCGTGGCTCCTTGGTGGTGAATTCCTCGCAAGGAGGAGGAAGTAAAGATACCTGGGTCCTGGTCGGGCCTACAGCAGCAGTCAATCAGTGAGGTAGAAGCATGCTTTCTCGAGTTGCCGAAAGTCTCTATTGGATGAGCCGCTACCTGGAACGAGCGGAACACACGGCTCGCCTCATCGATGTACAACTGAACCAGATGCTCGACCAGGCGGGCGGGGATTCAAGCCTGCGCTGGCAGCGACTCCTGCACAGCTTGCGTACGCCACCGCCAGAAGGGGATGTCGATGCGTATAGCGTTACGCAGGCGCTGACCTTTGATGCAAGCCGCACTTCATCCATTGCGTCCTGTATCGCGGCTGCGCGCGAAAATGCGCGGCAGGTGCGCGAGCAGATCAGTTCTGAGATGTGGGAACAGCTCAACCGCCTCTTCCTGCAGGTAAAGGGAACCAGCATGGAACAGATGTGGTTTGCGGAGCCACATAAATTCCTCAACAGTGTGAAGGAAGAAATATATCTTTTTCAGGGCATAACCGATGCGACGATGAGCCACAGCGAGGGCTGGCATTTTATTCGCGTCGGGCGATTTCTCGAACGCACCACGGCTACAGCTGCCTTGCTGGACGCGCATTTCTCTGTGCTTCTGATGGAGCAAACCGAGGATGAGAGTGAGCCGCTCGACTACTTGAGCTGGATAGGACTGCTGCGTTCCTGCGCCTCGTTTGAAGCCTATTGCAAAGTCTATACTGCGGTGATTCGCCCTGCTCATATCGCTGAATTCCTGCTTCTAAATGCCGAAGCTCCGCGTTCGTTACGCTTCGCTTGCGCGATGATGCAGGGGGCGCTTCAGGCGATTGCGAAAGCTACCAGCGCGCGCAATTCGGGACGTGTCGAACGTCTTATCGGGCGCCTGCGTGCATCGCTCGACTACTACCAGATTGAGGAGATTCTCAGTGGCGATATGCACGAGTACCTGGAGAGTATCCAGCGGCTGTGCGCGCTTATTCATAGTGGTCTCTACCAGTCTTATATTGCCTATCCGATTGAGGTCGCCCTCACATCCCGCGGTGCAGCACAGGCTTAGACCTGGCTGCACGAGCGTAGCTGCCCTCAGCAGAGGGGTGTTCATATCCGAGGACAAAAGCAAATGTATTACACCATCCGCCATACGACACGCTTTCGCTACAGTAAGCCAATCAGCGAAAGTATCATGGAAGTGCGCGTCCAGCCACGTAGCGAAAGCAACCAGCACTGCCTGGATTTTCAACTGCATACTAGCCCCCGTGCATACATCATGACGTACCGGGGAGATTTCGGCAACCGGGTGCATCATTTTGACATCCCTAATTCCCATAGCCAGCTCACCATAACTGCCGAGGCGCTAGTCGATGTGACTGCACCCCCGCCATTGCCGGCGGCGCTGGATGAGCAGGCCTGGGATGCACTGGACGCTCTCACGGTAAACGACGACTACTGGGATACCTTGATGCCGAGCCACTTTGCCAGCCCGAGCGAACTCCTAGAGGAACTGGCTCTTGAACTAGATGTGCGGCGGCGGGCCGACCCTCTGACGGTTTTGAACGATTTGAACGGCGCGATTTACCAGACCTTCGATTATGCACCCAAGACCACGCGCGTCGATTCGCCGATCGACGAGGCGTTACGCCTGCGTAGGGGAGTATGCCAGGACTTCGCACATATTATGATCACGCTGGTACGTCAACTGCGTATACCGTGCCGCTATGTCAGCGGCTACCTGCTCCAGCAGGGACGTAGCCAGGAGCGTTCCACCAGCGATGCCATGCATGCCTGGGTTGAGGCCTATTTACCCGACCTCGGCTGGATCGGTTTCGACCCCACCAACAACACGCTAGCCGATGAACGGCACGTTCGTGTCGCTATTGGTCGAGACTACGCCGACGTCACGCCGACGCGCGGTGTCTTCCGAGGGAATGCCGAGAGCGAACTGGCCGTCACAATACGGTTCGCTCCCTCACAGATAACACTCACCGAAGAAATAGCTCTGGAACCCACCTGGATCACAACAGTTTATGAGGAAGATGAACGTGATCAGATCCAGCAGCAGATTATGCCCCAACAGCAGTAGAGCGCGAGGAGATCGAGCCCGAATTGCTCGATGCATCAATTGGCTCGGCCATATGCTGTTGCTCCGTCACAGGTTGAAAAACGCGGTTTCGCCCGCACCTTGTAGGACGATATCAAAGCGATAGACGACCACTGTGTCAACAGTCTCGTGCCTGGCCAGCAGCGTCGCCCGCCGGTCGTCGGGAACACGTTGCAGGACCGGATCAAGAGCGTTGGATGGCTCGTCGTCGAAGTACAAACGCGTCACGAGGTGATTGAGCAACCCGCGGGAAAACACGGTGACGCAGATGTGAGGTGCCTGCATCCGCTCAACATCGAATGGGACGGGACCAGGTTTGACCGTCTCGAACCAGTAGCTTCCGTCCTCTGCTGTACCAGAGCGGCCAAACCCAAAAAAGGCAGGGTCCAGCGGCGCTGGACCCTGATCCAGGGCATGATTGTAGCGGCCATGAGCGTTCGCCTGCCAGATTTCAACCAGCGCGTCGGGTACTGGCACCCCATTGCCATCGAGTACACGCCCCTCGATGCGAATGCGCTCACCCGCGGTCTCCGATCGGGTCAGCACGTTGAGGCGGCCATCTTCGCGCAGCAGAGCAGGCGCGAAGAATGGGCCCGCCGTTTGAGAACTGGTCAGCAGGTATGTATTCATCGCCCACCCTCCTTCGACTCGAACGGCGTGGCAGAGGGCCCGCGCACCACGATGTCCCAGCGATAGCCCAGTGCCCACTCCGGCTCGGTCACGCTATGGTCATACGCAGCGATCAGACGCTGGCGTGCGGCCTCTGTCGGCACCGCGTTCATGATGGGATCGAGCTGGTGGAGCGGATCGTCGGGGAAGTACATCTGCGTCACCAGGCGCGACAGCATGGAGGAGCCGAACACCGAGAAATGGATATGGGCAGGACGCCAGGCGTTCGGGCGGTTCAGCCAGGGATAGGCTCCTGGGCGAATCGTCAGGAAGCGGTAAAACCCGTCTTCATTCGTCAAGCAGCGGCCCATGCCCAGGAAGTTGGGATCGAGCGGCCCCGGCCACTGATCCCGTTTGTGGAGATACCGTCCAGCGGCATTAGCCTGCCAGATTTCCAGGAGGGTATTCGGCACCGGATCGCCACGGTCGTCGCGCACGCGACCGGTCACAATGATGCGCTGGCCGATCGCCTCGCCGCCGGTCCCGGCGTTGCACGTGAGATCGGCGTCTTCCGGCGTGATACCGCTGATGGCAGGTCCAGGTCCCGTCAATTCAGAGAGGGTCAGTGGCACCTCGATGAGCGGAAGCGTCGGAGCGCGCCGCCGCGTGGATTGATAGGCATCGTACAGATAGGGTGGGAAGACCTCACGATCCCCCCGCACGATGTCGCCGATCGTGATATGGTTCATGCATCCTCCTGACTTGCTTTCGTCGAGTCTGCCTCCTCTGAGGCACGTGCGAGCTGATCGAACACATGCTTTGCAGTCGAGAACGCGGTATTCGCCGCGGGAACGCCTGCGTAGACCGCCACGTGGAGGAGCACCTCCGCGATTTCGTGCGGATCGACGCCGAGAGTATGGCTGGCACGTAGATGCACAGCCAGTTCCTCACGGCCCAGCGCCGCCAGAATCGCAATCGTGACCAGGCTTCTCGTCCGCCGATCCAGGTCCGGTCGGGCCCAGAGGGAACCCCAGGCAGTCTCCGTGATGAAGCGCTGGAAGTCAGCATCGAACTCGGTGGTGCGAGCCTGTGCCTGCTCAACGTACTCGCTCCCGAGCACCTCTTTGCGAACCTTCATCCCAATGTCGAAGCGTGATTCCGTCATGATAGCTCCTCCATGATCCTTATGCTCTAGCCACCGGTAATGAACTTGATGTATCGAGACCCAAGAGCTTGACGGCATTCTCCTTCAGGATCAAGGGTCGCACCTCAGGTCTGATGTCGATCTGCTCAAAATCGGCTAGCCACCGGTCTGGAGTGATCAGCGGATAGTCAGAGCCAAAGAGTACCTTGTGCTTGAGCAGGGTATTCGCATACTGGATGAGCTGGGGTGGAAAGTACTTGGGAGACCACCCAGAGAGGTCGATGTAGACCTGCGGCTTGTGCAGACAGACCGAGAGGGCCTCGTCCTGCCAGGGGAATGACGGATGGGCCATGATAATGGGCATATCCGGAAAGTCGACCGCCACGTCATCCAGGTACATGGGATTGGAGTATTTGAGATGCACACCACCTCCACCACGCACGCCCGTCCCGATGCCAGAATGCCCGGTATGAAATACCGCTGGTTTGAAGCCACGCACCCCGAAGTGCTCGATGAGGCGACGCGCCTCGCGTGCTCCCATCTTCCCCTTGGCCGGGTCGATACTAGCGAAAGGAATGAACACATCCGGGTTCGCAGCCGCACCTTCGGCCACTTCCTCGTTGGGGACCCGTATCAATCCGGTCGTTGACTCCATATCTACAGGAAAGATGACACAGGCCATCTTGCGCTCGCGATAATAGGCCGCTAACTCAGCGATGGTCGGTCGGGATCGCTCATCCTTGAAATAGTCAGCGGCCGCCTCCTGCATGGCCTTCCACAGAGGATCATCGGGAATGCGTTGCGACACCTCCGCGTGGGTATGCACGTCGATCGCCACCAGGTTCGTTATGTCCATGTCTGCATACTTCCTGTCTATTTATTTACGATAAGCCCATGCGCTGCTGTTCCTGCTGTTTGAGGACGCGGCGCAAGATTTTCCCAGAGGGGTTCCTGGGGATAGTATCGATGAATTCGATCTCGCGCACATTTTTGAAGGTGGCGAGCTTGCCATTGGCCCACGCTATCAGCTCAGCAGCGCTCACGTGTTCGTGGCCCACTCTGAGCACCACAAAGGCCTTTGGCACTTCTCCAGCTTCCTCATGTGGCTTGGCAATTACGGCGACATCGACAACAGCGGGGTGCTCCAGGAGCAGCGCTTCAATCTGAGCCGGGGCCACACTGAACCCTTTGACCTTAATCAGTTCTTTTTTGCGATCGGTGATCGTCACATACCCTTCTTCGTCACGCCAGCCAATATCTCCCGTGTAGAGCCAGCCATCTCGTAAAGCTTCGGCGGTCGCTTCGGGTGCCTTCCAATAACCCTGCATGACCTGTGGCCCCTTCACGATCAGCTCGCCTTCTTCGCCCACCCCCAGTTCCACCTGGCCTGTTTGGATATCGACGATCTTTTGCTTCGTATCGTGAATGGGCAGTCCAATCGTCTCGACCTTGATGAGCCGAGGATCGTAGACCGGGTTGGAATGCGTCCCTGGGCTTGCCTCGGTCAGGCCATAGGCTGTCATCACCGTGATATTGGTACGCTCCTCGAAGCGGCGTGCCAGGGCAGGAGGAACCGGAGCCGCCCCACACTGGGCAAAACGGACGGTATGCACATCGAACTCGTGCAACCGCGGCCAATCACTCAGCGTTGCCAACACCTGCGGCACGGTATAGAGGAGCGTGATGCGCTGCTCTTGAATCAGTCGCAAACACTCACCCGCCTCGAAGCGCTCCATCAATACTATCGTAGCGCCAGTCATCGCGGCACAGCCCATCAGCATAATGCCATAAATGTGGTAGAGCGGCAGGAAGATCAGCATGCGATCCTGAGCAGTGATGCGGGCGGTGGCGACCGACTGATACGCGTTACACACGAGATTTTTGTGACTGAGCAGAACTCCCTTGGGCAAACCCGTCGTACCGCTGCTGAAAGGGAGGGCTATCACGTCTTCCCACGCGAGATCTAAGCCGGTGGGCAGTGTTGGTGGATGAGTGCACACCAGGTGGCTGAAAGAAACCGAAGGGGATGAGGCGGTATGCTGACCGGAGCCTACTGCGATGACATACTTCAAAGCAGGGAGCTCAGCGCGTACCGCTTCCACCAGTGGCAGCAGACCGTGCTGCACCACCACCGCCTCCGCTTCGCTATTGCTCAGTTGGTAGGCGACTTCGCGCTCCTTATACGAAGGATTGATCGGGCTGACGACGGCGCCAATGCGCGTAATGGCGAACCAGCCGATCAAATATTCAGCCCGGTTCGCCATGAACAAGCACACTTTTTGGCCCTTGCGTATCCCCAGGTCAAGCAAGGCGTTGGCAAAGGCGTTCACCAGTACGTCCAACTCCCGGTATGACAGGTTCACCTCCTTCTTCTCGCGTCTTGCCTGAGCGAAGCTAGACGCGCTAGCGTCGTTGGCAAGACGGATAGGTGCCGAGAAGAGAACGGCCTCATTTTCGGGGTGACGCTCAGCAGTGTGAGTCAGCATTTCAGCGTACGGATAGGTAGGGTAATTGAGCGAGGGACGGAAAAGCTCTGTTTGCACAGATGGTTGATTGATCGACATTGAAGTAGACGTCTCAGTCATATCCCTTCTCTCCTGAGTGATGGTTCTTCAATGAGCGCGACCACGCGGCTCCATCCCGCGCTGCCGCACGCGGGTTCACAGGGAAGGCAACCATCTTGAAACCAAAAAGATACTATTGCAAGTATATAGGTATCTCAACTTGATTACAAGAACAGGCTACACATTTTTATTATACGTCGCACAAGTTCTTACGTTTTTCATCTTGGCTCACCCATCGCTACGCAGGAGCACGCTTACTGATCATTATAGTCAGCGTCTTGCCGGTCTTGCCTCTCAACATCAAATCCTTACTCGTCGCCAATACGCACAATATCGTCCTGTTTAGGGCCATCATCATCCCGACGTTTTTTATCAATACGCTGCACCTTGCGCCACTATCGGCGGCGTTTCTGGATGTTGTCCCAGCGGAGTCGCGTGCGTCGGCAATCGCTATCTCCCTGTTCATCGAACGTATCCTGGGCAGCGCCGTTGCTCCCGTGGTTATAGGGATGCTTGCCGGGTTCTTTGACCCAACCGGCCTGCACTTCTTGCACAACATGGCCGGGCACGATCTCATCCTTACGCTCATCA
>WNFE01005900.1_pt1 | contig 10615 bp, 9 predicted proteins | sample 5400451 | NCBI WGS metagenome assembly WNFE01 (sample SAMN13153344, study PRJNA577476) | soil metagenome | isolation source: 200 cm saprolite under Douglas fir tree site 2 hole 2 | place: USA:California | collected 2015-04-18
GACCGTCACGCCGTAGGACCACAGGAGCGGGTAGAGCCAGGAGTAGTTGTCGGCAAAGCCGTGGCCCATGGACATGCCGAAGGGATGCCCCTTGGCCTTGAGCTTGATGCCGGCTTCCAGGAATGCGTCCCAGGTCTCGGGGAACTGCTTGACCCCGACCTCGTCGAACCAGTCCCTCCGGTAGTTCATCACCTGGCCGATGTTGGCCTGGGGCACGGTCTTCCACTTGCCCTTGTCGATGGACAGGCGCTTGATCTCGTCGTACCAGCCGCCCTGCTGCTTGCCCACCTCCTCGGCGATGTCGGACACGTCCACCAAGGCGTCGCGGTAGAGCCACTCCTGCTGGGTCCAGGCCAGGTCGGCGCCGTTCTTGTTCTCGACCATGGAGACGAGCTGGGGCACCGCGCTGCCGCCCGCGGCCTGGATCTGGTAGTCGATCTTGATGCCCGTGGCCTTTTCGTAGGCAGGCGCCATCACGTTCTGGAAGTGCACGTCGAAGTTCTTCACATAGGAGCTCTCGCGCGCGAACGCGATGCTGACCGGCTTGGCCTGGGCGTTGCGGGAGATGAACGGCCCGGCGGCGGCGCCGGCAGCCCCGGCGGCGGCGAACTTCAGGAAGTCACGACGGGTAGCCTTCGACCCTGAGGGCTGTGCCATGGTATTCCCCCTATTTCGGGCGTGGATGGGATCGGGACACGCGGCGACGATACTGCCCCCGGAACAGGGGCGTCGTCAAGGGCCGACACCCCCCGCGATCTTGGGCAAAAGATAGACCTCGCTGCGCTCGCCGATGGGCTCGAGGAGCGAGTCCTGGTAGATCTGGCCGTCGATGGCCACCGCCAAGCCGTCCTCGAGATGCGGCGCCAGCGCCGGGTGCAGCTCGGCCAGCCGCTCGAAGAGCTGCTTCACGGACGCCGCCGGGACTTCGAGCTCGGCGACACCCCCCGTGAGCTGCGCGAGGTTGCCGATCAGCACCACCCGCGCCATGAAACCTTCAGGCCTTGGCGGCCTTCTCCTTTTCCTTGAGCGCCTTGAGTACCTTGGGGGGCGACATCGGCAGCTCGGTGAACCGGATGCCGGTGGCCGCTTCCATGGCGTTGGCGATGGCCCCGAGCGGCGGGACGATGGGCGTCTCGCCGACGCCGCGGACACCGTATGGGTGCTTGGGATTGCCCACCTCGACGAGGATGGCGTCGATCATGGGCACGTCCGAGGCGACGGGCATGCGGTAGTCGAGGAAGCCCGCGTTCTGCAGCTTGCCGTCGGCCCCGTAGACATACTCCTCGTTCAGCGCCCAGCCGATGCCCTGCACCGCGCCGCCCTGGAACTGCCCCTCGACGTAGGCCGGGTGCAGCGCGCGGCCGGCGTCCTGTGCCACCGTGTAGCGGAGGATGGTGACGCGCCCCGTCTCAGGATCCACCTCGAGATCGACGAGATGCGTGCCGAAGCTCGGGCCCGCGCCCTGTGCGTTGATGCGCCCGAGACCGCCGATCGGGCCGCCGGTCTTGCCGGCCACCTTGGCGAAGTCCGCCACCGACATCGGCTTGACCTTCTCGGCGAGCGCGCCCAGCGGGCGGACGTGGCCCTCGGAGAACTCGACCTGCTCCGGCTTGGCCTCCCACAGCTTGCACGCGCGCGCGCAGAGATCGGCCTTGATGAGCTTGGCCGCCTCCACGATGGCCATCGAGCCCGAGAAGGCCGAGCGGCTGCCGCCGGTCAGGAAGTTGAAGCCCAGCGACCCGGTGTCGCCGATGATGGGGCGCACTTTCTCGTACGGCACGCCCAGCTCGTCCGCGGCCACCGCGGCCAGCGACGCGCGCAGGCCGCCGATGTCGGGAGTGCCCGCCATCAGCGACACGGTGCCGTCTTCGTTGACGGTCAGCGACACGCAGGTCTCCCCGCCGATGTTGAACCAGAAGCCGGAGGCGACTCCGCGGCCCTGCCACTTGCGGAGCGGCGTATTCCAGTGCTCGGTCTTCTTGATCGAGTTGAGCGTCTCTTCGAGCCCGATCGGACCGAACTTCGGGCCGTAGGCCGCCTTGGTCCCCTCGTGCGCGGCGTTCATCATGCGCAGCTCGATCGGGTCGATGCCGAGCTTCTTGGCGATCTCGTCCACGACGCTCTCGACGCCGTACTCGGAGATGGGCGCGCCGGGCGCGCGATACGCGGCCACCTTCGGCCGGTTCGACACCACGTCGTAGCCGATCACGTGCACGTTCTCGATGTCGTAGGGCGCGTAGGCGCACATGACGCCGGGCTGCACCGGCGAGCCCTGGAAAGCGCCCGCCTGGTATTTCAGCTCGGCGAAGGCGGCCACGAACTTGCCGTCCTTCGTCGCGCCCATCTTGACCCGGACGGTGGCGCCCGAGGTGGGGCCGGAGGACTTGAACACCTCCTCGCGCGACATGACCATCTTCACGGGGCGCTTGGCCTTCTTCGACAGCGCGATGGCGAGCGGCTCGAGGTACACGACGGTCTTGCCGCCGAAGCCGCCGCCGATCTCGGTGGCGGTGACGCGGATCTTGCCCATGTCCATGCCGAGCAGCCTCGCGCAGTGGGCGCGCACGATGTAGTGGCCCTGGGTGCAGCACCAGAGCTCGGTCGTGCCGTCCTCGGAGACGCTGGCCAGCGTGGCGTGCGGCTCGATGTAGCCCTGGTGAACGGGCGCCGTCTTGAACTCCCTTTCGACGACGACGTCGGCCTGCTTGAAGCCCGCCTCGACGTCGCCCTGCTTGATCTCGACCCGCTTGGCGACGTTGGAGGGCTTGTCCGGCTTGGGCTCGACGCCGGCGGTGAAGAGATCGTCGTGGAGCAGCGGGGCGGTCGGCCGCATCGCCTCGACCACGTCGATCACGTGCGGCAGGATTTCGTACTTCACGTCGATCAGCTTCAGCGCGCGCCGCGCGATGGCGGCGCTGGTCGCGGCCACCGCGGCCACGGCGTGCCCCTCGTAGAGCGCCTTCTCGCGGGCCATGACGTTCCGCACCACGTCCTTGTAATTCATCATCATCTCGCCGGCGGGGACGAACTCCGACGGCTGATCCGCGAAATCGTCGCGCGTGACCACCGCCTTGACGCCCGGCAGCGCTAGAGCCTTCGAGGTATCGATGGACACGATGCGGGCGTGCGGATGCGGGCTCCGCAGCACGCGGCCGATGAGCTGGCCTGGCAGGTTGTAGTCGGCGCCGAAGCGTGCGCGACCTGTGACCTTGTCCACCCCGTCGGGGCGGATGGTGCGCGTGCCGACCGCGTGCCCGTTCGTCTGCTGACGCCCGTTGGTCTCGACCCGAGCCTGCCGTTCGCTCATGACGTTAGCCCTTTCTCATTGCCGCGGCCGTGTCCATCACCGCGGTCACGATCTTGTCGTATCCGGTGCAGCGGCAGAGATTGCCGGCCAGCCAGTAGCGCACCTCGTGCTCGGTCGGATTGGGCGTTCGCTCGAGCAGCGCTTTCGAGGCCACGAGGAAACCGGGAGTGCAGATGCCGCACTGGAGCGCGGCGTGCTCGAGGAACCGCTGCTGAAGCGGGTGGAGGGCCTCGCCCTTGGCCATGCCCTCGATGGTCTCGACGGACCGCCCCGCGACCTCGCAGCCCAGCACGAGGCACGAGCAGACGAGCCGGCCGTCCAGCATCACGCTGCACGCCCCGCAGTCGCCGGAGCCGCAGCCTTCCTTGCTGCCGGTGAGATGCAGGGTGTCGCGGAGCACGTCGAGCAGGGTGTCCTCCGTCTCACAGAGAAACTCGACCGCGTCACCGTTGACGTGCGCTTCGATGTGATGCTTGGCCATTCAGTTCGCCCTCGCTCGGTCCAGCGCGATCAGAGCGGACCGCCGCGTCAGCACGGCGGCCACGTCGATGCGGAACTCGGTTGTGCCTCGCTTGTCGTCGATGGGTCGGCAGACTGCCCGCGCGGCCGCTTCCAGCCGGTCTTGCGCCGGCTTGTCGAGCCTGCTCCCGATGATAGCCTGCGCGGCCTCGGGAACGAGCAGCACCCGCGCCGCCACCGCGCCCAGGCTCACCCGCGCGGCCGTGATCACGCTGTCTCCGTCAAGCGTCAAGCTTACCCCCGCGCCCACCACCGCGATGTCCATTTCGGTTCGCGGGATGAAGCGAAGGTACGCGTCGGCGGACCGCGCCGGCCGGGCGGGCAGGAGGAACGACACCACGATCTCGCCCTTGGTCAGGGCCAGCTTGCGGGGACCGAGCATCACGTCCTCGACCGGAAGATCGCGCCGCCCATTGGGCCCGGCCAGGCTGGCCATGGCGCCGGCCGCGATCAGGGCCGGCACGCTGTCGGCGGCGGGCGAGCCATTGCAGAGGTTGCCGCCAAGAGTTGCCCTGCCCTGTATCTGGGTGGAGCCGATGAGATTGGCCGCTTCCACCACGCCCGGCCAGGTCTTCTTGAGCCGCGCATTCTCTTTCAGCTCGGCGCCCGTCACCGCAGCGCCGATGCGCCAGCCGCCCTTTTCCTCGGTGACGGCGCGCGTCTCGGGAATCTTCTTGATATCGACAATGAGATCAGGCTCCACGATATCCGCGCGCATCTGGACGAGGAGGTCGGTCCCCCCGGCCAGCACCCGCGCCTCGCCCTTGGCGCCCGTGAGAAGCGCCACTGCCCCTTCAACCGATTCCGGTGCCTCGTATCGCATGTGTGTGTGGGCCCGCCTTTCTGGAGGGAGATTGTACCGGATTCGTCCTGCCTCTGCGGCCCCTTGATCCTTCTATGTTATCTATGCTCTGTCCGACCAAGCAAACCCATTTCACGAAAGAGGGGTCCATCATGACCGCGAATCAAGTCGGCCGGCGGCTCTTCGTGGCCGCGCTCGTCGCCGGGGTCGTTCTCGCCGGGGCGGACGGCCCGCGCGCGTCCCACCTCGGTGACGGCAAGAAGCATAAGATCGTCTACCAGCTCGACGATCCCGGCGTCGACAAGACCCGGTTCGTCCTCAACAACATCCAGAACCACGTCAAGGGCGTGGGCGGGTCGAAGAACATCGAGGCGCTCGAGCTGGTCGTCTTCGGGCCGGCGCTCAAGAATTTCGTGACGAAGGACATGGACGCCGGCGTCAAACAGTCGCTCACCGCGCTCCAGGCCGACGGGATGGTCTTCGGCGCCTGCGGCAACACGATGAAGGGCTTCAACCTGACGCTCGATCAGCTCGCCGACGGCGCCAAGCCGCTGCCCCAGGGCGGTGTCGTTCGCGTGATGGAGCTGCAGGAGCAGGGCTACGCCTACATCCGGCCGTGACGGGTGCCGTGCTATCGTGTGATCCGCCGATGAGGTCCCCCATGCTCCTGCGCGAGACCCTCTGGATGCTGCCGATTTGGGCCGCCCTCGGCGTGGCCGTCCTAGCGGGCTACGCCGGCGTGGGCCACGCTGCTGCGCCGCCGACAGATGCCGCGATCCTGCAGGAGTTGCGCAGCTTCGCCACCACGGGCAGCGTGCTCTACGTCGCCGCCCACCCGGACGACGAGAACACCCAGGCCATCACCTACATGGCGCGCGGCCGCGGATACCGGACAGCCTATCTCTCGCTCACCCGCGGCGACGGCGGCCAGAACCTGCTCGGCCCCCAGCTGGGCGAGGCGCTGGGCGTGGCGCGCACGCAGGAGCTGCTCGCGGCGCGCCGGCTGGACGGCGGGCGGCAGTACTTCACCCGCGCCAAGGACTTCGGCTTCTCGAAGAATGCCGAGGAGACTTTGAGTGTCTGGGACCGGCAGGGCGTCCTCGCCGACATGGTCCGCGTGATCCGCGAGTTCCAGCCCGACGTGATCATCACGCGGTTCTCCCCCAAGCCCGCGCCCACGCACGGGCATCACACCGCCTCGGCCCTGCTCGCGGTCGAAGCGTTCCGGCTCGCGGCAGACCCCGCGGCCTTTCCCGATCAGCTCCGCACGCTCAAGCCCTGGCAGGCGCGGCGCATCGTCCACAACGTCGGCCGGGGCCCCGCCGGGGCGAATCCGGGCGGTAACATGGCCGTCGCGGGCATGCCGGCGGACGTGCCCGACGGGCCGGGCGTGACGAAGATCGACGTCGGCGGCCGGGATCCGGTGACGGGCGAGTCGTTCGCGTCCATCGCCAACCACAGCCGCGGCATGCACAAGACGCAAGGCTTCGGCAATATCGGCCCACCCGTCAACGAGGGCTCGCGGATCGAGCCGTTCGTGCTGCTGGCCGGTGACATGCCGGCAAAAGACCTCTTCGACGGCGTGGACCTGACATGGAACCGCGTGCCGGGCGGCGTCGAGATCGCGCGGGAGGTCGACGAGGAAATCGCGGCGTTCAACGCGCAGGAGGCGCCCGCCCGCGTGCACGCGCTGCTCGCGGTCCGCCGCCGCCTCGCCGCGCTCCCAGCGGATCCTCTCGTGACGGACAAGCGCCTACAGCTCGATCGCATCATCGAGGCATGCCTCGGCCTCGAGGTGGACACCGTGGCGGATCGCGCCGAGGTGGTGCCCGGCGAGACCGTGAAGCTCCGCCACACGGCCGTCCTCCGCTCGCGCATCCCTGTGCGATGGACGGCCGTGCGGTATCCCGGCGCCCACCGCGTGGTCAACAAGGCCGTCACGCTCCACCCGAACCAGGCGGCCGTTCGCGAGGCCTCCCAGGTCGTGCCCGCGGGCACGCCGCCGAGCCAGCCGTACTGGCTGCGCACGGAAGGGACCCCGGGAATCTTCGACGTGGACGACCCGTCGCTCATCGGCCGCGCCGAGAACCCGCCCGCGCTCCCGGTCGAGTACGTCTTCGAGGTCGGCGGGCAGACGCTGGTGATACCCGGCGAAGCCATGCCGGCAGCGGATCCCGCCCACCCGGCCCTGCGGCGGCGGCTCGAAGTCATCGCCCCCGTCTCGCTTCACTTCATGGCGGGCGTGCGGCTCTTCGCGCCCGGCGCCGCGCGTGACGTGACGGTGGAGCTGACCGCCGTGCGCGCGCGCGCTGCCGGCACAGTACAGCTCGACGCGCCGGCCGGTTGGACCGTGACGCCGGCCGCGCAGCCCTTCCGGCTCGCCGCCCCCGGCGAGCGCGCGCGCTTCACCTTTACCGTGACCGCGCCGCGCGAGCCCGCGACGGCGCCCCTCGGCGCCAGCGTGGAGATCAACGGCCGACGCTTCAACCAGCAGCGCGTCGAGGTCCGGTACGATCACCTGCCGCTCCAGCTCCTGCAGCCCCTGGCGCGGGCCAAGGCGGTGTCGCTCGAACTCCAGACTCGCGGGCGCCACGTCGGCTACCTGCCGGGCGCCGGCGACGACGTGCCGGCCGCGCTCGAGCAGATGGGCTACGAGGTCACATCGTTGACCACCGCCGATCTCACGCCGGAGCGGCTCCACGGTCTCGACGCGGTGATCATCGGCATCCGCGCCTTCAACGTGCACAAAGATCTCGCCGAGCGCCTGCCCGCGCTGTTCGCCTGGGTCGAGGCGGGCGGCACGGTCGTCGCGCAGTACAACACGCTGGACGATCTCCGAGAGGGCTGGCTCGCGCCGTTCCAGCTGCACCTCTCACGTGACCGCGTGACCGACGAGCACGCGCCCGTGACGATCCTGGCACCCGAGCATCCCGTGCTGACCACGCCGAATCGCATCACGGAGGCGGACTTCGCGGGCTGGGTGCAGGAGCGTGGGCTCTACTTCCCCGATCGGTGGGACGAGCGCTTCACCGCCATCCTCGCCTCGGGCGATCCCGGCGAGACGCCGCTCAAGGGGGGTCTCCTGGCGGCGCGCCACGGCAAGGGCTACTTCGTCTACACGAGCCTGGCGTGGTTCCGCCAGCTGCCCGAGGGCGTCCCGGGCGCATACCGGCTCTTCGCGAATCTCGTCTCCCTGGGCAAATGAGGTCCACGTCGCGCGCCGACGGGCGCACCGAGGCCGAGCCTCCCGACGTCCCAGGGTTCCGCACCTGGCGGGGGGTGTACCTGTTCGTTTTCGGGTGGTTCGTGCTCGTGATCGTCCTGCTGGCCGTGTTCACCACGATCTTCTCGTGAACGCCGCCGACTGGGTCGTGCTCCTCGGCACCCTTTTGGGCATCGCCGCCTACGGCGTCTGGCGCACGCGCCACGTGCGGAGCCTCAATACGTACCTGCGCGGCGACGCGGCCATCGGCTGGGGCACGATCGGCTTGAGCGTGATGGCCACGCAGGCCAGCGCGATCACCTTTCTCTCGATCCCGGGCCAGGGCTTCGAGAGCGGCATCGGCTTCGTACAGAACTACTTCGGGATGCCGGTGGCGCTCATCATCGTGTGCGCCGTGTTCCTGCCCATGTACCGGCGGCTCAACGTCTACACGGCCTACCAGTTCCTCGGCCAGCGCTTCGACGAGAAGACGCGCCTGCTCGGGGCCGGCCTCTTCCTCGTGCAGCGCGGCCTCTCCGCCGGCGTCACGATCTACGCGCCCGCCATCATCATCTCCACGGTCCTCGGCTGGCGGCTCGATCTCGTCGTCGTGTTCACGGGGCTCCTCGTGCTGGCCTACACGGTCACCGGCGGGAGCGAGGCCGTCGCCCTGACGCACCGCTGGCAGGTGGCAGTGATCTGGGCCGGCATGGTGACGGCCGTGATCGTGCTGCTGCTCCGGCTGCCCGCCGGCCTCGGGCTCAACGGCGCCGTTCACCTGGCCGGCGCCATGGGCAAGCTGCAGGCGGTGGACTTCTCGCTCGATCCGACCAGGCGCTACACGGTATGGACGGGCGTGTTCGGGGGATTGTTCCTCTCGCTCTCGTACTTCGGCACCGACCAATCGCAGGTGCAGCGCTACATCGCGGGCCCCTCGCTGCGCAATAGCCGGCTGGGCCTGATGTTCAACGCCGTGCTGAAGATCCCCATGCAGTTCGTCATCCTGGTGCTGGGCGCCCTCCTCTTCGTGTTCTACCAGTTCGTGCCGTCGCCGGTGTTCTTCAACCAGGCGGAGTGGCGCCGTCACGCGCAGGACAGCCGGTTCCGCGCCATCGAGGTCGAGCACGCCGGCGCGGTCGCGCAGAGCCAGTCCGCGATCCGCGGGTGGCTCGAAGCCCGCGCCTCGGACGACGCCGCGCGGGAGGCGAGCGCGCAGACTGCCATGGTTGCGGCCAGCCAGCACAGTCGCGAGATCCGCACCGAGGCCAAGGCCGCCCTCGTGGCCGCCGACCCCCGCGCCAAGACCAAGGATTCGGACTACGTCTTCATCACGTTCATCCTGACGCAGCTGCCGCACGGCGCGGTGGGCCTGCTCCTGGCGGTGATGTTCTCGGCGGCGCTGTCGTCCACCGCCTCCGAGCTGGCCGCCCTCGGCACCACGACGACGGTCTGGGGCGCCGTCGCCGTCGCCTTCGCGCTCTTCGCCGGCTTCGCGGAGAACCTCATCGAGGCCATCAACATCCTGGGCTCGGTCTTTTACGGCGTGCTGCTCGGCCTCTTCCTGGTCGCCTTCTTCCTCCGCCGGGTCGGCGGCACCGCGGTGTTCCTCGCGGCCGCGATCGCCGAGGCGCTCGTCATCGTGATGTACTTCTCGCTCAACATAGGCTACCTCTGGTACAACATCATCGGCTGCGCCGCGTGCATCGTCTTCAGCCTGGTCCTGCAGGCGGTCCTGCCGCCGCGAGCCCGCTCCGTAGAGGGCCCTGCCGCATGACCGCGGAGCCGGTCATCGCGTTCGGCCAGCAGCCCTGCGGCTTCTTCCCGCGGCGCTTCTTCGTGGCCAAGATCAGGACCGCGCGGCGCCTGCAGGCCGAGATCGGCGGCCGCATCGTGTATTTCTGCCACGACAGCGACCACGACCCGCGCGAGACGCGCACGATCCTGCGCCATCGCGCCACCGGCCAGCCCGCGCACCTCAACTTCGTGATTGCCGGCAAGCTCCAGCGCAAGTTCTCGCCGCTCTACGCCAAGCGCATCGCCGCCGATTGGCACGCGAAGACGCTCGGGCAGCTCCCGAATTACGTGGACCATTCCGCCATCGAGCTGTTTCGCAAGACGTCCGCGGAGACGGTGGCCGACTTCTGCCTCGAGATGTACCGCGGGATGGGCCTGCTCGACGGCATGGACGTCGTGCGCTCGAGCGATCGGGAGGTGCGGCGGCGCGCATGCAGCGTCGGCGACTTCTTCGTGGACGTGGCGCACGAGGGCGAGATCGTGCGCGCGCGCATGCGCGACGGCGCGCTCATTCTGCACGAGGGCGGCGATTCGTTCGTCACGCTCCCGACGGCGGCATCCGGGTTCGGCAAGGAGCAGATCAGCCCGGCGCGGGACACGCGGCTCCGGTGGATGCAGGCCGTGATCCACTGCACGCACTACGTGACGGGCGCGGGCGAGCAGGCATACCTGCGGGAGGAAGACGCGCCGGAGATCACCTACGTGCAGCGGGAGGACATCGACCGGTCGGACGAGGCGTTCACGGAGCTCGGGGGCTGACATGGCGCCGGCTGCGCTGCGCATCGGCATTACGTGCTACCCGTCGATCGGCGGCAGCGGCGTGCTGGCGACGGCGCTCGGCGAGGACCTGGCGGCGCGCGGGCACGACGTGCACTTCATCTCCTACGAGCGGCCGTTCCGCCTGCCCGCCGATGCCCCGCGCCTGCACTTCCATCCGGTCGCCATCAACGAGTACGGGCTGTTCCGGTTCCCCGACTACACCCTGCCGCTG
>WNFE01004294.1_pt1 | contig 10613 bp, 7 predicted proteins | sample 5400451 | NCBI WGS metagenome assembly WNFE01 (sample SAMN13153344, study PRJNA577476) | soil metagenome | isolation source: 200 cm saprolite under Douglas fir tree site 2 hole 2 | place: USA:California | collected 2015-04-18
AACCGGGCCTTGTGAATCGCCTTCCAGCATGGCCATGGATCGCCCCAACCGCCGGCTGTTCATCGGTTGCAGAAGCAAGGTGATGGCGGTGATGAACGCGGACAACGGGAAGGTCATCACCACGCTGCCCATTGGTGATCACGTGGACGCGACTGCCTTTGACCCCAAATCTCGGTTGATCTTCAACTCCAACGGCGAAGGCACGATCACGGTGATTCATCAGGACAGCCCGGACAAGTATTCGGTTGTGGAGAGCGTGAAGACCGCGCCGCGGGCGAAGACTATGGCCCTCGATCCCAAGACGCACCAACTGTTCCTCTCGACAGCTGAGTCGGGGCAGTTCGAAGTATTGGTAGTAGGCGCAGTTCGCGAAGAGGCTTCCGACCCGGTCCTGGTGGGCGCAGGGGATATTGCGAGTTGTGACGATCTTGCCGGTGCGTATGCTACTGCGAAGTTGATCGACAAAATACCAGGAACAGTTTTTGCGGCTGGCGATCTGGCTTATCCAGACGGGAGCGACGAGCAGTTCGCCAACTGTTACGGACCTACCTGGGGACGCTTCAAAGATCGCACCCGCCCGGCGCCGGGAAATCACGAATACCACAGCGGCGGCGCGTCCGGCTATGCGCGCTATTGGGGTGCCGTTGCGGGTGATCCGACGAGAGCATATTACAGCTACGATCTCGGGCAGTGGCATATTATTGCGCTGAATAGCGAGTGCGCTGAGGTTGGCGGCTGTGGTCCTGAATCCGAGCAAGGAAAGTGGCTGCAGCAGGACCTGTCACAGCATCCCGTCGCATGCACGCTGGCTTACTTTCACAAGCCGTTGTTTAGTTCCGGATTGGCGCACGGCAATGATCTGCAAATGAAGGCGCTGTGGGAAATGCTGTACCACGCGGGTGCAGACGTAGTCATCAACGGGCACGATCACGACTATGAGCGCTTCGCGCCCCAGGACCCGGACGGGAATTCTGATCCCAAGCATGGCATCCGCGAATTTGTGGTCGGTACGGGCGGGAAGAATTCACATCGAGTCTTCGCCCTCACTCGGCCCAACAGTGAGACCCACCAAGCCGACACATTCGGAGTGTTAAAGCTGACGCTACACCCGAAGAGCTACGATTGGCAGTTCGTGCCGGAGGAAGGAAAGACATTCGCAGACTCTGGCAGCGGGGATTGCCACTGACTGGCAGGCGCGGTTTGACATGTAGTGCCGAACCGCACTCTCCCCTGATTCGAGCAACCAACGCGCTCCGTTGGCCTAGCACTTTCTCCTCTGCTGGCGGACCCCACCCAAGGGACTGACGACCGCCGTCTAAAGTAACGCGCGTATGTCCCGTTGTGACCCCACCCCAAGACCGCGCTCTACTTGGCCTTATTCTGCGGCGTGATCTCGACGTCAACTGCATGAACGTTGTCTGACTTTTGGGTGTCAAAAGAAACCACTGTGAAACTGCCACTCACATCCCGGGCCTCAACGGTCCGCGTCTCCCTAGTTCCGGAGGTGCTTGGCTGAACGATATCAAGCGTTTTAGTGCTTACTTGCAAGCCCGCTCCTGGATCAACGGGATTGAGCTGTTCTAGGCGTTTTTCAGTTGCTTGCGCTCCATCAGAACCCGCCCGCTTCACCACGGTTACTCGCTGGCTCAGATGCAGGTTGCCGTCCGCTGATCCCGAAACCTCCGGCGAATAAGTTTCAACGGTATTTTTCTTTTCGCCGACAGCAGTTTCCGACTCCTTGCCAACGGTTCGCGAGACGGAAGCAAGCTTGCCATCGGCGCCTGGCCGCAAAACCTGCTCTTCGGTGGTGCGCTCTTTTCCATCTTCTTTAATTGTGCTTTCCTTCCGTTCATGCACCTGCCAATTGCCGGAACCATCCGGAAGCAGAGTTGAGGCTTGGACTTTGACCGTGTGATCGCTGCTGCGTTTTTCGCGCTGCTGGATTTGCATGCTAGCAGCCATGCCCCCCTGGCCGTCGGACAAGAAAACTGTAGTGTTCTTCTCCTGCACTTCGGGGATCTTTTTGGTGTTCGTCACTTCACGCTGTGCGACCTGAAGGTGGCCGTCCAGATCGGCATTCGACGTGGTACGCACCACCTTCTCGTCCCCGGCCTGTAGAGTCTGCTTTTCCTCTTCCGTCACCTGGGTCAGAATTTTCTGCCCACTGGCATCCCTGGCGAATGTGCGCTCGATCGTTCGTATGGTTGTGCCATTAACCTGAACCGACTCCTTTTCGATGTCGTAGTACGGTTCGTAGTGGCCGTCAGCTCCGAGGCGTTCGACGGTCTGATTGTCCAGGGTGCCCTTAGCCGACTGCTTGTGCGACTCCGTCGTCCGCGTTGGATTGGTGTTGTCGGTGTGCGATTCGGTCGTCTTGGTCCAGGATTGTGATTCATTTGCTTGGGCGTCGGATGTTTGCGCACTCAGCGAAGGAACAAACATGCAGAAAGCAATAATTGCCACCGTAAGCCACGCGAACTTAATCAAGGACGGATATTGCATGGGGCACTCCAGATGATCGTTGCTTTCCTGATTTTCTGCCTTCGAACCGCCACTGTCCAGCTAATACTCCGGCGTGTCCAAGCGTTCAACTGGGAGCAGGTTTTAGCCGCGCCAACATTTTCCAGTTTCGATGGATGCGATTGCCGTTGAAATCGCCTGGCCCGGGAGTTATCACCGGAGCTGCCGACGCTGACCCATCCGGCATTGCCACCTATTCGGCTGCGGGCGCGCAGCTTGGGACCAGGCTTCTGTGGACTGTACTGTGAGACCCACCCAAGGGACTAACGATAGACCGGCCATCCTCTAACCTAAAATTTCTTCTTTCGCGTTATTGACACATTTCGAATCTCAGCACATCCTCAAGGTATGAGCACGATCGCGCTCACCGAATTGCTCGGCGCGCCAGTGATTGAGGCTTCTGGAGCTCATTGCGGACGTGTGCGCGAGGTGGCCATTACTCCTGGCGAAGATCGTGTCCATGTTTCCACTCTGATTGTCCGCACCAAAAGCGGCGACCGGCTTCTGCCATTCTCTTTGGTTTCGTCGCTCAATGGCGGGGTGCATGCCTCCTCTTCAGCATCCGCATGGCCTCCCCCGGACGCCGAAGGGCTGTTCCTGCTCGAGCGTGACCTACTCGATCAGCAGATCATTGACGTTCATGGCCGCAAGGTGGTGCGGGTCAACGATGTTGATCTGCATCCCGAGACCGCCAATGGCCGGGTTCAGTTGAAGATTGGTTCAGTAGATGTGGGCCCCCGTGGTGCCATCCGGCGCCTTCTCAAAGGCATGGTTCCGATGGCCGCCCTCAAGCATTTGCTGCAAAGAATTCCGCCCCGTCTGATCCCTTGGGAGTTCGTAGACTTGATCGAAACCGACCCTGCCCGGCGGGTGAAGCTGAAGATTTCTCACGAGCGCCTGGCCAAGCTGCATCCCGCGGACATTGCGGACATCGTCGAGAGACTTGCACCGGATGAGCGTGAAGCCGTGTTCGAAACCCTGGACCAGGGAGTCGCAGCCGGGGCGCTCGAAGAAGTTGAGCCCAAGGTCCAGAAGTCGATCCTCGAGTCTCTGGATTCGGAGCGTGCCGCTGAGATCGTAGAAGAAATGAATCCGGATGCGGCGGCGGATCTGCTGGGCGATCTAACAGAAGAGCGCACGTCGGAGATCCTGAAGGAAATGGCCCCGCAAGAGCGCGAGGAAATGGCCGAACTGCTGGAATTCGGAGAGAACACCGCTGCGGGCCGGATGAACACTGAATATCTTGCAGTCGACGCGGATGCTACGGTGAATGATGCCATCGAGGCTTTGCGGAAGTTCGAAGGCGGAGTCGAGGCGGTCAGCACTATCTATCTCGTGGACCAGCAGGGAAAGCTTGCCGGAGCCGTGCCTCTGGCCAAGCTGGTGCTGGCCAATTCCAGCGATAAACTTTCCTCGCTCACTCAGAAGCCGCTAATCTCCTGCCATGCGGGCTGCCGGGAAAAGGAAGTGGCAGCTCTCTTCGATAAGTACAACCTGGTCACGCTGCCTGTGGTGGATGACGAGAAGAGACTCACAGGTGTAATTACCTCGGACGATGTGATTAGTTTGCTGAGAGCGAAACTGTAGGAATCCCAGAGCGCTCTAAATTGTCCAACGCAGCAGAGTTGCTCCGACTGTGAATCCTGCCCCCACTGAAGCCAGCAGCACCAGATCGCCCTTCTTCAGCCGGCCCTCCTCTCGGGCGGTGTGCATGGCCAGCGGAATCGTGCCGGCCGTGGTGTTGCCGTAGCGCTCAATATTGATGATCACGCTTTCCGGCTTCAGTCCCAGCCGGTCGGCGGTGGCTTTGATGATCCTCTGATTGGCTTGGTGAGGGATAAAGCAATCTATGTCGCTCGCCTTCACGCCGTTTTTTGCCAGCAGCTTCTCACAGACCTCTGCCATTTTTCGGACCGCGAATTTAAAGACTGCCTGTCCATCCTGATGTACGTAATGCATTTTCTTGTCGATGGTTTCGTGGGTAGCGGGATGCAAGCTGCCCCCGCCGGGCATGTAGAGCGAGCACCCTCCAGAGCCGTCAACTTCGTGAATGAAGTCTATGATCCCCGCTTCGTCCTCCGAGGAGGGCTCCAGGATTACGGCCCCGGCCCCATCGCCGAAAAGAATGCACGTCGCACGATCGCTGAAGTCCAGGATGGAGGTCATGACATCCGCGCCAATGACCAGAACTTTCTTGTGTGCGCCAGTAGCCACAAACTGTGCGCCCGTCTGCAGCGCATACACAAACGCCGAGCAGGCCGCTGACAAGTCAAATCCCCAAGCACCTTTGGCCCCGAGTTTGTGCTGCACCAGGCATGCGGTCGAAGGGAACAGCATGTCGGGAGTGACAGTGGCAACCACGATAGCTTCAATTTCGCTGGGGTCCATATCGCGTTCAGCCAGGGCGCATTTTGCCGCTTCGACCGCCAGATCACTCGTGGCCATGCCCTTATCGACGATGTGCCGTTCGCGGATTCCGGTACGCGACATGATCCATTCATCGGAGGTCTCGACCAACTTTTCGAGGTCGGCATTCGTTAGGACCCGAGGCGGGACGTAGGTTCCCAGGGCAGTGATCTTCGCTCGCACACGTGTGTTCAAATCGCCGATTCTCCCAGATGCATTGGAATCGTCAATTGTACGCAGGGAGGGCGGAATCGCCAATACAACAGTCCTAATTATGGAAGCCAGGCACCGGAAACCCACTGCACACGCAAGAGCCCGTTACCGTTGCTTCCTTCCGGACCTGGCGGGTTTGGCGGGAATGCATCGCGCGGGACCGATGCCTGACAGGTAAATCTTAACATCGGCTCTAGGCTTCAAGTTCTGGGCTAGGATTCGTCCGGCCAGGGACTCCCCGGATCTGAGAGCCATGCCGAAGCCTGAAGCCAAGAGCCCGCTCTACTCTTTTGTACCCTTTACCTTTGCCCCAAAAACGCCAACAATAGCCGTATCCCATGGCAGGGAACCAGCAAACTGGAGAGTTCACTCTGGCAGCGGCCATTCGCCGCTATTTTGACGTCGTCCTCTATCTGCTGATCTTTACGGGATTCGGTACGCTGGCTTCCACCGGCGGCCTTGATATTCCGACCGTGCTGATTGTTACTGCGGCACTCCTTTTTCGGGGATACGTTCTGGCCCGCCGTCGCCAGGTGCTTCTGTCCGAACGCTGGACTAATCTGCTGACGATAGCCTGCGCAGGTTTCTGCATTGCCGACTGGTTTCTTATTTCCAAAGCTTTCTTAGGGGCACTTGTCCACCTCGTGCTTTTTGTGATGGTGGTAATGCTGTTTTCTGCGCAACGTGATCGCCACCGCTATTTTCTGGTTGCCCTATCGTTCGTTATGGTGCTTGCTGCGGCCGTGCTGACGGTCGACAGTACATTCCTGTTGACGCTGGCTGGGTTTGTTCTGGTCGGCGTGGCGGCGTTCATTCTGATGGAGATGATGCACTCCGCGCAAAAATCGCCGGTGCTGGCGCGTGATCCGCAGGTGCATCACGCTTACAGAAAGCTTTCCTTTGCGGTCGCCACTATCGCGCCGGTGCTCCTGCTTCTCATTTTCCTGGGCGGTGCAGTCATCTTCTTTCTTTTGCCGCGCGTTTCCGCTGGATATTTGAGCGCTTATACGGGAGCGAATGACCTCACCAGTGGCTTCTCCGACAGGGTGGAGCTGGGCCGCATTGGCCAGATTCAGCAGTCTAAGACTGTAATGATGCATGTTCAGGTTGACGGCGATACCGTCGGTGCTTTCGTACTCAAGTTGCGCGGGGTTGCGCTGAACAATTTCGACGGCCACAACTGGGCAAACACTCGCGACAAGGTCAATCTTAGCCGCGGGGCCGACGGGCGATTTGACCTGACTCTACGGAATCCGCAATCGCCGCAGCTTAGAGGACGACGCGTTCACTATCGAGTCACCATGGAGCCGTTTCTCAGCGAGGTGTTTTTCCTGCTGGCCACGCCACGATCGCTCGAAGGCAATTACCGCGCGGTCTCCGAAGACCCTGCGGGAGACGTGTTTGACCATGATACCGAGCACACCGTGACTCGCTACGAGGCGGACTCGGAACTCCGTCGGGCCGTTGCCACCCGTTTGCATAAGGATTCCGGCAGCTATCCTCCGGAAATCTTTCCCGGCTATCTGCAACTGCCCGCTCTTGACCCGCGCGTCAAGCCCCTGGCGGAGCAGATCACGGCGAACGTCGCCAGCTCATTCGACAAGGCTACTGCTGTCGAAAACTACTTGCGCGTGCATTACGGATACACGTTGCAACTCCCTAGCACCACGCCGCACGATCCTATAGCCAACTTCCTATTCGTACGCCGCCAGGGCCATTGCGAATACTTCGCCTCGACCATGGCGATCATGCTGCGTTCGATTGGAATCCCCTCTCGCGTAGTGAACGGGTTTGCCGGCGGCGAGTTTAACGACATTACTTCGCAATATGTGATCCGCGGCAGCGATGCGCATTCCTGGGTCGAAGCCTTCATTCCGGGCCAGGGATGGATGGAATTTGACCCCACGCCTCCGGGCAGTGGTCAGGCCCACACGCAATGGAGCCGCTTCATGCTTTACATGGATGCCATGTCTTCCTTCTGGCGCGAATGGGTGGTTAACTATGATCTCGGCCATCAACTCCGGCTCACTCAGGACGCGAACCGGGGAAGCCGTGCCATTGTAGGGCAGGCGCAATCCTGGGGCCGCAACCAGTACAACAAAATTCTGGCGTGGGCACGCCGGACGCAAGATCGAATCGGCGACTCGACCGTAAAATGGGGAGAGCGGACCCTCGGCCTTGTCCTCTGCGCTTTGTTGGCGGCGAGTATTCCTCGCCTGCTTGCGGCAATCCGCAGATTCCGTCTTGCCCGGCGCCCGCAGAAGTCTCCGCAGATGGCTGCCAGCATTTGGTATGAGCGTATGTTGAAGCAGACTGCAAGGCGCGGCTGGGAGAAGTCGCCCGCCCAGACTCCCGAAGAGTTTGCCGCTACCATCGCGGATCCGCAACTCAAGGACCGTGTGTCCGGCTTTACTGAGCGTTATGAGAACGCACGTTTCGGCAAGTCCCCCGAAGATGCCTCTCGCCTGCCGGAACTTTACGACGAGATTAAAGCCAGTCGCTGACCGGTGGGCTAAGAGATTTCTGAAAAGAATAGAGGGCTTTAGGAGCGCAGTGCCTTCAGCGCTGCGGGGAATCGGGTGAGCACAGAGTCGTGCAGGCCTGCAAGGCCTGCTCCACCCAAAATCTGAATCGCAAACCATTCTGAATCATAATTTTCTGCAGCCAGCTAGAAGCGGTACACGATTCCGCCGCCGACGTAGTAGTTATGCTGCCGGGTCTTTCCCGTATCCACATTGATCGGGGGCACGCCGCCCCAGTCGTCGCGCACTTCTACACGGAATCTAAAGCTGTGCAGTTTCGGCAAGCGTACATCCAATCCCACTCCGCCCTGCAACACGCCCGTTGTCTTTATTCTGTGACCGGTGTTCCTTCCGAAGAAAACCAGGTCCTTGCTAGCAACGAAATGGCCAATGCCTCCTCCGAAGCTTACCCAGGGCGAAAAGGCGAGATCAGGAATCAGGTTGACGCGGGCGGCTGGTGTGATGAAAACCGAGCTGTATTGGTTGGGCACTTGGTTCAGCCCATAGTTGATATCTTCGTCAGGATTAAAAATCGCAGGCACCTCGAACGACAAATCTCCCCAGCGATAGCTCCTGAATTTTCGCGCATAGTTGATCTCAAATGAAGTGCCCTTGCCGGAGTGCACCGTGTTGTCAAAGAAGCTCGTGTTCGGCACAGTCTGATCACTGATGAATGTGCGGCCGACTGTCCCCGCTAACTCATTTTTCTGCTCTTGGGCAGCGGCACTCGTGCTTCCGGCGACGAGAAGCAGCAGAGTCATTGCGAAAAAATTCCGCATCTGTCCTCCAGCGCGAAGCTAGCGCTAAGAGGAGCCTAGCATGGCTTGCGGGAGGGGCAGATTGGCTTAAGTGGTGCATCCCCTGTCGTTAGTAACCAGTGAATATGGCAACGACCGTTCAGGCTGCGACCGCACCCGCGATCATGTCATCGAGGTAGCACCAGATCCAATCTTCTCCGGGCTCGATCGAACGGATCAGGGGATGCTTGCTGCGGTGGAAATGTTTAGTGGCGTGCTTGTTCTTGGAAGAGTCGCAGCAACCGACGTTGCCGCATGACAGACACAGGCGCAGGTGGACCCAGGTGTCGCCCTTCTTGATGCAGTCCTCACAAACGGTTTTATCGGTCGTGCTGATCGCGATTTGGTTCAGGTGGGTACATTTTTGTGGCATTTTTCGACTCCTTGCAAATGTTCCGAGCTAAGTTCTTTCGAGCTCTTTGCGATTCCAATGGGCGAGGCTGGCGCCAGCATCGTACGTACTTTGCAGAAAGCTGAGCAAAACTTCACTGGGTGAGGCGGCCTGGCGCACATCGTCATACATCAACAGGAACTCGTGAAGTTGGGGATGATAAAAGGCAGCCGATGGCAGAACTGTTTGCTCCGCAAAACCAGGCGGCTCGGGTGCTGCATAAGCGTAGAACGCCGCACCTTTCACATCTCCGCCCCCGGGCCACAATCCCGCGCTAATTGCCTCATGCGAATAGGCCTCGCGAGTAATGAGATCAGCCCCGGCGCGTTCAGGAGCACGTCGTCCGGAGAAACGGGTTACCGCAAGATCGAAGCTTCCCCAAAAGAAATGTACCGGGCTATCCTTGCCGATGAAGTTTGCCCGAAATTCTTTGAAGATGGTGTCGCACAAAATCAATATCTGCCAGAACCGGTGCGCATACTCGGCATCATAAGAATCGTGCAGCCTGTCTTTGTCGAACGCCACCGGGTTGGGTACCTCAGCCGGCATTTTCCAGATTTTTACGTGGATGCCGAGCGATTGCAGCGCCGACATGAAATCAGCATAGAACTCAGCGACTGAACGTGGCGCCAGCGGCAAAGTTTTCGACGTATCCCAACTGGTTTGGATGATCAACTGGTGGCTGATGAAGTCGAACTGAATCTCGAAAATCCCGTCACCATAAGGAATGGGAGAGGTAGTGAGCCCCCGAGAATTGACATAGAGCGGAACTTCCCACCAGTGATTAACACGCGGGCTTAGCGCAAGCCGGACCTTGCCCACCATCTGCGTCCACATGTGGAGAGTGTTGTAAGTGTCCTGCCATGCTTCAAGCGGCAATTCGGGCCAGGAATTCCGGTTCACGCTGGAAACGTGCGCGGCCATAGCTGCATCTCCGGTTCGGAGCTGTCTTGCGTGTCAACGTCAGAAGAAATGGTAGCATCTCGGGGCGGGTAGAGGTTGTTGAACCGCGCGTCTCCTGCATGTTAGTCTCATGGGTTTCCAGTCGGCGGCCCAGCTACCGCCAATAATCGATGATCGATGGTCGAGGCATTGAGGCCCATTTTGTCTTCTGTCGAAACTACACCCACTGTCCGCAAGACCGGGCTCAATGCCGTGCATCGCCGCCTGGGCGCAAAGATGGTGGAGTTCAATGGCTGGGACATGCCGGTCGAGTACCCCTTGGGAATTATTGCCGAGCACATGGCGGTGCGCACTGGCGTTGGGATATTCGACGTCAGCCACATGGGAGATATACGCCTTTCAGGGCCCGAAGCGCTGGCCGCGGTGCAACACATTTCCATGAACGACGCGGCGCGGCTCGCCACTGGTCAGGCACAATATTCGGCACTGCTTTATCCGCAGGGCACATTCGTGGATGACGTGATCGTGCACCGACTGGGCGAAGAAGAATATCTGCTGGTCATCAATGCCGGTACGCGCGAGAAGGACTTCAATTGGGTGCGCGACAACACGCGTCAGTTCGATTGTCGAGCCGAGAATTTGTCCGATGACTTTACGCAGATTGCCATCCAGGGGCCGAAAGGTGTCGAACTGCTGCAGAAGCTCACGGATGCCGAGCTCTCGGCCGTGAAATTTTACTGGGTCACTCGGGGTACGGTTTGCGGGCTACGGGACACGTTAATCGCACGCACCGGCTACACCGGAGAAGACGGATTCGAGATCTACACCCCGAGCGACGAAGAGACCAGCGCCCGCGTGTGG
>WNFE01004295.1_pt1 | contig 10613 bp, 9 predicted proteins | sample 5400451 | NCBI WGS metagenome assembly WNFE01 (sample SAMN13153344, study PRJNA577476) | soil metagenome | isolation source: 200 cm saprolite under Douglas fir tree site 2 hole 2 | place: USA:California | collected 2015-04-18
CGGGCCGCGTTGCTTTTCAGTCTACCAATCGCACGAAGGCTGTAGCCAGCCGCATTGGAATATCCCCGATCTCGGGCCTGGAGTTTGGCGGTTCAGTCTATAACGGGAAGTTCAGTCAACTGGGAGACCCCTCGCAATCAGCGACGATCGTGTTCCTGGATGGTTCTTATCATCATGGGCCGCTGGCGATCAATGGAGAATATGCCCACTCCAACATCGTGGGTGGGGGGATTCCGCGCAGGAGTCCGGCGCCACCTGTGGTTGACCCAACCGACCCGGCAACTGTGACCGCCTTGGCACAGTTTGTGGCACAACGTTCTCCGGGACAGGATGGCTTTTATGTGGAGGGCGCCTATCAGTTTTCTCCGCGCTTCCTGACCAAGAAATTTGAGTTCGATGAAGGCTCTTACATTGCGCCGGTGTTCCGTTACGAAGTGGTGCGTCTGGACCGTACGATCCCAAACTTTTATCTCAACCGTTCACGCACGTCCATCGGGTTTAATGTTGCTCCCACCGCGAGTGTAATTTTCAAGATGAATTATCTCTTCAACCACAGCTTCGGACCGGTTCCGAGAGTGACAGCAGCAGTCGGAGGCGCAAATTTTGGCGTCAGTCCGCTGCCCCATCTCGAGTACGGAAAGAATGGATTCACCGGTTCAGTGGCTTATGTATTCTAGATGGAAGACGGAAGGTATATGTTGAGCCGTAGATTGCGAACAATTCTGATCGCCGTATTCGCCGGTACGGCTGTGTTTGGATTTATGAAGACGGGCTTTCTGGTTGAATCTGCTTCAGCCAAGCCCGCCTTCATGGACCGCTACAACCGCGATCCATACGCCAAAGTTGAGCTGCGGGGGAAGTGTATCCTCTGCCACGTTGGGCGCGGCGGCGGCGAACGCAACGATTTTGGGGACGCATTCGAAGATGCGGGCTATCGCATTACGCCTAAGTTGCGCGACAAGTTTCCCCAATTCTTTGAAAAAGACTCGTCTGCATCAAAATCGAAAGCGCAACCTCAGACGACGCCGGAACAATAAAGGACATGTATGCAACCCGAGAGTCTTTCAAGAGTGACGAAGGAGCAAACAACATTCCGGCTTTTTCGCTGCAAGGATGGCTGCTTTCATCTGGAATGGAAATACTTTGGCATCGTTCACATGACGTTGTTCCATCTGCTGCGCGTCTATGAACAGCTATTAAAAGCCGTGCAGCAGCCGCCGCCTGAGCGGCGCGACACTCGTGTTCACGTAGCTTGCAACGATGATGTTGAGCTGAAGCTGACCGATTCGGAGGCTAGGGCGTTAATCTCCCAGGTGGAAAGCATGGTTCACGGGCAGATTCTTCCCGGCATCAGTCGTTCTCTTGGTTATGTGATGTAGCAGCATCTAAGCTGAGATCTGCGTTCAAAAATTATTGTTCTTCGCCCCCGCAACAGACGCCTGTACACTGGGAGCTGAGAACTGATGCCCGCAACTGCCGCCACACTTGCCCACCAGCCTGAAACCCGCTCTCGTCTTTCCGATTTGATTTTCATTCTGCAGGCCTCGCGGCCTGGACTTTGGTCCACCCAGGTGTGGTTTTATCTGCTGCCGTTGGGGCAGAGGAATGTATTTCATTCGGCGGCCTTCTGGCTTGGCGCGCTGTACTGCACATTTCCCCTGGGATTGCTGTTGTACGGCTGGAATGACTACGTTGATTTCGAGATTGACAGCATCAATCCCCGCAAAGGGACTTTCCTGTTCGGCGCGCGCGGATCGCGTGAGCAACTGCACAAACTGCCGTTGGCGATGGCGCTGGTGCAAGTGCCATTCCTCGTCGCCTTCCTTTATTTCGCGGGTGCCAAAGTACTGCTGTTTTTTGCCGGATCGGTTTTGATTGGCGGCATGCTCTACAACTGGCCGCGCTACGGCTGGAAAGGCCGCCCGCCGCTGGAGCTGCTGAACCAGAGCGGATATCTGCTGGTGTTTGTGCTCAGCAGTTGGCTGAACCGCGCTCCGCAACTGCCCTGGTTGGCCATGCTGTTCAGCACCATGTTCGCCATGCACTCACACCTGTTCGGCGAAATCATGGATATCGAGCCTGACCGCGCCAGCAGCCGCCGCACCACGGCCACCGTGATTGGACGCGTGCCCACCAAATTTCTGATCGCTGTATTGCTCGCCGGCGAATGTGCCCTGGTGTTTGTTTGCTTTCACGATATCTTCCTGAGCAGCTTTCTGCTTGCCAGCGCCCTATGGTTCCTGCTCGATGCGACTGTCTTTTGGCGTGACCGGCCTTACACTCCTCGCCAGATGCGATTCGCTCTGCTTGCCTGGAACATTATCGCCATAGGCAGCATGCCATGGGTATGGTGGAAGGCAAGCCTGACAACGTTGCACTAATGCTAAAAACAAAAAGCTCCGTCATCTGACGGAGCTATGAATTGCAATTGGTATTGGTGCCTATCCCTTCCAGGGGAAGTCGTAGCTGCCGCCGTAGATGTCGGGGCACTTGGAGCCCATGGGACGCAGGTAAGACGCGAGCTGGCCGCGATGATGGCAGGAGTGCCGGCTCTGGAACAGTAGATAGGCGAAGGCCGGCATCTTGAAGGCGCCGAAGAAATCAACCGGGGTCGCCAGTTGCTGCGGGCTTAGCTTTCGCAGGCGTTCCAGTTCCTTCTTGGCGTTGGTCTCGTACCACTCCGAGATTTCTGTAATGGTTTTTGGAGTCTCTTTTTCAAAGGCGACAGGATCGGGAAATTGCAGGTCCGCAATTCCTTTCAGGAACCAGACCTCGCTGTTGGCCAGGTGCCATGCCAATTGACTGGCGCTGCGCGCTTTAGGATCAGGCCGGTATTCCTTTCTGCTTTCGGGAATAGCGTCAATCACAGCTTTGGTTGTAGGCATTTCTTTCCGGGTGTAGTCATCAAGTAACATCTCACGAAATCCAGCTGCGAAATCAGTGGAAGGTGCTACCGCAGTGCTCATAATGATCTCTCCTTAAATTAGTATTTTCGGGAGTTCTTTAGTGGTTTCGAGTGAACTCGAGCGCTTAGTACACAGGCGCACTCTTGTTCACCCAAATCGAAGTGAGGGTTAAATATTTTCATGCAAGCCCCTCGCGGGGAATTGATCTTACACGCCGACCGGCTGCTTCACGCTAATGGGAACAGGGGTAAGCCAGTTGAAGCGGTCGGGCGCTGTGCCGTTCACGATGCCGAAGAACTCTTTTTGCAGGGCCTTGGTAATCGGGCCGACGTCGCCCTTGTTGATGCTGATCTTATCTACCGAGCGGATGGCGGTGATCTCGGCTGCGGTGCCGGTGAAGAAGAGTTCATCAGCGATGTACAGCATCTCGCGCGGGATCATCTGCTCAACCACGGGAATACCCTTGTCTTTGGCGATGCGCAGGACGGAATCGCGCGTAATGCCGGGCAGCACCGAGTTGCCCAGCGGTCCAGTGTAGAGTGAGCCCTGGCGCACCAGGAAAATATTTTCGCCCGAACCTTCGCTCACGTAGCCATTCACATCGAGGGCAATGCCTTCTACGTAGCCGTTGAGAATCGCTTCCATCTTTATAAGCTGCGAGTTCATGTAATTGGCGCCTGCCTTGGCCATGGCCGGCAGGGTATTGGGCGCGAGCCGGTTCCACGATGAGACGCAAACATCCACGCCCTCATCGCTGCCGTGGCCGAGATAGCGTCCCCATTCGTAGTTGATGATGTAAACTTCCGCGGGGCAATTAAATGGCGAGACCCCGGCATCACCATAACCACGCAATACGATCGGACGTATGTAGCAAGGTGTAACCCCGTTCGTCTTCACGAGATCTACCATGGCGGCTACCAAATCTTCGCGGCTGTACTCCAGGTCAATGCGATAGATTTTGGCTGAATCCAGCAGGCGCTGGGCGTGCTCGTGGGCGCGGAAGATTCCCGACCCTGATGGCAGGGCATAACATCGAACGCCCTCAAAGACTGAAGTGCCATAGTGGATCACGTGGGACATGACGTGCAACTTGGCATCATCCCAATTAATAAACTTTCCGTTGTGCCATATTTTTTCGCTTTTTTTGATGGGCATTCCCGGGACTCCTCGCCTGGTCAGTGTTTCATTTAGACCGCTGACCGCCAAAATCGTATGCAAACAATTTTACCGGCTTTCAGTGTCTAAGCTTGAAGAACAATTATAGAACGGAGCGCAGCATGCTGCTATAGGCGGGAATATAGCTCAGACTTGTTGACATCCTGAGCAATCGCTGAGAACTGAGAACCGAGAACGGAAGAAAACAGTGCTAATATGCACTATATTTTTGGTCCAGCATGTCTACTGACTCCACGTCGGGTTCAACCGGGGCCTCGGGAGAGACACGGCTCAATCGCTCGACCGGGCCACTCCGCGTAATTGTGGCGGATGACAGCGCTGTCGTTCGGGAGCTGCTGCGGCGCTTCATGGAGAGATGGGGATACGATGTCTCATTGGCTTCCGACGGGTCCGAGGCCTGGGATCTATTGCAGTACGGCGACGCCCCCACCATCGCAATTCTCGATTGGATCATGCCCGGAGTGGAAGGCATTGAACTTTGCCGCCGGGTGCGGCGCCTCAACCGGCGCCATTACACTTACATCTTGCTGCTTACCGCCAAGAATGAACCGCAACATATCATTGAAGGTCTTGGTTCGGGGGCCGACGACTACATTTGCAAACCTCCGGACCCTGGTGAACTGGAAGCGCGGCTCTTAGTGGCCGAGCGAATCGTCTCTTTTCAAGAGCGTCTCATTGTTGCCCAGGAGCGCTATCGCAATCTGGTAGAAAACAGCACAGCCCTGATCTGCACCCATGATCTGGAAGGCAAAATACTTTCTATTAACCCGGCTGCCGCCCGGGGCCTGCAGTATACGGTGGAGGAATGCATTGGGAAAAATCTTCGAGACATGATGATTCCCTGGGCCAGGCCCGAATTTGACGTCTATCTGAAAGAGATCGAGCAAAAGCAGATTGCTAAAGGAAATATGGCCGTCGTGGATAGCAAAGGGGAGAAGCACATCTGGTATTTCACCAACCGCCTGTTCCATGAACCCGGCACCGCTCCGTATGTGTTGGGCCATGCCCAAGATATCACTCAGACGATAGAGATGCAGAAGAAGCTTCATGAAAGTCAGGAGGCGCGGATCGAAGCCGAGAGGAAGCTCGCCCGCTGCGACGCTCTTACCGGTTTGGCCAACCGCCGCGCCTTTTATGAAAGGGCCGAATCGGAACGGAAGCGCGCCATTCGTTATACTCGTCCTCTAAGCTTGGCCTACATTGATCTCGACAACTTCAAGCAGGTCAACGATACCAGTGGCCATGAGGCCGGCGATCAACTGCTGGTCAGCGTTGCCAGCGTCTTGCAAAACAATCTGCGCGCCGAGGATTTTGCCGCCCGGTTGGGAGGAGATGAGTTTGCGCTGCTGCTCCCCGAGTCTGGCCACGCCGCGGCTGCCTTCGTGATCACCAAGTTGCATCGCTTGCTGACCTCCGCCATGCAGGAAAAGGGCTCGGCGGTCACCTTCAGCATGGGCCTAGTGACCTATGAAGTGGCGCCCGAGAGCGCCGAGCAGATGGTGCAAAAGGCAGACGAACTCATGTACTCGGTCAAACATCACGGCAAAAACGCCATCCGCCACATCCGTAGCCAGGCCACAAGCCCGTGAGCAGTTGTAGTGAGCTATGATTTTTTGGTTGCCGCCTGGAAATACTCATCCATCTTGTGGGTCATCACCGGCATGGCGGCGAAGGGACGGCCATAGTCGTTGCGCGCGTTCCAGAACAGGAAACCGACTCCACCGTTGTTTTTGGCGACCTTTACCTGGGTTTCGATGTACTGTGGCGAATATGTGCTGGTGCGCCAGCCAAAGGCCTGCAGCCACGGCCTCAGCACCACGCCGCTGCCCTGCGTTACCTTCTCGAAGCGCTGCATTGAACTGGAAATAAAGTGTTCCGGCGCATCGCCCGGCCGCCTGTAACCATCCATCCCAAAGAAGTGTGAAGGATAAATCATAGGCGAGAGTACGTCGCAATATTTTGCCATGCGAACAATGTCCTGGCCGGTGTGGTTCAGGTCAACCGGGCGCTGCCACGCCATCACGCCAAAAACATCGAGCGAGAGCAGCACGCCTGCAGGATGCAGCTCAGAGTAGGCGCGCGAGAGAAAATCGGCAATCACATCCGCGCGCTGCCACTCGGGATGGCTTTTCATGAAAGCAAACTGAGCATCTTTCTGGTCGCCTTCGGCGGGGAAGCGGACGTAGTCAAATTGAACTTCATCGGCTCCTGAGCCGGCCACAAATTTCGCCAGCGCCAGGTTATATTCCTGAACTTTGGGATTTGAAGTATCGGCCCACACCAATTTGCCGTTCTCCCGCCAGGGCTGGGGAGCGAGTTTGTTCTGCGCAGGTTTCTTTTGCGCAACTTTCTTCCGTGGAGCTTCTTTCTGCACAGCCTGGGCCAGCGCAGCTTGATTTTGCGCGGGTTCATTCACAGCTTGAGTCTGCGTTGCCTGAGCTTGCGTGCTTTGGTCCGGGGTGGTTTGATTCTGGTTAGCTGGAGTCTGTGCGCCTACATTATTCTGCGCGGCTGCATTGTCTTGTGCAGCCTTATTCGGCCTAGGTGCACTCTGCGTGCCTGCCAGAGAACGCTTTGATTGCACGGCCAGCTCCGGGTAGTTGCGCGCAATGTGTTCATCGCGGAAGAGGGCGATGCGCGCAATGGCATGCATGTTCTCGGAATGCAGAAACCGGATGAACTTAGGCAGGTTGGCAATGGAATGGTGTTTGACCTTGGGGGCCAGGGGATGGTCGAAGACAATATTTACCGAACCATCGCTGTCTTTGATGTCGAAGACCACGGCGTTCCCTCCCAGATCGTGCCATCGCCGGATGATGCGTATGCCGTGGTCGCTGCCCGCCATCGTTCCCGTCAGATAAATGGCCCGCACTTCAAAATTTTTCGGCACCGTAACCGAGTGCTCCACAATCGGCTGCGTCTCATAGCCGGGGATAATAATGTCTTCGCCCGGCTTCAGACCATTTCCTTTAGGTTTGTTGTTGGCCTCGCGCAGGGCGCTTTCCAGTTCGGCGCCTGTCATATACGACGTGTGCGAAATAAATTGCCGCACCACTGCCGGAATGCTTTCACCACGTTTGACGGTGTAATGGAACGGCGCGGCTCCTGATGGAGTCCCTGTGGTTGCTACCGTGGCCGGGGTGGCCGCTGCCTGTGCCGGCGCTGGATTTCCGTCTTGCCCAATTTGGGAGCGCGAGAAACCGCATCCGCCGAGCAAAACCAGAATCAGGAAAACCAAAAATAAATTGACGTGAGATACACCAAGAGATAACTTGCGAGGCTCCATGTAAAGTACTTCCAATTCTTCTCGGGGAGAATCCGCATACTAGCACTTCTCAAGCAGCCTGCAACCCCGGTATATACCTTAGAAGCGGGTTGTATTGCGCAAAGATGTTCGTTCAGGGGAAGACCGGACAAGCGGACAGTCAAAGCAGTGTACCCAAGATTTCCAAAAGTGGTGGTTCCAAGGCTGCCCATCTTGCATCAAATATCTTAAGGAGAGAAACGCAGTCACAATAACGGCCCGATAGGAAGGGGCACAGGCATTATGAGGACAGGATTGAACACAGCGTTGGATCCCACCCGGCGCAGCAACGACGCGCTGGATTTTGAAGCGGCATTACGGCGGAAAATCGTTGGCCAGGACGCCGCCATTGAGAAGGTCACACAAATCTACCAGATGTTTCTCGCCGGCCTGACTCCCCCAGGCCGCCCTGTGGGCAATCTGCTGTTTCTTGGGCCCACCGGCTCCGGCAAAACGCGCGTGGTTGAGGCCATGGCCGAAGCGCTCTTCGGAGACCCCAAGGCCTGCATCAAGATTGATTGCGCTGAATTTCAGCACAGCCACGAGATTGCCAAGCTGATTGGCTCGCCGCCGGGCTATCTCGGCCATCGCGAAACTCATCCTCTGCTGACCCAGGAGGCCCTGAACGAGTGGCACACGGAAAAGCTGCGCCTCTCCCTGTTGCTGTTCGATGAGATCGAAAAGGCCAGCGACGCGCTCTGGCAGCTTCTGCTGGGAATCCTGGATAAAGCCACGCTCACCCTGGGTGACAACCGCCGCGTGGACCTCTCCCATTGCATCATCATTATGACCTCGAATCTCGGCGCCAGTGAGACGAACGAGCTTATCCACGGGGCCATGGGTTTTGCCCAGCGACCGGCCTTAGTGGATTCCAAACTCGACGACAAGATCACCCGCACCGCCCAGGAGGCGGCACGGCGCAAGTTTTCCCCCGAGTTCATGAACCGCATTGATAAGATGGTGGTCTTTAAGATGTTGCAGCCGGCGCACCTCGAGCGCATCCTCGAAATCGAGCTGGGCATGGTGCAACAGCGCATTCTGCAGGCGACGGGGAACAGCCAGTTTGTCTTTAACTGCACGCCCCGGGTGAAGAGCTTTCTGCTGGAAAAAGGCACCGATCTCAAGTACGGAGCACGCCACCTCAAGCGGGCCATTGAGCGTTTTATCGTCTTTCCACTGGCCAACCTGGTTGCCACCAGCCAGGTGAAGCTGGGCGACTATGTTCGTATTGATATGGATGCGGAAGGCAAGATGGCCTTCGTCAAAGAAGCTGAGGGGGCCATGGTTCCCGTAATGCTTGAGAAATACGGACAGGAAACCGGCACACCTCCACAGGCCCGCGCCGCCCGTGCGGGGGCCAAGACCCGCGAGTTCAGCGTCCCACCGCCCATAGACCACAAGTAGGAAATTTGAAATCTTGAATTGCAGGATCTTTGTCGCATAATCCCGGGCTTCCGCCTCCACATCTTTTTAGACTATGGGACTTGCAGTATTTATAATTCTCCACGTGAAAGCTATGCCTACTTCGTAGTGTGTACGAGGAGATAGATCATGAAGAACCGCATACGAGGAAAGTTCCGGCAACTGGCAACTGGCAACCGACGACCTTTTTTATCCCAAAGCCTGGCAGTCATTCTCATCTTGAGCCTGGTGGTTCCATCGGTGATGCAGGCGCGCGTGAAACCCACCAGTGGCTTCAACTTGTTTTCCTCGCAAGAAGAGATCCAGGCGGGGCAGCAGGCTTCGGCTGATGCCAACAAGCAGCTTCCGCTTCTGAGTGACTCCGACCCCATCACCAAATATGTACAAAGGCTGGGAGCCAACCTGGCGGCGCATGCGCCCGGCGCAAAGTGGCCGTATAACTTCCACGTGGTCAACCAGAAGGAGATCAACGCCTTTGCCATGCCGGGCGGGCCGATCTACCTCAATCTGGGGACGATCCAGGCAGCGGACAACGAGGCTGAGGTGGCGGCGGTGATGGCGCATGAAATCTCGCATGTGGTGCAGCGCCACTCCACGCGCGCGGCCACCAAGCAGATGGAGGCCCAGCTTCCGCTTTCCATCTTAGGAGGTTTTCTCGGCAAGGGCATCGGCAGCCAGCTTGCCCAGCTTGGCATTCAGTTTGGGGCAGGCTCCTACTTCCTCAAGAATTCACGCCAGAACGAGCAAGAGGCCGACCTGCTGGGCACGGACATCATGTATGACACCGGCTACAACCCCAGATGGATGGCCGAGTTCTTCCGCAAACTGCAGCAGCAAGGCGGGAGCAATACCGTGCAGTTTTTCAGCGATCATCCCATTCCTGCGAACCGTTATCAATATGTTTCCAAGGAGGTCGCCACACTGCCTGCCAAGCAATATCTGCCCGATAGCACCCCGGAGTTCGCGCAGATCAAGCAGCGCGCCATGGGCATGAAGCCCCTGACCCAGCAGCAGATTCAGCAACAGCAGCAAAAATCGGGGAACAAACTCACCGGCACCGCTATCGAAGGGGTGGCGCCCAGCGGAAACTCCCGCGAATTTCAGCATGATGCTTACACGATTTCTTATCCCGATAACTGGCAGGTTTACGGCGACAATACCACGGCTGTGACCATCGCCCCGCAATCGGGTGTGACCCAGGACCAGGTGGCCTACGGCGTGATTGTGAGTGGATTCCAGCCCGAAAACTCAAATTCACTCGACCAGGCTACCCATGAGCTGATAGCCCGGCTGCGCCAGGGGAATCCGCAGCTCAAGCAAATTGGTACCGACGAAGATATACGGGTGAACGGCATAACCGCCAAATCGGCAGACCTGGTTGGGCAGTCCCCGGTCAAAGACCAGAGCGGCAACCCCTTGCGCGAGCGCGACTGGCTGGTGGCCCTGCCACTCAACGACGGCCAGCACGTCCTCTATCTCGTATTCATCTCTCCCGAACCCGATTACACCCAGATGCACGGCACGTTTGAAGCAATGCTGCGGAGTTTGCGGCTGCGCTAACCCAGCTCTTTGTCCCCGGTTTCCCCGATACATTCTTGCCTGCCTATTACCCTAGTAATATGGGATGGCGATGGTTCGGCCAAGTAGTCATCCACTTGCAGCAAGTGGGTGGCGTGCCTCGAAATCGCATCTGCCCCGCGTCATTACTGGTGAAAATCGATCCGAAATCACGGACTTGCTGCTAGTTAAGAAAAGCAAAAGACTTTCGCCTCAGATGAACGCGGATCAACGCTGATTTTCGGAAG
>WNFE01004301.1_pt1 | contig 10607 bp, 10 predicted proteins | sample 5400451 | NCBI WGS metagenome assembly WNFE01 (sample SAMN13153344, study PRJNA577476) | soil metagenome | isolation source: 200 cm saprolite under Douglas fir tree site 2 hole 2 | place: USA:California | collected 2015-04-18
GCGACGTCGGTTCTTGCCGGAGCGGCGCTGGGCCTGGCGATGGTCATCTCGATCCCGTTGGGGACGTGGGCCGCGCTCCGCGCCTCCGGCTGGCCCGATAGAAGCACTCGCTTGCTGGCGGTCGGCTCTGCCGCGCTCCCCAGCTTCTGGGTCGGCTATCTGCTGATCATCGCCTTCGCAGTGCTCTGGCCCGTCCTTCCGGCCCAAGGCGAGTCAGGGGGTGTGTCGCTGATCCTGCCGGCTGCCACCCTGGCCATCGCCATCGTCGGCGTGCCCCTGCGGCTCGTCCGCACATCGGCCCTGGAGGTTCTGGGCCAGGATTACGTGCGGACGGCCAGGGCTTTGGGCATCCCGGAAACGACGGTTGTGCTGCGCCACGTCCTGCGCTATCGGGTGCTCGATCCGCGGATCCGGCTGGGCGCCGGCGCCGAGAGGAAGTCCGGTGCGTAGGCCCGGGGATGGGACCCGCCCGGTGGAGGCAGAGCTGTGGCTCACCGAGTCGCCGGTGACTCCCGGCTCCGAGATGTGGCGGCGGGTGGTCGCCGACCGCTCAGCGTTGGCGGGGATGCTGATCGTCGGGGCTCTCGCCGTGGTGGCCCTTCTCGAACCGCTGCTGGTGCCGAGGAGCCCGATCGCGGAACGTGTACCCGGTGCGTGGTGTGGCGCTCTCGGTTCGCTCCGGCGAAACGGTCGGGCTGGTGGGTGAGTCCGGGTGCGGAAAGACCATGACCGCTGTATCGATCATGCGCCTGCTGCCGCCGGGCGGGGAGATCGTGAGCGGCAGCGTCCGCCTTGCCGGCCAGGAGCTCACCACCTTGAGCGAGCCCGAGATGCGGAAACTCCGGGGCTCGGAGATGGCCATGGTCTTCCAAGACCCCGTGACCTCCCTCAACCCCACCATGACGATCGGAGACCAGATCACCGGCCCGCTGCGGTCCCACCTGGGAGCCTCGAAGAAGCAGGCTCGGGACCGCGCCGAGGAGGTCCTGGCGCTCGTCGGCATACCAAAGCCTGCCGAGCGGCTGGCGGATTATCCCCACCAGCTCTCGGGGGGCCAATGCCAGCGAGTCATGATCGCCATGGCGATCGCATGCGAGCCGAAGCTGCTCATCGCCGACGAGCCGACCACTGCCCCTGGACGTCACCATCCAGGCGCAGATCCTGGGGTTGCTCGACGACCTCAAGGCACGCCTCGGGATGGGCATGCTGCTCATCACTCACGACCTGGGGGTGATCGCGGGGATGGCCGATCGGGTCATGGTGATGTACGCCGGCGCCATCGTCGAGTCGGCCCAGACCCCCGAACTCTTCCGGCAGATGCGCCACCCGTACACCGAAGCGCTGCTCGAGTCGATTCCCCTCCCCGATACGGACCGGAGCAAAACCTTCTACAGCATTCCGGGTCTACCTCCTGACCTGACGCGGACCGAGGACGGTTGCCGTTTCGCACCTCGCTGCCGGTACGCGACGGAACGCTGCCGGAAGGAGAATCCGCCGCTGATGGGAGACGAGCCCAGTCATCCCTATGCCTGCTTCCACCCGATCCCGGTCTACCCGCTGGCCGACCGACCCTTCTCCTCCCTGTCCGGGGACCATTCGGGAGACGGTATCGAGCAGGCGGTTGCCGAGCCCTTCCTCACCGTCGAGCACTTGGTGAAGACGTTCGCCGTCGGCGGAGGGGTGCCCCATTCCAAGGGCGACTCGGTCAAGGCAGTATCGGACGTCTCGTTCAGCGTGGCCCGGGGAGAGACCTTCGGGCTTGTCGGGGAGTCGGGCTGCGGCAAGACGACCATAGCCCGCCTCCTCGTTGCGCTGGACCAGCCCGAGTCAGGCTCGATTCAGTTCGACGGCTTGGCACTGAACGCCCTCGCTGATACCGCGCTTCGTCAGCGCCGGCGAGACTTTCAGCTCATCTTCCAAGACCCCACCGCCTCCCTCGACCCGCGGATCCGGGTCGGTCCGGCGCTCCGTGAGGCCATGATCATCCACCGCGTCGGGACACCCCCCGAACGCGATGCTCGGGTCGCCGAGTTGCTCCGCGAGGTCGGGCTCGACGGCCGGGCCGCCGGCCTGTACCCCCACGAGCTCTCGGGCGGTCAGCGCCAGCGGATCGGCTTCGCCCGCGCGCTGGCGCTCAACCCCTGCCTGGTCGTGGCCGACGAGCCGACCTCATCGCTCGACGTGTCCCTCCGCCCTCAGATCCTCAACCTGATGAAGCGGCTCCAGGAGGAGCACGGCCTCACCTACGTCCTGATCTCCCACGACCTGTCCGCAGTGCGCTTTCTGGCCGACAGGATCGGGGTGATGTACCTGGGCAAGCTCGTCGAGGTGGGACCCAGCCAGGAAATCTGCCTGCGGTCTGCCCACCCGTACACGGCCGGACTCCTCGCCGCCGTGCCCGTCCCAGATCCCGTGCGGGAGCGCGCCAAGCCCAGGGCGGTCATCAGCGGCGAACTCCCCTCAGCCATCAAGCCCCCGTCGGGCTGCCGCTTCAGGACCCGCTGCCCCCTGGCCAAGGACGTCTGCGCCGAGGAGGAACCTCCCATGCGACTGGTTGGTCCGGGTCACATGGTGGCCTGCCACTTCCCTCTCCAGCCCGTCGGAGCCGCTGCGAACGCCCTGGGCGCGGGGCGATTGGCTGTTGGGCGACTGCGGGCCGGGACGGAACCTCCACCTGAGACGTGAGTGGTACACCTTCCACTCGAATGGAGGGTGTACCGTGCGGCCAGAGACTGCAGAAGGAGGTGGAGCGCATGGCGAAGGTGGAGGTTTTCACGGCCGGCTGCCCGGTCTGTGACGAGGGCGTGCGACTCGTCAGGGAGGTCGCCGGGGAAGGGGCACGAGATCATCGTCCACGACCTGCGTGAAGATAGGCGGGCGGTGGAGCGGGCATCTGCCTACGGGGTCAAGACCGTCCCCGCGGTGGTGGTGGACGGGTCCCTGGTCGGTTGCTGCCGGAACACCGGTCCGAGGCGAGAGGACCTGACGGCAGCCCTCACGTAGCCGGTGGGGGAAACCTCTGAACCCAGGTCTTCGGACGCCACCGGCTCGTCTCCCGTGGAAACGGGTTGGAGACGCCTCCCGCGCCGGCGACGGTCCTCCCCGCCCGGCATGCCTCCGAAGGACCTCGGGTCGAGCATGTCGCGCAGGCCGTCGCCCGTCACGTTGAACGCCAGCACCATCACGGTGATGGCGAGACCGGGCCACACCAGGAGCTGGGGGGCCTGCTCGAGGAAGGTCTTGGCATCCGCCAGCATGGCGCCCCATTCCGGCGTGGGAGGGGAGACGCCGAAGCCGAGGAAGGATAACCCCGACACCGCAAGGAGCACCCGGCCCATATCGAGAGTGCTGAGCACCACGATCGGCCCGATCAGATTGGGGAGGACGTGGCGAAGGACGATCCGTGCTCGTGAGGCCCCGAGCCCCCGGGCTGCCTCTACAAACTCCCGCTCCCGCAGCTGGAGGGTCATCCCGCGCACGATCCTGGCATAGCCCGGCCACTGGACGATGACGATCGTGATGATGAGGTTGCGCAGGCCCTGGCCCAGCAGGCCCACGATGACCAGGGCCAGGATGAGCGTGGGAAGGGCGAGGAAGACGTCGGCCAGGCGCATGACGGTCGCGGCCACCACCCGGCCGTACATCCCTGCCACCAGGCCAAGAGCGATACCGACCAGGGTGATGCCGAGTGAGGCGCTGACAGCCATGCCCAGCGACAGCCGGGCGCCGTGGAGAATCCGCGAGAACTCGTCCCGGCCAAGGTTGTCCGTGCCGAACGGATGGCTGCGGCTCGGTGAGGCGAAGCGGTTGTAGAAGTCGGCAAGGGTGGGGTCGTGGCGGGCAAGCCACGGCGCCAGCAGGGCCGCCAGCGCCACGACCAGCACGATCGCCACCCCGACGACCGCGGAGGGGTCGCGAAGGAATCGGCGGAGAACCCGCCGTCCAGGGGAAACGACGGGGTCGCCCCCCTGGCGGAGGGCTGTCCCAGACGTCCTCATGGGCGGACCTCGAGGCGGAGCCGGGGGTCCAGCAGCCGGTACGAGAGGTCGACCAGCAGGTTCATGACGATGTAGACGAGCCCGGCGAACAGAACGATCCCCTGGATCATCGGGTAGTCGCGTCCGGTGATGGATTGAACGGTCAGCTGCCCGAGGCCAGGCCAGGCGAAGATGACCTCGGTGATCACCACGCCCTCAAGGAGCGCGCCGAGCACCGTGCCGAGGTACGTCACCACCGGGACGGCCGCGTTGCGGAGACCGTGGCGCAGCACGACGATCAGCCAGCTGAGGCCTTTCCCGCGGGCGGTGCGCATGTACTCCTCGCCGAACACCTCAAGGAGGCTCGACCGCAGCAGGCGCGAGACCACGGCAGTGGGCCCAACGGCCAGAGTGAAGGCGGGGAGCAGCACGCTGGAGAACCCCTGGCGGCCGGCGACCGGGAGCAGCCCCAGTCGGGTGGCGAACAGGATGATGAGCAGGTAGGCGAGGAAGAAGCCGGGGACCGATGCGCCCAACAGCGAGAGTAACCGCAGCACGTGGTCGGCCCAGTGACGGTGCAGCATGGCCGCCCCAACACCCAAGGGGACCGACAGCAGCAGGATGATGGCGAAGGCGGCTCCGGCCAGCTGTGCCGAGGCCGGCACCCGTTGGGCGATCTCGCGGGCCACCGAGGTCTGCCGGAGAAACGACTGCCCGAGGTCGCCGTGCACGGCCCCCTTCAACCAGTCGACGTACTGGATGATGAACGGCCGATCGAGGCCGATCTCGTGGCGCACCCGCTCGATCTCGGCCTGGCTGACCTCGTTGCGGCTGTCGCGGCGGCGAGCCAGCTCCGCAGCGGGGTCGCCAGGCGTGTTGGACACCAGGGTGAAGATGAGGAACGAGAGCGCGAGCAGCGTTGGGACGGCGATCAGCAGCCGGCGGATGACGTACCCCCCCATCGGGGTCTACTTCGTCTTCGTGAGGCTGAACCAGGTCTGGTTCGTGTTCGAGGGGTGGGGGTCGCTCAGGTTGACCTTCGACGACATGGCGTAGATGCGGTAGGCACCGGCCAGGGGGACGACGATGTGGGTGTCGTCGATGAGGACCTTCATCATCTGGGCAGCGAGCTGCTGGACCCCGACGGTTGTCGTAGCGGTGAACGTCTGGGCCGCCAAGGCGTCGAAATCTGCCCCCGGGGCGAACTGGGCGGTGTTGGCGTTCTTGGAGTACATGCGCAGCACGGGCAGGAAGGCCGGGTTCCCGTCGTTCTGGTTGGGCCCCTCGAGGTCGAGGTCGTAGTCGCCCTTGCCGCTGTTGTAGAGCGTGTTGCGGGTGGCGGTGTCGGGCGTGGGCACGATCTGCACGTCGATCCCCACCGTCTTGAGCTGGGACTGGACGAACTCCCCGCTCCCAGTCGGGGTGTCCGCCTGTCCCAGCAGCTTCATGGCCAGGCGCGTGCCATCCTTGACCCGGATGCCGTCGGCACCGGCTTTCCAGCCCGCGGCGTCGAGGACCGTTGCTGCCTGCTTGGCGTCGAACACCGGCGCCGTGACGAGTTGGGCCGAGCTTCCCAGCACCGACTGGGGTGCCATCCATCTGCCCGGGTCGGCGTTCCCTGCGAGCGCCACCTGGGTGTAGTCCTTGGTGTCGATGGCCATGGCGACCGCCTGGCGGACGGCCGGATCGGAGCCGACCCGCCCTTGGGTCTTGTTGATGTAGATGAGGAAGTTGCGGCCCGGCTTCGAGCGGACCACCCGGAAGGTCTTGTCGCCCGTCAGGCTGGACGTGGCGTTGGCCGGCAGGTCTACGACGAAGTCGACCTGCCCGGATTTGAGGGCCTCGAGACGCGTCTGGGGGTCGGGCAGGAATCGGATGTTCATGCGCTGGACCTGGGGCTTGGTTCCCCAGTAGCCGTCGAAGCGGTCGAGGACCACTGCCTGGCCGGGGGCGTAGCTCACGACCTTGAAGGGGCCGGTGCCGGCGTCGGGGCTGGCGTCGAAGTCCTTGCCCTGCTCGACGATGGACCCCTCGGGGTGGACGATCTGCTCGGGCAGGCGGTTGTTCGGGGTCTTGGGGGTGAAGTCGACGGTGAAGTCGTCGATCTTCTTCACCGAGTCGGGGCCCAAGGTGCTCTGGACGGTGCCCAGCGTCTTGCCCCGCATCTGGCGGTCGGCCCACGTCCACATCACGTCGTCGGCCGTGAAGGGCTTGCCGTCGTGGAAGGTCACACCGTGACGGAGGTGGAAGCGCCAGGTCGTGCCGTTGACCAGTTCCCAACTCTCGGCCAGACCGGGCTTCAGCGCGTAATCGGAGGCCAGGTAGATCAGGGGCTCGTAGACATTGACGTTGAACTCGTAGGCATAGGTGGTTGAGCCCGCACCCTTCCCCTGGGGGGGCCACCGGTCCTCGGGGCCGGCAATGTTGACCACTGCGTTCAGATCGGGCTGGCTAGCGGTGCCACCGGCGGTCTTCGAACTGGTGCTACAGCCAGTGGTGATCAGACCCACGAGCATGACGAGCACGACACCCTTGTAGCGCATCTCCGAGCCTCCCCCCGTGATCTGTCAGCGACGAGAGGATATCTGCCTTTCGCACCTAGTCAAGGATGCGTTGCGCATCTATATGTGACGTTCTCAAGTGGCAGGGGCTGAGACAGCGTACGCGGCGGCCTATCCGCGAGGGCTGACGGTGGCGTCCTCCCCCACGGCTGCCTCGTACCGGGTCAGAAATCGGTCGAGGAACCGGCGCGCCTCCCGGAGGGTGCCGCCCCAGAGCCTCAGCCAGTTCTCCCCTTCCTGCGTGAGCAGGTAGGTGCGACGGGCAGGGCCCGCGTCCGAGGTCTCCCACCAGGAACGGACCAGGCCCTCCCGCTCGAAGGCCCGGAGCGTTCGGTAGAGGCCCCCGGGATCCACGTTGAAGCCGAATTCGGCCAGACGAACCAGCAGATCGTAGCCGTGGGTCTGCCCTTCGCTCAGCAGCAGGAGCAGACAGGGGCGAACGAAGTTCTTGGGCAGTCCGCCGTGCGGTTCCTCCAGCTCGACTCGGGCCTCGCCGGTCACGGCGGCGGAGCCCGCTCGGCCAGACAGGCCTCTGCTTCATCGGGCGAGGAACGACACCAGCATTCCGGTCCGCACTCGCCGTGGGCGGGGCGGGTGAGATCGGCGAACTCTTCCGAGAAGATGCGCCCGCCCTCCTCGATGCCTTTGGCCGTCAGCGTGAACCAGCCGTCTTGTGTGGCGAGAAAACCCTCCTCGACGAGGCGCTCGAGATACGCCGTCCCGATGCGGGTCTCCACACCGAGGAACCGCTCGATCGTCGACCAGTTCGCCCGCTCGCCCAGCCCTTCTCCCCTCAGCCAGAACATGACCTGGAGGATCTCCTCCCGCCAGTACAGGGCCCGGAGAGCATTCGATTTAGGCTGCACGGCCATGTGGCAAGTATAAATCACATGACGTCCCTACCGGGCCAAGCTTTTGGCGGACGAATCTGCCTTTGGCGCCGACCGGGTGGTCTGGGGGCCGGGACCTCGGGGAAGTCCGCAAGGAAAACCGTGCTGTGCACGGATACGTCGAGCAGACTTCTCCCGGCCCGAATGACGACGCGAAGGAGGCGTAGTGGCGGAGAACCCCGACGTGATCGCGATGGTCGCCTACGAGAACGGGGTGGCCGCCCTGGCGTGGCTCGCAAGTGCGGTCGGGTTCCGGGAACGAGCCCGGATGACCGACGCCGAAGGCCGGCCGTCCCACAGTGAGATGGAGGCCGGAGACGGCGTGATCGTGCTCGCGAGCCCGACACCCGACTATCGAGGGCCCGCTCGCCATCGCGAGGAGTGCGAGCGTGCACGCCGCTGGTCGGCGGTCCCGTACATCATCGACGGGGTGCTCGTCTACGTCGACGATGTCGAAGCGCACTGCCGGCGCCCAAGGGAAGCGGGCGCCTGGATTCTCTCGGAGCCCCAGACCGACGAATACGGGTCGCGCTACCGAGTCGAGGACCTCGAGGGCCACCGCTGGATGGCGATAGGCACCTCACCGATGTTTCCGCCGGGTCCGTCGACCACCAGGCGCAGTCATCGGGAACCGCGCCCTTTGTGGTCACAGCGATAGCATTGACGGTCGTGGAGGAGCCCGAGGTAGGAGTCGAGGAGGAACTCAGGGCTCGCCTCGTCCGGTACCCGGCCCCGCGGTACCCGATGCAGCATGCCACGGCTCAGTTCCACCTCGGAGTGCTGATGACGAACGCGGGCCGGCTCGAGGAGGCCGCACGAGCGCTGGAGACGGCATCGAGCCTGTTCGATCCGCAGAACCTCCCGGAGGAGCACGCCAAGTCACAAAACGCCTTCGGGGCCGTGCTGCGTCTGCAGGGGCGCCCCGCCGAGGCGGCCCATGCCTTCGAGGAGGCGGCCGCACTCTTCGAGCAGTCGGGAGCTGCGCTGGAGCGGGGGGCCGCGGAGTTCAACCTCGGCCTGGTGCATCGGGACCTTGGAGACCTCCAGGCTGCTATCCGCTCGTTCGAAGCGGCCCGGGCGCTCCTGGACTCGGCGAAGGTTCCCTCTCAGGCTGCAGGAGCGGCGCGGGAGCTCGGCGTGAGCCTTCTTCAGGCGGGTGACGGCGAAGGGGCGATCGGCTATCTCGAAGCGGGCATGAAACTCGCGGAGCGAGGAGGAGACCGACCCGGCCTTGGAGCCACTGCGAACGTGCTGGGCCTTGCGTACCTCTCCCTCGGGGACCTGCAGCTGGCAGTCGAAGCCTTGCAAGCTGCCGTCGCGACCAACCCCCGGACGATCCGCCCCGATGCCTACGCCATGGCGAAAGCCAATCTTGCTTTGGCCTACGAGCAAGCCGGCGATGCACCGCGAGCCCGGCTCGCGGCTCGGCAGGCGCTGCAACTGGGAGCGGCGGCGGGGCCGGTGGAGGCTCAGGCCGCCGAGATCCTGGGGCGGCTCGGAAACCCGCCTGGCGACCTGCTGGCCGCGCTGGACGCCGAGGATGCCGCTGCCTGGCCGGCGATGGTCCGCGAGGAGCTCATCCGGTGGATCGGCGCCCCCTCGCAGGTGTGCCGGGCCGAGACGCATGCGTGGATCGCAGGCGTTGCTGCCCGGCGGGAGGCCGCGGGGGACCTTGCCGAGGCCTGGCTGGGCGCCCTCCTCGAGCTACCCCCCCAGGAGATGGAGCGTGCCATCACCGCGACCCTGCAGGCGTTGGCGAGCCGCGACCAGGAGATCCAGACGCGTTTTCGTTCCGCCGTTTCCGGTGCCATGCCCCGGTTCCACTCCCCCCAGTTCATGAGGATGAAGGACGCGTTCGCCCGGATCGCCTCCTCGAGCGGCGTCGAAGGATGGAGCTGAGCGGCGACCTCTCCCTCGAGGCCCTTGCGCGGATCATTCCGGGCCGGGCGTTCCGGGCCTACCCCGCCATGCTGTCGACGGAGTCGGAGGCGGCTGCCTGGGCCAGGGCGGGCGCACCCGAAGGCGCTGTTGTGGTTGCCGGCTATCAGGCGTCCCCGAGAGGACGTGCGGGAATCGCCTGGCAGGTGGACCACGACCACGATCTTGCCTTCTCGCTGATCCTCCGTCCGGAGCTCCCTCCCCTTCGGGAAGGTTGGATGTACACGGTTTCGACCTCCGGCCTGGCAGACAGCGTCGGTGCGGAGGGACGCATCGAGTGGCCCGACGAGGTCTACGTCGGAGACCGGCGAGCCGGCGCAGTCGGCATTCAGATGGGGATCGAGGGGAGCAACCAGTGGGCGGTGGTAACCATGCACGTGCTGGGGGCTACCCAGCCGAGAGGACCGCAGCTGCGGCGCATCGTCGAGTCGGTGGAGGCTCGCTATCGGTCCCCCGACGGGCAGATCCTCAGGGACTACCTGCCCCGGTGCCGCACGATCGGCCGGAGGGTGGACGCCCGACTGATGGTGGCCGGCCCGACCGGCGCAACCGTGGAAGGCGAGGCTGTCGGGTCCCTGCCTGACGGGGGCCTGGTCGTTCTGACCGATGGTGGAAGCCGTATCGTTATTCGCCCCCAGCACGTTGGATACATCGACAGGCGCGGGGACCCCGCCTACCCGTAAAGCGCCACCTCCGCCTTCTCCAACCGGTCAAGCTCTTCGATCAACGTCCACCACAGTGCCCAGTCGCGCTGGTCCATCCCCTCGCTGGTGTGGCCCAGCGAGATCGCAAAGCGCAGCCGGTCGCGGAGCAACAGCGAGCGTCCCCACCGGGCCTCCTCGTCCAGCAGATGAAGCTCGGCGAGCAGGTCCCGCAGCGCAATCAGGGCGCTGGAATGATCCAGCCGCTGACCGTAGACCAGCGGCTCCAGGTCGGCGGCGAGCTTGAACAGGGGGAGCCTCCCCACCTCCAGGTCGACCAGACGTACGACGTCGTCAAGCACGCCTTGAGCAGCGCGGGAGAGGTGTTCCGACGGCTCGATGGACGCAGGCTCCACCTCAATCGTCACGGTCGCGTCCGGAAGCACACCAAGGCCGGAGGCAACCGAAAGCACGAGATCGATCGACACGTAGCCGACGACCGCTTGCTCCACCGCTCGCTGCGGATCCCCGGGGACCGGAGGGTGAACCCTACGGCGCTCGACCGACCCGGGCGGGCGGCCCCGCTGCTCGGCGCCAACC
>WNFE01004303.1_pt1 | contig 10605 bp, 9 predicted proteins | sample 5400451 | NCBI WGS metagenome assembly WNFE01 (sample SAMN13153344, study PRJNA577476) | soil metagenome | isolation source: 200 cm saprolite under Douglas fir tree site 2 hole 2 | place: USA:California | collected 2015-04-18
CTATCGTGACACCAGATCGGCAATCTGCATCGCCAAAGTGCAGCCGGTGACGATGATTGATCGCCCACAAAAGCACAGACCACCCAACATTCAACAGGCCGCAGCCCCTCGCTGTCCCTGGCTGGGCTGGTCTCAGCCAGCCCGAACAACAGCGATGGGCCATCGACCGTCTTCTTTCAACGTCGGTGGCCCATTGCTGTTCTACATCGTGGCGCGCTCGGGCGGCTCGGTCGCAGTTTCGGGCGGCAACAGGACGCCGGGGTTCAGGAGGCCGGCTGGATCAAGGGCCGCCTTGATGGCCCGCATGGCCGAGATCTCGGCCGGCGTCCTGGTCCAGCCGAGCCAGCCCGTCTTGGCCCGGCCGACACCGTGCTCGGCCGCGACCGATCCGCCGTGCGCTGCTGCGAGCCGGGCTACCGCCGCGTCGACCTGCGTGTCGGCGGGATCGGGTCCGAGCACGTTGACATGCAGGTTGCCAACGCCGATGTGGCCGAACACAATCAGCCTCAGCGAACCGACATGGGCTGACTCCCGGCCGGCGCCTACGGCGCCGGCCCTTCGCACGCCGGCCGCGTCCCGCACCACGTCACCGAGTTCCGCGCAGAACGCGCCAAGCTCGCCAGCCGGAACCGCCACGTCGATCTTGTGCGGGATACCCGCCGTGGCGATCGCCTCGGTCAGCCGGTCCCGGTAAGCCCACAGCGCGGCCATGCCGCGCGCGTCCTGGGCGAGCACCGTATCGCCAGGCAACCGAACACGTGCGATCTGTTGCAACAAATGGCCATAATCTTGCCGGTCGGCGGCTCCTCCGATCTCGGCGAGCAGGTAGCCCTGATATTCCGCCGGTAGCGGCGACGGCAGGCCCGCCGCCTGGCGGACCAGCGCGAGGCCGGCCGCGTCGAAGTACTCAGCGGCCAGCAGCCCGGGAACGGCCGCCCTGATCAGCCCGGTAAGCTCCGCGGCCTCGGCGATCCCGGCCATGCCGCACAGCAGCACCGCGGCCGCCGGCTCGGCCGGACGGAGCAGCAGCCTGGCCTGGGTGATCACCGCCAGCGTCCCCTCGCTGCCGGTCAGCAGCTGAGCGAGGTCGTAGCCGCTGCTGGCCGCGGTCAGTCCGGAGAGGTTGCCCACAATGCTGCCGTCGGCGAGCACCGCCTTCACGCCCGCGACCTGTGACCTGGTGGGTCCGTACCTGAGCGCGTGGATCCCGCCCGCGTTGGTGGCGATCGTGCCGCCGACCGTCGCCGAGTCTCTCGACGCCAGGTCCACGCCGTAGCGGAGCCCGGCCGACTCGGCGTGGGCGGCCAGCCGCGCGATCGTCACCCCGGCATCGGCGGTGACCTGGCCCGAGGCACGGTCGACCGGCTCGCGGCTGGTCAGCCGCCTCGTAGAGATGATGACAGCGGCCAGTCCGTCGGTTGAGGCGGGCGGGATTGAGCCGCCGACAAGTCCGGTGTTGCCGCCCTGCGGGATGATCCGCGCTCCGTCCGCCGCGCAGGCGCGCACGACGTCGGCCAGCTCAGCGGCCGAACCTGGGGTCACGACACACGTCGCCAGGCCGGTATAGCGGCGGGTCCAGTCCGTGGCGTAACCTGCCACCACATCTGGCTCGGCGAGCACATGCCCGGGACCGGTGATGTCGCGCAGGTCCGCGAGCAAGTTCCGCATCTGCCCAGCCTGACACGCCGCCCGGGGCCGGCCACGGAACCAGTCTGGGGAGCCTGCGCGTCCAATGGTTGTGACATCACTCGCACGTGCGGAGCGAACCAGCGTGACCAGGCATTTCACCGCCGCCGCTCCCTTGCGGTGCCTGGTCGCCTGCATCGTCGCCGGAGCGCTCGCGGTGGCGGGATGCAGTGCCGGCACTGGACCGCAACCTCATGGCGGCGGCTCGGCGCAGGTCGCGCTGAAGTTCCAGGTGAAAGGCGACGCCGGCGGTCACGGCAAGCCTAAGACGCTCACCTGCGACCCAGCTGGCGGCAGTCAGCCCGCGGCGGCGTCCGCCTGCTCGGTCCTGCTGAAGCTGAAGAAGAACCCCTTCGCGCCGATCGCGAAGGAGATGAACTGCCCCATGCTGTTGCGGAGCAACAAGAAGATCCTGGTGACCGGGACTTGGTTCGGTGCCACCGTGCACAGGCTCGTCGTCGACGGCGGTTGCGACATCGCCCTGTTCGACTCCCTGAACAAGATCGGCCTAACGTCATAAAGGCGGCAGTCAGCTCCGGTTGCGCGTACCCCCGTTGAGCCGCATCACCGGTGCAAGCCAGGGAGGTCTCAGGTTTCGGACGACGGCTCTATCCTCGCCGACACTGATCGAGCGGTTTCCCCCGAACACGTTCGACTTCCCGGGTTGCGGCGTGCTTCGGCCAGTCTGCGGAGCTGGCGCCTAGATCCAGCGGTCCGGATCGCGGCACCGCTTTGGCTTGCATCGAAGGCCACCGTCATCACGTTGGCGTGGGCGGCTAGCTGGATCATGCGTCCCGGCAGCAACTCCGGCGCTCCTCTTGCGAGCGCGTGGGAACACTGGGACGCCAGCCTTCTCCGACACATAGCGCAGTACGGCTACTCCGCGCCGCAGGGCTCGCCAGAGGCGAACCTAGTCGCTTTCTTCCCGGGCTACCCGCTGCTCCTCCGAACGGTGCACGTGATAATTCCCTCATGGATCGGGGCCGAGATAGCCATCGCAAGCATTGCGAGTTTCTTCGCAATTCTGGGTCTCGTCCGCCTAGCTGAGGACTACAGGGCTGGATCCGGCGCTAATGCGGCCTTGTTCTTCATAGTTGCACCGGCCGCGGTCTTCCTCTCGGTCGGCTATACCGAGCCGCTGTTCCTGGCCTTCGCGCTACCGAGCTGGCTTGCGGCGCGCCGCGGTTCCTGGGCCACGGCCTCCTTCCTCGCGACAGCCGCGTGCGCTGTCCGGGTCAATGGCCTATTTCTGCTTGCTGGATTGTTGCTCATTGCCTCGCGTACCCGCACCGGGCGCCGACGCAGCGCATTCGTCTATCTGGCTATTCCAGTTCTTCCCGTGGTTGCGTACGAGCTCTACTTGCGCTTTGCCACCGGCGACTGGCTGGCATGGCAGCACGCTGAGGCTGCGGGATGGGGTCGGGCTCTTAAGAACCCGGTGACCACCTTCAAGGCAACCTGGACTGCCGCCTTCGGCCACGAATTCCACGCACCGGTTGCCTTTATGTTCCAGCTCGAGCTCGGGGCCGCAGCGGTTCTTCTGGCGACGACAATTATTCTGGCAATAAATCGCCGATGGCCCGAATTCGTTTATTGCTCACTTACTGTGGCAGCTCTGATGGCCGGAACATGGTATGAGTCTGTCCCTCGTGCCCTCATGCTCGCATGGCCGCTGTGGTGCGGACTCGGCAGCCTTGCTCTGCGCTACAAGAAGGCTGGCTTCATTTGGCTAGGTGTATCGGCGCCGTTGATGTGCGTCACGGCTTTGCTTTATGCATCGGGCAACTGGGCTGCCTGAACTCGTCGGCCCCGCTCGACCTACTTCAGCAGTCTCGACAGACGGCGGTCGGCGAGCGGCTTCCCGCCCGTCTGGCACGTCGCGCAATACTGCAGCGCCGAGTCGGCGAACGACACCTCGCGGATCACATCGCCACAGACCGGGCACTTCTCGCCGGCCCTGCCGTGCACGGCGAGGCCGGACTTCTTCTCTTTCTTTAGTTCCGACGCGGCAAGCCCGGCTGATCGCTCGACGGCGGAACGCAGCGTCCCCACGATCACGTCATGCAGGGCAGCTACCTCAGCAGCGCTGAGGCTGGACGCGAGCCGGAACGGGGACATCCTGGCGGCGTGCAAGACCTCGTCCGAGTAGGCGTTGCCGATGCCAGCAATGATCTTCTGATCCCGCAGCACGCCCTTGATCTGGGTGCGGCGGCCCGCCAGCAGGCCGCCGAGCACGTCCGCGGTGAACTCGGGCGCCAGCGGATCGGGGCCGAGCGAGGCGATGCCGGGCACAGCGGCCGGATCGGTGACGAGGTAGACCGCGAGCCGTTTGCGGGTCCCTGCCTCGGTCAGGTCGAATCCCGCTCCGTCGGTGAAGCGCAGCCGGAAGGCGAGCGGCCCCTTGCCCGGCCGGGCAGGCTGGCTAGGCATCTCCTCGCGCCAGCGCAGCCACCCGCCCCTGGCCAAGTGAGTGATGAGGTGCAGTCCGTCACCGGCGCCTGGTTCCGCTTGAGTTGTCGCCAGATCGAGGAACTTTCCGTGCCTGGTCACGTCCGTGAGCGTCGCCCCGTGCAGCGCGGCAAGGGGCGGATCGTACGTCTTCAGCACGGAGAACTCCGCGATATCAGCACGATCGACCACGCGGCCGAGCGCGCGCTCGCGCAGGTCCGACGCAAGTGACTCCACTTCGGGAAGTTCGGGCACGATAATGATTCTGCCAGGGAACTCGGAGTGGAGGGGCTCAGGCGCTTCGGCGCTCGTGGGCGAGGAGGGATTTGAACCCTCACGTCCTCTCGGACACACGGACCTGAACCGTGCGCGTCTGCCGTTCCGCCACCCGCCCTCCGGGCACTGGCAGGTTAGCACGCCCCGAGCTATGCCACGTCGCCGATACCATCGAAGGCGAACGGGACAGGAGGTGCATGGTGGGAGTGCTGCAGCGCTTCGAGCACCGTCTACAAGAGATGTATGACGGTGGCTTCGCACGCGCCTTCAAATCCGAACTGCAGCCGACCGAGATAGCGGGGGCCGTGCAGCGCGAGATGGACGATCGGGCGGCGATCGTGGCACAGGGCAGGACCCTAGTCCCGAACGACTTCGTGGCCGAGATTGCTCAGGCTGACTACGACAGGCTCGAGGTCTACGCCGACAACCTAGGCCTGGAGCTCGCCACCTTGGCGAGGGATTACGCAAGGGAGCAGGGGTACTCCTTCGTCGGCCCGGTCAGGATCCGGTTCCAGGGCGTGCCTGACCTCACCATCGGGACCTTCCGCATCCGCTCTGGCGTGATCAGGGGAACTACCGTAGAGGACGGCGAGATCCGCCGGCCAGTCAGCGACCTGCCGAGGCCGCAGGAGGGCTACCCTGGCTCGCCGCGCCTGCTTGTCTCGACCGCCGAGCCTGGTCGCAGCGGAGCGACCCAGCGCACTTTTCCGCTCACCTCACCGCTGACCATCCTCGGCCGTGGCACCGACTGTGACCTCAGGCTCGTCGACCAGGGAGTCTCCCGGCATCACGCCGAGATCCGGGTCGAAGACGGCGACGTCGTACTGGTAGACCTCGGCTCGACGAATGGAACGTTCGTGGATGGGCAACCGATCCGGAGAATATCCCTCACGGACGGCACGCGCGTTACCCTTGGCCGCACGACTCTGGTATTCCGCAGGGACGGCACCTACTGACGAACGGCAGGAAGCAAGCAGTCACTTACCCAGCAGCCGCGGCGCGCGCGGAGGCCCGCGTGGGCTGCAGGCGATCTGAGGACTCCTAACCCGATGAACCAGCTCACCCTCGATCTCATCAAGCTGGCGTTCCTGGCTGTGCTCTGGCTGTTCGTCATCGCTGCCGTCGGGGTCGTGCGGACCGACCTGTTCGACCAGCCGACCTCGCCGCGCAGCCAGCGCCGGGCCGCGCGGCAGCAGGCCAAGCACAACCAGCAGACCGGCCCCATGCGGCCGCCGAAGCCCGCCAGGCATAGCAGAGGCACTCCGAAGCTGCTGCTAGTTACCGGGGGCAGCCTGTCCGGGACCACCATCACGCTGGGCGAGGAGCAGATCACCATCGGCCGGGCCGCGGACGCCACGTTGGTGCTCACCGACGACTACGCTTCGACCAGGCACGCCAGGTTGTACCCGCAGAATGGCGAGTGGGTCGTGGAGGACCTGGGCTCCACGAACGGCACCTACCTGGACCGGCAGAAGGTCACGCAGCCGACGCCAGTGCCGCTAGGCGTGCCGGTCCGCGTCGGCAAGACCGTCCTGGAGCTGCGCAAATGAGCATTGCACTCCGCTACACGGTCCGGTCAGACGTGGGCCTGCTCCGTGAGGGCAACGAGGACTCCGCTTACGCCGGGCCGCACCTGCTCGCCATCGCGGACGGGATGGGCGGGCACGCGGCTGGCGAGGTAGCAAGCGCCGTCGCGATCGCCACCCTTGCCCCGCTCGATGCCGACACGGCCGGCATCGACATGCTGCAGGCGCTGGCCGACGCTATCGCGCAGGCCAATGCCGAGTTGCGGCAGATCGCGCGGGCCGACCCGTCGACGGAGGGCATGGGTACCACGCTGACCGCCTTGCTCTGGTCAGGCGACGAGGTGGCGCTGTGCCACATCGGAGACTCCCGCGCCTACCTGCTGCGCGATGACGAGTACCACCGCATCACTCATGACCACACCCTCGTCCAGTCCTTGGTCGACGAAGGCAAGCTCACGCCGGAGGCAGCGGCGTCGCACCCGCAGCGCTCGCTCGTCATGCGCGCGCTGCAGAGCAGCGTGCCGGCCGAGCCCGATCTTGCGATGCTCAAAGCCAAGGTCGGAGACCGTTACCTGCTTTGCTCGGACGGCCTGTCCGACGTGGTCAGCGACGAGACCGTGCACAAGACGCTGACGGAGCTCGCCGACCTCGACGAGGCGGTCGGCCAGCTGATCGATCTGGCCATCCGCAGCGGTGGGCCGGACAACATCACCTGCATCCTCGCCGATGTCATTGACACCGATGCCGGCCAGGGGCCCAGCACGGATGTTGTGGTCGTGGGCGCGCTGACCGCGGGATCCGACCAGCCTGTTCAGCCGGTGCGCAGCGACAGCCCGGCTGCGCGGGCGCACCTGCTAGCCAGTGGCAGGAATGGGGCAACGCTCGCCGCAGCCGCCGGCACCATGCCCGTCATGGCCAGTGCCAGCACCGCCGGGATGGACCCCGGTACTCAGCCGGAGGGTGAGGCCGCGCAGGGGGATTATCACGATGAAGACGACGAAGACGACGAAGACGACGACCCCATGCTCGTCAGGTCCGCGCGGCGACGCTGGCCGGTGGTCTCGGTCACACTGCTCGTGCTGCTGGCCGTGGTCGGAGCCGGCAGCCTGTACGGGTGGCGGATTACCCAGGACGAGTACTACGTCGGTGTCGCCGACGGCATGGTAGTGGTGTACCGCGGCGTGAACGAGGCGGTAGCCGGCCTCAGCCTCTCCAGCATGGTGCGCCGGACCAACATCCCGCTAACTGCCGTACCGAGCGGCGAGGCTGGCCAGATCCAGGCCACCATCCCCGCGGTCAGCCTGCGCGCGGCGTACAAGATCGTGTCGCGGATCAGGCAGGACTACCGGTGCGCGACCGCGCAGGCCGACATCAGGAAGTGGGTAGCGCACCAGCCGACGACCACAGCCAAGAAGACAACGGCAGGCAAGACGAAGCAGTCCGCGCGGTTCGGCAGGACAACGGCGAAGCGGCTGTCGGCCAGGCCGAAGCCTAAGCCGACCAACAGCCAGGCCGGCAAGCCGGCCGCTCGGCCGGCGGCGAGCGCGGCACCCACGCCAGCAAGCAAGCACACGGCAGCTGGTCACGCACCGACGCACACGGCCAATCAGCCGGTGAACGCGCCAGTCCCCGTTCCGCCCAAGCCAGTGCTGCCGCTGTTCTGCTCGCCGTCGACGGGAGCCGGCAGATGACTGCGGTACCGAGCGTGGCTGACATCGCACCACGCGGCCCGTCGCGCCGGGCCGTGCCGCTTCCGCGCGGCAGGCGCAGTACCGAGCTCGCCATGCTCGGCTTCGCGGTCGGCATCATGGCCTTCGCCTACGCCGCCGCAGGTCTTGGCCTCAACGGGCATATGCCGTCCGGCCTAGTCGTCTACATAGCCGGATTCGCCGTCCTGATGGGGGTTGCCCACCTGGCCGTCCGCAGGTTCACGCCGTGGGCAGACCCGCTCATGCTCCCGCTCGCGGCGCTGCTGAACGGGCTGGGCATCGTGATGATCTACCGGTTGCAGCAGTCGGGCAGGAACGGCAACCCCGGCCTATCGATCAGCACGCTCACCACGCACGCGGCCCTCTATCAGCTGATGTGGACCGCCGTCGGCATCGTCGCGTTCATCGTCGTACTGGTCCTGATCCGCGAGCCGAGGGTCCTGCAGCGCTATACCTATACTCTCGGCACGATCGGGCTGTTCCTGCTGGCCATTCCCGCATTGCTGCCAGCCAGCCACAGTTCGATCAACGGAGCCAAGGTCTGGATCATCTTCGGCGGCTTCTCCATTCAGCCCGGCGAGTTTGCCAGGATCGCGCTCGCGGTCTTCTTTGCCGGATACCTCGTGCGCAAGCGGGACGTGCTGTCCCTAGCCGGGCGTCGCTTCCTCGGCATCGACCTGCCGCGTGGCCGCGACATGGGGCCAATCCTGGTGCTGTGGGCCATCGCCATGCTGATCCTGATCTTCGAGTCCGACATCGGCGTGGCCGCCCTGTTCTTCGGCCTGTTCGTCGCCATGCTCTACATCGCTACCCAGCGCAAGTCCTGGCTGCTGATCGGGATCCTGATGTTCGTGGCCGGTGCGCTGCTGGCAGGCGCCATCATCCCGCACGTCGCTGAGCGCTTCACGATCTGGCGGCACCCATTCGCGCCGGCCAACATCCAGGGCTCGTCCTACCAGCTAGTCCAGGGCCTGGAGGGCATGGCTTTCGGCGGCATCTTCGGCACCGGCCTCGGCGCGGGCCAGCCGTTTCGCACCCCGCTCGTGCAGAGCGACTTCATCTTCACCGGGTTGGGCGAGGAACTGGGACTCACCGGGCTGATGGCACTGCTGCTGATCTTCGGGCTGCTGGTGCAGCGCGGCCTGCGCGCGGCCCTGGCGGTTCGCGACCCGTTCGCCAAGCTGCTGGCCGCAGGCGTCTCCTTCGTCCTGGCGCTGCAGGTCTTCATCATCGTTGGCGGGGTTACCCAGCTGATCCCGCTGACCGGCATCACCACACCGTTCCTATCCCAGGGAGGCTCGTCCCTTGTCGCGAGCTGGATCGTGATCGCATTGCTGATGCGGATAAGCGACACCGCCAGGCGGCCCGCGCCGCAGCCGATTCAGGACGAGGGTCTGACGCAGGTAGTGCGGGCGATATGAACAGAGCCATCCGCAGACTCTCGATCGCGAGCCTGGCGCTCTTTGTCCTGCTCATGATCAACGTCAACTACCTGCAGGTCTTCCGGGTCAATTCGCTCGCGGCCGAACCTTTCAACAGCCGCGTCTCCTCTGAGCAGCTCAAGAACTGGCGCGGAGAGATCATCGCGGCAGGTGGCAACGGTCAGGAAATGATCGTCGCGAGATCACAGCTGGTCAAGGGCGGCTTCTACAAGCGCGTCTACCCGGCAGGCCGCGAGTACGCGCCCGTTACGGGCTACGACTCGATCTTCGGACTCACCGGAATCGAGAAGGCCGAGAACAAATTCCTCGCGGGGACGGCGCCGAGCCTAGCCGTGTACAACCTCAAAGGCCTGTTCACCGGCAAGCCGAAGCAGGGGGCGAGCGTCTACCTGACTATCAACCCCAAGGCGCAGGCGGCCGCGTACCAGGCGCTGGTCGCGATGGGAAAGCCGGCCGCGGCGGTCGCGATCGATCCGCACACCGGCGCAATCCTAGCCATGGCGTCCTATCCGTCCTTCGATCCGAATCTGTACGCCCCCATCGATAGCGCCGCGGTCGCCAAGATCGACGGACGGTACCGCCATGACCCGGCCCAGCCGCTGGTGAACCGGGCGATCAATGACACGTTCCCGCCCGGGTCAACGTTCAAGCTGATCACAAGCTCGGCGGCGTTCGCTACTCACAAGGTAGGGAATCAGACCTCGAGCATTCCCGCGCCGCAGTTCTACCGGCTGCCCGGCAGCCACAGCACCCTCACCAACGACGGCGGCCTGCCTTGCGACAACGGGCACCCGACGATGCTGTACGCGCTGACCGTGTCCTGCAACACGGCGTTCGCCAAGCTCGGTGTCACCGTCGGCGGCGGCGCGCTGCACAGCATGGCCAACGCCTACGGCTTCAACAATCAGAACCTGACCGTCCCGCTCCCCGTCTCCGCGAGCGCGTACCCGGCGCTGAGCGACCCAGCGCAGATCGCGCAGTCGGCGATCGGCCAGTTTAACGACACCGTGACGCCGCTACAGGAGGCGATGATGGCTGCAACGATCGCCAACGGCGGAACCATGATGCGGCCCTACCTCGTCGCCCAGATCAAGGCCCCTGACCAGTCCACGGTCCAGACCGCGCAGCCGGCTGTACTCGCGAATCCGATCTCGCCGGCGGTGGCTGGCTACCTCACCACCATGATGAAAGGCGTCACACAGGATCCCAACGGGACCGCCTATGCGACCGCCGGTCCCCAGGCGACAACGATCCAGATCGCGGCAAAGACCGGGACAGCACAGAACGGCGTGAACAATTCGCACCTCGACGACGCGGTCTTCACCAGTTTCGCGCCAGCGGACAACCCGACGATAGCGGTCGGCGTCATCGTGAAGGGCGGCGGCTTCGGCGCCGACGCCGCCGCGCCGATCGCACTCAAGATCATCCAGGCGTACCTGGGGCAGCGTTGAGCCCGCGCCGGCCAGCGTGCCCGGATGACCGGATCGCCCGCAGGGCATCCGATGGCATAGATTGCAG
>WNFE01004306.1_pt1 | contig 10601 bp, 10 predicted proteins | sample 5400451 | NCBI WGS metagenome assembly WNFE01 (sample SAMN13153344, study PRJNA577476) | soil metagenome | isolation source: 200 cm saprolite under Douglas fir tree site 2 hole 2 | place: USA:California | collected 2015-04-18
ATCCCGCCTCGCCGCTGCGGACGCTTTCGCTCTACGTCCCGAACGCGTATCCCGCGGCGGGCCGCGTCACGGCGCTTGCGCTGGCTCCGACCTGTAAGCCTGGCAACTGCCGGCTGTGGGTTGGTCAGGCAACCAGCGGTATTTGGCGTACCGACGACGCGCTCGCCAATCACCCGCAGTGGCGGTATCTCAGCGGCTCGTTCGACATCAACTCGGTTGGTTCGATCACCGTTGATCCTGCGGACCCAACTGGAAACACGCTCTGGGTTGGCACCGGTGAGGCCAACGCCTGTCGTAGCGGATGCATCCATGGTGTCGGTCTCTACAAGACGACCGACGGCGGCAACACGTGGAGCGGGCCGATTGCTGGGTCCGTCCTCAACGGCCGCGGCACCGCATCGCTCGCGATCGACCCGCGAAATTCCAACGTCATGTACCTGTCGACGGTACGCGCGATCAGCGGGATGACCTCGGTCTGCTGTTCGGGCGTCGAGCGCATCGTCATCCCGGGCGCTGCGCCGTGGGGCGTCTACAAGTCAATCGACGGCGGGCAAACCTGGACCTACATCCACGCGGGCGCGGCGACTCTTGCTGGATGCGGGAACGTCGCCACGATGGCGACGAACACGACGCCTTGCACACCCATCGGGACCCGACAGGTCGTCCTGGATCCGACCAATCCCGACATTCTTTACGCCTCGTCCTACGCTCGGGGAGTCTGGCGTTCGAGCGATGGTGGCGCGACCTGGACGCAGATCAAGACCTCACTCGACGCCACGCAGACAACGACTCTGCCGTGGATGGCCGTCACCACCCTTGCCCACGGTGACACGCGGATGTACCTCAGCGAAGGCAATACCGGTATCCGATTGAGCCCAACGACTATCGAGTACAGCCGCGTCTTTCGGAGCGACATGGTCGAGTCCGGTTCGCCGGTGTGGAGCGACCTGACATCGGCGAACAAAGCCGATTCGCGCTGGGGCTCCTACAACTTCTGCGGCGCCCAGTGTTGGTACGACAACTACGTCTACACCCCCAAGGGTTTCCCAGACATCGTCTACGTCGGTGGATCGTACGGGTACGGGGAAAATATTGCGAACCATCGCGCGGTCGTGCTCTCGACGGATGCCGGCCAATCCTGGAACGACATGACAGCCGATGGCACCGACCCGGTGCATCCGAACGCGTTGCATCCTGATCAGCACGTGATCGTCACCAACCCAAACAACCCGCTCCAGTTCTGGGAAGGAAACGACGGCGGGACCATGCGCTCCACCGGCACCTTTACCGACGTCTCGAACTCGTGCGCGAGCCGGGGACTGGATCCCGTATCGCTAGCTCGTTGCCAGCAGATGCTCTCTCGAGTTCCGACAGGCCTGGCGAGCATCAACGAGGGCATCACGAGCTTGCAGTTCCAGAGCCTCTCGGTCAGCCCATTCGACAGCAACGAGCTGCAGGGCGGCACGCAGGACAATGGCACCTGGGAGAACTACGGCAAGACCGTGACCTGGCTCAATACGATGGTCGGCGATGGTGGCCAGTCCAGCTTCGACATTGGCAATCCGCACTTCCGGTCTCACACCTTCGCCGGTGCCGGTGGTGACGTCAACTTCTCGGACGGCACGCTGGCCGACTGGATTTGGATTGGTGATCCGATGCAAGTTGAAGCGTCGGAGTTCTACGTTCCGTGGATTTCGGACCCGACCGTCAGCCGCACCCTGTACACGGGTGGGACGCACGCGTGGAGAACGAAGACGGATGGCCAGGGTACGATGACCATGGCGCAATTCATCCAGCACTGCAACGAGTGGACGGGTGACTTCGCGGTGACGTGCGGTGATTGGCAGCAGCTTGGCACCCAGACGCTGACCTCGGTGTTCTATGGCAACCGACCGGGAGGCGACGTCGTCGCTCTTGCGCGGGCGACAAACGACTCCTCCACGCTGTACGCGGCGACCAGCACCGGCCGCCTATTCGTTTCGAAGAACGCGGACGCTGAGCCGGCAAGCGCGGTCGTTTTCAATCGCATCGACAGCCTTGCACCGAATGCGCCAAACCGGTTCATCAGCGGCATCGTGGTCGATCCGGCCAACGCGAACCACGCCTGGATCTCGTACTCCGGCTTCGAGGCCACGTCCGGGACCGCCGGTCACGTCTTTGAGGTCACCTACGACCCAACGGCGGGAACGGCCACCTGGGTCAACCTCGACAACGGCCTCGGCGATCTGCCGATTACGTCGCTGGCGCGCGATGGCACCAGCGGCACGCTCTTCGCCGGCACGGATTACGGCGTGCTGCGCCTGGACTCCGGGGCCGGCCAGTGGACGGAGGCGGCTCCAGGCATGCCCGACATTGACATCGCGGGCTTGACCCTGGTCCGCGGGACCCTCTATGCGGCAACCTACGGCCAGGGAGCCTGGAAGCTGAGCTTGCAGTAGGCGCGACTCGCTTCGAGACGGGGACGAGGGCGTGGTCCTCGTCCCCGTCCTATCAGGAGAAGTTGCGAAGGCGTGCCCAGATCTCTGGGATCGGAGCCCTCTGCTGGAGATCGCCTATCGTGGGTTGGTGACCGATCCGACGTCTGAAGTCGCCGTTGACCTTAATCTTCCGCAGACGCGTGGCGGGGCCGGCCCACGCGCCATCGTGTTGGTTGAGGGGGTCAGTGACGAACTCGCGCTCGAAGCGCTCGCACGGCGCCGCGGCCGGAATCTCGATGCGGAGGGTGTGTCTATCGTGGCGATGAGGGGTGCGACCAACATCGGAAGCTTCCTCAATCGGTACGGTCCCAAAGGGTTGGACCTCAGACTCGCCGGCCTCTGTGACGCCGGAGAGGAGGGCGATTTCCGGCGCGGGCTCGAGCGGGCCGGCCTCGGCTCCGAGCTGACACGCGCCGGCATGGAGCGACTCGGTTTCTTTGTATGTGACGCGGATCTCGAGGACGAGCTGATCCGCGCCCTCGGCGTTGCCGACGTGGAACGGGTCATCGAAGCCCAGCGCGAACTCGAAGCGTTCCGCACCTTCCAGCGAGAGCCCCACTGGCGGGCACGGACCAGCGGGGAGCAGCTCCGGCGCTTCTTCGGGACGCACCGAGGCCGGAAGATCCAATCCGCAGCCTTACTCGTCGACGCGCTGGAGCTCACGCGAGTGCCGCGGCCGCTAGACGGGGTCCTTGCCCGTGTCTGAGTAGCCCGCAAGGTTCAGCAAGCTCGACCGTCACGCGAGCTAATGGGCGCCGCTATCTTCGTAGCGTTCATCGTCCTGCCGGCAGCCCTAATCCTTGCTGCCGGCCTCGGTCTGCCCCGTCTGCTCGAGCGCCGGCGCCAGAAGGCCTATGCCGAATTCTGTTTGTCGCGCGGGTATCAGTACGTCCCGCACCGAAAGGACGCCACCGTCCCGTTTGTGGACCTTGTTGGCATGTTCAAAGACGGCGCCAGCCATACGTGGCGGGACGAGATCTCAGGTCAGCTCAAGTTCCATCCGTTCACCGCCTTCGAGTACCAGTACGTCACCGGCGCCGGACGCTCTCGCATGGTGTTCAACCGTGCGATGATCCACTGGCGGCTTGACGGGACAGCACTGCCGCGCTTCACGCTCGTTCCCGCCAGCACCTATCTCTTCCGGATTGGGCGGGACGCAAACGGTGTTGATTTTCCAGACGACACGGGGTTCGCCAGGGCGTACCTTCTAACTGGCGAGGATCAGGCGGCCATCCGAGGCGTGTTTACGCCCCAGCTGCGTGCGACCATGACGGCGATGAAGGGGCAGTTTGTCACCGGCCGGGGGCCCGACGTGTTCTGGTGGCAAGAACGGCGCTTGCCAACAGCCAACGGCTTCGACACGTTCCTCAATGAGGGCGCTCAAGTGGTCGAGCTCTTCGCGCCCTCCTGAGGCATGCTCTCGACGCTGCGGCCGACCTCTTTCCCGAACTCCCAGACGTCGATGATCGGCGGCTCCACGCCAAGGCTTGTCAGGGCGGTGCAGATCTGGCCGCGGTGATCAGACGTGGTGCGCGAACGCATCATCGAGCAGCGACGTGCTCACGCGATGGTCTGGGCGCGCACGCCGTAGAGCCGGACTGGCTCGTCAAAGCCCTTCAGCTCCGCAAGGCCATGGTCCTCGAAGGCAAACCCCTTGCCGAGGCACACCTCGCGGACCGCGCTCGATACCAGGATGCCGCCGGCAAAACCATGCGCGCATAAGCGGGCCGCCAGCTCGACCGCGGCGCCGAAGAGATCACCCTCCTCGGTCACCGGCTCCCCGCAGCTGACGCCGACACGGAGCCGCAGCGCGTCCGCGGCGTCCGTGTTTCGCTCGGCCACTTTCCGCTGGATTTCGATTGCGCACCGCACCGCGTCCGTGACAGCGGTGAAGGAGGCCATGATCCCATCCCCGGTATGCTTCACCTCCAACCCGCTGTTGGTGCCGAGCGCCGCCCGGACGATGGCATCATGCGCGCGAAGAAGCCGCATGGCGCCGGCGTCGCCGACCCGCATGGTCCTTGCGGTTGAACCTTCGATGTCCGTGAACAGGATCGCCCTGAAGGCGGTATGCGCGAAGGGCTCGCCCAATTCTGGCTCGAGGATCGCGCCCATGAACGACCCGACCGAGCGCTGGTCGACCAGAATGATTCGCGAGGCCGTCAGCCCGTGCGAGTCTCGGTGGACCGCCTCTACGCTGACCGCGTCGGGGCCCTCGGCGAGGCAAAAGGCCGTCCCGCGGCTCGGGTCGAACCAATACGTGATGTACTTGACGCCATACTGCTTTTCGATCTGCACATCCCGGGCATGGGCCATGGCCAGGTCCACGGCGGTGGCGCCGGGGATGTCATGGCGATCCAGAAACAGCGGCACAGCTACCTCACTAATCCATGCGGGCGAAAGCCCGTTGCGGATACTACAGTGGCAACCGCTATCCGACAAGGTTAGAGTCGCCGAAAACGTAGCCCGGCTTGCCGTCAGGCCTCGGCACGGAGTAGATTCCAGCCGATGGCAGCCCCAGAGATTGCTGTTTCTGACCAGCTCAAGAAGCTCCCTCCAGGCGTCCGGTCCATCGTGCAGGCCGCGCGCCGCACCGTGAAGGCGGCGGCGCCCAACGCCAGGGAGATCACCTCTCAGAGCGAGCCGCCGCGCTCGAAGGCGTATATGTGGAAGCTGGTCCGTTACAAAGTCGACGGCCGGGATGTCATTGGGATCGGCGCTTTTACGGGACATGCGAGCCTGATCTTTTATCGCGGTCGGGAGCTCGACGACAACAGTGGACTCCTCCAGGGCGGGGGAAAGGACGCGCGATTCATCACGCTTTCCACCCCAGCCGACGCAGAGCGGCCGAAAGTCGCGCGGATGGTGCGGAAGGCGTTCAAGCTCGGCGGCTAGCGACGCGCGTCGCTCAGCCATAGTTCTGGAATGCGTCGAAAGGTCCGTATCGAGCACGCTCGGCGCCTGGCGGTTGCTCACCAACGGCTGAGTGGGGCGCGCCCGAAACCGGTCACGACTGACGACATCCACGAGCTTGTCCGTGCGATCGGCTGTTTACAGCTCGATCCGACCGCCGTCGTCGCCCGCAACCATCTGCTGGTTGTCTTCAGCAGGCTCGGTCCATTCGACCCCAAGCTGGTCGACATTCTTCTCTGGGAGGAGCGTCGCCTCTACGAGTACTGGGCCCATCAGGCGTCGATCGTCCCGACCGAGGATCGCGCGTTGCATGCCGCGCTGCCGCCATCGTGGCATGACCCGAGGACAACCGCGTCGTGGATGACAAGGCGAGCCCGGTTCACGAAGCGAGTTCTCGAGCGGCTCGCGGCCAACGGCTCGGTCCGCGCCTCGGATTTTGAAGAACATGCCGAGCGGTACGAATCTGGTTGGGGAAAACGAACCCCGATTGCCGATACGCTGGCGCTTCTCTGGTTCCAGGCGAAGATCGTGCCCGCCGGTCGGGCTGGTGGGGCGCGACGTTGGGCCCTGGCGGATGAATGGTTCGGAGCGCCGCCGCCTGCAATGCCACCGCACCCGATTGCTCTTCGCCAGGCTGCCGTCCGTTCACTGCGCGCGCTCGGGATTGCCACTCAGCAACAGGTGAAGAACCATTTCATCCGGCATCGGTATCGGGGACTCGCAACCGCGTGGCAGCAACTCGAAGCCGAGGGCGTCATCGTTCCGGTCGAGCTCGGACTCAAAGGCGATTGGTACATGCATGCCGAAGACGTCGGCGCGCTTCAGCAGATCGAGGCCGGGGAGTTTGAGCCGAGAACTAGCCTGTTGTCGCCTTTCGACAACCTGATCTGCGATCGAAACCGGACGCTGGCCCTGTGGGGTTTCGACTTCAAGCTCGAGATCTATGTGCCGAAGAGCAAGCGCTGGGGCTACTTTGTGATGCCGCTCCTGCACGGCGACCGCATCATCGCCAGGTTCGACCTCGCCGCGGACCGGAAGGAGGGCATCCTCACCGTAATCGGTGAGCGGTGGGAGCCGGGCTGGGAAAGGACCCGCCGACCAGTCCGCGCGACGAAGCGAGCGTTGGACGAACTCGCGTCGTTTCTCAATATATCGTTGACAAGACATATGTTGCTCTAGTAATATGTCGCCATGCCCGATGTCTTCCAGGTCCTGGCGGACCCCACCCGCCGCCGCCTCGTCGACGCGCTCCGAACCGGCGAGCGCTCGGTGGGCGAACTGGTCGACGTGGTGGACATCGGCCAGTCGGGCGTTTCGCGACAGCTTGGCATCCTGGAGGACGCTCGGTTCGTCGTGGTGCGGCCCGAGGGCCGGCGGAGACTTTACGCGTTGCGGCCGGAGCCGTTCCGCGAACTCGACGAGTGGATGACGGGGTACCGCGGGATGTGGGAGGGCCGCCTCGATCGGTTTGCGGCAGAACTCGAACGGCGGGGTACGACCCGACCGAAACTCAAGGAGGACGGCAAATGACAGACGTAAGTCGGCAGACGGCGACGGTGGCCAACAAGACGAAGGTGCAAAGTGTCCGACCGTGTTTGACGTTCAAGGAGCGCGCCGAGGAGGCCGTCAATTTCTACGTATCGGTGTTTCCGAATTCCAGGGTCCTCAGCATGCTGCGCAGCGACGGGAACGGTCCTCTCCCGAAAGCCAGCCTGTGGCACGCCAGCTTTGTGCTGGACGGTCAGGAGTACACGGCCTTCGATGGTGGCGAGTCCTTTGTGTTCACCGAGGCGTTCTCGCTCGTCGCGACCTGCGAGACCCAGGATGAGCTCGATGAGATCTGGGCGCGGCTCAGCGACGGCGGCGAGGAAGGACCGTGCGGCTGGCTCAAGGATCGGTTCGGCGTCTCGTGGCAGGTCGTCCCCGCCGCGTTGGGCCAGATGATGAGCGACTCGAAATCGGGGAGCCCCGCAAAGATGATGGAAGCGCTGCTCAAGATGCGCAAGCTGGACATCGCCACGTTGGAGCAGGCGTACCGGGGTGGCGCCTAGCTTGGCGTCGCAAACGCAGCCGGCACGCCGGCGGGTCAGCATCGAGCGCAGGTTCAATGCCGCCATCGAGGACGTCTGGGAGCTCTGGACAACCAAGGATGGCATTGAATCCTGGTGGGGCCCGGATGGGTTCGAGGTGAAAGTGCGCAAACTCGAGCTACACCAGGGCGGTGCGTTCCTCTACTCGATGACTGCGACGGCGCCTGAGCAGGTCGACTTCCTGAAGAAGGCCGGAATGCCGCTGACGACGGAGACTCGGGCCACCTATACAGAGGTTGTGCCGCGTAAGCGGCTCGCGTTCACCCAGCTCGTCGACTTCGTTCCGGGCGTCACGCCCTACGAGGTGGCGACGGCGGTCGAATTCGACACCAGCGCGAGAGTGGTGAGGATGGTTGTCACGCTGGACGCGATGCACGACGAGTCGTGGACGAAGATGGCTGAAATGGGCTGGGAGAGCCAGCTCGACAAATTGGCAAAACTGCTCAAGCCCGTGTGAGGCGATAAGCAAGCGCCGCTTTCAACGCCGATTACAATGTCCCGCGTGATACCAGCTCACGTCGTCCTACATCGCCGTCTCGACGTGCCGTTCGAGGGCGATGAGAAGACCATGCTCAGCGCCTTGCTCGATCGCTATCGCGAGACGATGTTATGGAAGTTGGAGGGTCTTTCGACGGAGGAGGCATCACGGCGCCTGGTTCCCTCTGCCACAACTCTGCTGGGGGTCGTCAAACACCTTGCCTACGTGGAGATGGGCTGGTTCCGCGAAGAGTTCGCCGGTGAGAACATCACGTATCCCTGGCCGGAGTCAGAGAACGACAACGATCCCGACTTCCGTCTCGACCGCGACGACACGATCGAGAGCGTCAGCGCCCTCTATCGCGAGCAGATCGCCCGATCCCGAGCCATCGTCGCGTCGGCGTCGCTCGACGATGCTTCCAAAAAGAAGGAGCGGCCGCGCAGCCTGCGGTACATCATGATGCACATGCTCGAGGAGACCGCTCGGCATGCCGGTCACGCCGACATTCTGCGCGAGCTCACCGACGGGGCCATCGGCCAGTAGGCGCCTGTTTAACTCCGGACCGGCACTGTCTCCGATCCGGCTCGGATTTTCAGGTGCCGATCCAGGTCACTGGCGAATCCCTGGAAGTTGGTCGCGACCTGCTTCATCCCGGATAGCCCTGGCTCGTCGGCGAGCTTGAGCGAGACATCGGCCAGCGTCTCGAAGCGCTCGTGAAGAATTTTCCAGGCGGCGTCGCGGTGGGGGAGGACGAAGAAGGCGGGGCGCACGATCTCGAATGCCGGCCCCGCCGTCTGACCCGAGTGCTGCGGGCCGACCGGGAGCGAGGTCATCATCGGACCGAGGCTTCGCATCGTCCAATTCATCAGGTGCTTAACCGTTTTGGCGAGTGTCTCGAGTTCGTCCGGTGTCTCGCCGTGATGGACGAAGTAGCGGCTCTGGGCCTGCAGCGTGACTTCGTAGGTGGCGTTGAAGACGTCCGCGACGCGTTTGGTTAGCGGATCTTCGATCAGCGTCACCAGGTCGACATCGGGCGGCTCGCGTAGGAACACGGGAATCACCGGACGCGCGGGCTCGAACGCCGGGTCCGCGCGGCGCACCGCCAGATAGTCCTCGAGGATCCCCACGAATTTGCCGAAGTGCGATTTGACCCAATCGCCACGGGCGCCTTCACCCTGCTCGACGATGATCTCGATCGCGGAACTCGCGGACGCGAGGTTGGTCACGGCGGTCAACTCCGGCCACTCGAAGGTCTGCGTCGTCGCCTGCGCTTTTGGCGGTCCGATGAAGACGTCTGCCTCGCCGTAGCGGTCGACCAGGTGGGCGAGTCCCCGCTCGATGCCGCGGTAGAGGTGGCCGACCGTGTGCCATTCCTCCGCACCCCCCGTGATCTGCGGATCGTCGTTGGAGAGCGGCCGCAAATGACCGACCGCGCCGAAGCCCTCGGCATCGCGCAGCGCCATGCCCTCGGGGCGCTCGAGGAACATGAAGTGCCGCAGCGCCCGCTCGCCAAACGGCACCAGGGCGATCTGGACGTCCGGCGGATACCAGCGGGACAGGATCGGGAAGTTGGGCCGCTCGAAATGGGGCGCCGCCCCAATCGCCGTCAGGATGTTGGTCGCCAGTGACAGGTGCAGCATCTCCTGCTTGACGACGTCGATGATGGCCAACTCCCAGGCCTGGATGCGGGCCAGCTGCTCGGGCGTGACGCCCTCCTGGACGCTGCGCTTGAGGGAGAACTGAGCGTACAGGTATTCGCAGAGCAGGCCGTGCTCCAGTTCGCAAGCCTCCCCCAGCAGGTAGACCAGCTCCTCCCGGCTTTCGACCCGGAGCGGCGGCTCCGGCGCCTGCCCGTTCCCGCCCCCACCAACGGCCATACAGGCATTCTGGCCGTCTCCAAGGCCGGCCGGCAACTCGGGACAATTCCCCTCCCCCTGGGGGAGGGCAGGGTGGACAATTCCCCTCCCCCTCTGGGGGAGGGCACGGTGGGGCCGTTGAGGTCGCTGGAAGCCGCCTGAATAGCCGTTGTATTTGGCGCCGCATGGCCCAAAACGAGCGGATTCCCGTCGACTTCCACCAGGGGATGTTCCGGATCGCCGCGATCGCCTTCGTGACGGCGGCCACCGTCGACGTCGCCAGCAGCTTCATCGGCGCGCCGCACCTCGACTTCGGGGGTATCTGGATCGTCGGCATCCTTTCTTATGTGGGGGCGGCGGTGAGCTGGTTTTTCCCCTGGCACCGGCTGCCGGTCGAACGATTCCTGGTGGTGATCGTGATGCCGGGCCTGGCTCTGCTCGGCTTCATGGTCATGTACACGGGCGGCACGCACTCCCACATCTTGCCGATCTTCATCGCGCCGGCGGTCTTCATGGCAGCGGCCTACGGGTTTCGCTCTGGAGCCGCCATCGCGCTGCTGACGGCGGCGACCGCAGCCCTCCCGCTGTTCATCAATGGCTGGGACAACTACTACGCGCGCACCGTGGTCGTCCTCGCCGTGTCCACCATGCTCTGCGCCTTCATCTCGGCTCGTGTTCGCCGCGCGCTGCTCAACGAGTACGAAAACCGGCGGCGGCAGCAGGAAGAGAGCTACGTCGCAACCATCGGGGCACTGGCGGCGGCGCTCGACGCCAAAGACCGGTACAC
>WNFE01014998.1_pt1 | contig 10601 bp, 8 predicted proteins | sample 5400451 | NCBI WGS metagenome assembly WNFE01 (sample SAMN13153344, study PRJNA577476) | soil metagenome | isolation source: 200 cm saprolite under Douglas fir tree site 2 hole 2 | place: USA:California | collected 2015-04-18
CTGGCGGGGTTCAAGTTGGCGCCGCAGTATCTCAATCGCGAGCAGTATCCGCTGAAGAACTTTGCCGAAATCATGTTGAACGGCAGCACGGGCAGCGCGGGTATGGTTCCGGCGGACAGCTTAACTTCGGTCCAACTCGGAGGAAGACCAGCCTACCGTTTGCTGGTACGCGATCCCGAGGCTGAAGCTTCGCACGAAGCTGGATATGTGGTGGAGTCGAACGGATACATCCTTTTATTAGTCGGAGCGACTTCAACTCCCGCTGATCTTCCCAAATTGCAATCGGCCATCGAGGGGCTGAAATTCACTCCTCCAGCTAAGCCGTTGCCGTAACGGCAGGTCGAGCTTTCTTTGCACAACCCATCACGGACTGTTGCCGAGCGTGAGCCGCCCACGTATCATTCCAGCCATGAATCATCTTGACTCGGGACCAGCCATGAATCATCTTGACTCGGGAGAAGAAGAGCGCAGGCTCAGAGAGCAGTACGCGCAGATGAACGAAGATGAGCTGCAGGCGGTGGCTGATTACGGCTACGAACTGACGGAAATTGCCAGAAGTATGCTCCAATCGGAGATTTCCCAACGTGGTCTAAAAATCAAACTGAAAGATGCGCCCCCGCCCGCTGCCGCTCCCGAAACGCTGGACGAATCCGACGACCCGTTAGATTCCCCTCTGGTGACAGTGCGTGAAGCATCGGACTTGTCAGAAGCACACAGGCTGCAGGATATCCTCGACGCCGCGGGGGTGCCTTATTGCTGGGGCCCAGACAATCTCGAAAACGTGGACGCGTTCAACTCCAACTTGGACGATGGGCTCGCTCTTAAAGTCTGCACAGTTGACCTCGATCGCGCAGTCCGCGCACTCAATCTAGCCCTGCCACCGGAACCAGAGGACGCGGAAGAAGAAGACTACGTTGCCGTGTGCCCCAAGTGCCATTCTTCCGAAATCGTCTTTCAAGGCCGGGATGCCGAACCGACAACGGGCTCCACGAATGACTCGAAGTTTAACTGGAGCTGCGATGCTTGCGGGCATCAGTGGAAGGACGACGGCATCGAAGAGGAAGCCTGACGCCAATACAAAGCTGGTTTCATAAAATTAGGGTCGTGCCAGGGCACGGATTTCTCCATGCCGCAACACGACCCTTAGGTTTTAGATACAGATACTGGCGTTACGCGAACACTTCGCCGGGCAGCGCTCTTAGAGTACGGCCAGCCAGAGTATCCCGTCTTGCGGGCACCTGCCGGTTAGTCTCTTCAGTTTCCCGCGAGCTGATCTGCTTGCGCTCGATGCGCAGCTTCAGAGCGCGCTCGATCTGGCGGAGTTCAGAGACCTCGGCGCCCGATACCAGGGTTGAAGCCAGGCCACGGGCCCCGGCGCGTCCGGTGCGGCCTACGCGATGAATAAAATCTTCAGGCAAGGTCGGAAGATCGTAGTTGATCACATGGGCGATGTCGCCCACGTGGATTCCACGCGAAGCGATATCGGTGGCAACCAGAACGTTGAAGCGTCCTTCTTCGAAGCCGCTGAGCGCACCATTGCGCTGCGACTGCGAGCGGTCACCGTGAATCATCGCCGCGGCGAAGCCGTCGCGCGAAAGATCTTTGGCCAGGCGCTCGGTGCCGCGCTTGGTGCGGGCGAAGATCAGACTGCGTCCTTTTTCCTGATAGAGCAGATGGCGAAGTACGTTGCGCTTTTCAGCCAGAGCGACCTCGAACGCCTGCAGCTCGACATTTTCAGCCGGCTTCAGGATTGATCCGAGGGCAACGCGAACCGGGTCACGCATATATTGATGTACCAGCCCGGCGACCGATGCCTCGAGCGTTGCCGAGAAGCAAAGCGTCTGGCGTTTCTGCGGCAATACCGCCGCGATACGCCGGATAGCGGGCAGGAACCCCATATCGAGCATGCGGTCGGCTTCGTCGAGGACCAAAAGTTGAACGTTGCGTACGTCCCCAAGCTTGCGGCTCAGAAGATCTTCCAGGCGTCCGGGAGTTGCTACGACCATGCGCGCGCCTGAGCGCAACGCCTTGATCTGAGATTTTTCTGCTACTCCACCAATGACCAGGGCCGCGGGCGTGAGCTTGTTGCCGCGCAACTTCTCGTACTGCGTGTGGATCTGTAATGCCAGCTCCCGCGTGGGAACCAGCACCAGCACTTCAACGTTATGCGAAGTGCTGCCCTGCAATCTTTCGATTGCGGGGATAAGGAAGGCGAGCGTCTTGCCGGTCCCGGTCTGCGCCGTGGCAAGAACGTCTTTGCCCTCGAGCGCATGTGGAATGGCCGCCGCCTGGACGGGTGTGGGTGTTGTGAATTGTGCTGTTGCCAACCTCTGCTGCAAACCAGCAGAGAGAGGCATTTCTGTAAATCGTGTCATTCGAATTGTGCTTTCTGTGAGAGGCGTCTCGCGAGACGCAGACAGATTGCGATTCGCGACTGGATTTATCTATCTTGAAATAAATGGATGCCACTCGTAAGTTAAATTTTGACGCTGTAAACAAACGGAGTGCAGGAAAGGCGGGAATAAATGTCAGATCAATCTATCGGATCGGACCACCGCACCACTAGCGTACCGTGGGCAATAGCGTTAACGCAGTATAACACAGAGCGCCTTAAATCCCCAAGATGTAGTCTTTGGATGATCAACGTACAGCCGTTTCGCCCCGTCTCTGGTTAACAGCAAAACGATATTGACCTGAACCAATTTCCAGAAGAACTGAGTCACCATCCTGGCGCGCCGCCCGGATGCCACTTGCGTTCGCAAGCGCCTGATCGGATTCGGTTACGTCGGCGAGCTGTGCGTGCGGCAACCGCACTGTCGCGTGAGTGTTGGCGGGAATCTCGACCGTGAGTTCAAACCCATTGTCCTTGAGCGCCCACGCCGAACTGACTTTCCCGTACATTGTGATGTGGCTGGCTGTAACGCTGGTGAATCCACCGCCCGGCTGGGGCTGGATCAGAGTGTGCTTGTAGCCTGGGGCTTCGGGATCAATCTCGATTCCAGCCATTATCCGGTACATCCACTCACCGATCGCGCCATAGGCGTAGTGATTAAACGAGTTCATGGATTTGTCCTGGAAACGAGCCATCGGGTTTGATCCCGTCCCAGCGCTCCCAGATGGTGGTCGCGCCCTGTTTGACCGGATAAAGCCACGATGGATACTGATCGCGGTTGAGGAGCATGTAGGCCTCTTCCAGGTAGCCAAATCGGCTGAGTACGTGACAGAGAAACGGCGTGCCAAGAAAACCCGTGGTCAAGTGCTTGCGTTCACGCACATCTTCAGCGAGTCGCTGGGCGGCCACGGGGCGCAGTTCCTCAGGCAACAAATCGAATTGCAAGGCCAGCGCGTACGCGGTCTGGGTGTTCTCGCCGACCCGGCCCGTGTCGGTAACAAACTCCCGCCGAAAAGCAGCTTTGATCTTCGCGAGCAAATCGCCATAGCGCGCTGCATCGTCTTTCTTACCCAGGACCTGTGCAGTGCGTCCGAGCAAGTCCGTTGAGTAGGCAAAAAAAGCGGTCGCAATCAGGTCTTTGCCCGTGGTTGCTCCGGGATAGCTGCGCGCCTCTGAGTTTGGCGCCGTGTAGGCCAGCCAGTCACCGTATTGAAAGTCATTCTTCCAGATGTATTCGTTGCCTGCCCGCTGCCGTTCGTATTCCACCCACTTCACCATGGTGGGGTACTGCTCTTCCAGGATCCGTTTGTCGCCGTAGCTGATGTACATCGTCCAGGGGATGATCACTGCGGCGTCGCTCCACGCGGCTGCAGGCCGCGGCGGCTGGTTCTGATTTCCCGTATCGGGAATGACCGTTGGCACGCGGCCATCCTTATACTGGTCCGCAGCCACATCTCTGAGCCACTTCGTAAAGAATCCGGCAACATCCATGTTGAAGGCCGCAGTCCGAGCGAAGACCTCGGCATCGCCCGTCCAGCCAAGGCGTTCGTCGCGTTGCGGACAGTCGGTCGGGACATCGAGGAAGTTGCCTTTCTGTCCCCACAGGATGTTGTGCTGGAGCTGATTGATCAGCTTGCTGGAAGTTTCAAAGTCGCTGGTCGGCGACATCTCCGAGTGGATGACCACACCGGTCAGGCTGTCGGATGTTAGCTCGCCTGGATACCCGTCAACAGCGACATAACGGAAGCCTTGAAACGTGAAATGGGGTTCAAATGTTTCCGGCAGGCCACCTTGCAGTGTGTAGCGTACCGTTGCTTTGGCATTCCGCAGGTTCTCGGTGTAGAAATTGCCCTGCTGGTCGAGCACCTCGGCGTAGCGGAGTATCACGGTCGTTCCTGCTGGTCCCTGCACGTTGAGCCGTACCCATCCCACCATGTTTTGGCCCATGTCCACGACTGTCACGCCCGCCGGTGTCTTGATGATCTTCACCGGCTTGATCTCTTCTATTCGGCGAACCGGTGGACCGGCGGGAGCGAAGAGATCGTCTTTGCGGAAATTGGCGGTTGTGACTCCGGCCCACTGAGCATCGTTATAACCTGGCATCGTCCAGCCTGCCTTTTCCAGGCGGGCGTCGTAGGTCTCGCCATCGTAAATCTCAGACATCAGGATTGGGCCCGTCGCTGATTTCCATATGCCAACGGCGTTCGCGCCGCTCTTCACGAGATCGGTTACATCATAGGTTTGATACTGGATTCGCTTTTCATAACTGGTCCAACCGGGGGTGAAAAGTTGATCGCCGACGCGATGTCCATTCAGATGTAGTTCATAAAGGCCGTGGCCGGTGATGTATGCCCGTGCGCGCAGGATAGCGCCCGACACCTTGAATTCGCGGCGGAGCATCGGCGCGGGATCGCCCGAAGTATCATTCAGAACCGGCTCGATCCAATCGGCGTGCCAGTCCGATGGCTGAAGCAGACCCATCTCCCAGTAAGCCGGTGCGCTCCAGTCGGAAGCTACACCTTTTTCATCCCAAACACGTACTTGCCAGTAGTATCGCCGTCCAGATTGCGGCAGCGGACCGTCATAGGGCCGATGAACGGATTCATCCGAGTTCACCCGGCCTGAATCCCAGATCAGAGGGCGGCCCGCACGCAGATCCTGGTCGCTCTGTGCCACACGTACCTGATATGCCGACTGCTCGATTCCGCGCCTTTCCCCCTGTAGTTGCCAACTCAGCCGAGGCTGACGGCTGTCAATGCCAAGCGGATTCTCCTTATATTCTGTGCGCAGTGCGAGGACTTTGACCGTTCTCGCCGGACCGGTGGGGGCCGCTGTAACCGGCGTAAAGGCCGCGGCAATCATCATCACTAATGTCAGAATCAAGCGTAAATATGAACGGGCTGGACAGCACAAAAATGTCACACAATTAAGTTGGCGCATAAGAATTCCTTCGGTTTGGCGACACCGAAGATAACAGAATGATGTAGGTTCGAACAGTGCCGCTTGAAGACCAGCATCGTTTTTTTGTACAGGATTACGCTAGTGGTCAGAACCGGAACAGGTATGAAATCTTGGCAAACACGGTGCGGCCGTCGTTGATGTAGCTTCGGTTGGTGCGCAGCAGGCCGGTGTGGTTGCTGATGGCGAATGGATCCAGGTTCTCCAGATTGCTGTTGTAGCCCACGTAGAACGCCGTCCCGGGATGCACGAGGTAGGTTACGAGGAAATCGGTATTGAAGTTCTTGGTTTGATCCAGGCTGGTGTTGAGCGGGTTCCGCAACAGGCTGTCGTACTGGAAGATGGCGCGGAAGGAGAGCCGTGGGTTGTACTGGTAGTTCCACTTGGAGCGGATGATGTGGGCGGTCAGGATGCCCTGCTCCGGCGTGGTGCGCGTGGTCAGCCGCTCGAGGATGTAATTGTTATCAATGGACAACGGGTTCCAAGGGTGAATGGTTGCGGTTAAATTGCCGTTGACCTCATTGGCACGAAAGGGCGGCAGGCTGCCCGGAGGACTGAAGTTGATGACCTTGTTCCAGTTCAGCGACCCATTGAAAGTCACCAGCTTCAAATAGCTGTTGTTGAGCGAGAAGCCGGTGTAGTCCTCCACGAAATTGGTGTTGCGCGCAAGACTGGAAAAATCTGCGGGACGCAGGGTTTCACGGCTGTATCCGTGCCAGAACGTGAAACTGGTGTTGGCCTTCAGGTTCACAAAGAAGCCAGGCTCGTAGTCATAGTTGAGCAACGTGCCGTGATGATCCCACTCTGCGCGATGGAATAGTTCCGGACCGTAGGAGGTCAGGATTTTTCCCTCTGGACGAAAGGTGTAAGAGCCGAATTGGCTTTCGTGGCGGATATCAGGACGCTGAAAGAAGCCGGTAAGGGTGACGAAGTTTGCAGTAACGTCATCCAGGCGGACATCGTAGAAAATGTGCCGGCTGTTGTAGGAGGCGTACCAGTGATACATCACCCCGGCCAAATGCTTGCCATCAGCCTGGTCGTTGGTGCTGGTAATGACTTGTCCGAGGGTCTGAATGTGATTCCCAAAATGGAAGGTGAAATCGGCGCCGCCCACGCGATTGGAATTCGTTATACAAGCATTGCTCTGGCACAGGGACCGGTCTGCGGGGACTGCGCTCATCTCGCGGTCGCTGTAGAACACACCCACCTGAGACTGCTTCCACAAATCACGCGTCAGGCGGCCTACGGTGAAGTAGGCGCGCTTGCGGCGCAACGGATCGCCATCGGGAACGCTGCGGCCGGGCCCGCGGTCATCAATCGCGAGAACGCCGATTCCGTAAGGCCCCAGCTTGCCCGTGAGCTTTAACCCGGCAAACGGGGCCTCGATGCGGCGCGTGAAATAAAGGTTCACCGGAGTGCTAAAGAAGCTCGCGCCCTCCTGGAAGAACGGACGCTTTTCCGGGAAGAAGACCTCGAAGCGCTGGTTCACGGTGTTTTGCGGCTGGTCACTTTCAAGCTGGCGGAAATCAGGGTTGACGGTGAAATCGAGCACCAGGCTGTCGTGGATAATCAACTTGCCGTCAAGACCAGCAGTCCCGCCGAGATGGTTGCCGGCGATGAAGGGATGGTTAGGGTCGCGCTGATCGAGCGCGCGAAACGCGCCAGTGACTCCGTAGGGATTCAACTGAAAATTGCGCCCGGGGTTGATGCCGGCGAGCCCCTTGAGTTGCGCCTCCTGATTGAGCCTGCCTTGAATGCTGCTGGAGACATGCGGGTAAAAGCTGTTGTCGTTATCATGCGGCACCACCCGCTGAAACAGAATGCCCCAGGTCTGCTGTTCCACATTGGGAAAGCGTAGACTCCTGAACGGAATGGACATCATGGCAACGTAACCTTCGTTGGTGACTTTGCCGGATGAATCCCAAACCGTGTCCCAGGAAGAGTCGTACCCGTTGTCCTCCGTCCAGATGTAATCGTATTGCACGCCCAGGGGATTGATCATGAAGCCGTAGGAGCGGCGCTTGTCGTTGAAGGTATCGAGATAGAGCTGGACTTCGTCGTGCTCAGGGCCGATATCTTCGCGGCGGGTCATGCGCGCACGGATCTTTCCCGGCTCCTTATCGAAGCAGACGAAGACGGCATAAAAATTCTTGGCATCGTAGCCAATGTAGACTTCGGTCCGCTCCTGCGCAGGCGCGCCATCCTTGGGGTCGCGCTGGATGAAGTTCTCAACCTTGGTCATCTGCTGCGCCACTCCGGGCGCGGGTTCCATGGTGAGAAAGTCTTCTAATTTGGGAATTTCAGAAAGTTTGGGGATCGTAACCACAGCAGCAGCCGAGGAGGTCTCGTTCGAGTGAAGGTTCCCGGACCGAACATCGTCTGACACGACGGCGTGCACCCCAGTGACGGCGGTCACCAGCAGGCCAACAAAAAACAGGCGCGCTGTGAGGTATCGGGAAGGCACGGGTTGTTCGCGCTCCGCTGTTAGACGAAATGTAATGAGAAATGTTTACACGTTAATGATAAGCGATGGATAAGGTGATGCATCGCCGATTGCTCAATGGATTCAATGGGTTAGTAGCGGGCGTTATAGGATTCGAACTCGAGCCGTTTGGAGCCGCGTCCTGAGCCAAAGACGTAAGAACACACTCCTTGTAGCTTGGAGCTTGCAACTTGGAGCTGGGTTGGTGGGCGCTATAGGATTCGAACCTATGACTTCCACCGTGTGAAGATGGCACTCTACCGCTGAGTTAAGCGCCCGCAAATGAGCAGATAATTTTCCTTTCCATACTACAAGCTACCCGATGCTCGGGTCAAAACTCCGGGTAGAGCAGAGACATGCAAGGCCACACAAACCGAAACCATCCGGAACCGAATTGCAAACTACCGCAGCCACTGCACAATTGAGTTTTGGCGGACTCCGGGGTAGGATACGCAGACAAAAGTCAATCTATCCTCAAAAGGAATATGGCCCATTGAGAGCAAATCCGCATAGCATCTTGATGTGGCTGCAACCATGAAAAAACTCAGGTTTCTGGTTTCGCTTTTGACGACGGAAAATCATTATCAGAGGCTGCAGGAATCCTTTGCCCGGGATACCGCCCAGCGTCTTGGGGTTGACGTAGAAATCCTGTTCGCAAACAATGATGCGATTTCGCTCAGCGAACAACTGCTGAACACCATTCAATCGCCTGCCAAGGATTCCCGTCCGGACGGAATCGTTTGTTACCCGGTGGGGACAACCCTGCTGCAAGTGGCGCGGCAGGCTGCTGCCGCCGGCATTGGATGGGCGGTGCTGAATCGTGAATGCGAATACACAGCGGAGCTGCGCAAGAGCTATAACTCCCCAATTTTTTCCGTCGGTACCGATAACGCGGAGATCGGGCGGCTGCAGGGACGGCAGATGGGAGCAATGCTTCCTCAGGGCGGCCTGGTTTTATACCTGCTTGGCCCCAGCGTCAGCTCCATTGCACAGTTGCGCTTAAGCGAGATGCAGTCCACCAAGCCAGCCAGCATCCAGGTGAGGACCCTGATCGGCAATTGGAGCGAGCAAAGCGGATATAAGGCCGTGAGCCGATGGCTTCAGCTAAGCACTTCGCACAAGACCCCGGTGAATTTGGTAGCCGCACAAAATGACGACATGGCCTTAGGCGCAAGAAAGGCGTTTGAAGCTGAGACGCGCGGCGCAGAGCGCGAGCGCTGGGCCAGCCTGCCCTACATTGGTTGCGATTACTGTCCGGGAGCGGGACAGGAGTGGGTGCGCAAGGGGTTGCTGGCGGCGTCGGTGGTCAATCCGCCCACTTCGGGGATTGCCCTCGAACTGATGGTCAAGGCGATTGAAAGCAAGTCGCAACCCGCCGAGCGAACTTTAGCCGCCCCAGCTTCTTATCCACCCATCGAAAAACTGGCGGCAACACCGGCGCGAAAAGCGCAGTGATAGCCAATGCTCTGTGGCTGATTTCCCCCCATCGAAGCGGGAGGCTCGGCTAACCTTTTTAGTAATTTTCCAGCTCCGTATTTTGGCTTGGCAGTAGTACCGCCCTCCCCCCATTGCTCGAAGCAGTTCTGCAGCCCTAAATTATTGGCATTCAATCTCTTACGGAGGAGCAGATACGTGGCAGAGTAATAGTCGGAGAGTGTCAGCGTGTTAATAAGTCTATAAACATAGGGTGGGGCGTCTGTGACAGCTGCAGGCTCCCATGGCTCGCCCCACGGCACCCACGGCAAGCCGGGGCAGGCGCAGCTTCCCACGGCAGGCCGGGGCAGGCTAAGCTCCAAGGGCGAAGCTACTTGCGTCATCTCACCCCTGCAAGCTAACGAGCACTTGATAGGACACCGCTTCCGGTTTTCACCTGCGGAGATTTTTCATCTCGTCCGGCAAATAAGTTTTCAAAGAATCTTTAGAGGAAGCCCCGCATTGCTGGAATGCCAAGAGTACACACTTCCAAGACAATGATGACTTACAATTCGCAGGAAAAGCAAGGTTTTGATATCAGGAAAAAGCAGTCAGCTTCGCACTTCTTCCTCTGTAACGAAATCCCCTCAAAAACCACGATCTATGCATCTGTGATTCTGCCAGCCTACGTACGTCGAATAGACATAAACTGCACAAAACAGGGCAGATCCATTGCCATGGGCGAGGCCTTCTCGCGGCTCGGCTGCAAGTCCCGCGCTGTTTTTAAAGTCCTTAATGGCGTTTTGGATTTTCTTGCCGTTTTGGGACAAAGGGGGTAAACTTAGTGCCCTCCCCGTATATCGTTCGCACTTCCTTATTCCGGAGGACAAAGAGCTCGTGACTGCCTTCCCAGGGTCAATGCGCTTGCTCCCGGGGCGCTGGTTTGCGCTCGCTCTCGGCTTCCTTTTACGCATAACGAATGTGTTATTCCCAAACGCCAGGGCCAGAAAGTTTGCAGAAAAACATTTATTTTGGCGCTCCGCTTTTTATCCTGAGGGCTTCGCCCTCGCTCTTGATTCGCGCGGGACAGCGCTCACCAAGAGCTCACCCCGGCTGCGCGCTGGCCTGCGGCAGAGTGGAATTGTTCATTTTCAAGAGCTTAACGGCACGGCTGAAGCCGTGCCCCTCCGAAAGATCGCGCGGACTTTCAGCCGCAGCCTCGCGATAGGCTCCCTGCTGTGCCTGCTGTCATTGGCGGCGTTAGGGCAGACGGTGAACCTGGCTGGCACTACGTTCACGGATACGATCAGCGGCACGAGTACGACCACGATTACCGCTGGACAAAGCGTCACCTGG
>WNFE01004308.1_pt1 | contig 10600 bp, 9 predicted proteins | sample 5400451 | NCBI WGS metagenome assembly WNFE01 (sample SAMN13153344, study PRJNA577476) | soil metagenome | isolation source: 200 cm saprolite under Douglas fir tree site 2 hole 2 | place: USA:California | collected 2015-04-18
TGCCGGCATCCTGCACCCAAACTTTCCCATCGACCTTGGAATGCATAGGATCCGTCTGGTTGATTTGCGTGTAACCCTTGTTGTCTTCCGGAGGAAAACTCCAGGTTTGAAATTTCTCGGTATTCCTGTCGAATTTCGCAACCGCTCCCTGATACATCATCCCCACCCACAGATTTTCGTCTTGGTCGGAGCGCAATGAAAGCTCGCCGATTGGGGAGCCGGGCTTTAATACCGGCACTGGAAACTCTGTCGTTTTGCCCGTTTTCGGATCGAGTTTTCCGATGACTTGTTCCCCGAAGCTGATGTACCACGCCATTCCGTCGGAGTCGACGATCACGTCATGCGGCTGCCTGGTGGGTTTGGGCAGATCGTACTCGGTGATAATGACGTGGGTGGCCCGGCCCTTGGGGCGTGGGAACATTTTGAGGGGATAGCTCCAAGTCGAATCCTTGCTCAGATTGATGCTGCTCAGAAATTCAGCCATTCGTTTACGATTTTGCTGCAGCCGGGATTGCCCGCCCTCTTCGCCGCGCTCCTGCTGAACCGCAAGCCGGTCGGCCACACGTGACTGCGGAGCTTCGGGAATGCTTTGGTTCACGTAACTCGCCATTCTCTCCTGAACCTCGACAAATTCGTCCGCATCGTGAATCGAACGGATCGGCCGCTGCAGCGTGTGGCAGGTCACGCAGTTCCGCAGAGAGCCTTTTTGTTCCTGCGTGCCGGGAACGCTTTCGATCCATTCCGCGTTCGTGAGCTGCATGGAGAGGTTCGATGTCTTGCGGAGTTTCAAATCCGCCGTGGCTACCTGCTGTGTGTTGATATCAACTGATAGCGGGCTCAGAGTAGAGCCCACACCCGTCGCAGCGGGGCTCTCCAGGTCATAGCCCACTGCCCGGATGCTGATTGCATAATGACCCGGCTCCAATTTCGCAGCGGGAAAGCGGTAGCGGCCTTGCGCATCGCTCACCACGGTAATGGCGATTGTAGAATTGATTTTCTTCGCGGTGATCAGCACGCCTTCCATCGGTCCTTCTTCGGCGGAGGTAACCTGCCCCGTCAACGCTGCCGGGGATGGAGCCCGATTACCGGTCTGAGCGGATCCCGCACGAGATAGGAAGGCAATACCACTCGCGAGCGTCACGACGAGCAGGATCAGTCTCGTTCGCATTGGTACCTCCGTGTGATTCGACGAACTAAAGAGCGGACGGGTTACGCAAGTTTCTATCGTCTCTTATTTTGAGCGTGATTGCTACTCTTGCAGCTTCTCGGTAGTGATGCAATTTGAACTCACAGGCCCTTTCGAGCTGACTGCGAACGGGCTAGGAACTGCGCGATGCGATGTGGCTTTGAGATGAGGTAGCGCCGGCATCTTGCTTGTCCTGACGCAGGAAGGGCCGGCGATTTTGGGGTGCCAGGAAAGAGCGAGGAGCCGGCGGAGACGGCGCTGCCAAAATTATCGCGTCGACGCATTTGAGCTTCCGGGAAATTGAGCCACTCCGCTAGTGCTTGCTTCCAGGTTGGGATAAACTCCGATCGTTCCCGCGCAGACAACGCTGCCGCTCTCTTTTGACATCGGCCCACAAGGAGAAGCACGATGACAGAAATAAATCTTGTATTATCGCGTGTCTTGGCGACAAACGCGTTTCGACACCTCACCCCTCGATCGTTCAGTAGAAGTTTGATGGCAGCGATGATTGTATTCTTCGCGTTCATGGCTACACTTGTTTTGTCGGCGGGCATCGCGTTGGCTCAAGACGCGCCGCTACACCTGAATCCCGCCGTTGAGAAGCTGGCCCACGGGCAGCCCATCATCGGCACACAAACCGATGATATGTCGCTGCAGAATTGCCACTCGCTTGCCCGCCTGAATTTCGACTACACGTATGTCGACATGGAGCATGGGCCGCTGAATCTCGATGGCCTGGCCTATTGCGTAGCCGCCATGGTCGATAAGGCCGCGGTTCTCAAGAAGGGCAACGCGCAGCCCAACGTGGCGCTGTTTGCGCGATTCCCCGCGTACGGGCGCGACCTCGAAAGCAACGACTGGATTGTCAAGCAGGCGCTGGACATGGGTCTGATGGGCATCATCTTCAATGGCGTCGACAACAAAGAGCAAATGACGCGCCTTATCCGGTACATGCGCTATCCCCAGCAGAAAACGTCGAAGTACCAGCAGCCTCCCGGATTGCGTGGCTACGCTCCGGGAAATGCAATTTTTGCGTGGGGCGTCTCCGCGGCCGAGTACGAGCGGCGCGCCGACGTTTGGCCGCTCAATCCGGAAGGCGATCTCCTCGCAATCCCCATGATTGAAACGGCAGAAGGCCTGAAGAACGTCGACGAGATTGCGGCGGTGCCGGGCGTCGGCGCGATCTTCATTGGTGCGGGAGGCGATTTGCACCAATATCTTGGCGTGCCGCAAGATTCACCCGAAGTGGAACAGGCCCGTCAAACGATTCTGACGGCGTGCAAGGCCCACAACGTCGCCTGCGGCATCACTGCGCTCACCAAGACTGAGGTAGATAAAAGACTCAAAGAAGGATGGAAGATGATTCGAACCGGGCGTGGAGAGTGATCGCCCACGCCAAAGAAGAAGTAGATTCAGATCCTCGGGCATTATTTTTCCCTGATCATAGCCAACGTCCTGACGAAACCACACCTTTCGCCGCTCGAGATTTAGAGCAATTCAAACCCGGCATGGTATCTTCGTGTTGGTCTATTGAGGGTGTTACCATCCTTAGATGGAGCGAAAGCCTAGGTGGTCCAGCTATCCATCCAGGAAATGAAAATGGAAATTCCCGATAAGATCACTGCGGTAACGCAAAGCAAGGAAGTCATCAGCCAATGGAGCGAATCGGCTCCCTATTGGGAAAAACACCGAGAGATTATTCGGGGGATGTTTGCACCCGTAGCTCAGGCTCTCATTGAAGATGCGGGGATCACCGCTGGCAGCGTTGTCCTCGACGTAGCCACCGGCCCAGGAGAACCGGCATTAAGCATTGCCGGCTTGGTTGGGTCTGAGGGCAAAGTATTGGGCCTAGATCCGGTTCCGGAAATGGTAGAAGCTGCTCGACGAGAGGCGAACCGCCAAGGATTTCAAAATACCAGGTTCGAGGTGGCCTCCGCCGACAGTCTACCTTTTCCAGATGACACTTTCGATGCTGTCGTGAGCCGCTTCGGCGTGATGTTTTTCCCGTTTCCGGTTGACTCTGTGCGAGAGATGTTGAGGGTGCTCAAGCCAGGAGGCAAAATCTCCATGGCAGTTTGGAATTTCGCCGAACGAAATCCATTCCATTACACATTGTCACGAGTCGTGGAACGGTACGTTGATTCACCGCCGCCTGCGCCGGATTCTCCGGAGCCATTCCGTTTTGCGGCTCCCGGCAAGTTGCTCGCGGTTCTTTCAAACGCTGGCGCGGCTGCGCCGTCCGAACGCCTGCTACGGTTTACAATACGAGCGCCGGTTTCTCTAGAGGACTTTTGGACCTTACGTTCGCAAATGTCAGATAAGCTCCGCGGAAAGCTCGCCATGCTTTCAAAGGAACGGCGAGCGGAACTGAAACGTGAGGTCCTCGAAGCTCTCAACCCGTATTCCGCTAATGGCGGCATGAGTTTCCCAGCCGAGGTCCTCATTGTGAGTGGCGGCAAGCCGCTTCCCTAAGTAGCGCAACTGGGAACAATTCTCGTTGCTGGACGCCGGAGCAGTCGCCATTGGTGCGGGCGGGCACTTGCACCGATATTTTGATCCCATGACTGCATCGACTCCGTTCGAGCACGTTGTAGGACGGCCAGAGATCGGCGGAAAGGAAGTGGATAGCAAGCTCTTTTGCGGTTTTTCTGCTGATGGACTATCACGAGTTTATGGATTGGAAGACCTGCGGGCCGGCGGTTCGGACATAACACGCGGATCATCTCATTTTGGCTACCCATTCAGCCCTGAACCCCTCATTGCCTGATAGTGTACAGCGGAAATTGTTTGCCTCCGGATTTCCGGCAATGAGACTATCGTGATTCCACAATTTGGCCGGGGAGTCCTAGACCTGGAATCCGGTCTAATGCGTGGGAGTCATGCTAATGCAGCCCGCAACAAAGGAACGCCGCCAAGCACAACGCGAGAATCTATCAGAACCCGTTCTTATTTGTCCCTGTGATCCGGAATACCCTGAGGAAGTTTGCACGACGCTGAACGTGTCGCGAAATGGGCTTTATTTTACTACTCCCACGGACCACTACTTCCCCGGCATGAATGTTATCGTGACGCCTAACTTCCATTCCGATGATCCGATGCAGCGAGAATATATAGGTGACGTGGTCCGGCTGGAAAGGCTCGAAGACGGCAAATGGGGAGTCGCAATCCGCATCCTGATGCGCTACAACTCGGGGGTTTGCTCGGGCATGTAACTACCGAAAATTCCATTTCTCGGGGCGGGTGGCCAACCCTTACGCGTTTTTTCTGTTGAACGACACTCACGGTTTGGTTTTACCACTCTAGTATGTCTACGCCGAGTGACTGGTTTGGCTTTTTGGGGCGCCCGACGCTTTGGTTTGGAGTGTCGGTGTTTTGACTTCTCTTCCATCCATGATCAAAAAACTGATCAGTCATTACGGGCGCGCTCATCTCCATTTCCTCACCTTCAGTTGGTATTGCTGTCTGCCTCTGCCGGGCGCGGCTCGCGCAAACATATCATTGAACCGCTCAATTTGACGGGACAATGCTGGTTGGAGCGAGAAGCATCAGGAAGCCAGCGCTGGGTGGACCTGGCGCTCTATTTCAGAGACCTTGCCGGAACGCCTCGTCACTTCCAGGTCGTAGAAGGTCTGCAGGTTAAGCCAGAATTCAGCGTTGGTATTGAAGTATCGCGCCAGCCGCAGCGCAGTTTCCGCCGTGATCCTCCGGCGCTCGTGAACAATTTCCCCAATGCGGGTGGCAGGTACATGAAGCTCTAGAGCAAGCTTGTTCACCGTCAGTCCAACGGGTTTCATAAAATCCTCTCGAAGGATTTCGCCTGGATGGACAGGCGGCATTAGCTTTCCCGGCTTGTTCATTCTTGCCGTGCTCCTCTTCTAGTGATAATCAACGATTTCCACGTCGTAGCAATGGCCGTCACGCCAGACAAAACAGACTCGCCATTGGTCATTGATTCGAATCGAATGTTGCCCCTCCCGGTCGCCTCGCAATGCTTCGAGTTGATTGCCAGGAGGCGACGTCAGCACGTGCAACTCAGTAGCCGCGTGAAGTTGGAGCAATTTCCGTAGTGCAACCCGTTCGATGGCGCGGAAGCGTTTACTGTGACGATAGTTAAAAAGCTCCTCGGTCTCCTTCGAGCCAAAGCTCTGAATCACACGCAAAGGATACCACGTCATGCGTTATACGTCAAGCAGCTTGATTCACGAGCACCCAGAAGAGTTCGGAAATCGCCTCCTTCAGCGCGCCACTCGAGGATCGAAGCGACGCGCTTCACGATTCATGTCTTCGGCAGCGGAAGGAATTTTCCCCCGGAGATGAACGTGCCGATGCGATTACCTTTTGTGATTGGGAGGAGAAGGTGCGATGGATACTCGGCGCTGTGGTGCACCGAGATTTCGGCAGTGGTCCTTCTCGAAACATGGCCGATGCCAATCAGCTCAAGATTATCTTTAGGAACGTCATCGTCGGCGCACTTGATCTTGATTCCGATCCGCTCGCCGGCTTTCAGCAAGATGCCGTAGGGACGGATCTCGATGTTGAACTCGTAGATCTTATGCGGCTCTAGCGGCTGTTTCCGCAGGTGGAGATGCACTGGCTGCCAAGGCTTCGATGCCAGTGGATTGAGCATGCGCTGCGATCCGCGCAGCCATCCGCGCGTCAACAGCTTTTCGTTACCGGCCGCATCGGTATGCCAAAGGGAAATGAACCAAAGGACGTCGGTATCGGTCGTGGAGCAGTATAAGTTGAGCACGATCGGGCCGCAGATTTCCGTGTTCTCCACCATCGGCGGCGTCTTGAATTCCACGTGGCCATGGTGAGAGGGTGAATCCCCGTATGTGGAACAACCTTCATTGGGCCATAGCTCAAGCTCGCTCAGCAGTCCATTTGGATGGAGGTAAAATGGCGTCCACTTCGTTTCCGGAAGCGGCCATTCTTCCGCGGATTTCCATTCGTTCGACCCGGCGATGAAAAGCTGCAGCCGAGGCTCCTCGAGCATTCCTGTATCTATGCCTTTGAGCCAATGATCGAACCATCGAAGCGATTCGTAGGCGTATTGGTATAGCGGCCGGTCAAGGTAGACTGGCGGCCCGACGGTCATCTTTTTGGGCCCCTTCCAGTTTTCGAATGCGCGAATATCGCCCGGCAAGTGAAGGCCGTAGAGTCCCCAGTCGCCTCCAAAATATGCTGGAATTTTCGCGTTCTCAAAATTCACGGACCGTTGTCCGTAGAAATCATTCCATAAGTCGTTCAGGAGAATATCGACGACCATCGAATTAGCCCCGGCATCGGCGTTCCGCAACACTTCCACCAGATAGGGCACGGAGGCAATTTCAGTATTTCGCAGCGCTGCTTCGATGGCCTGGGCGTATTTCAATTCTCCCCATTCCTCTTTCAAGCTGTTCTTCGTATGGAAGTAGGGTCCGTTGCTCCTGACCCAGTGAGACATGAAGCCGTAGTTCAGGATGCCCCCGTGGTAGTAGAGGTCCCGGTACATATCCGTCCAACCGTAGGGTGAGAAAATCGCCTTCAGATGCGGAGGAGGCTGCGCTGCAACCCGTTTTGATACGCGTGAGAAATGTGAGATGCCCGTCATTCCCACATTGCCGTCGCACCAAGGTTGGCGCGCGATCCATTCCACCGCCTCACAGACGTCTTGAATCGATTGAGGATCGATGTTGTTGAATATTCCTCCGGATTTGTGAGTTCCCGTAATGTTGACGATCCCCAATGCGTATCCCCGGCGAACGTAGAAATTGAAATCACCCGTCTCCATGAAACCCCGCGCGTAGGAAAACCCTTCCGGCATCATTTGCGCGGATTGGGCTGCTTTGGAATACGCGTGCACCGCAAGAATGGCGGGAAATTTACCTTTAGCGTCTGGCCGGAAGATGTCCGAATCGAGTGTAACTCCGCTGCGAACAGGAATGGCAACATCCCGCTCGATGGTGACTCCATACTGCCGCGGTGACGTCTGCCATTTCGTCGAAAACATTTTCGTTGCTCCGTGTGATCTCGTTGCGCTGGAATCTTCTGGCTAAGGGCACGGGCCGTACTTTGAGCCCAGCGAATTACAGTTCAATCCTTGGCATCGATCAGAACGAACGCGACCTTGCACGGCTCATTTCCCCGGTTCACCCAGGCGTGGTTGGTTCCTCGCTGTATCACCACATCCCCGGCGTTCAAATGCACCTCTGATTCGTCCAGGAGCATATCTATCTCGCCTGACAGAATCACGACATAGTCAACGGTGCGAGTGCGGTGCATTCCCGGATCGCGCGGATTTTCGCGGGAAGCTCCTTCTGGCGCAAGGCCCATCCGCTCGAAGATTTGGCGCCTGGTTTGGTGATCGCCCTGAACATCCTTCTGTGGTCCGAACTCGATGATCCTGAAAATCGTGCCGCTTGGGGGAGGCACAATTCCGACCTCCCGATTTCCCTCATCGCCTTGTTCGCAAAGGTTGGCGGGGATGGAATCCGTCACCCAAAGTAGAGTGTTCGTAACTCCTAGTTCCTTGCGGACGTGAATACGGCCGGGCGCGCCGTCGGTCACTACAACTGCCTTGCCAGAATTATCCTTGCCCGTCACTACGCGGCGAATTGGCGGACTCATTGCATATCTCCGTTTGATCTGAATTTCCGATTCCAACTTTATCGCTGCGTGAAACCATGCGGCAGCTGGTCCTGTCCTGTCAATCTCTTATGGCCTTATCGCCTGAGCTGGGGTCAAGTGACATCGCCCATGCGTGCGATTATGGAAAGCCCACAGCGCGTTCCGGAATAGTGACGCGGTTTGAAACTATAAACCCCTTCGAGTTGACGGCGAACGGGCTGGGATTTGTGTCGGAGCGATGCGGCAGCGTGCTGAGGTAGCGCCGGCGATGTTGGAGTTCCACGAAAGAGCAAGGAGCCGGCGGGACGCCGGCGCTACTGGAACGCTCGCATCAACGCATCGGACCGTTCGGGAAATTGAGTCACCACGCGTTCCAGGTGTTGCTTGACATTTGGGCCCATCTCGGCAGAATCTTGTCGCACTAAATTGCACGATCTCGCCGACCGGCAATTAGGGGGCAAATGCCATGACGCAAGACGCGTTCTGTGTGAGAGCGGCAGCGATCCGCTGGCTCAAAGCATTCACTTTTACGGCCATCCTGGTGGCGCTGTTGTTCGAATGCATCCGGGGCATTGGCGGCTCATCCTTCATTTCGAATGCGGCTGCGGCGGACGACCGCGACTGGACGTACGTGGATCACGATTTCAGCGGGACGCGTTATAGCCCGCTGACCCAGATTACTCCGCAAAACGTGAATCAACTCGCAAAGGTTTGCTCCTACACGTTCCCCGAGCAAGTGCCTTCCGAATCGGCTCCCCTCGCTTTCGCGGGTGTCATTTATGCCACCAGCGACCATTACACCGTCGCACTCGACGGAGCTAACTGCCACGTTCTTTGGACCTATGAATGGAAACCGCGCGATCGCGACCTCGTACATCCCCACCGTGGCGCCGCCTTTGTCGATGGAAAGATTATCCGCGGCACCGGGGATGATTATCTGATTGCTCTGGACGCTGAAACAGGCAGTCTCTTGTGGGCAAATCAAATCGCGAATCCCAAAGACGGCTACTTTATTAGTATGCCCCCGCTGGTGCATGGGGACTTGATCTACATCGGACCCGCTGGATCGGAATGGGCCAGCAGCGGGTGGATCGGCGCCTTCCGCCTGAGTAATGGAGAGCCGGTATGGAAATTCAATATTATACCGGCGGATGGCGAGCCGGGCGCGGATACCTGGGGACCCAACCCGGAAGCGCGCAAGCATGCAGGCGGCGCGCTGTGGACTCCCTTGTCGTATGACACTGAAAAGGATGTGCTGTACGTTTCCGGTGGCAATCCGGCGCCCGATTTTTACGATGACGCAAGGCCTGGTTCGAACCTGTACACGAACTCCATGATCGCACTGAGCGGTAAGACGGGCCGCATGATGTGGTACAACCAGTTCGTTCCGCACGACGTGGACGACTACGACGTCACGCATGTAAGTCCAATTTTCAAGGCAAACTCGCGCCCTGCCATCGCCTCGACCGGCAAGGACGGCATTCTGCGTGTGGTCGACCGCGACTCTCATAAAATTCTCTACAGCGTTCCGTTCACGACGCGTCTGAACGCGGAGGCGCCGATCAGCAATACCCCGATGCGTGTATGCCCTGGAATTCTGGGCGGAGATGAGTGGAACGGTGGGGCGTACAATCCCAAGCTCAATCTGCTGGTTGTGCCCAGCATTGATCATTGGTGTTCGATGATCAGAAAGGACAAGGAGCCGCCCAGCGTCGAGAAGGCGAATGCCGGAGAAGTCCGATATTTCGGCGGACCTTTCAATGGTCCTTCAGACCGCGATCCCTTTTCCGAAGCGCGCGGCCGCCTGACGGGATTTAATGCCTCCACCGGCAAGGAGCGCTGGCGTTACGAATCGCCCACACCGATGGTTGCCGGGGTCGCTCTCACCGCTTCCAACCTTATTTTTACAGGTGAAGTCGGCGGCTATTTCGACGCTCTCGACGCCCAATCGGGCAAGGTTCTCTTCCGCTTCAATTTAGCCGACTCGATGCAGGGCGGCGTCATTACGTATGCTGCGCACAACGTGCAATACGTTTCCATCGTTTCGGGTGACGGCGGAGTCATCAATAAAAAGGCCATACCCGAAATCAGCGGCGGAAACCCTACCATTACAGTGTTCGCGCTTCCCCAAAAATGACGCCCGCCAGAAACAACACTTGCAGAGGCTGTCCGGGATGACTTCGTTTTAGTGTGGGAGCTTCCCGGTGAGCTGCGTGGTGTTGTGATGAACCCTTTTTATTCGCTTGACACCAACCCGCGCAAAGGCGATATGGGAAGGGTTATCCGTCCCTCTCTTTATGCACGGAGTTAAAATCTCTGCGGCGAGAGTGTGCTCATGACCCCGAAAAATGGAAAGGGGAAGGCGGACAAACCCCGCCAGTGGGTCAGCATCGTTCCCTTCGGAATCAATCACCAGCATCCCCACGCTTACAAAGCTATTTTCGATTCGGCTTGGGAAAACCGTGACAACCTTGGCTACGCCTACCGGATTTTACGCGACGGCTGTTGCGACGGCTGCTCGCTCGGCACCTCCGGCATGCACGATTGGACCATGGAAGGGATTCATCTGTGCGCTATGCGCCTGCAACTCCTCCGGCTGAACACCATGCCGGCCATGGACTGGCGCTTGCTCGGGGATGTGCCCTCGCTTCGCCGAATGTCGAATAGCAAGCTGCGCAAACTGGGGCGCCTCTCCGTGCCGATGGTGCGGCAAAAGGGCGACAAGGGATTTCGCCGCATTTCCTGGGATGAAGCGATTGACCTGACGGCGAAACGTCTGCGCGCGGTCGATCCGCATCGCCTCGG
>WNFE01004309.1_pt1 | contig 10599 bp, 7 predicted proteins | sample 5400451 | NCBI WGS metagenome assembly WNFE01 (sample SAMN13153344, study PRJNA577476) | soil metagenome | isolation source: 200 cm saprolite under Douglas fir tree site 2 hole 2 | place: USA:California | collected 2015-04-18
TCGAGGGAAAGACGCCTGCCGGCGTAGCGCGGCTTGCCCGAGCACTTGGCAAGCGCGTTTTCGCGATCGTCGGCCACGCCAGCGATGATCGACAAGTGCGTAAATTATTCGATGAAGTTTATGTCCTCGCGCAGCCAGGGATGAGTCAGAAGGAAACGATGGCGCGGGCGGCTGAATTGTTGCGCGAAGGAGGGCGGGAACTCGGACGCAAAATGTAGGAAACCTGCCGATTTGGCCATCAGCGATTGATGACGATTTACGTCTTGCGTTCGCCGATCAACAGCGTGCGCTCCAGAAAGTGAAGATCCTCTGAGTCGTAATAGCTCGTATACCAGGGTACTTCTTCGATGGCGTGTAAGTTCACTTCCTTGAGGTTTTGCGTACGATCGCGAAACGCGAAATGGTCTACCAGCCGGATCGCCTCGATCGCAAAAACCGTCACGGCATCTAGGTCGTGAATTTCAAGCAGATTATCGCCGTTCTTTTGTTCGGGATTAAAGGCGAGATTGCTTGAGCCGCAATAAAGGACCGGCTCCTTGCCCCTGAAATCCACGACAACAAACTTGTGGTGCATGGCGATGCCAGGGATCGGTGCTTCTTTGTTAAAGGGCGGAGGAAGAACGTGCGCGCCCCCCTTTCCGTCTACCCGCACCCCGCGCCTGGTGTGCGGCTTGTAAAGCGTGATGATTTTAGTCGTGTCGGTGATGCCATAGGAAAAAATGTCCTCCTTATCGTCGCGAACTACTTTTATGGCGTTCAAAATCGAACTGTCGCTGTCGTCCTTCATGATGGCGAAAAGCACGTCAGTCTTCACGTGATTAACTCCATCGGAAATAGCAGTGAAGAACTTTGTGGCCGCCTCTTTGCTGTGAGGCGAGAAACGAATCGTCATCTCCGGAGTTTTACTCTCGTTAAATTCGCGGCCCTCCTGCGTCGCAAAACTGGTGCCATGGAAATTCTTCATCTTGTCGGCGCCAAACGAAGCGTCAAAGACCTGGGCGTAAAGTGTCGCAACATTTCTGTTGCTAAAAATGATGAGGTGATTGGCGTTGATATAGAGCCCGTTCGTGGAAAAATTGGTTGAACCGGTGAGGACTTTTATCGCGTCGTTCGTCGCCTTCTTTTTCTGGATGAAGACCTTCGAGTGAGCTAGGCTTTGAAAGCGTCCGCGAAAAATTGCGCTGGGAGCTTTCGCCTTTTCGTTAAAGAACGCCTCAAACTTGTTTTCAAACGCGTCGGTCTCGGCGTGCGTCTTTGAATTGTCGAGTAAAACACGCAATCGTCCTTCTTCAGCGAGTCGAATCAGCTTGTCGCAAACGACCGGTTCATCGAGGTCGAACGCAAAAACATCCAGCGCCAGAGTGTTATCGGCTGAGGTTTCATCCAGGAATTCCATGATCCGTGCCCGCGCCTGCCAGCCAAGCCAGATATGCTGATCTTCAAACGTGTAATCCTCCATCACATCCTGCCCGTTCTTCTTTCGCTTGGCCGAGCCTGATTTGGCTTTAATGTCAAAAATCAAATCGGTCTTGTTAGGACGCACCTTATTGTTGTTTCCGAAAGGTTCGTGTAGGCCTGCGACTCGACGAAGCCCCGCGTGAACCCGATCTGTAGGGACCGACATCAATCTGCACGGGGACAGTAAGGGAATGATCCAGCGGCTGGAGAATCTCGTTCGCCATGTAGCGTGGCGTGACTTCGTATTTGTAGGTCCCGTAAAATGGCTCCTCAATCTGATGAAACGTTGCCGGGACGTGCACCCAGCGAAATTTCTGAATCGGCGAAAAGAATGTGCTGTGAGCGTTTTCGGGCTTGATGTTGTTCTTTTTTAGGATGGCCGCCGGATAGGTTAGGAGATTGGTCAGGTAATACCGCTTTCTAGGTCCGGGCGTGATAGGGACGCTGAAACCCGCGAAATTCTTCGTCTTGGATTGATCGAGGTCGAATGCGAGCAGCGTCATCGCATCCTCCTGATAGGCGCGGACGCTTACCCCGTTTTTTTGAGTTGGGAACTTCCATTGTCTTCCTCCTATTTTGGACCGGATGCCGAACAAGATTCCTCGCGCTCCTACATTATCTCGCATAAAACTCACGAAAGTATTTTGCGGTTTCGACGTAGCTCCATGCCCAGCGCGCGATATCCTTTTGTTCATCGAGGGTAAGCTGCCGCCGGATTTTCGCAGGCGCTCCGAGCACGAGCGAGCCGGGAGGAATTTTCGTCCCTAAAGTGACGAGCGCGTTTGCCCCGAGGATCGAGCGCGCGCCAACTTCCACATCGTCGAGAATGATGGCACCCATCCCAACAAGCACTTCATCGTCGATCTTGCATGCGTGCACGATAGCGCTGTGGCCCACGGTAACCAGCTCGCCCACCGTTGTTGGATAATTTGTGTCCAGGTGGACGACAGCATTATCCTGAATGTTCGAGCGCGGTCCAATGATGATGCGGTTGATATCGCCGCGCAGCACCGCCCCGTACCAAACGCTCGATTCTTCTGCTAGCGTGACGTCGCCAACTACCGTCGCGCCTGGGACAACCCAGGCGCTGGAATGAATCGTCGGGCCTTTTCTTAAACGCACAGCAATTCCGGCGTGTCCAGTGGGCAGTGAATCTGGTTCGACATGCATTTCGATGTTCGATGTTCGATGTTTGATGTTTCATTTGCAACCGCCCAACTCCTCCGGCCCCGACTAAACGTGCATCATAAGCGACTCTGCGATCAGCTGAGGGCCGGAGCGGGAGCACCGGCCTTCGCCTCGGGCGTGGCAGACGATTAAGAACGAGAGAATGGGATTTTCTTCTTGTGGTGCATGGACGATTATAGCGGCTTGATGCCCGAGATCCCCACCGAAGGAGTCACGCCATTCGTTTTCTCCGATCCTACCGGGAAACGCTGGCCGCGCCTGCGCCTGATTCTGCTCATTGCAGGCGTGCTGTTTTTCCTCGCGACCGTTCTGTTTGTTCAGACGCTTTTTGTCGCACCGCAAATGAGGGTGCCTTTTTCTCTGCGGCAATTGAAAGGGCAGTTGAAAGCGTTGCAAAAAGAGAATCCGGCCGGCCAATTGTCTCCGAGTTCGTTGCTCTGGCAGAAATTTGGCGCGGCGCGACAGGCGGCAAAAAAACTCAGTGGCTCAGCACCTACCCCTCTGCCGCGGCCGCGAAAGAAATCGCCCAACAATGAAGTGCGGCTCGCATTTTACACGAACGGGGATGTCTACAGTTACGCGTCCCTCGATCAGCACGCGTCGCAGATTACACATCTGTGTCCAGAATGGATGACAGTGATCAACGGACTCGGCGAGTTGCAAATCGACGCGGACCCTCGGCTTCCGAAACTTGCCGCGAACAAAGGAATTGCGCTTATGCCGCTGCTCACGAACCTCGTCGGGGACACCTGGCAACCGGAGGCGATCGAAAACCTGGCACACGGTCCAGCGGAGCGACAGGATCGGTTTATTCAAAGAGTGCTTGCGGTCTTACGTGATGCCAAGGCTTCAGGAGTGGTGGTCGATTGGGAGCAAATCGACCCGGTTTACAAAAAAGACATCACTGGATTCATCGACAAATTCGCCAACGCCTTACACGACGACAACAAGGAGCTTTGGCTCTGCGTTCAGCCCGGCCAGGAGTTGGATTACATCGACTTCGATGAGCTTGCGGATAACGTCGATCGTTTTGTGGCGATGTTGTTTGACGAAACGTCCGACACAGATCCGCCGGGGCCACTGGCGTCGCGTTCGTGGTTCGAAGGCTGGGCGCACGTCCTGCTGGAAGATTCGGACGCCAAGCAATGGATCATCGCGCTCGGTAGTTACGGGTATGATTGGACGATCGGCGGAAAAAAAGCGGAGCTAATCAGTTTTCCAGAAGCGATGAGCCGCGCCAATGATGCGGAAGTCGAGAGCGCAGAAGTGAAGGCGCCGAGTTACAGTCCTTATTTTTATTTTGAGGATGGGAACAAAGAACATGCCGTCTGGTTCCTAGACGCCGTGACGTTTCTTAACGAATTGCGCGAAGTGCGCGATCACAAGGCGGGCGGATTTGCGGTCTATCGGCTCGGCAGCGAAGACCCAGCGATCTGGGATGCTTTGAGCGTGCCACGCGATTTCAAAGTCGACGATCAAACGCGCGAGTCGCTCGAAGTTCTCAAGAGCACGGACACGATTGCGGACGTGGGTGATGGCGAGATTGTTACCGTCGACGAAAGCCGGACAGATGGAATGCGCAAGCTCGCGGTCGATGCGGAGGGCTATCTCACGGCGAAGTACGTAAAATTCCCGGAGTTTCCGACGCTTTATCATCAAGGCGCAGGCGGTGAGCATCAGGTGGCAATCACTTTCGACGACGGGCCCAGCCCGGAGTGGACTCCGAAAATCTTAAGCATCCTCAACGCGGCAAACGTGAAAGCCACCTTTTTCCTGGTGGGCGCAAATGCGGAGCGTTATCCGGGTCTCGTGCGTCGCATTGTCGACGAAGGGCATGAGATCGGGAACCACACTTATTATCACCCAAACCTCGCGCTTTGCTGGCCGGAGCACATCCGGCTTGAACTGAACGCGACGCAGCTTCTGCTCGAAACGATCACGGGTCGCGCGACAACGTTATTCCGCCCGCCTTACGCCGCTGATACCGAGCCATCGCAACTGAGCGAACTGATCCCGCTGCAAATCGCTGAAGATCTCAATTACATGGTCGTCATGGAAAGCATCGATCCGCAAGATTGGGCTAAGCCGGGCGCGGACACTATTCTTCAGCGCGTGAAGCAACAGCGGCGCGACGGCAGTATCATCCTGCTGCACGACGCGGGTGGCGATCGCTCGCAGACTGTCGAGGCACTGCCGCGCATTCTGGATTGGTTGCATACGCGCGGTGATAGCGTGGTGCCTTTGAGTACACTTCTCGGCACGACGCGCGATGCAATCATGCCGCCCTTGCAAAAAAATGGGCAATCGCTCACACGTCTGGTCAGCAGCACCGGATTTCGCGTTTTTCACGGCATCGAGGAATTCCTTTGGGCGTTTATGATTGTGGCAACGGCGCTGGTGGTCATCCGCACGCTCGTTGTCATTTGGCTGGCCTACCGTTTTCGGCGGGGACCGACAGCGGATTTTGCTGAGCCAATCAGTGTGGTGATGGCTGCCTACAGCGAAGGGAAAGTCATCGCGGAAACTTTGCGCGCGCTTCTAGCTACCGATTTCAAGGGTGAAATCGAAGTTATCGTTGTTGACGACGGCTCGCGTGATGAGACAGCCGCCGAAGTTGAGCGCATTGGACATATCGATCCACGCGTTCGCTTGTTGCAGCAGGAAAACCGGGGTAAAGCCCGCGCACTGCAGCGCGGTCTCGCTGCCGTACATCATGGCATCGTCGTTTTCATCGATGCCGATACGCAATGTCAGCGCAATACGCTCCCGCGCTTGCTCGAACCATTTGCCGATGCGCACATCGGCGCTGTGTCGGGTCACGCGAAAGTAGGAAACTTGCGTTCGTTCATCGCGCGCTGTCAGGCGCTGGAGTATACCTGCGGCTTCAATCTTGACCGACGCGCTTATAACCGCTGGAACTGCATCACCGTGGTGCCTGGCGCGATCAGCGCGATTCGCAAGGGCGCAATCGACGAAGCGGGCGGCCTGAGTTTGCAGACACTTGCCGAAGACACCGATCTCACTTTGTCGTTGCACAGACACGGACGGCGAATCGTTTACGTCCCTGGTGCGATCGCGTGGACGGAAGCGCCCGAGAGCGTGCGTACGCTTGCGCGGCAGCGCTTTCGCTGGGCCTACGGCACGCTGCAATGTCTTTGGAAACATCGCGACATGGTGTTCAACTGGAACTATCGCGCGCTCGGCTGGTTCAGTTTGCCGAGTATCTGGTTTTTCCAGATTATCCTCGTGGCCGTCACACCGATGGTGGATTTGTTTTTGCTAGCCTCACTGCCATTTGGCGCGTGGAGCGCAGTGATGCCGTTTGTCATTACGTTTCTGGCGATGGACCTGATTCTCGCGACGCTTGCCTGCATTCTCGAGCGCGAACCGATTGTGCGCGCCTGGCGCATTTTGCCGATGCGTGTGATTTATCGCCCGATGCTCAGCTATTGCATCTGGAAGGCGATCCTGCGTGCGGTGAAAGGCGCGTGGGTCAGCTGGGGCAAACTTGAGCGCACGGCCTCAGTGCCAGTGCGCGTTTAGCCGATCATGGCTCTGGCAGTTTTCCCCGAATAACGGTCAACGAGTACGGCGGCAAATCATAAAATCGAGATGCCACACCACGGAAATGGGAGGGCGGCATGCTGCGTAACGGATGTCCATTCGGCCCGTCGTCATGCCATGCGTATTGCTGGCGGGAGAATTGAATTACCTCAACCTGGCTGGCGAGACTCATTGGCGGCTGTGTGTCAGAGAATCTGAACTGAGCGGTGAGCCGCGCTGGATGCTGGGGATGCTTGTTGATTGCTAGCAGCGCCCATTGCTTATCCGGCCGGCGCACCGCATAGACGCTGACAGCGGGCAGCGATCTTAAGCCGCGCTGTTTAACGTTTACAGAAAATACGTCGTGCTCTTCATTCGTGGGCTGCATCCATTCTTTCGTGATCAGCCGGGCATTATAGTAACCAGACAGGCGATTCAGCTGCTCACTGTTGGGGTTTAGCTGCAGCATCATGAGGTTACCCCAGGAACACTTGAGCTCATCCGTCAGGTAGTTTGGCTCATATCCATATTGGTAAGACTTGGAGCCGCCCAATGTCAGGAAAGTTCCTACCGTATCTGCACTAAAAAGCGCCCCTTCCATATCTACTTCATGCCGTCCGGCAAATACGGAATAGCCGTATTCGGTCATCAGCCATGGAATCGTTGCAGGCACACCATCGGCTCGCAAACTGGTCATCATTACACCCAGCCGGTTTGGGATTTCTAACAAGTGCGGTGCCGCATCCGAGCAGACGTCGTCGAAGGGATAAAATTCGAACGAGAAAAAATCGAATGGACACTGTTTAGCGCGAACATGACACAGGAACCGGTTCATCCAGGAACGATTGCCAGACTCGTCAGGCCAAGTCAGTAATTGCGAGTCGAAATTCTGGAGACTGGGCCCTCCGAGTTTCAGGCTCGAAGACAGCGCTGAGAGACGGTGAGCAACTCCAGTGTAAAGTGCGGCATAATCCTCGGGCAAAACCCACTGGCCATCCGGCTCTTCGCCCAGCTCGATCCCTTCCAGAGGATACTGCCGTTCCAACAGATACTTGATTTCAGTGGTTGCGTTCTCCGGCGTGTCGTACAAAACGCCAACCGGCACGAGGACTGGCAAACCATTCGTGAGTTGGCTTCTTAGAACGAAATCCAGCCCAGGTTGTTCGACGCTGTAATCAATATCGGTCGGTCGATGCCAGGGATCTGTCGATGATACATAAATCACCGTCTGCTTATGTCGATCGGGCGCATGATGAATGTAATCGTGAAAACGCCCTTGGCCGTCAGTTCTACCGACGTCGATTTCGCGAATCGCAACGCCAAGCCGATCGCGAATATCTGGTGATGGCTCCTTGCTGACTGGCGCGCTCTGTTTCATCAGAATTCGGATGAATCGAACCGAACGGGTCTCTCTAGAAAGTCGGGTGTATTCGTTGCCACCTGAGCTATGGTCGACCGCGCCTCGCCGGAACACGTGCCATTCATCGTTCCGATCCCGGTTCAAGTGCATCGGATCCTTCCCCGTCCAATAATCGACGTGATACTGTTCAGCGTACGGTGTGCCCCAACGAATACGGATGGAGTTTACCGGCTTGGGCGCGCCCAAATCGATCACTACCCACTGCGGATGGGCGTCATGAGGTTCGCCGGTAAAGTAAGAATCCAGGTATGGATTACTTTTCCAAAAAGAATCTTCGTCGCCATCTGCGATTCGAGAGTACCCGTCATCGTTCGCCTGATCGATCGTATTTCCACGACGTGGCAAACGATACCCATATGAGACAAGGATCGGATCGGCGACGGAATTATCCGACGTCCAATAGCCACAGTGATGGGATGCATCGCTCCAAGTGCCGCGGTGGTTCCAATGCCAAACCTCGCCTGCTAATTCCGTGCGCAGCCGATACGTTAAAGGCCCAAGTCCCGTTGACCGCATTTCGGCAATATTTTTGTCGGTGAACATCCGCGCGCATTCGCCTTTTTCGTGCCCGTCAATGCCTCCGCCCAGTGCTTGTGTCGGTACGCATTTATTTACGGGCTGATCCGCCGCCACGACGGCCACAACGGCAAATGGACGCTGCAGATTCGAAAGTGCGCCTCCTTTCAAAGGCGCTGTCTCTCCCACGAAAAAGGTGAGGCAAACCAAAGTGAGCTTCGTTTCGATTTGATGCATGCCGACAAACTCGAGCTAAAACAGAAGATAGCAGCGCGCGAATAAAGCAAACTCAGTGCGTGCTGGACAGATACAACGTTTGCACAGAATTTGCGGGCCGAATGCGCGGGAATGCAGTGTTTGCAGTCGTTGTTGTAGCAATTGCGTCGAGTCTGGCGCTACTTGGGTGCCACGAACGCGCGGCAGTGTTGCAGGTCGATCCGAATGGTCCAGTTGAGGTTGTCGTTCCCGAGCATGGCGCATACACGGGCGCGTTCATGGATTTCGGCGACGAGGAAGATGACGTCACGCTGGAAATGATCGAGGACTTCGAGACAATGGTGGGCAAACATCAAGCCATCATCGCTTCCTCGAGCTATTGGGGTGAGCAAAGTTTCCCGACGGACAATTTAAATGTCATTTGGCGACACGGTTCGTTGCCGCTCGTTTTCTGGTCGCCTTGGGACAAACCCTATGAAGAAGATCGCGGGCCGGGCAAGTTTAATTTGAACGAGATCATTGCCGGGACGTGGGATGGGTACATCGACAAGTGGGCCGACGGGGCTCGTGACTTTGGTCATCCGTTAATTGTCGTCTTCGGCGTTGAAATGAATGGGACGTGGTTCCCATGGTCAGGAGCCTATTACGGCGGCGCCGAATGGGACAAAGATCGCAACAATTGGAAAGGCCCGGAAACATTCCGCACTGCCTACCGTCATGTGGTCGATCGCGTTCGTGCGCGTGGAGCGTCAAATGTTAAGTGGATGTTTCACACAAATAATTACGCCTATCCGTATGAGACCTGGAACTGCGCGCCTGCTTACTATCCCGGTTCCGATTACGTCGATTGGCTCGGGCTCAGCGTTTATGGACAGCAATATAAGGACGAGCCAAATCCAGACATTCCTTCGCTGGTAGATTGGCCGTATAAGGAAATGTGCAGGCTTGATCCGAAGAAGCCGATCATGATTGCCGAATGGGCGACCGGTGAATTTCCGCATTCGACGAAAGGCGGCGGGCTCGGCAAAACTGATTGGATTAAAGAGGGACTCAAGCTGTTTCGGACGCGTTATCCGCGCATCAAGGCCGCGGTATACTGGCACGAGCGCTGGCAAAACGCTGACCAGTCTTACAGCAATCTGCGCATCAATTCTTCGGTCGAGTCATTGAATGCGTATCGCGAAGGCGTCGCAAATCCCGATTGGCTGGGCAATTTGATTTTGCGGGCGATTCCGAGTCCCAAGTAATGACAATCAACCAAAGGGTTGAGATTGGCGCGGTTTAAATCATGAGCGGCGAAAACAGATTCCCGGAGGAGTTGTTGCTGAACGAGCCCGACCGCGGGCACCGTTTGATTCGAGAATTCTACCAGCATTACGCCGACATAGCGAAGACGCCGAATTATTACACGGAAATCGGTCCGCAGCACGAAAAGACCAAGACAACCTTCTATCGTCGCTGGCTGGAGAGAAACGGCCACGATCAGCGAAGTCTGGGCTTGGATGTGGGATGCCGCGGCGGAGTCCTCGTTGGAATGGTGGGACTAATTCGCTGGATCGGCGTGGATATTGACGGGGCTGCATTGGAAGTCGCGGGCGAGGCTGGTCTTGCCTGTGCGGAAATGGATTTTACCTCCGCCATCAACTTCCAAAATGCGAGCTTCGATGTAGTTATGATGACCGAGGTCCTGGAACATCTGCCTTATCCCGCGATCACCGTCCGCGAAGTGCATCGAATTTTGAAAAAGAACCGCGGCAGCGCTTACGTCGGTTCGGTTCCGCTCGATTATCATCTGCATCGACGCTGGAAGGTGATGCGCGGCAAACGGCTCTCCGGAGAACAACTCCATGTCCATCATTTTTCTTTCAGGGAGCTCGACCAGTTACTCAGATTTTATTTCGACAATGTCGAGTATTTGCCACTGAGCGGCACGGCGCAGCGCCATCCCCGCTGGAGACTCCCATACAATCTGTTTGTTCGCGATATCGCCTGGGCGGCAGCTTCACCTAAAGCAGAACCGGGCCGCTGGAATATACGGGAAAAGTTCTGAGTTATTAGGTTGCCGCGATCTTTCTCCGAAGCCGTAGACAAAATCAGTTGTTGGCGGCGTCTTGAATATAAAAGACCGTGAAAAGGTCATGGAGAATGTCGCCACTCATGAGGATTGGAGAAGTTGTTTTTCTGAACTCGCGCCCGGCTTGCTGCTCTTCGCCAGGCAATGGGTGCGGTCGCGTGCCGATGCGGAAGACATCGTCCAG
>WNFE01004311.1_pt1 | contig 10598 bp, 10 predicted proteins | sample 5400451 | NCBI WGS metagenome assembly WNFE01 (sample SAMN13153344, study PRJNA577476) | soil metagenome | isolation source: 200 cm saprolite under Douglas fir tree site 2 hole 2 | place: USA:California | collected 2015-04-18
TCGCGTATTCAAATTATACCCAATCAGGCTGCCGAAATTGACCTGTGTTCGCGCCTAAACGCAGCTCAAGGCAAGCGGCGCCAGGGCCGCTGCCACGGACGTCGATTTATGGCGCGGCGGGCTGCTTTTTGGAGCGGTTCTTCACTGCCTGTGCAGGCCCGCGACCGGTCACGACGCCGGGACCGGCGCCTCTTTGGAGACCGGTGGCCGCCAGCGCAGATCCAGCTGACGCGCGGCCCGGACCTCGTCGAGACGACCGACTGGACCGTCATGCGGGGCGGTCTTGACGACCTCCGGATCCTTCGCGATCTCCTCGACGATCTGTTCCATGGCAGCGATGAAGCCGTCGAGCGAGGCTTTGGATTCCGTCTCGGTCGGCTCGATCATGAGCGCTTCCGGCACGATCAGCGGAAAGTAGATGGTCGGCGGGTGAACCCCGAGGTCGATGAGACGCTTGGCGATATCTTTGGCCGACACGCCCTGGGCTTTCGCCTTTTTTGCCGTGAGGACGAACTCATGCATCGAGGGCCCGCTGAACGCGTCGTCGAACAACCGCCGCAGGTGATGTCGCAAGTAGCCGGCGTTGAGCACGGCATTGTGCGCCACGTCAGCGATGGTGTTGCCGTAGGTGCGGATGTAGGCGTAGGCGCGCAGCAGCATGCCGAAGTTGCCGTAAAAGGAGCGCACTTTCCCAATCGACTGTGGCCGCTCGTATTCGAAGCGGAACCCTTCATCGGTCCGTTCCACGGTAGGGATCGGCAGGAAGGGAACCAGGTGGGATTTCACGCCGACCGGTCCAGCGCCCGGACCGCCACCACCGTGTGGAGTGGAAAAGGTCTTGTGCAGGTTGAGGTGGACGACGTCGAAGCCCATGTCGCCGGGCCGCACCACGCCGACCATGGCGTTGAGGTTCGCGCCGTCGTAATACATCTGCACGCCCTGTTCGTGGGCAAGCCGCGCGATCTCAACGATGTCTTTTTCGAAGAGACCGGCGGTGTTCGGATTGGTGAGCATGACCGCCGCCGCGCGCGTCGAGATCTTGCTCTTGAAATCCTCCAGGTCAACCAGGCCGTCGGGGCCGGACTTGACCGTCACCGTCTTCAGGTGCGACAGGGTGGCGCTCGCGGGGTTGGTCCCGTGGGCGCTGTCCGGCACCAGCACCTCGTCGCGCGTTTCGCCGCGGCTGCGGTGATACGCCTGGATCATGCGAAGCCCCGTCCATTCGCCGTGAGCGCCCGCGGCCGGCTGCAGGCTCATCCGGTCCATTGCGGTGAGTGCCAGCAGCGCTCGTTCGAGCTCCCACATCAACCGCAGCGCCCCTTGTGCCCGGGCCGGCGGGTGGTAGGGATGGAGGTCGGCGAAGTCATCGAGTCGAGCCAGCGCTTCGTTGACAGCAGGGTTGTACTTCATGGTGCAGGAGCCGAGGGGGTAGAGCCCCTGATGGAGGTTGAAGTTCAGACGGCCGAGCCGTCCGTAATGACGGGCGACCTCCGGCTCACTGAGTGACGCGATCGGAAGTGGAGAGCGGCGCCTGAGCGCCGGCGGTACGATCTCGTCCAGCGGTCGGGTCTTGACACCTACCGCGGGGAGCCGCGGGCTCGGCCGCTGCTGACTGCCCAGCTCGAACAGCAACGGCTCGCTCATGCGAGGACCTCGAGGTAGCGCTCGATGGCGCGCGGATGGTTGAGCTCGGTGGTGGAAACGAGCAGCGCATCCGAGAGCTCCGGGAAGAACCGGCCGAGCGGCAGGCCCGGAAGAACGCCGCGCTCGAGCATGAAGCCTTGCGTTTGCTCGGCGGGGTAGGGGGTGTGCACCACGAACTCCCAGAGAAACGGGCCGTCGAAAGCCAGGCGATAGCCCTTGCGTTCGACCAGCTGCGCGGCCAGGTGATGAGCACGCTGCGCGCTCAGCTCGGCGAGCTGCTTCAGGCCGTCGCCACCCATGTGGGCGAGGTAGACGGTGGCCGCGATGGCCATCAAGGCGTGGTTGGTCGTGATGTTGGAGGTCGCGTGCTCGCGCCGAATGTGCTGCTCGCGGGCCTGGAGCGTGAGCACGTAGCCGCGGCGGCCCTGCGCATCGACGGTGGCACCGACCAGGCGTCCCGGCATGCGGCGCATCAGCGCTTCCTTGCAGGCAATGAAGCCGACATAGGGGCCGCCGAACGACAGGGGAATCCCGAGTGGTTGGCCATCGCCGACCGCCAGGTCGGCGCCATATTCTCCCGGCGCTGCCAGCACGCCGAGCGAGATCGGATCGACGCACGCGATCAGCAACGCGCCGGCGCGATGGGCAATATCACTGATGGACTGCGGTTCCTCGAGAACGCCGAAGAAGTTGGGTTGCTGCAGGATGACCGCGGCGGTCGAGGCGCTGACCGCCTGCTCAAGTTTTGCGGTGTCGATGCGTCCATCCGCGCCGGGCGCCACCCGGATGATTTCGTACTGCTGCGCGTCCGAATAGGTCTGCAGCACCTGCGCGTATTCCGGGTGCAGGGCGCCGGCGACCACCACGTTCTGGCGAGCCGTATGCGCAACCGCCATCGCGGTCGCTTCCGCCAGCGCCGTCGCCCCGTCATAGAGCGAGGCGTTGGCGACGTCGAGGCCGGTGAGGACCGTGATCATGGTCTGGAACTCGTAGGTCGCCTGCAGGGTCCCCTGGCTGGCCTCGGGCTGGTAGGGCGTGTAGGTCGTATAGAAGTCGGGCCGGGAGATGACCTGATTGACGATCGCCGGACTGAACCGACGCGAGGCCCCGGCACCGAGGAAGCTGTGCGAGGGCGGGATCCGCATGTTGAGGCGGCCCAACTCGCGGAAGTACTGGACGAGCTCCACCTCGGAGAGCGGCTCGGGAAGCTCGATGCGATCGAGCCGCAGCGCGGCCGGCAGATGCTTGAACAGGCCTTCGGTGCTGTCGAGCTCGAGGGCCTTCAGCATCTCGGTGCGTTCGGCGTCGGCGTTGGGAAGGTACGTCACGAGCCGGCTTGACCTTGCACGAACGTGTCGTACGCGTTCTGGTCGAGCAGTTTCGGGTTGTCCTTCACGCCGCGAAGCTTGATCACCCAGCCTTTGCCGTACGGATCCTCATTGACATACTCGGGGTGATCCTTGAGGTCCTGGTTGACCTCAGAGACTTCGCCAGTCACCGGACTGTAGAGATCCGAGGCCGCCTTCACGGATTCGATCACGCCCAGCCGTGCTCCGGCATCGAGCTGCTGGCCGATCGTCGGCAGCTCGAGGTAGATGACGTCGCCAAGTTGCGACTGGGCATATTCGCTAATCCCCACGATCGCCGAGTCGCCATCTTTCTTCACCCACTCGTGGGTTTCCGCAAATCGCAGCCCGCTATGGTCTGGCATCGTTACTCCCTTTCCTTCATTTCGGATGAGGCCGCTTGTAGAAGGGCAGCGCAACCACCTCCGCGGGAGCGGCAGTGCCGCGAACGTCCACGCCAAAACGGGTCCCCGGCTCGGCCAGGGTCGGCGGCACGTAGGCCATCCCGATGTTGTAGCCAAGTGTGAAGGAGACGTTGCCCGAGGTCACCGTCCCGACCCGCTGGCCGTTGTCGACGACCGCATAGCCGTGACGGGGAATACTGCGGTCCAGCATTTTGAAACCCACAAGGACCCGGCTGAGCCCGCGCTGGCGGGCCTGCGCGATGGCGTCGCGCCCGATGAAGTCCTTGTCGAGGCTGAGAGTCCAATCCAGGCCCGCCTCGAGCGGATTGGTGCTGGCATCGATATCGTTGCCATGAAGGCGCATGCCCGCTTCCAGCCGCAGGGTGTCACGGGCGCCGAGGCCCGCCGGCCGGATCCCGTCCGCCTGACCTTCCTCGAGCAGCGCCCGCCAGAGCCGGACGGCATCCTCGTTGCCACAAAACAGCTCGAAGCCGTCTTCGCCGGTGTAGCCGGTCCGCGAGATCACGCACGCGACGTCGGCGACCTTACCCTCGATGAAGGCGTAGTACTTCACGCCGCCGAGCTCCGACGCTGTGAGGCGCTGCACCAGGCCGACGGCTCGTGGACCCTGCACGCCGATCAGCGACCAATCGCGCCCGACATTAAGGACCGAGCCTCCACCCTGCCCTCCCCCCGCGGGGGAGGGGGATGTACGTGCGGAATGCGCCCGGATCCAGTCGAAGTCGCCGTCCTGGTTGCCGGCATTGACCACCATCAGGTAGCCGCCCTCGGCAACGGCGTAGGCCAGGACATCGTCGATGATGCCACCCGCCTCGTTACAGAGCATGGCGTACTGGATCCGGCCCGGCCTGAGCCGAGTGAGGTCGCGCGTGACCACCTGCTGGGCCAGGCTCTCGTCTTTGACACGCAGCTCGCCCATGTGCGAAAGGTCGAACAGCCCGACCGCCTCACGCACCGCGCGATGTTCCTCGCGGATGCTGCTGTATTGGAGCGGCATGACCCAGCCACCGAAGATCATCATCTGGGCGCCGAGGTGGACGTGTTCCTCGTAGAGCGGAGTCCGCTCGGCCGTCACGACCAAACGTTACGCCTCGGCTGCGTTGCTATTCCTCTCGATCGTCCTGGTCGTCAAGATCGTCGAGGTAGTCGAGCAGCTCCTGGTCGTGCGTGGTGCGCGCTTCGCTCAGCATGGCGAGGATGACGTTGACGCGCGCTTCCTCCCACTGCAACAACTTCGCCAGCTCGGCCGGCGTGGCGGGACGGTCCAGCCGTTCGGAGAGCAGGCGCTGCGCCGACTCTAGCAGGCGGCAGGCGATGACGAAGGCTTCGTCGTTGCGCTGGGCCTCCTCCATCTGCGCCAGCACGTCATCCATGGTCACCGCAATGACGTGAACCAGGCGAGCATGGAAGGCCCCATCGGCCGGCTTGTAGTGCTCGACCGCCGAGATCAGCCCCACCGTCCCTTCCTGGAAGAGGTCGCCAAAGGCGACGCCCCGGCCCTTGCGTGCCTGCGCGGCCTCCAACACCAGGTGGAGGTTGTGCTCGATCAGCACGCGGTTGGCCCCATCACGATCGGTGCCGTGGGTTGACAGGAGGCGGCGCTCTTCCTCGGTGGACAGCCATGGGTAGCTGGCGAGCTGCGCCTGGATCTCAGCCTCCTCATCCTTCGGGGGTCGTTGCTCGGTGCGTTGGGCCACGTTCTCATTCTACGAACGACGGGTCCTCGAACTGGGCCTATGATCAGGTGGTGAAGAGGGCCACACGGCTCTTTCTCGCGGCCGTCATGCTGGCCGCTCTCGTGCCAGCGATTCCCGCCCGCGCCGCCGAGCCCCATGTGCTGGTTGCGACCCTGAACGGGGTCATCAACCCGATCACGGATAGCTACATTTCGAAAGCGGTCGACCGCGCCGTCGCCGGCCACGCCAACGCGCTGATCATTCAGATGGACACCCCGGGCGGGCTCGACACCTCGATGCGGGACATCATCAAGAAGATCCTCGCCGCACCCCTGCCGGTCGTGGTGTTCGTCTCCCCCTCGGGGGCGCGTGCCGCCTCAGCGGGGCTTTACATCACCGAGGCCGCCGACATCGCCGCGATGGCGCCGGGCACTAACATCGGGTCGGCCCATCCGGTGAGCCTCGGCGGCAGTAATCCCGCCGCCAGCCCGGCGGCGAGTCCGAGCGCGAGCGGCAGCACCTCGACGGTCCCGGACATCGAATCACAGAAGATCGAGAACGACGCGGCGGCCTACATTCGAGCCCTGGCTACGCTGCATCATCGCAACGCCGACTGGGCGGAGCAGGCCGTCCGCCAGAGCATCAACGCGCCGGTCGACGACGCCGTGAAGCTGGGCGTGGTCGACCTCGAAAGCCGCGACCTCGACACGCTGCTGCAGGACCTCGACGGCCGCCAGGTGGCAAAGGGCGGTCACACGTACTCGCTACAAACCGCCCGGGCCGGCATCGAGCGGTACGACATGAGCGGCTTCGACCAATTCTTGCAGGCCGTCGCCGACCCGAACCTCGTCTACCTCCTTTTCCTGCTGGCCATCATCGGCATCGGCTTCTGGGTCACGCATCCCGGACTGTTCCTGCCCGGCGTGATCGGGGTGATCGCCGGCGTCCTGGCCGCCCTGTCGTTGTTCGACCTCCCGATCAACATCGCGGGGGTCCTCCTCATCTTGATCGCGGTGGTCCTCTTCGTCGTCGACTTGAAAGCGGTGACCCACGGCGTGCTGACCACCGGCGGCATCGTGGCGATGACGCTGGGCGGTCTACTGTTGATCAACACCAGTTTTCTGGCGGAGGGCGTCAACATCCCGCTGCTCATCATCACCGTGCTCGTCATCGCCGGGATCTTCCTCTTCATCCTGCGCAAGCTGATCGAGGCGCGGCGCCGTCCCTACGAGGCGGGTGAAGAATCGATGATCGGTGCGGTCGCCACCGTGCGCGAGCCGCTCAACCCGAGCGGCATGGTCTTCGTCAACGGCGCATTGTGGCAGGCGACAGCGACGAGTGGTCCGGTCGAGGCTGGGACGACGGTGCGCGTGGTTGCCGTCGACGGACTTCGTCTACGCGTCGAAGCCCTGCAACAGCAGCAACCTCTGCAGGCGCAGGGGCCACAGCCCGCGTCATAAGGTGGACCCGTAACATGAGGAGCGCATTACCGAGGAGGGAACCGTGGGCATTTTCGCGCTGATCGTTCTCGGCATCATCGTTCTCGTCGTCCTGATCGGCGTGAGCTCGGCGATCCGGATCATCAATGAGTACGAGCGGGGCGTGCTCTTTCGGCTTGGCCGCTTGATGGCGCTGAAGGGCCCGGGGCTTAGGCTCATCATTCCATTCGGCATCGACCGCCTGGTCAAGATCGACCTGCGCACCGTCACCCTGGAGGTACCGCCCCAGGAGGTGATCACACTCGACAACGTGACCATCAAGGTAAACGCCGTCATCTATTTCATGGTGGTGGATCCCCGCAACGCCGTGACCAAGGTGGCCAATTTCATCAACGCGACTTCACAGATAGCACAAACTACATTACGGAGCGTGCTCGGTCAGTCTTCGCTGGATGAGCTGCTCGCCAACCGGGAAAAAATCAACACCAGGCTGCAGCACATCATCGACGAGCAAACGGAGCCCTGGGGCATCAAGGTCTCGACCGTCGAGATCAAGGACGTGGAGCTCCCGCAGACGATGCAGCGCGCCATGGCCAAACAGGCCGAGGCCGAGCGCGAAAAGCGAGCCAAGATCATCCATGCGGAGGGCGAGTTCGAGGCGGCGCAGAAGCTGACCGATGCGGCCGGCGTGATTGCCACCCAACCGAGCGCGCTGCAGCTCCGCTACCTGCAGACCCTGACCGAGATCGGGGTCGAACGGAACACGGTGATCGTCTTCCCGGTGCCGATCGACCTCGTGCAGCAGCTCATCGACCTCCGGGAACGCAAACCCCAAGGGTCGGCGCCACCCGCAAAGACCTGACCCGGCTGATCGCCCCGGTCGACCTGCAGACCGACCTCTTCATCGTCGCCTTCGTCGGCACCATCATCGCGCTCTACGTACTTGCCAATTTCGGCGAGCGGTACGCGACGCCGCGCATCCTCACCCTGATCGCCGGCGGCGTCCTGGCGGGAGTCTCGCTGCTGGTTGGGTTGGCGGGATCGTTACTCCACCTCCTGACCTACGCCGCGGGCGGCGAGTCCGCCAGCAAATTCTGGCAGGCGGAGCAGACCCTGCTTCCGTTCGCGGCCGCCGGCCTTTGCGGACTGCTCTTTCTCTGGCCCGCGGTGCAGCAGGCGGGGGCGCGGATCTTACCGATCCGGCCCGGGTCGCCGGTCATCTACCTGACGGTCGTCCTCGGACTACTGCTGGTGGCCCAGCAATTGAGCACCCAGGTCCAATCGCAGCCTCCCCTGACCTATAGCGAGCTTCTGGCGCAGGATATTCCCTTTCTGATCCTGGCATTTGTTGGGGTCGGCATCTTCATCCGGCGATCACCGCGCGATGCGGTCGAGCGGCTTGGCCTCCTGCCGCCCCGCGAGAAACGCTGGTGGCTGGTGTCGATCGTTGGAATCGGCGTCTTCATGGCGGTCGCCTTCGGCATCGAAGCGCTCGCCAATGTGGTGGCCCCGAGCCAGCAGAAGCAAGTCACCGACGTCACGACCGTCCTCTTCAGCCACTTCAACAACCCGGCCGCCATCATCTTTCTTGGTGTGCTCGCCGGCGTGGTCGAGGAATCGCTTTTTCGGGGGGCGCTGCTCCCTCGGTTCGGCATCGTGGTCACGGCGATTCTCTTCGCCGCCCTGCACATCCAATATGCGGTCAGCTTCGCTACGCTCGAGGTCTTCGTCCTCGGCCTGGGGCTGGGATGGCTTCGGGTTCGCTCCGGCAGCACACTCACCTGCATGGTCACCCATGCCGGCTACGACATCGCGGTCGGCTTCCTCTCTCTCATCGCGAAGTAGGCGCCTGCGCGCTCACCTGATTTATCCACACGGTTTGCACACGTGACAAACGTGCGTTCGCGACTTATGCCCGTATAATCCGGGCAGGATCCGTCCGCGTCCAGCCAGCAAAATTGCCAAGAGTCTACGCAGTCGTCAACCAGAAGGGCGGCGTGGGGAAGACCACAACCGCTATCAACGTGGCGGCCAACCTTCCTGAGCTCGGCCTGAGCGGGCTCATCGTCGATATGGATCCCCAGGGCAATACCACCGGTGGGCTTGGCATCGTGCGAAGCGAGCTCAGCCGTAGCATCTATGACGTCATCGTCGACGCCCACGACATCAATGAGGTGGTGCGCCCGACGGCGGTCCCCGGTCTCGACATCCTTCCCTCGCATCGATCGCTCGCCGGCGCCGAGATCGAGCTGATCAACCTGCCGCGCCGCGAACGGCGGCTCCTCTATGCGCTCGAGTCGCTACGCATCAGCTACGACTACATCATCATCGACTGCCCGCCATCGCTCGGCTTGCTCACTGTCAATTGCCTGGTGGCGGCGGAGTACATGCTGATCCCGATCCAGTGTGAGTACTACGCGCTGGAGGGGCTCGGTGCGCTGACCCACACGACACAGTTGATCCAGCGCGAGCTCAACCCCCGACTGAAGATTGGTGGCATCGTGCTCACGCTGTTCGACCCGCGCACCACGCTCGCGCTCCAGGTTGCCGAGCAGGTCCGCGCCCAGTTCCCGGAAAAGACGTTCCGTACCGTAATCCCACGCAACGTGCGCCTGAGCGAGGCGCCCAGTCATGGCATGCCGATCACTCAGTACGACCCCACCTCGCGCGGCGGCGTCGCCTACCAGGAACTCACGAAGGAGTTGATCGCCAGATGAACAAACGGCGAGGACTGGGGCGGGGTCTCGAGGCCCTGATCCCATCCGGTGAGTACGTCGAGGAGTTGGGCACCGAAAGCGGTGCGCGGCGGCGCTACGCGCTGCAGATTCCGATCGCCGACATCAAGCCGAACCCGGAGCAGCCACGTCGGGCGTTCGATCCGACGGCCCTCCATGAGCTCGCCGATTCGATCCGGATGCATGGCATTCTGCAGCCCCTCCTGGTCCGCGAAGGCCTGGCCGGCTACGAGCTGATCGCCGGTGAGCGCCGGCTCCGCGCCGCCGAAATCGCCGGACTTCACGAGGTGCCGGTCATCGTCCACCCTGGCAGCGGCGGGCGCCTCGAGGAGCGGCTCGAGCTGGCGCTGGTCGAAAACCTGCAACGCACCGATCTCAATGCCATCGAGGAGGCCCGTGCGATCCAGCGGCTGCTCCGCGATTTCGGCCTGACCCAGGAGGCACTCGGCGAGCGGATTGGCAAAAACCGGGTGACCATCGCGCAGAGCGTCCGGTTGCTCGGCTTGCCGGAACCGGTCGTCAAGGCGATCGAGTCGGGCGCCGTCACCGCCGGGCACGGGATTGCGCTCCTCGGCCTACCCAGCACCGCCCAGCAACTGGTCGGCCTGGAGCGGATCATTCGCGAGCACTGGAGCGTGCGCCAGACGGAAGAGTGGGCGCGGGCCCGCGCCACCGAGGCGGGCGCGAGGACGCCGCGTCGGGTCGTATCGGCCGATCCCGAGACGCGGGCGATCGAGGAGGAGCTTCGCCGCGCGCTGGGCACGAAGGTCGTGCTCACCCGGCTCAAGCAGGGTGGTCGGTTGACGATCGAGTTCTACAGCAACGAGGAGTTCGAGGCGCTTCGGCGCCGCCTTACCCGCAGCTAGTCGATCCGGCATCTGGCGCACATGGCGTCGAATCGACCAGCCACGTGCGGATCGAGACCGCTGCGCCAACGCCGAATGAAGGGGACGTGCACGGTGCGGAGGTAGGTACCCGCACCATGAACTGGTGGTAGTTGCGTCCACCTGTGCCAATACGGAATGCATCCGGACGATCACATGGGGTGCCCTGCCGTCTCCACCGGGCCCCGATTGGGCTGGCTTGTGATGTTAGACGTGTAACGAACCGGGGCGGTACGGCTGCGTCTGACTCAGCCGAGATCGGCTATTCGCGGATCCAGCGGTCTATGGTGCGATCGTAGTCGTGCAGCTCGCCGTGGCTGAAGAAAAGAACGATCTCGGTCTCGGCGCGGGCCGGCGAATCGGATCCGTGGATCAGGTTCATGCCGAGGTCAAGGGCCAGGTCGCCGCGAATCGTGCCGGGCGCCGCCTTGAGGGGATCGGTCGTGCCC
>WNFE01004312.1_pt1 | contig 10597 bp, 8 predicted proteins | sample 5400451 | NCBI WGS metagenome assembly WNFE01 (sample SAMN13153344, study PRJNA577476) | soil metagenome | isolation source: 200 cm saprolite under Douglas fir tree site 2 hole 2 | place: USA:California | collected 2015-04-18
TGGAGCTCCGTTTGCAGGCGCGTAACTCGGGAGCGTTTCGCGACAGCAAGAAGGGTCCGCAAGCCGAACAGAGTGTTCCCCCTCGACTTGCTATCGCTCTGGAGACGGACGTCACTGGCATTTTATAGGACCGCTAGGGGGTATGGCGTGGTCGCGATGAGTTCCGAGCGGCGAAAGCTAGTACTCGGCGCAAGCTGGACTCTCGCCTCCACTGTCGTCGGACTGGCGGTCGGCGCGATCTTTAATCCGGCTTTGGTTTTCTATGTTGGCGTCAAGGGTTACGGCGTTTGGGCCTCGGCGATCGCAATCGCGTCCCTGTTCGGCATCGCCGGAGACTTGGGAGTCGCTGGCGCGCTCACGAAATTTATCGCCGAGGGACGAGGCGTGCGAAGTGGAAACGAGTCTCTCGCAGCGAGCGCGCTCGCCTTTGGGTTTGCTTCAGGTTGTCTCGCAGGTCTCTCCCTCGCGGTACTTTCGCTTAGCATGGGGGGATATGTTGGCTATGGCCCGTTCCCCCTCCTTCTCCAGCTCCAAGCGGTCCAGATGCCGTTCAACATGGGAGCGATGTCACTCATGGCCTTTCTCCAGGGACGTCGGGAGTTCAGAAGGCTCGCCCTATTCGCGATTGGGCAGTCCGTGGCAAATTTGTCCGTCACGCTCGTTCTCCTCGGACTGGGCTTCGGTATTCCGGGCGTGATGCTGGCGGGACTCTTGACTTCAGCCCTTCTTTTTTTCGGACTCCTCGTATCGAGTCGTCGTGGTCTCGTGTATCGCGGCGCGCAGACATTGCGTGGAGATGTTCGACAGTTGGTCCCGTTTGGGCTGACCCTCACTGCGACGAACGCGCTGGGAACGGTAATCTACCAGGCGGATGTGGTCGTCGTCTCTTTCCTGGTGCGGGATCCTTTGATTATCGGCGCGTACGCCCTCGCCGTATTTGTCACACGCTCGCTCTGGATCCTACCGGGGAGCATTAGCGCGACAACATACCCAGTGATTTCGGAATATGCGGCTGCCAAGGAACGTCATCGTGTGGCCCGTTACCTTTCGACCGCCATCGTCGCTTCCGTTGCGGTCATGGGTGTCCTGGCAACCGCTGTGATTCTGTTCGGTCGGCCGGTCCTCATGCTCATTTTCGGACCAAATTCTGAAGCCGCATTCGACTACGCGTTGCTCCTGCTCATCGGCACCGCAACCCTGGGTAGCGTGCGCGCAATCGCCACTTCCCTAACTGCCGTTGGCCGTCCTGACGTCGGGTTGCGAATCTCCGCTCTTGGTGCCGTCACCCTGCTCTTGGCTTCGTTCTCTCTGACGTCGCTTTGGGGGGCTAGCGGAACCGCAATCGCGGTCTCGATCGCCTTCGTGCTGGTCGCCGTCACACTGGTCCGCGCGATCGACCGCTATGTACTGAGACCCGAACCTGGGCTGCTGAAAGAGCGGCGGGTCCTGCTGACGACGACCGTGGCATTCGTGGCTTGCATTTCTAGTCTGGCAGTTGCCCTGCCGACGAACCCGAGCCTCTTACAGTTGATTGTGGGTGCCATCTTCCTCGCCGGCGTTTCTTTCGCGCTCCTAAGCGCCTCGGGGGGTCGGGATACCTGGGGAACGTTCTTCGGCAAATCTAGGGCGCCGGAAGCCGAACGGGGATGATCAATGACTGAAGGCCGCAAACAGGGATTGGAGATTCATCGAGCGCAGCGTCCGCTCTTGATCCGCGTGCGGTCTACACTCCTTCTCCTGCCCGCTTGGTATCTGCCCGCCTCCTCGCTGCGCGCAGCTTTCCATCGATGGAGGGGGGCCCACGTGGCTCGCTCGGCCGAGATCGGGTACTTCGTAATCCTCGATAATCTCTACCCCGACAAGGTCTTCATTGAGGACCGTGCCACGGTCTCCGCACGAACGACGATTCTCGCCCACGACGAGTCAATGGCGTACACGGGGCAAGGCGCTGAGGTCCTTGGCGAAACGCGAATCGGCGCCGGGGCCTTTGTCGGTGTTCATTGCGTGATCCTGCCTGGGGTCACAGTGTGCGCGCGAGCCGTCGTGGGAGCTGGCTCGGTAGTCACGAGAGACGTTCCCCCTGAATCTGTCGTCGCAGGGGTCCCTGCCAGAGTAATCCGGTCTAAGCGAAGCTCTAGGGAAGCGAAGCCGTGACGTCGATTCAACCTGATGTCGCGCGTGAGGTCGGCCAGGAGTATTTCGCACGGCGATTCGGAGTCAAGGATGCCGACAAGCAGAAGAGTCGGGAAAGAATCGATGACCTGCCGCTAAGACATCGGACCGCAGACAGAATTTCAATGAGCGGCGCTGTCATCGAGATTCAAGGGAATCGCATCCCGCTATTTCAGCCGGTGGCGGCGGTACGGGGCGACGAGCGCTGGCCGGTGTACTGTGATGGGACGCGGCTAACTGCGGCCGTTATTGACGGGGGTTCCGTCGCGCTTGGATTCGATCCGTGGGTTGTGATGGGAGCGGGGCTGCTTGGCTTTGCGACGAATCATGAGTCCCCATACGCGTCGTTGGCAGCGCAGGCACAGATTCCATGGGTAGACAGGTTCGCTGCGGCTTTGGCCGAAGGTCTCGTATCCGTAGGTTGCGACCTCTCGGTCCGGAGGCCTTGGCCCGGGGACGCCCCATTTGCCTTGTGCCTAACGCATGACGTGGACCGCACGGCAAAGACGTTCCAATATGCAACCCACATCGGCCGCAAGAATGGCCTTCGTGGCGCCTGGAGAAGGCGCAGGCCTCGGACTCGTCCGTACTGGGGCTTCGATGCAATTCGTGACATCGAGAGCGGCGCGAAGGTTCGATCCACGTTCTTCCTCCTTCATGAAGGCCCAGAGGCGAAGCGAGGTCTACGAAACCGAATCCTCGCGTGGGGTCTCGCGGATTTCATGGATCCCGAAGTCGGTTCGGTCGTGCGGTCGCTATCGCATGAGCGCTGGGAAATTGGTCTCCACGCGAGCCTGTCGTCGACGGAGTCCCGTCCGCGATTGGCGCTGGAGAAGCGCGAACTTGAATCGATACTCGGAGGCACGGTCAACGGTGTCCGCCAACATCATCTTCGACTGCGTCTCCCAAAGCGCTGGGAAGAATTCGCCGATGCTGGATTCCGATACGATGCGTCGTTCGGATTCCGGAACGACTGGGGCTTCCGAGCCGGAACTGCATTCCCCTATTGCCTTGCGGGATCAGACGCCCTCTTGCCGATCCAGGAAATTTCGCTCCAAATCATGGACTCAACCCTCGCTCGCTACGACGATCCGTGGGGCGAATGCCTCCGAGCCTTGGACGCTGTGCAGTCTGTGGGCGGAGTGCTCTCAGTCCTCTTCCATCAGAGGTATTTCGACGAATGGAACTTCCCAGGCTACGCGAAACTCTACGAGGCGCTCATTGCAGAGGCGAAACGTCGCGGTGCCTGGATCGCCACCGCAGGCGAGGTTGCGGGGGCGTGGTTGCAATGAACAGCAGAGCATGGACCTCTCGCGAGGAACGATTGGACGACGCTTCGGATTACGAGAGCCTCGTGCGTAGGACTCCGCAGGCGACGGTATTCCACACGCGCAATTGGCTCCAAGTGGTCGATTCCCTCACACCGGGAGGTCTCCGGTTCCTACGCGTTTTGCAGGGCGGGGAGACCGTTGGGGTCTTGCCCCACGCGCACCTGCGACGCGGTCCCTTTCGACTCACCTTTTCTCCGCCCCCCCGACTCGGCATGCAGTATCTGGGCCCGCTGATTCCTGGATGGACGGAGATGAAACAAGGCAAACGAGAAAGGCGACTGACGGCAATCGCTGAGGCTGTCGAGGTTCACTTGCGGGAAACGCGAAACCAATATTGCCAGATTCGTTGGGCGCCAGGATTGGATGATGCTCGTGCCTTCCAGTGGAACGGATTCGAGGCCCTCCCTCGATACATCTACGTCCTCCCGCTATCCGATGAGACGAGCGTTTGGGAATCTCTCGGCGGGAACGTCCGCTCATCGATCCGTCGCCACACGAGTGATATTCCGGTTGCCCCAGGAACTTCAGAAGATTGGCCAATCTTCGAACAACAGCTTGCAACGCGGTATTCAGAGCAAGGGTTGGACCGCGCGCTCCCGGAAGGCTACCTGAAGGCATTGCGAAAGGCCCTCGGGGACGCGCTCACACTTCTGGTTGCCCGCCGGGGGGAGGATTGGCTAGGCGCGGTGGCTCTCATCCACTCACAAGACCGAGTGATTTTGTGGCAGGGGGCTTTCAAGGGTCCATCTGGACCCGCAGTGAATGACGTCCTCGTCTGGAGTGCAATTCGCCATGCCTGCGCAACTGGAGCCGAAGAGTTCGAGCTCATGGGGGCAAACACTCGACGAATCGCCGAGTTCAAGGCGAAGTTCAATCCGCAGCTCGAGACCTACCTAGAAATGCGCAAAGGCACGCGCCTCGCGGCTGCGGCTCTCAAACTGCGGGGAATGGTTCGGAGTGGCGGATGGTGACCTCGGTGATCTCGAAGGGCGTTGGGCCGACAATTGTTATCCCGACAACGACCGATTGGGATGTCAAGCGCGAGGGCGGGACCGAATCGTTCATTCGGAACCTCGCCCGCGAAGGCTCGCGACGAGGGGTTCCGATTCAGATTCTTTCGACGGGAGAGAATCGATGGATGGACGGATCGGTAGAAGTGCGGCCCATCATCGGACGGACTCGATCGGAACTCAGCTACGTCCGTGCTTTGCGGCGGAAGTTGAAGGCCCGGGAGTTGTCGCTCCCCGCCGAAGCGCTCGTCTTGGCGAACGCAGAGCATTACGTCTGGCCTTTCATGGACACGTCGGGTCCCGTGTTGATGATCGCCCACGGGGCCGTGGCGCCGACCCTTCGATTCACGAGAGGACGGCTCAAGACACTCCTGTTTGAAACGATGTTAGAAGGTCGCGCAGTTGCCCGAGCGTCGAGGATCGCCGTGGTCAGCGAGGGGACCGGAGACTATTATCGGAACAGGTTTCCCCGTGCTAGATTCAAAATTGTGCAGGTTCCATTCGGCATCCCTCTAGATGACCTTCCGCTGCCCGGTACAGCGCCCCAGAGAGATCGCTGGGGGCTCGGACCCGATCGACCGAAAGTCCTTTTCGCTGGAAGACTATCGAAAGAAAAGGGCCTACCACTGCTGCTTGAGGCATGTGGACAGGTCCGAGCAAAAGGTACACCTCTACAGCTCGTCGTTGCTGGCGACGGGCCTCTGCGCAGTTGGGTCGTAGACCAGTCTGCCGCCAGACCTTGGCTCCGCGCGTTGGGCTCGGTTGACCACCGAGACCTGATGGACCTCATGGTGCATTGCGACCTCGTTGCCATCGCGTCGATTTACGAAGGCCTGCCCACGGTTCTTCTGGAGGCCCTTTCCGTCGGCGTTCCTGTTGTATCCACAGATGTGGGTCGGGCAAGAGAACTCATCGGCGCAGCCAGCGGAGTTGTCGTCGGACGGTCGCCGGGAGAATTCGCAGATGGCATCTCCCGCTCTTCGCGCCTGAACCGGCGAGAGACTCAGGAGGCGTCAAAGCGGTTGCGACCGCTTTTGGATTTCCGACACACGGCCGACAAGATCTTCGAGCTTGCACAGAAAGTCGCGGCGGAGGAAACGCAATCGGCATGGATGCGGTAGCTCGAACTAATCACTCGGCCCGCAAGGCTCCTCCCGCGGAGGGACCAGCGCAAGCCTACCTAGCCCACGAACCGGTAGGCGCCGGTAGGATCTGCGTCACGTCGCCATATCCGATGGGGATGCTAAGCGGCATCGGCAGGTTCGTAGTTGATTTGCGCCAGGCGTTGGTTTCCCGCGGTGTCCAGGTTGACGTCATCTCCCCGGCGAGCACAACCGAGAGCTCAACCGACTCCTTCCACTCGATTCCTCTGCGCTGGGCCATCCTTCAGAACGTGGAACTGGCGTTACGAACGGGTTTGTTATTGCTTCGTCGCAGCCGTCGATTCGCCGTGATCCATGCGCAGCAGGCCCATCTTCAGTCCGTTGCGACTCTGTTGTTGGCGAGAATTACGGGCGCACCCGGACTCCTCACATTGCATCTGCGCGTTCCGCGGCCTGCAGGAGGGTTCCGTCGCTTGATGCTCGCCCTGACGGAGTGGCTTGCAATCCACGCGGCGTCGAAGGTCATCGCGGTCAGTCAATCCGTGGCGGAATCGTTCGAGGGACCAGAGGCGTTAGTCATCGAGAACGGAGTGGACACGAACCGGTTTGCACCGGTCCTCGACCGAGAGGCGCTCCGGAAATCGCTCGGACTAGGCCCCTCGCCGACGTTCGTTTTTGCCGGGAGATGGTCGAGAACAAAGGGGTTGGACCTCCTCCTTCGGGCAGCGACCGGGACCGCCCTGCGCGACCTAGATTTCCGGTTGCTCATCCTCGGGGAGCCTGCGCGAGGCGAGCTTGGGCTGATAGAGGAAACGGTGCCGAAACCTTCGCCGAATCGGTTGAGAGTGGTCGGGCGGTTAAGCGAAGATGAGTTGCCCTTGTACCTCTGTGCCGCGGATGTATTCGTGCTTCCTTCTCGCATAGAAGGGATGCCTATCGTCGCGTTGGAGGCGCTTGCTTGCGGAGTTCCGCTTCTCGTAAGCGACATTCCGGCTCTGAGGAGCCTAATCCTCGGAGCGGGCGCTGGATGGACTTTCCGTTCCGAGGACGTCGGGGATCTCGAACGTGCAATCAAGGAGATCTTGTCGACCGGCCCAGGTCCGGATCAGCGTGTGCGGGCCCGTGAGGAAGCGATTCGCCGGTACTCACTCGATACGATGGCGACTCGGTATCTCGGACTGTACGAAGAAGAGCTGCGGAATCGTTGAGGGTCTGCGACAGCCACCCGGTCCCCATCAGTCGGGGGTCGAACTAGCCACAGACCACAATTCTGCGCGCAATTCGAACTCGAAACTCGATTCCAGGGGAATGCCGAGTGAGCGCCTGACCCTGGCATGGTGGCAAGGAGCTAGCTCTCATGGGTCGCTTGGAGCAACGGAATCCCAGCCATACAGTTGCCAGAACCTCTGTCCCGATTGTCGCCAGGAGAAGACTCGATCTACAAACTCCCGATTCTTGGCACCGAGTTGGCGTCTCACCTCCGCGCTGGATGCTAAACCACTTAGCGCTTGAACTACGCCTTCAACCGTCGCGGGACACCGAATGATCCCCGAGTCTGGACTTCGAAAGATCGCGTCGTCGAGCGCACCTTCATTCACGACAACCGGAAGACCGAGGCTCATCGCTTCGATGACAGCCTGCGGCAACGAGTCCATGAACGAGAGGTGGCAGAACACGTCGGAGTCCGACAGCATCTTCCCCGGATCTTGGACGAGGCCCGCGAAGTGCACTCGATCTTCGATTCTGAGCTCGTGGGCATAGGCCTCGAGATTGGGGCGGAAGTCACCATCCCCGATCAGTGTGACCGACACATCCGGCAACACTCGGCTGAGCCGCGCTGTCGCCTCAAGCAGGAGCCTGAGGCCATCGACCTTTCGAGCCCAACTCATCATGCTCAGAGCACTAATCCGGAAGCCTGTTCCAGCGGAACGCCCGGTAGGCGCAACTCCCCGCCCGATTTCGCGAACGCCTGGGAAGACGACAGCGGATCGGAGTAGAGGCCCGAATTTGTCCGCAAATGACTGCTTTGCGGTCTCGCTCACGAACGTGATCACATCCGCCCCGCGTAGAAGCCGTCGGAACGGCAACCGGAGACGGATAGGCACGTCGGGAATGGTGTGGACGGTGAACACAACGCGCCCGGCAAGGGGCCGACCGAACCGGGAGAACGCGCCCGCGAGACTATACCAATGTCCATGACTGTGGATCACCTGCGGCGAAATTCTTCGGACAGCCCGGCGACACCAGCGAACGAACGCGCGTGAACCCGGCGGGCCGCGGAGCACCCCGGGAGCCTCCTCCCCGTCCCGAGTCAAGACCGTCACTTTGACGCCCCTTCGCCGCAGTTCCTCAGCCAGTCCGGACACATACGTTGTGAGGCCCCCCGTGATTGGGTGGTAATATGGGGTGATGAGGACGAGCTCACGGTTGGCACGCATGGGCGAGTCCATCCGCTAGCCCCTGCCGCCCTGAAGGAAATATACGGCCACTGGCCCGGATTCGTAAACGAGATACCGCTGCGATTCCACGCTTACGGCGAACGGCGATGGATAGGTGTTCCCGTATGCCTCAAAGCTGCGTGGGAGCGTTCGGTCGACCAAGAAGTATTGAATACCATATGCATGGAGTTGCGAAAGCGCGTAAGTATCCGTCACGGGCCTGCTCAGGATTTCGGCCCAGATCACTTCGAAATTGACCCCGTCCAAGACGAAGAATGAGTCATCCTCAATCGTAAGAGACCCGATTGGGATAAGTCGCGGATGAATATCTCCTGGCCGCAGATAGCCGAAGGCGAGAATCTCAGGTCCTTGGAACGCCGTCGTGGATCCGCCGATTGGAAGGTAGGCGAGACCCGAAATCGAATGGGACTGGACACCGAGCGAGCCCGAATTCGAGAGGAATGGCGCTTGCGAGACGTGGCGAAGATAGAGGGCGCCGTCGTAAGTGGGGGCGGACAGATACTGCTCCACGGCGTGCTCGTAGCTCACGATTATAGAGGTTGAGACTAGGGAGCCAGCGAGGACGGTAACGAGAAACGCGGACCGGAGACGCGGCCGAGCGCTCAGGCTGTAATACAAGAACAGAATCCCCAACCCGATGAAGACGGCCGCGAAAGGAACGAGATACCATCCCGTGTATTGACGCAACCCCAGAGTCGGCAAAATCCCGACGAGCACTGCAACGAGCCAAGGCTCCCGCACGTCGGGCGCACGAGCTCGTGACACCGCAAGGACTCCGAAGAGAACGAATGGAAGGAGGAGCCCGATGGTCCGAGCCAAGCTGATTCCGAGGTTCTCCAGAGAGACGATGGGGGTCGAACCGCCGACGAGTTGACCTTGGTTGTACTCGCCGAGGACTCCGGAGAAAACAAGAGCGTACAGCATGACGATCGCAACGACGGACCAAGAGCCAAGGCGAATCGCTTTCCGAAGACGTCGCTGGAGGAAGATCCCGGAGTACGTCGTCCGGAGAATCCGCAACGACACGATGAATATGCTCGCGACGATGTATGCGGCGATGACAATCGCCATGATGACGGCGAGCCTGTGGGCGGACATCATTACGAGGAGCACGGTAGCGAGAACCGCAATGTGAATCGCATCCGACCGGCGCCGAAGGCGAAGCAGGGCCCAGACGAAGATCGGGACCACCGCGGTGAAGAGGCTTCGCGTGGGAACTTGCCACTCCAAGCTGCTCACGAATCGCGGCGCCGTGGAGAAGAGGAAAGCCACCAGGAGGGCGAAACGATTGTCGGACTTGATTTCCCGGGCCATCAAAAACGCGCCCAGAGTGCCCAGGACCGCGCTCAGAAAGTCAAGGAGGAGGATTGAACCTTCCGCGGGGAGACCTCCGAGTTCAGTTGTCAAGGCAACGGCGAGGATCGGTCCAGAGGGGTGGGACAAGGGGTAGAGCCCAAAGATGGAGAGAGGGTTGATTAGCCAAGGGGCGTACTTGGAGTCGACGATCGTCTGGGCGAGCCCATGGAAGACGAAAGAGTCGGCTCCCGCTTCATGCTCGCTCACTGGATACCGAAATGCGAGAGTCAGCGCCAAGATCGAGAGAAGGAGTGCAAACGTTACCTCCTTCGGAAACGGCCTCATCCAAGAGCTCCCGCGGCCCGGAAGCGGGGCACAACGTCCTGCAACCGCGTGATTTCGTATTCCGACCGCAAGGACTGGAGAACTGCCCCGAAGGACCGAAGGTCCGATGTGCAGGTCGATGTCAGCCACGGCGGAAGATCCGGGTATCGCTTCCCCAGGTCAATCGCTTCCCACGGGTGGCAGAGTATTGTGACCACCAGTCCGGAGCTCTCGCGAATCGCACGCAACACGACCTCAGGCCGCTCGTTGTTTACGAAGCCCAGGCCAATGGGTGCGCCTGGTGCGACCGGGTTTTCCGTCACGGGCACTTCCCACAGTCGAAGACTCCCAGGCTTGCAAGGATCTCGTTCGTCCGGATGATATGGGTTGCGGGGCGCGCGTCGGTGGTCCACGACGGGGAAAACGCGATACCGACGTTTGAGGCGGCCTGGGAGCACGGAGGAGTCTACCTCGTACCCGAGATCGTCCGCACATCGAAGGATCGTCGCACTGACACTGAAGTTCGGTGCTCGGAACATTCGCGGCCTCGCGCCTGCCAGCGCCGTTAGGCCTTGCGTGGCATCATCCAACGTTCGATCCTGCCAAGAACTACATTGTCGGCTGTAATAGGCGGGGACATGCTGAACGCCATGAGACCCAAACCACCCTCCGCCTGTGGCTTGCTCGTGCAGGAAGTCGGGAACGCGCTCGGCGGCATCGAGCGTAAAGAAATAGTCTGCTGGGATTTCATTGGCTCTGAACAGGTCGGCGAGCCGGGGGAGACCCTCCTCGATGCCGGAATGACCCGCGACGAACATTGCCGGGTCCGACTCGACGTCCACGCTCACGACGACGAAGCGGGATCCGTCGTCATCGACCACCGGAAAGCCTCCTGGAGGTCC
>WNFE01004313.1_pt1 | contig 10597 bp, 9 predicted proteins | sample 5400451 | NCBI WGS metagenome assembly WNFE01 (sample SAMN13153344, study PRJNA577476) | soil metagenome | isolation source: 200 cm saprolite under Douglas fir tree site 2 hole 2 | place: USA:California | collected 2015-04-18
TCGCCGGGAATGCGCGGCACGGTGCTGTCGCAGACGGCGTGGTTGCCCGTCTTGCGGACGCTCGGCGTGCAGCCGTGGTTCGAGCAGCTGCTCTACGTCGGCAGCGCCGACAAGGTCTTCGACCCGTCCGGGAAGCTGATCGACGACGCCATCCGCATGCGGCTGCGAAACTACGTGCGCGGCTTCGCGGACTTCGTCAGGAACTTGCGCCAGGGCCGCCAGTAGTACTTCTTCCAGCCGCTGCTCACGCCGCGGTGGTCATGCGCGGGCACGTTGACGTGCGTGAGTTCGATGCGGCCGCGTTTCCCTTTCGGCGTGAAGCGCAGAATCAGCGTCGAGTCGATGTCGCCCTTCTTGAATGCCGTCGAGCGCCAGGCCTGCACGATCAGCCTGCCTGGAACGGTGTAAAGCACGCGACCGGAGAGGGCACCGTTGAAGGCCTTGAATCTCGCGCCGGGCTTCGCGCCGATCTTGACCGGGCGCCCGGTGATGGCGGCATGCCGCCTGGGGCTCAAGTACATCGCGTAGAGCGCGCCGGCAGCCGCCGGCAGGACGATCGACTGCCGGATGATGTTCATCCGCTAAGGCTCCAGCGGAACCGGAACGAGCAGCGGCTCACGCATCACGTTCTCGCCCGCGACCATCTGCTCGCCGCGGCCCTGCTCGTCGAATATCAATGCGGCGAGCCCGCGCAGGGTCTCGCGCGCCTCCTCGATCGTGCTGCCGTGGGAGTTGACTCCGGGCAGCTCCTCGATAAAACCGATGTAGCCGTGCTTGGCCTTGAGATACACCGCAGTGAATGCGAGCCTTCCTTGTTCCATTTTGATTCCCTTTTGTTGAGCGCACGCGCGAATTACGAGGGGAGTGTTTGCAACGGGTGTCGGCAGAGTGTAAATACTCCGCCAAGTTTTCGCGAATCGTCGCCGCTCAGCGACACAGGGTCCTCTGTCGGCGCGCCCCGACTGCGAACTATTTCACAGTCACCATGCCATTTCTCCGCTAACGTCGACACGATGGATTCGAGCGGGCAGACGACGGTCCTGGTCGCCGACGTGAGCGGCGGCAGCAAGCTGTACGAGGCGGCGGGTTATGCCGCTGCGCTCGAGGTGATCGCGCGCTGCATCGAGCGGGTGCGCGACGCTGCAGAATCTACCGGCGGTCAGGTGGTGAAGACCAGCGGGGACAAGGTGATGGTGCTGTTCGCGACCCCCGATGCGGCGGCGCACGCCGCCACCAGGATGCACGCGACCATCGAGGCGCTACCCGAGATCGGCGGGGCGAAGCTTGGTGTGCAGGTCGGTTTTCACAGCGGCCCGGTCTATCGCTGCGACGAAGACTTGTTGGGCGATACGGTCAAGCTCGCCTCGCGGATGGTCGAGCAGGCACGAAAAGGCCAGACCATTACCTCGCAGCAGACGGCGGCGCTGCTCAGCCCCTCGTTTCGCACCCTTTCCCGGCAGCTCGACGCGCTCCCGGCCAGGGAAACGGGCGAGGAGTTGCGCTTGTGCGAGATCGCGTCGGGCGCTGCCACGGATTTCCGCCGGCTGCGGCTGACGTACCGCGATCACGCGATCGTCTGCTCGCGGGAGAACGAGTCCATCGTTGTTGGGCGCGAGCGTGGTTGCGCGCTGGTGGTCGCCGACCTGACGGTCTCGCGGCGCCACTGCACGATCACGCTGCGTAACGGCCGGTTCGTGCTGCAGGACCACAGCACCAACGGCACCTACATCACGGTCGAAGGCGGCGCCGACATCCTGGCGCAGACCGAGGAAGTCATCCTGGGCAGCCGCGGCCGGATCGGCTTTGGCCGCCCGCCTGACGCCGGCTCGGCGGACGTCGTCGAGTACGACGGCGTATCAGAGCTTCAGCCGCAGATCCCGACAAAGCCGCAGGCGGTGCAGTAGTCGCAGCCGTCCCTGCGGATGAGCGTGGCGTTGCCGCACTCCGGGCACTTCGCGCCCAACATGATCGGAACGTGCTTTGGCGAAGGCGATTCCAGGATGCCCATCTGCTGCCGGGGGGCGCCGTCTTCGTCGAGGATGCCGAGCATGGCGTAGCGGTGCAGCATCAGCCGCGCCACGTAGGAAACCGTCGAGGGGAAGGTCTGCTGCTTGCGGCTGCCGGGGACGAAGGCCATGAAGTCGCCGAGCGGCTCGGGAAAATCGAGCAGCTTGCGCAGCTTCATGCCGATCCACGCCGGGTCGAGCACGCGCATGTCGAGCGACAGGATCTTGCACAGGCCGTCGAGCGCGCGCGGGTATTCGCCCGAGAGCCACACCGAGTAGGGCCGCGTGATGCCGTCGGGCAGGGTGATTTCCTTCAGGCCCAGGACGAAATCGTCGCCGGTGCGCGGGTTGAACACGTCCACGGTCCAGGACATCGTGCCGTCGGTGCCGGTTTTCGGCTCCTTCAGCGCGAACATCGCCTCGGCAACAGGCGAAGATCCGATTTCAGAAGCCAATTTGAAAGATTCATCGGTCAGGCCCGCGTGCAGCCGGTCGACGCGCCAGCGCACGATCTGCGCGAAGGCCGAGACGAGCGAGGGCATGCGCTTTCTCTCGCCGCGCGGCGGGAACGGCATGTCGAAGGCATCGCCGCCCGCCTTGGCGAGCGTATCGAGCTTGAGTTTCAGCCAGCCATGGTCGTTGGCGCGCATGTCCATGGACAGCGTCTTGGCGAGGGCGCCGAGGCCGCGCGGCTGCTCGCTGCCGTTGACCCACACCTCGAAGGCGTGCGGGGGGCCGTTCTCGACATGGCCGACGAACACCGCGAAGTGGTAATTGGGATGCTCGATCATGTAGGTCCACGCCGGGTTGCCGCCCGAGAGATCGGGCCGTCCCGGCCAGCGCAGGCTGGCCAGCACGGGAGCGGGAACGGTCTTGATCGAAAGGCGCCGGTTGACGTCGTCCTGGACGAAGTCCTGCGGCTTTTGCACCGACAGGACCGATCCGAGGATCTTGTTCGGACGGTAAGTGGCCAGGCCTTTCAGGCCGGACTTCCACGCGTGCAGGTACAGATCGCGGAAGTCGGCGTACGGATAATCCTCCGGCACGTTGACGGTCTTCGAGATGCTGGTGTCGATGTAAGGCGCGACCGTCGCCACCATCTGCTCGTGGGAGCGCGCCGAGATCTCCAGGGCGGTGACGAAGTAGGGCGGCAGCGCGTCGACCTCGCCGCCGGTGGCGCGGTAGCGCCTCCAGGCGTGATCCTCGACGAGGAACTCCTGCAGCGTGCCGTCGGCCATGCGCTTCTTGCGCGTGTAGGTCCACGAGAACGGCGGCTCGATGCCGTTCGAGGCGTTGTCGGCGACAGCCAGGCTGATCGTGCCGGTGGGCGCGATGGAGAGCAGATGCGAATTCCTGATCCCCGACTTTTTTATCTGTTCCTTGATTGAAGCGGGAAGGCGCGCGGCAAAGCTGGTGCCGGACAAATACAAATCGGCATTGAAAAGCGGAAAGGCTCCGCGTTCCTTCGCGAGCTCCACTGACCCCTGGTAGGCCTGGTCGCGCATGGCTTCGGCGATGCGCGCCGCCATGCGCCGCGCTTCGTCGGTGTCGTACTTCAGCCGCAGCATGATGAGCGCGTCGCCCAGCCCGGTGAAGCCGAGGCCGACGCGGCGCTTTGCCATCGCTTCCTGGCGCTGCGGCTCGAGCGGCCAGGCCGTGACCTCGAGCACGTTGTCGAGCATGCGAACGGAGGTCTCGACCACCCTGCCGAATTTCTCGAAGTCGAATTTGGCTTTTTCGGTGAACGGATGGGAAATGAATCTCGTCAAATCGATGGAACCCAGGCAGCAGCACCCATAAGGCGGCAGCGGCTGCTCGGCGCAGGGGTTCGTCGCCTCGATCGTCTCGCAGTAATTGAGGTTGTTGTCCCGGTTGATGCGGTCCAGGAACAGGATGCCCGGTTCGGCGTGGTCGTACGTCGAGCGCATGATCTGGTCCCACAGCTCGCGCGCGCGCAGCTTGCGGTACACCCACAGGCCGTCGTCGCGCTGGTAGCTGTCGTTGCTCGGCCAGGGTTTCGACTTGTGGGTCAATTCGATGGACAGGTCATTCTCGACAGCGACCATGAAGTCATCCGTGACCCCGACGGAGAGGTTGAAATTGGCGAGCTCGCCCTGGTCCTTGGCGTGGATGAACTCCTCAATGTCAGGGTGGTCGCAGCGCAGCACGCCCATCTGGGCGCCGCGGCGCGAGCCGGCGGATTCGACCGTCTCGCACGACTGGTCGAACACGCGCATGTAGGACACCGGGCCGCTGGCGCGCGAATGCGTGCCCTTCACCTCGGCGCCCTTCGGCCGGATGGCCGAGAAGTCGTAGCCGACGCCGCCGCCGCGGCGCATGGTCTCGGCCGCCTCCTGCAGCGCGGTATAGATGCCCGGCCTGCCGTCGACGACCTCCGAGATCGAGTCGCCGACCGGCTGCACGAAGCAGTTGATCAGGGTCGCCTGGAGCTGGATGCCGGCGGCGGAATTGATGCGCCCGGCGGGGATAAAGCCTTCCTCCTGCGCCTGCAGGAAGCGGCGCTCCCAATGGGCGCGCCGGTCCTCGGGCTCGGCCTGCGCCAGTGCGCGCGCCACGCGGCGGCGCACGTCATCGACCGAGGCCTCCTGCTCCTTGGCGTATTTCTCGAGCAGCGTATCGCGGCTGATTTCCTGCTCGGCCGCGCCGACCTGAATATCCATACAGTATTATACCAACGGCTAGGCGGGGTGGGGTTGCGGCTCGCCGCCGGTTTCGAAGGACTGCCGGGCGCGCTTCAGGACGTCGGCGATGGCGCCGTGGCCGAAGCGCAGGGCGAGCTCCACCGGGGTGTCGCCTTCCTTGGTCACCTGGGTCGGGTCGGCGCCGTTCCGCAGGAGCAGGTCGACCATCTCCAGGTTCCCTTTTGCGGCGGCGTAGGCGAGCGGGGTGTAGCCGTTTTCGTGATGCAGGCTCGGGTCGAAGTTCATCGCCAGCACCTTCTGTGCGTAGGCGGGGGTGTTTTTCTCGATGGCGTAGAACATGGCCCGCACCGCCTCGAGGCTTTTTTCCCGCGGCTTGGGCTCGAGCCCTGTGGGCACCAGCTTCACCATGTGGTTGACGAGGCCCATTCCCACCAGCGCGACGAGCGCGAGGATGATCGGGATCTTGGAGAGGTGGAATCCCTCGGCGATCTGCTCGGGCATGTTGGCGCCGGCGACGAGCAGCACCACGGCGACGAAGAGAAAGAACTTCAGATACAGAAACAGCCCCAGGATCACCGCGCAGCCGAGCACCGCGATCAGCGTGGCGTGCGAAACGCCGAGGGTTTCCTCGACGTATTCGTGGGGCAGGTTGGCGAGCACCGCGGTCACGGTGATCAGCCCCATCAGCACCAGCTCGCGGATTCGCATCCGCGTCAGAAAATCGAGCCGCTCGGCTTTCTCTCCCGCCATGCTGCCTCCTTTTTCACGGATTCTGAAAGCTTGGCGCGGCGCTGGCAAGCGTAGAATCCAAAAGACCCCATGTCGAAGGCCTTTGTCAAGGACGAAAGCGTCCCGCAGGAGGTGGAACGCGAGACGCCAGCGCTTCCGGAGGGCAAGAATTACATTACGCCAGAAGGCTACGCACGCCTGAAGGCCGAGCTCAAACAGCTGGCGGAGGCCGAGCGCCCCGCAGTGGTGAAGACGGTGGCCTGGGCGGCCTCGCTCGGCGATCGATCCGAGAACGCCGACTATCTCTACGGCAAGCGGCGCCTGCGCGAAATCGACCGCCGCATCCGCTTTCTCATCAAGCGGCTGGAGGCGGCGGAGGTGGTGAATGCGAAGGGGCGCGACGCCGACCAGGTGTTCTTCGGTGCCACCGTAAGGATAAAAATGAAGAATGAAGAAAAAGAGATCTGCATCGTTGGCGTCGACGAGGTGGATGCGTCGCGCGGCCGCGTGTCGTGGGTCTCGCCGATCGCCAAGGCGCTGCTCAAGGCGCGCGCGGGCGACCGCGTCACGCTGCGCACGCCGTCGGGCGACGAGAAGCTCGAAATCCTCGAAGTGAGGTACCGGTGAGGCGCTAGGGCGGGAAGGGAAAAGCGCTAGCGCTTTTGGAAATCTCCGGCCACGACCACCGACAGCCTGGCCGGATCGATGTGCCGACGCAGCGCGGCGTTCACCTGATCGGCGGTCAGCGCGGCGATCTTTGACTCGAACTCGATGTCCCACGCGAAGGTGCGCTTGGCGAACAGATAGGTCCCCAGGCGGCTGACGAGCGAGCGGTCCTGCGTGCGCGCCATGCGCCGCGCCTCGAGCAGCGATTTCCTGCCTTCCTCCACTTCGCCGGCGGCAAAGCCGGTGCGCACCGCGCGCTCGAGTTCCTCGCGGATCGCGCGCTCGACGCGGTCGCGGTTCTGCGGCGCGAAGATCGACGACACGCGGAACTCCGCCGACTCATCGAACGGGCTCGAGTTGAAGGTGGTGTAGGTGCTGTAGGAGAGGCCTTCCTTCTCGCGCACGCGCGCCGGGACGCGCGCGGTCGAAGGGACGCCGAGCAGGTAGTTGGCGAGCGTGATCGCGGGGAAGTCGGGGTGATCATCGCGCATCCTGACGTTGAGACCGGCGCGCAGCACTGCGTTCGCCTTGTCGGGCGTGACGGACGCGTTCTCGAAGGCCGGCCGGTCGAAGTAGCGCGCCGGCACGCGCTCGAACGGTAGCGGCGTGCGCCAGGTGCCGAAGAGCTCCTCGACGAGGCGCGCCATTTCGCCGGGGTCGAATTCGCCCACCGCGACGAAGTCGGCGCCGGTCGCGCCGAGCAGGTCGCGGTAGCAGGCTTCGGCGTCGCCGAGCTTGGCGGCGCGCAGCTTCTCGATGCGCTCCTCGATGGTCGGCGTGTAGAGCGGATGGCCTTTGGGGTACAGGTGCAGGTGGCGCGCCAGCCGCACGCTGGCGAGGGCCGCCGGGTCGGTGCGCTGCGCTTCGGCGCCGGTGATCGCGGCGCGCTTCATCTCGTCGAATTCGGCAGGGGGGAAGGCCGGCTCGCGCAGCACTTCGGCCACCAGCCGCAGCGCCGGCGCCAGGTTTTCCTTGCGCACTTCGATGCTGGCGCCCTCGCCGCCTGCGGAAACCGTGGCGTTCAGTTTCTCGAAAGCCTCCTTGAGCTGCGCGCGAGTGTGCTTCTTGCTGCCGCGGAGCAGCATGCTGCCGGCGAAATCGCAGGCCACCTCGCGATTGTGGAGGCTCTTCTCGTCGCCCCAGTGCAGCGCGAGGTTGACGACCACGCGGCCGCCGCGCGTTTTCTTGGGCAGCAGCGCCGCCCGGATGCCGTTGGCGAGCTGGCGCCGGGTGACGCGCGACTCGATGGTCGCCGGTGACGGGTCGAAGGCCTCGCCGAGCGGCAGCGACTTGGTATCGTCGCCGCGATAGGCGCTCAGCGCTTCCTCCAGGCCGGTCGCCGCCGGGATCTCGGCGCGGTCGGGTTGGTCGGTGGGCACGAAAATGCCGAGGACGCGGTTCGCGGGCTTCAGGTATCGCTCGGCGGCGCGCTGCACGTCGTCGAGCGTCACCTTGCGCAGGCGCTCGCGGTACAGGAAGAACAGGCGCCAGCTGCCGGTCGCCGCGAACTCCGACAGCGCGCGCACGAAAGCGCCGGTCTCGAGCTGCGATTTCTCGAACTCGTTGAGCAGCGCGGTGCGTGCGCGCTCGACCTCCTCGACCGTGATCCTTTCCTTGCGCAGGTTTTCGACCACCTGGATCAGCACGTCGCGCGCCCTGTCCAGGGACGCCGACTGGTCGAGCCCCGCGCCGAAGTAGACATAGCCCGGATCGTGCAGGCCGCGCTCGGCGCCCCAGACGTAGCTCGCCAGGCCCTTCTGCACGATCGCGCGGTGCAGGCGCCCGGCCGGCACGTCGCCGAGGATGTTGGTGAGCACGTCGATCGCCGGGTACTCGGGGTGAGCGCCGGCTGGAACGCGGTACATCGAGGAGACGATAGGGTTGTCGCCGCTGCGCCGCAGGAACACGGTGCGCTCGCCGTCCTGGGTCGGCTCCTCGGTATAGAAGGTCGGCAGCGCCCGCGACGGCCGCGGCAGCGCGCCGAAATGCCTGCCCACCAGCTCCAGCGCGCGCGCTTCATCGAAGCGCCCGGCGACGATCAGCAGCGCGTTGTCGGGCTGATACCAGGTGCGGTAGAAGGCCTGCAGCTTGTCGATCGGCACCCGCTCGATGTCCGAGCGCATGCCGATGATCGGGTTGCCGTAGTTGTGCCAGGGATAAGCCGCCTGCTGCATGCGCTGGAACAGCACGCTGCCGGGGTTGTTCTCGCCCAGCTCGAACTCGTTGCGCACCACGCTCATCTCGCTGTCGAGGTCTTCCTTCGAGACGAACGAATTCAGCATGCGGTCGGCTTCGAGCTCGATCGCCCACGCCAGGTTGTCGTCGCTGGCCGAGAAGGTCTCGAAATAGGTGGTGCGGTCGTTCGAGGTCGTGCCGTTCCTGCGTGCGCCGCGGCGCGTGAACTCCTCGTTGATGTTGGGATGGCCCTTCGAGCCCTTGAAAAGCAGGTGCTCGAGCAGGTGCGCCATGCCTTTTTCGCCGTAGCCCTCGTGGCGCGAGCCGACCAGGTAGGTGACGTGCAGCGTGATGGTGTCGATGCTCGGGTCGGGCAGCGTGAGCAGGTGCAGGCCGTTCGCCAGCTGGTACTCGGTTACGCCTTCCAGCGAGACGACTTTGCGCGGCGCCTCGGCGGCGACCGCGCAAACGGCGCACAGCAGCAAGCTGACGGCAGACAGTCGTTTCATCTTAAAAAGCCGAAAAGATGCAGCGCGAGAAGGCCGGCGATGATGGTAGCGAAGGTTGTGCGCCACCGCCAAGCCACAGCAACTGCGACAACGCCGGCCAGCAGTCGTTCATTGTCCACCAGCACTTCCGGGGCCCAGATGGCGGTCAGAGGCCCGTGCGCCGGCCGCGAAAGCCGAGCGCTGAAAAGCTATTTCTTCTGCTCCCGGCGTTCGCGGTTAGCCTTGGCGCGGGCTTCACACTTCGCCGGGTCTTTCGCTTGCGCGCACATCTCGTGGCGCATGCAATCGCGGTGCGCGTCGCCCTGCTTGCCTGCGCAGGCCTTCTCGGCCTTGCCATGCGCCGCCTTCATCTTCTCGCGGCGCTCTTCGCAGCGCTTGGGGTCCTTCGCTTTCGAGCAGTCGAAACGCTGGCCTTTGCCTGCGTCGGTCTGCGGAGCTTGGGCATAAAGGGCAGTGCTGGCCGCGAGCAGGCAGGCACCGAGGAGGGGGATCGACAGTTTCATAAAAGAGTCCTTTCGAGGGGAATACCTCCGGCTCAACGCGCCTTCCTGGCCGCCGCCGACCGGAGAGGTGTAACGCTTTGTATCAGCCCAGCTGCTTAAGAAGGGTGGCGGCGTCCGACACCTCGAACTTGCCGGGGCCCTCGACGTTGAGCTGCTTCACCACGCCGTTGTCCACCAGCATCGAGAAGCGCTGCATCCGGGTCCCCATGCCGCGGGGGTTGAGATCGAGCTCGAGGCCGAGCGCCTTGGTCCACTGCGCGCTGCCGTCGCCCAGGAAGCGGATCTTGCCGAGCGCCTTCTGGTCGCGGCCCCAGTGCGCCATGACGAAGGCGTCGTTCGTCGCCACGCACCAGATCTCGTTCACGCCCTTGCCCTTCAGCTTGTCCAGGTTCTGCACGTAGCTCGGCACGTGCTTCGCCGAGCAGGTGGGCGTATAGGCGCCCGGCAGGCCGAAGATGGCGATCTTCTTGCCCCTCACCGCGTCGCCGACGTTCACTTCCTTGGGCGGCATCGCGCACTGCGTGCCCGAATCGAACTCGGTGGACTCCATCAGCTTGCCGTCGGGCAAGCGCTCGCCGACTTTAATGGCCATCGCGGGATCTCCTGTGATCTGTGGTCGTCTTGGGGGAAGGCCCGAATGATACCTTTAGCCCCCGGGTATGATGCGCGCATGTCGATGGCTTGGCTGCGTTCGCTGGCCGTCATCGTTGCCCTCATCGGCGCGCTGCTGCTGCTCGCCTCGGGTCTGGGCGTGCGGCTCGGCCTATGGACGTACGGCACCGGTTTCGCGCTGCTGCGCTATGCCGGCTACACCGGGATCGCAGCGGGGGTGCTGGCGCTCGTCGCGCTCCTTCTTCCGCAGGGACGGGCGCGATGGATCGCGGCCCTGCTCGCGGCGCTGGGGGTCGGCGCGGCGACGGCCTACCTGCCGTACAGCGTCCAGCAGCACGCGAGGTCGGCGCCGCGGATCAACGACATCACTACCGATATCGAGAGGCCGCCGCAGTTCGCGACGCCGCTGTCCTACGGCGGGCCGCAGGTCGCCGAGCAGCAGCGCAAGGCCTATCCGGACATCCAGCCGGCGGTCCTCGCCGCAGGCCCCGAGGTCGCGTTCGCGCGCGCTCTCGCCGCGGCCGAGGCGATGGGCTGGCAGATCGTCGATGCGCAACCCAAGGAGGGCCGGATCGAGGCCACGGCGAGCACCTTCTGGTTCGGCTTCAAGGATGACGTGGTGGTGCGGATCACCGCCGTGCCCGCCGGCAGCCGCATCGACGTGCGCTCGAAATCCCGCGTCGGGCGCGGCGATACAGGCACTAATGCGCAGCGCGTCCGGGCCTACCTCAAAC
>WNFE01004314.1_pt1 | contig 10594 bp, 8 predicted proteins | sample 5400451 | NCBI WGS metagenome assembly WNFE01 (sample SAMN13153344, study PRJNA577476) | soil metagenome | isolation source: 200 cm saprolite under Douglas fir tree site 2 hole 2 | place: USA:California | collected 2015-04-18
TATCAATTCAGCCGACTAATGCACGCGAGGCACGAAGGTTACGAACGTTCGGCCGCCGGCGATCGTGCCATAGAACTTTGGTTGTTGTGGGGCCGCGACGGAAAGGAGCCGGCGTGGATGACGAATGGTTAGCGTGATGAGCCTTGGCCAGTGCGACCAAACAGCCGTTTCATGATTCAGCCACGCGGGGCAGCGACGTGCGGCGGTCGCGAAGCGCCACAACAAGGGACAACGGCGACGACACCTATGGCCGTCGGCCTCCGTCCGTAGAGCGTCCGTCGACCGTCCGTCAAGCGTCCGCTGACCGTCTGCTAAGCGTCCGCTGACCATCTGCCAAGACGGTTCCGGCCAGCCAGAGGACCTGTTCTAAATTCAGTTGGAGTTCGAAACTTGTCCGGTTGGGGTCGCCAGATATCAGGACCACTAAAATTTAGCTCGACGTGCGCCAACTGCGACGGTGTTAGCTCGGTCGGCTTGTTCCGTTCCGGATAGCGGCGAGGCGCTTCACTCTGCACCTCCTTTCGTATCGTGTTGCGGCTCAGCCCAAACTCCCGAGCCAAGGCGCTGATGGACCACCCATGTTTGCGAAGTGCCTTTAGTTCCATCCAAATCTCTCCAGACCTCAAGCCGGTCCTCCCTGCTGCTGCTGCGACGCTGGCTGCGACTCCAGCAGCGTGGCAGGGATCCCTGCTCCTTTTTCATCTCGACGTCGAGCTGTTCCGGCCTGCCTGGGTGGCCAGGATTCGTGGCAAGGAGTGGTCAACTTTCGTGGCCATCCTCAGGCTGGGCATCGAGCCCACCCGGATGGAACCGGGCCGACCGGCCACCAACACCTGTCGATGACTTGACAACCCAGAGTTCACCTATGAAGCCAACCATGCGGGCGATTCTTCGAGGCCTCGGCCGGGATCATCCGAGCTGGCTTGGGAGCGCTGCCACGACGTCGCGCTCGAGGACAACTTCGCGTGGAACCCGCACTGTCAGGGCGGCTACGCCCACGCGCCCCTGATCCGGGGTTGCTTCCACGGCAGCATGACGAAGGCCTTTTCGGAGGTGCGCCATGTGTCAACACCTCTCGATGACTTGATAACCTGGCGTTCACCTATGAAGCCAACCATGCGGGCGATTCTTCGAGGCCTAGCCCGGGACCATCCGAGCTGCCTGGGAGCGCGCGCGCTCGAGGACAAGTCAGCGGGGCAATCCGACTTCACAAGGGAAAACCCTTCCGGCGATCGACGTGGCGCTGGCCGAAGGCAGTCACCGAAAGATAAGGCTAGCGAGGCGCAACGTGAAGCAGGCGTTGAGAGAGTCGAGCGGCAAAAGACTCGGATCCAAGCATGTCGGGAACGGACGGCGAAGCCCGCAACAGACATAACCCTGACGCAAGCTCACGTCGCTGGACCACCTGCCAGGAAGGCGGACGCTCACGGCAACACTCTGGGAGAGATCGACGCATATAGTTGGGAGCGACGGAATGACTTCAACTCGTGGCGGGATCGGGACTGATCGGGCTTTGACAGGTTGTCTCGATACCTGCCAATCCGACTGCGCTGCATCCCGGACGTACGACGTCGATTCGTACGTCGCCGAGCGGTCGACCCAGATCGTGGAGCTAGTTGACCGGACTCATCGGTACGTTCGAGCGTCAGAGGCAGGTTGTTTGACTTAACCATACTGGGTTGTTCCTTGACGGGATTCCACGGCTGGAAGGACCGAGCGCCGCCCAACGGCCGGTGATCGAAATCATCTTTGGTTAAGGTCTCGATCGATGATGATGGGGTCTAGCGCGGTAGCCCTTTGTGCTTCACGACGAAGTCGGCGATCGTTCCGTAGAACTCACGGATCACCGCCGTCTCCGCCTTCCGGTCGTGCGTGATCACGAAATGCTTATTTCGGGCGGTTGGCTCGCCGCAGCCGCAAAAGCACTTTCCGGTTGGCTGAACTTTCGGTCTCATCTCCGTCTCCCTATTGTTAAGTTGACCGGCACCTCGACATCACGATGGTACTCACTCCGAAAGCGGTGGGAGTTCGAAATGGAGGTCGCGCAACACCATCGGAGCAGCCAATCGAGTTGGAATGTCGTCCGGTTACTCTAGGGCCGAGGCGATTGCGTCCACGATTGACGCCTGCGGGTCGTAAGGGACCAGTCGGGGATCGGCGATTTCGAATGGCGCCTGTTCGCGAACTGCTGCGAGTGTCCTGGCGTAGCGGACATCGGACGTAAGATAGACGTCGCAGTCGAGAAGGTAGGCGCTGTGCTGCGCATCAGCTGGATTGCCCGGCGTCACCTTTTGATCTGCCTGAACCGTCTGAACCGCCCAGCGCGACCAGTTGCGGGGTATGGCTGTAAGTTCGACGTCTTGCAGCCAAAAGCGCGTAAAGTCGGCTCGATCCGAAGTAACACGTCGGAGGTCGAGCTCCGCACCGACCCAGTCGGCGTAGGTCGTGTCCTCGTTTGTAAGCTCCGCCCGAGGAGTCACGACCGCTAATTGGTGCCAGTAGAGGTCCCTTGTCTGAATCCGCCAGAGGTCAACCGGCGCCCCGTCCCATCCACTCAAATATTCGGGTGGCACCTCGGGTCTTGGAGTCGCCTGCAGTGAGGCCAAACGCGTGATGTCGAAGCGACTACGAAGTACCTCATGGCGCTGTCTTAGCTGTGCCTGGAACAGGGCATGAAGAAAGTCCGAGTCTCGCTGGAGGTAATCGTGCAAAGTCTCCGGGTGCTCTCGGGCGGATCTCCAGACCCCCTTTGTCCAGAAGGCGTTCAGCCTTGCGATCCTGGCGGTGTCCGGCATGAAGCGGCACCACGCCGGTCGAGTTCGCCTGGCCTCGGCAACGACCTCGTCGCTTTCAAGCTGTGCCTCACTCGGAAGCCGCACGCGCGGTCGAGCAGTTAACGCTGAAATGATCCGACGACGAGGCTCCACTTCGGGAAGCCGCAGAACCTCTAGGAGTGTGCTAGGGGGGACAACGACCAAGACCTCCCGCTTGTCCACAAGCGCTTCGAAAGCCGCGGATCGATCTTGATCACCGATCCGTGACCAGAGGTTCGTGTCCATGGAGATACGGACTCGTCGATCCATCCCACTAATGATGCTCCTGACCTGCCTGACCGGTATCGCATACTCGTGGGATGCCCCGGGCAGCCAAGCTGGGAAGGTTGACTGCTCGGCCACCCGATCCGTCAGAGCCGCAAGATGTCACGTGTCGTCGCTCGCGCGACCACTGCTGTACCTCTTTCAACCAGGCGGCGCGAGGGCCTAGACCAAGCGACTGCTCCGGCCTCTAGGTGCCTAGTGAGGCCAAAACGGGACTATTTGAACATGAAGATTTCGGACCAGAGGGTCAGGCTTAGGATTCTAGTATTCTCGTTGACCGTAGCATCCAGAACTCGCACATCCATCCCAGATTGGACCTCGGCAAGTACGTCAGGGCCTCTTGTCGCGTAGATGTCCGAATCACCAGCACCCGTTTGCACCTTGATTAGGGCTCGAACTCCTCCGAGGAATTCGTTACGCAGTACGTCGCTGGAAAGTACGCGTCCCTCGATGTCGCGCCGGCCGTCGTGGTGGTGCTGGCTATCGGTGGCACTCCAGTATGGCTCGCACCAGGGGCGAAAAGGGCAATGGGCACAGTGGTCACCGACTGAGGCCATCTCATGCGCCGGGCCGCCGTCGGTGACTTCGCGCAGACGCTTGGCCGCATCCGCGGCCAGTGCAGAGGCTTCTCCCATTGCGATCGGGAAGACGAGCTCAACTTGGGCGAGCGGATTCACCAGGCGCGCCTCGGTGGGCCAAACGCCATGTACATCGTGCCACAAATACGCGTACAGGTGAGTTTGTCGGGAGAATCGGGCGATAGTGTCTGGATCCGAAAGATTGCCCGACTTATAGTCGACAACCGTAGGCGTGCCATCGCGCGTCAGAACAAGATCTGGGCGACCCGCCAGCAGGCCGTCACGAGAGGTCAGCAACTCCTCTGTCACTGCGCCGGCTGCCCCTTCGAATGAGCCCTTAACGCCGCGGAATTGATCGAGGAGTCGGCCGGCGCTTATACCAATTGAGATCTGCGCATCCCGACAGGCCGATTCTGGCCAAGGTAGACCGCTCTCCCTTGGATTGTTTCTCGCCTTGGTCCGCTCGTCTTCAAGGCAAGCTTTGAAGATCTCAAATCCTCTCCGCCGGAAGACCGACGTCGCCAGTGACAGGGATTCTGGCACAAGGTGCCAGATCTCCTCCAGTGCTCGATGCACGGCCGTCCCCAGTCGGGAGCGGGGTCCGGATCGATCGGGGAACTGGGACGCGCGAAACATAGCCTGGAGTTTGCAAATGCGGAGAATCTCGTACGACGAAGGCGTCGCGGGGGGCTTTGGCCTGCTACCTGGCGGCCAGCTCCAGGTGCGATCGATCAAGTAGACGTCCGGTGCATTCATAGCAATTCGCGCCACACGGCTACTGGGCGGTGGAGCAGATCGAATTCGGAAACAACGTGCACGGGCAACCCAGTTGCGGCGGCCAGTTCTAAGCGGGTATCGAATGGATCGCCTCGGAGCGAGTGGACGGGGTAAATGACACGGCCCGAGCCCCCCGGGATGTGAACGAGCGCAGGAAGAACAACTCCATCCGCCACGATGTCCCGCTCGGTCTTGATGTCGCTGGGCAGAACTGAGAAGAAGGCTTGGAGGGCATTGTCACTTCGTACCTTTGGCAACTCGGGGATGGTGCCGTCTATGACAAATCGCAGGAGGTCAGCGGCTAGATGTCTGTTGAGAAGCGGGTGGACTCGCTGGTTCTCATAGTCCATAAGGCACTCGTAACAGGCTGTGTCGCACTGGGAGGGACACTCTTCACAAATTCGTAGCGCCACAGGAAGCAACTGTTCAACCTCTTCCACAGCCTCTCGCGCATAGCCGGCACCATTCGGCAGGGTGTCGTAGAGGAAGACTTCGGCATCAATGTGGTCTGGGCCTCGAGGCCATGGTCGGATCCCAACTGCAAGTTCATCCGGATCGATCTGCAGGTAAGTCGCGGCCGCTCGCACTACGGTGGCGCCCAACGAATGCCAAATCGCCTCTCCTACTCTTCCGGGACGAGTAATTCTTGCATCGAGTTGATCGGGTAGATTTACACCTAAGAGAGCAACATCCGAACGGAACGCGTGAACCAACACCATCCGAGTCCTGGTTCCATGACAGGCACTGCCGGCGCGAGGCCCGTTCGGTACATCAGTAGGCCGGCGATGATCATGGTGTTCGGTCAGGATGCGTCCACACTGGGCGCAGATATCAAATCCGGCGCGAGGCTCAGAACCTCGGTTCATTACATAGAGCTCGCCACTATCTGACTTCGCCCACAAGCGGCCTCCATAGAGCGGCTGACCTCCATGCTCAGCGCGGATCCCGGGGTGGAGTTTTGCTGGGCTTGAGAACCCCGCTCGCTCTCGGCCCCCGCCTCGGTAGGGCTCCGGCCGGACCGACCAGTCGGTGCAGAAACCTTCAGGTCGGATGGCGGGATACGGTCCCTGGAGCGCCTGATTTCGGATCGGATTGCGGCAGGTCGGACATTCGCTCAGAGTTGGGCTGGCCACGCCTGCAGCCACTTCTTCATAGTGGACAGCTCTGCAGTTGCCGCATTCGAAGTACCACCCTTGGGGCGTGTATGCGGGAGCGGCCTCATAGGGCCTGTACAGCCCAACGCACGTGAACTTCTCGCCGTCGATCACTACCTCCGCCCCGGGAGCGAATTCCGACAAGGCTATTTGCAAGTCCCGCGTGACTTCCTCAGACTCCTGCCATGGCGTTGGACGTTCCTTCCACAGCGCGACCACGTCAACGGGAAAGGCGTAGCGCGGGAGAACTCCGCGCGTAATGAGCACATCTAAGAGTTCCTCGAAGATAGGAGCTGTCCCGACTATTCGCTCCAGCTCGTCAGGTAAGTCGTCGACCCACTTCTTCAAGTGGATCTCCATGGTCGGCATTACCCGTTTGCCGGTTGCCAACACTTCCCGCACCTGGGCCGGGGAGCTTAACTGGGTTCGCAATTCATCTAGGACCGACGGGCTACCATCTTTGAACTCCCCAACAGAACCCCACGCGCCCAAGAGTCCCACGTGACCACCCGAACTCCGTTGAGAAAAGAAACGTTGCAAGAGGACCGCATTGAAATGTCGTCTGGCGATTACATTATTCTCCAAGTGGAGTCGCGGCATCCGCACCGGACCCGACACAATGTCGCGAGGATGTTGGAAGTAGTACTGATCATGGCTACGGTCACGAGCGTACGTAAGGACGGTTGCGACTCCTTCGCTGCGCCTACCAGCCCGTCCTGCACGTTGCTGATAGTTCGCAACTGATGGCGGCATGTTCCTGAGCGCCGCGGCATTGAGCTCGCCTATGTCTATACCCATTTCCATCGTCGTGGTGACACTAAGGATGTCCACACCGCACTCGCGAGGGTCCTCCGGTCGGTCGCCTTCAGTCAGAAACTCGTCCTGGAAGTAACGTTCTCTCCTGGCAGCAGCCAGGAGACCGATCTGCGCCGTATGTTCCTTTGCCCTCAAGGGAAATGGATCTGGATAGCCTTCCTTATCCAGCACTATGACCGCAAGACGACGGTAGTAGTTCTTTCGATCCCTGATGATTTGTTGGGCAGGTTTCTCCGTAAGCCTGCCTTGGCATCGCAAGCACACGTCGCGAACGCTCTCGGCCGACACGTAACCGCATTGTTCACAGGACCAGGCGGTGCTGCCCATCGGAGCAAGTGCCATTCGCTCAAGCGAAATACCCCAACCACCACCCTGCGCCGGAGATACGATTCGCATCTCCTTCAAGTACTCCAGGAGGACCCGCATGATGTGCTCACTACCTTCAGACCGGTCTTGTCCGACGTTGGACGCGATGGCCCCGAGGTAGCGTGTCAGGCGGTTTGGTTGCTGGGGATGGGCGGTCCAAACAAAACTACCCGGCCGTCGCTCTTCGGTTAGCATCACTCGCCGCTCGAAAAAACGCACCACGGCGTCATCCCAGTCCCGTGGGTCGAGACTGGGCGGCAACAGAATGTCCTCGCTCGCCAAGATCCGAGTAACCGAGTGAACAAGAGCAAGGGTTTCCGTTCGGCTGAGAGGATCAATTGGTGGAACCGCCACTGCTAAATCGACGCCCTTGGGGTCTGGAATCCACCTTCCTAGCCCCAGCGGCTCCAGGGCGATCTCTCGCTCACTCATCTCATTCCGAATGTAACCATTCAGGTATGGCTCCGCGCGCCTCAGCGCTGCATAACGCCCCCCGCCGGCCAGGTTCCTCCAGAAACCGCTTACCTCGCCAAAGGAGGGGTCAATGCTGCGGCGGAGACACAAATCGAAGGCTTGATCTCTCAGTTCGACAATTGGAACTGCGCGACCCGCTTGATTGAGAAGTTCGACAAGGATCTGCCTGAAAACATCCCGCCTGTGGTTCACCTCAAGGTCCCCAGCGAGAATCGCAGCGTCTTGCCGACCGTCCGAGAATATGAGCACCTTGCGGCCCTGGTTCACCGACTCTTGTTCGGGGCCTGTCCATTCCCCAACTTCCCTGGCAAACCATCCAGGTCCTACCGAGGAGGGACGCGCGGGCCTTTCAGACGTAGCGGACCGAGGTGGCTGAAGCCTGAAGGCATCCTCAATTATCACCGCGAAGGACTGATGGCCCTTTGTGCGGAGGTCCTCAATGATCTCGCGAGACGAATTCTTACGGGCATTGCAGCGCGGGCAGCTCGCAGGAAACGGTAGGCGCCCGGCGTCCTGGTGCGGCAAGCGTAGATCCCACACCGGCCTGGCGTCCCGGTCGTGGGCTTCAACGGTCCCTGAACTTCTAGTGCTTCGATAAGTTGGAACGGAGTCGATGGACGGAGACTCAACGGCGAAAATCGCGTAGTCCGAGTACTCGTGCCATCCGCGCTCCAAGTTTTCGCCGTATGGCCACAGACGTTCCTGACCTGGAACAGGCGCGGTCTGATGTACACCTCCTTGGTAGAGAAGACCACACGTTCGACACGAGAAGACTTCTAAGACTCGCGCCCCGCATGGACACCAGAGCCGTGGCTCAGAGAAGAGCTTGCCGACCGGTCGTTCTCCCCGAAACGGCTCTGCTACCACCGGGCATTTAGGGTCCATGCATGCCCAGAGCCCCGGGAGTCCTCGGAACATCAGGTGTAATCGACTGGGAAGCAGCGGTGGGCTGTCGTCGTTTGATTCATCTGGCCGGGCGATCGCTCCAGCCGCGAGCAAGCCGGCGGTAGCGGTAGATCGGTCACTCGCCGTCCCAAGGTTCGGCCATATCAAATCGGCGACCTGCTCGAGCGATATTGCCTTACCGGCTGTCAGCACTCGTGTATGGTTTATCTGGGGTTGATTTCTCAACGCTTCGTACAGTTTGGCCTCGACGGATCGAGCGGACGATGGGAGACCCATGGCTGAGAGAAGTTCGGATGTCGCGGTTCCGTCGTCACCTCCATCCGACAGGCGACGCTGAAAGTTTAAGAATGCTTGGAATGCGGACCGCTCGGGCGGCGCGCTGGGGACAACGGCCTGTTCTCGCGTGGCGCGAATGACTTCAAATCTATCTTCGTCCTGCCCGAACAAACCGGCGACAAATCGACGAACGTGACGCAATTCCTTAGCGCTTTCACCCAGGGATGCGCTGGTCGCAACGCAACGCACCTGTTCAGGCCGGACTCCGAGACGTTCCCAGAGGCGCCGAACTAGATACGCAACCTCCGTGCCACGCGCCCCGCTGTACGTGTGAGCCTCATCGAGCACAAGCGTTAAAACGTTCTTCGTTGACGCTGAGAGCCATTTCTTTGTCTCCTCAAAGATGGCCGCTTCAATTGGCCGGACCAACATGTACTCAAGCATTGAATAGTTCGTCACGAGAATGTCCGGAGGCGCCGCCTGCATGTCCCAGCGGCACAGCATTTCGGATCCGACGGGTCTCGCCCACCCACCCGTGCGGCGCAACTTGTCGGTCAGGTGGCCCCATGCCGCGGTGATCTCCGCGAGGCTCTGATCCCATTTGCGGCGTCGCCTCTGGTCCTCCCAGCTGCCTGGAACCGGAGTCTGACTCGTGTATCGACCGAAATAGATGTAGTTTCCGGACAGGGTCTCGCTTTGCCAGTGCCGCGAGCCGTCGGAGTCTAACACTCTTCTTAGCCGCTTTAGCTGATCGTTTACCAACGCATTCATGGGATAGAGCACGATTGCCCTGATGGCCGCCGGTCTGACTTCACGTTCTCGGGAATGCCTCCACCGTTGCTGGATGTAGCGGCTGGCCTCTACAGGACCCGGAAGGGCTGGCCAGGTCAAGGCCTCCCGCAAGACATCGGCCAGAATCGGGAGGTAAAAGCACTCGGTCTTGCCCGAACCGGTACCTGAGGCAACGATGAGATGCCTCGGCGAACCATCGCTCGCCCAGGCGGCACGAAGAGCTTCTTCCTGGTGTCGCCACAAGGGAAAGCGGTCGATTGTCATCCCGAACGCCGCGAGTTCCGCCAGTTCTGGAGGTATCCAGGGGAAGGCAATGTCACGCAGGTGGACTGTGGATTCGAATCGCGGCGTCGTCTCGATATGAGGAATCTGGGCAACCACCCCAGGGGTTCGATGAAGCGCAGTCCTTTCGGCGGCAATCAAAGAGTGAGAACTCTTGTAGGCTGTATCCAGGTAAGCACACACGGTTTCTCGCAGATGGTCCGAGACTTCTTGCGGGCTTCTACGCATGCTCGATTACCTTGGTCACTCCGAGATCACCCTCTCTACGGACAAACCGAGGCAGTCATCCAGTGCGTGCGCGATCCGGCCGATTACGTTGGCCTGAGCTCTCAAAAGCTGACGACCGTAAACGAGCTGAGCAGGCGATCCGGTGATCAAACGAAACCAGAATAGGAACTGCGGCGGCAGGGAGCCTTCAACCTGAAGTTCAGCACGGCTTCTTCCGTAGCATGCCGCAATTGGCGCCTTGGCCTTCCGATCAAGGCCGAACATCCAAACTAGGGCCTCATCTCGGGGAATCTCCACGGCTCCCCCGGTCCCGTTATGCAAGAAGTATCGCCGCTCCCAGAAGCGTGACGGCTCGGATGGCTGGCTTCTCAGTAGCGGCGACGCCGCGCGCCAGTCGGCTACCGGTCGCCAACGATCCCATTGGGCGGCCCCTGGTCGCGGCTCATACGCTTCGCTGCCGCTTACCAGGGGCGCAGGTGGAGGAACGTACTGACCTGGAGCCGGGCGCACCAATTGGGCCGTGTTAGGAAGGCTCTCCCGAACCGATTCCGAATCGATCACGGTGATTCCGAGAGACTGAAGCGTGGCCTTTATTCTCTCAGGAGTGGCGTCAGGAAAGGCCAGTCTGCGCTCCAGACCGATTGGCGAGCCGCTTTGGGACTCGTAGACTGGGGTACGCTCAACTCGACCACCTAGCACTTCGAATGCTGAGCGCAACTGCAGCTCTATCGACGGGTTCCCGAAGAGGCTCAGGACTGGCCCTGGGCTCATCGAACTGAAAGATGCGTGCGGTGGAACAACAAAAAGTTTGCGCTGAAGTGAATAGCAGATATCGCCTCGATCGACA
>WNFE01019023.1_pt1 | contig 10592 bp, 9 predicted proteins | sample 5400451 | NCBI WGS metagenome assembly WNFE01 (sample SAMN13153344, study PRJNA577476) | soil metagenome | isolation source: 200 cm saprolite under Douglas fir tree site 2 hole 2 | place: USA:California | collected 2015-04-18
GCACCAGGATCACGGCCAGGTGCACCTGCTCGCCCTGGCGGTCGAGGACCGTCGCGATCACGAATCCGCGACTCGTCGAGACGATACCGGTCCGGCCGGCTGTGGGCAGGAGTGCAACGGCCGTCGCCAGCGATGCCTCAGGCAAATCCGTGGGTTTCAACCAGCCGACATCGCCGCCGCGGAAACGGGTCCCGGTGTCATCGCTCCATTGCGACGCCTCCGCAATGAAGCTTGCGCCATGGTCAAGCGCGACGGCGGCGGAGGCAGCCCGCTCGCGGGCCATCGCCTTCACCGACGCCGCCTCTGTCAGAAACGCGCGCTGATAGTCGCGAAAGCTGGCCGGCGTGAAGCCGTTGCGAGCCAGCGCGGCATCGAACGCAGTGCTCCCAGCCTGGCCACGCAGTCGTGCTATGCGGCCGTCCAGCTGGCTGTCAGAGATCTGGATCTTGCGACGGGCGGCCTCCTGCCGAATGACCTCCTCCCGAATCAGCTGCTGAATGGTGAAATCCTCAAGCCGCTGCGCACTGGGAGAACTGGATGGCGAGGTCGTCAGCCCAGCCAGCGGGTCACGCTGACGGCTGACCTCCAGCCGGGCCTCGTACGTCCTCATCGAGATGGCGTGCCCGTCGACCACCGCGGCAGCCGGTTCCTGGAAGGGGAGCTGATTCGTGCAGCCGGCGAGGCCGGCAATAAGACCGATCAGGAGGAGCCGGCGCATGACCCTGATCGATCTTAGCCCGATCCGGCCTTAAACCACGTTGCGCTCCGGTTCCATCCGGCCAGCTGCGAAGCGGTCCGGCGCAAACGCGGCCAGGTCGACCTCCGGTGTCCCGCGGATCATCCATTCCGCCAGCCACTTCCCGATCACCGGCGCCATCATGAAGCCGTGCCCGGAAAATCCGGCCGCGATCCAGGCCCCGGGCCGGTTGGGAAGCGGGCCGACCAGCGGCTGGGAATCCGGGGTGAGCTCGTACAGGCCCGCCCAGGCGGTCTTGACCGGCGCCTCGAGTAGCGGGGGCCAGCGATGACGGGCCACCGCCGCGATCCGGTCCAGGAATGCCCAGTCGACGCTGACATCGAACCCCGGCGCCTGGCCGGGGTCGCTCATCCCGAACAGGATGCCCTCGCCTTCGGGATGGAAATAGAAAGAGGTATGGAAGTCGATGGTCATGGGCGTGCGGCGGCTGATGGCGGGCATCGCGCCACTCACGAACACATGCCGCTTGGACGGAAGGATGGGAATCGCCATCCCGTCCAGCTCCCCGACCTGTCCCGCCCAGGGACCGGCGCAGATCACGGTCTGGTCGCTGTGCAGCTCGCCGTCCACCGTGCTGACGCCCTCGACGTGATCGCCACGCTTGAGGAAGCCCGTAACTGCCGCTCGTTCACGAATCTGGACGCCGAGCCGGCGGGCGGCGTCCGCGTAGCCGAACGTGACCTCCGAGGGCCCGGCCAGCCCATCGCTCGGGCAGAACACGGCGCCGGCGAGGTCGGACGTATCGAGCCCCGAAACCAGGTTTCCCGCCTCAGCGGGTGTCAACCAGCGCACGTCCTCAACTCCGAGCCGGCGCTGAAGCTGGACGCCAGCCTGGAAGGCCGCCCGCTCTTCGTCCGTCGCCAGCAGGAAGAGGTAGCCGACCTCCCTGAAGTCCGCCGACCGACCGGTCTCGGCTTCAAACGCCTTCAGCGTGCGCTTGGCCTCGATGCCGATCCGGATGTTGATCTCGGTCGAGAATTGCGCCCGGACACCGCCGGCGCAGGCCAGCGTCGCCCCCCGACCAATGTCGCCGCGGTCCAGGACGACGATGTCGCGGAGGCCCATTCGGGCCAGGTGGTAAGCCAGGCTGCATCCCATGACGCCCGCCCCGACGATCACCACCTTCGCTTCTGAAGAGGAACCAAGAGCTGGTTGTCGCTGTACTGAGATAGATGAAGTATCCGTCGTTACTTGCCGGGATCGGGCTGGCCGTGCTGGCATTGCTTGCCTCGACAACGGTCGTTCTCGGCAAGGAGGGCGTGCGGGCAAGCTTGACGACGCCGGCTCCATCCACCGCAGCGCCCGGTGACGAGATCGTGCTCGCCTGGACGCTGACGCTTGTTGATGCGAACATGCAGACCCAGCCCTTCAGCGCCGAGAACGTTTTCGTCCAGCTGCTGAGCCCTAGCCGTAACACGACGATCGGGTTTGCCGGCGGCGGCGATCACGCTCGAGGCGAGTACGTCGCCAGAGTCAAAGTGCCGGCCGGCGGAATCGCCGCCATCCAGTTCGGCATCCGGGGAACCACCGACGTCATCATTCCCCTCGACGGCGACGTCAGCATTCCGGCTGCGGCGGCCAAGCCGGTTCCAACCAGCGCCAACCCGGCCACAGGCGTCCCCGTACTCGGATCCGTATTGGGACCGATCTGCCTGGCCGGGCTCGGTGCTGTTGGAATGGCCAGTCGATGCCGAGCCTCTAGCGCGCCAGCTTCAGCGCTCCGAGGAACTCAAAGATAAAGCGCAGGGCGGCCAGGCTGGTGACGTGGCCCTGGTCCAGCGGCGGCGCGACCTCATCCACGTCGAGCCCGGCCAGCGGCAGGCCCCGCAAGGCATGCAGGAAGTCGAGCAGCTCACGCGAGGTGAGCCCGCCGGCGGCCGGGATGCCGGTTCCGGGCGCCGCGCTCGGGTCCAGGGCGTCGATGTCGAGCGAGATGTGGAGGCGTCCATCGCGGGCGACGTCCTGCACCCGTTCTCGGAACTGTGCGGGCGTGAGGCGATGGGCTTCGGCGCTGGGGATCAGCGTCACCCCCGCCTGCCGGATGTACTCGACCTCTTCCCAGTCATAGTCCCGGCAGCCGAGCAGGAGAACCCGTCGGGGATCGATCTCCCCCATCTCCAGCCCCCGTCGGAGCGCGCACCCATTGGACCAGCGGGAGTTCCGCGAGATGTCATTCAGGTCGGGATGGGCATCGATGTACAGCACGGCGACCCGCCCATTCAGGCGCTCCTGCTGGGCAATCAGGGTGGGCGCCACTGTGGTGTGATCGCCACCGAGCACGATGGGGACCGTGCCCGCCGGCGTCTTCGCAATCGTGGCCGAGATAGCCTCGACATTGGCCCCCATATCGCCATCAACGATCGGGAGGTCACCGCAGTCTTCGATCGTGACTTCGTTGAACAGCTCGGCCCGTTCGGTGACCGGGGCGAAGATGGCCGACAGTTCGCGCAGCGTCGCGGGAGCTTGCGCCGCGCCCTTCCGATAGAAGGAGCCCCGATCCAATGGGACGCCGAAGATGCGGGCATCCGGCGCCGACCCGGGCCTGGGCGCCGGCAGCCCCGCCCACGCCTTCAAACCGTCGGTGTTGAATCCCGTCACCCCGCACCCCCGCCGCCGGCACGAAGAAAGCCCCCGATGGTCTCGACCTGGGCGGCAATCAGGGTGGGCGTCCACCCGTGGCCGGCCGCCTCAATCACTCGGATTTCGGCCTGCGGCATCAATTGCACCAGGTTGCGGATGTCGTCCACATTTACAAGCCGGTCATCGGCCGCCACCACCACCAGCACCGGCTTGCGCCAGGTGGCCAGGAATTCCCGGTAATCACGCCGGATGCCGTCCCGCAGCCAGTTGCGAGCGACGCCGCTGTCGGCGCGGATCTGGTTGTCGAAGTTGACTTGGGCGTCATACGGATCAACCCCCGGCCCCTCGCTGAGGAATCGTTTGTAGAGGTCGGAGAACGTGCGGTTCCGGCGCAGCCGGGCGACCGCCGCCGAGGTCGGTCCCCAGGTCAGCCATCGGGCCTGCCGGGCGAACGTGGGTCGAATGGTGGCCGGCGAATAGACGGGGGTGTGGAGGACCAGCCGGCTGACCGAATCGGGAAACCGGCTGGCGTAGTCGAGCGCTACGGTGGCGCCCAGGCAGATGCCGCCGATATCGTGCTGTCCCAGCCCCAACCGCTCCACGAACGCGCGCACAAAGGTCGCCAGCGCCGGCACCCCGTCGGGCCTCTCCCGCCCCAGCTTGGTCTCGCCGCATCCGGGAAGATCCGGGATCAGGACCCGGCGGTGGCCGGCGAAGGCCGGGCTCCAGGTGTGGAAGTTCTCCAGCGACCCGATCCACCCGTGGACCAGCACCAGCGGATGGCCGGTGCCTTCGTCGAGGTACCGGACCCGAAGGTCCGAGACCTCGGCGACCTGCACCGTCTCGGGCTTGATCGCCAGGCTTACTCTCCCAGCGCCGTGTCGATCTGGGCGCGCTGCAGCCGTCCGGAGTAATCGACGTAGATCGTTTTCCACTCCGTGAATTCATCTAGCGCCACCGTGCCCGCCTCGCGGTGCCCATTCCCGGTGTTCTTGACACCGCCGAAAGGCAGCTGAATCTCGGCGCCGATGGTGGGCGCGTTCACGTAGACGAGCCCCGACTGCATCTCGTCCATGGCGTGGAAGGCTTTGCGCAAGTCATGGGTGTAGATAGACATGGAGAGGCCGTACTGGGTGGAGTTGGCTACCTCGAGCGCTTCGTCCAGGTCGTTGACCGGCATCACCAGGGTCGACGGGCCAAAGATCTCTTCTTGCGCCATCCGCATGTCCTTGCGCCCATCGGCGAAAATGGTCGGCCGGTAGAACCAGCCCTGGTCGCCGGCGAAGTCGCCGCCGTGCACCAGCCGGGCATGTTCCTTCTTCCCGATCTCGGTGTACTCGTGGACCTTCTTCAGGGCCGCCTCGTTGATCACCGGGCCCATGTCGGTGTCGGGCTGCAGCCCGTCGCCCACCCGCATCTTGGCCGCCCGCTCCTGGAGCAGGTCCGTGAAATCCTTCTCCACCTTCTTATCGACGATCAGGCGGGAGGCCGCCGTGCAGCGCTGGCCCGTGGTGCCAAAGGCCGCCCACAGCGCGCCGTCGACCGCCAGTGGGAGGTCGGCGTCGTCCAGTACCACGATGGCGTTCTTGCCGCCCAACTCCAGCCCGAGCCGTTTCAGGTTGCGGCCGGCCAGCTCGGCGATCTGCCGGCCTGCGGCAGTGGAGCCGGTGAACGAGATCCCCGCCACGCGCGGATCCTGGACCAGCGGATCCCCGACCTCGATCCCGGAGCCGGTGACCAGGTTCAGGACGCCACCCGGCAGACCCGCTTCCTCCAGGATTTCGACCAGCTTGGTGGCGATGATGGGCGTGTCCGAAGCGGGCTTGAAGACGATCGTATTCCCGCCCATCAGGGCGGGCAGGATCTTCCAGGACGGAATCGCCATGGGGAAGTTCCAGGGGGTGATGCAGGCCACCACGCCCAGCGGCACGCGAACCGTCATCGCCCACTTGTGCCGCAGCTCGGATGGGACGGTCTCGCCGTGCGGCAAGCGGCCGAAGCCGGCAGCGTACTTGGCCATGTCGATCGCTTCCTGGACGTCGCCGCGGGCCTCCTTGAGGACCTTGCCCATTTCCTGGGTCATCAGCCTGGCCAGCTCTTCTTTGCGCGCCTCCAGGATGATCCCGGCCTTCAAGACGATCTCGCCGCGGGCGGGCGCGGGCGTGTGGCGCCAGCCGGGGAACGCTTTGGCGGCGGCATCGATGGCGCACCTCCGCCTTGTGGGCCGGGTTGGTGGACTCGAACGTGCGGCCGGTCCGGGAGGGCACCCATTTCCCCCCGATGTAGTTCCGATAGGTCTTGACTTCGGTCTTCGCCCCCACGGCTTCCTTGATCGCCTGGCTCATCGTGCTACCTCCTGGAACGCTCCCTGCAGAACCTGCCAGCCTTCCTCCAGCTCCGCCTCTGATAGGGTCAGCGGCGGCACCAACCGAATCACGTTGTCGTGGATCCCACAGCTGAGGATCACCAGTCCCGAGTCGAGGCAAACCTTTCGAATCCGGGCATTGAGGTCCTTGTCGGGGGCTCTATCGCCCTTCACCAGTTCGACCCCGATCATCAGGCCCAGGCCACGCACGTCACCGATCGCCGGCACCGTCCTCTGGAGGCCGCGCAGCCTGCGCATGAGCTCGTCCCCGCGAGCCCGCGCGTTGGCGAGCACGCCCTCCCGTTCAAACACCTCTAGGGTAGCGATCCCCGCGGCGCAGGAGACCGGGTTGCCCCCGAACGTCGAGCCATGGGCGGCCGGCTCCCACTGGTCCATCAGGTCGGCGCGGGCGACCACGGCCGCCAGCGGAAACCCGGAGGCGATGCTCTTGGCCAGGGTCATGATGTCGGGCACCACGCCAAAGTGCTCCGACGCGAACATCTTGCCGGTGCGACCGTAGCCCGACTGGACCTCATCGAAGACCAGCAGGATACCGTGCTCATCGCACAGCGCCCGCAGCCGGCGCAGGAAGTCGGCGGGGGGAACGACGTACCCGCCCTCGCCCAGTACCGGTTCCACGATGAACGCCGCAATGTTCGCCGGCGGGACGCGGGTATCCAGCATCTCGTCGATGAAACCCATCACGTAGTCCGTGGCAGCCTGGTCCGAAGGCCCGGTCGGGTTGCGGTAGGCGGAGGGATAGGGGACGTGGTAGACGGAGGGGAGCAGCGGCTCGTACCGCTCGCGGTAGTGACCTTTGGATGCGGTCAGCGACATGGCGCCGTAGGTCCGGCCGTGAAACGCGCCGTGGAAGGCAATGATCGCCGGCCGGCCGGTGACGTAGCGGGCCAGCTTCATGGCGCCCTCGACGGCTTCGGCACCGCTGTTGCTGAAGAAGACCTTGTCCAGCCCTCCCGGCGTAACGCTGGCCAGCTTTTCGGCCAGGGTGATCATGGGCTCATGGTGGGCCACCACCGAGATATGGATCAGCTTGTCGACCTGTCGGTGGACTGCCTCCAGGACGTGGGGGTGACCGTGACCGAGGTTGGTGACCCCAATGCCACAGCTGAAATCGAGGTAGCGGCGGCCGTCCCGGGCAAACAGGTACGAACCCTGGGCGTGGTCGACGACCAGCGGCGTGTACCGGTAGAGGACGGGAGCCAGGTGGGCCCGCTCCCGGGCCAGCCACCAGGCGGAATTATCGCTCTGCGACTCGTCTCGAATTGCCTTCATGGAGCCTCCTTGTCCCTGCCAATGGATCGGGCGCGTGGCCGGATCCATGCGAGGGCGGAGGCTGGCCGTCGGCGGCGGCCCACCACAGGCACTTGAATGTGATTTCTCTCATGGCATCGCCGTTCCCGGGCGGCCCACCAATGGTAGTCGGTCGCCGAGGCGAAGAACAACGGGTGCCAGCCGGGAGTGGAGGAATGGCTGACGCACCGTGTCCACATACAGCCGGACCCAGGGATGCTGGATCTCGATCAGCGGCAGGGTGAGCCGGCCGGTAGCGGCGGCCCGACGATCGGCCGCCAGCTGCTCCGGCCGCACCAGGGTGCTCAGGAAGGCGTCGTGCTCTACTACCGCGGCAAAGGTGTCAACCGCCGACAGCGTGACGGGGTTACCCAGCAACGGCCGAACGGCTCGCTCGCTACTGACCAGGGTGACCAGGGCCGCATACACGACGATGAACAGAATCCCTAGCTGCAGCCCCACCCCCAGCACAGAGTCCACCGGACCAAGCCGGGCGGCCCACATGCGGGCGGCCAGCCGGCCGGCCAGGATATTCAGGACGAACGCCACCCCCAGCGTCGCCAGGATCAGGATCAGGGCGGGAGGCAGGTTCACCCGCGGCTGCAGCAGGGCCAACAGCGGGGCGCGGAACGCGGCGATCACTACAAACGCCACGCCGAAGGAGATCTCCGCCACCAGCGGACGTACGAATCCCCAGCTCCAGCCCAGGGCTATGGCCACCACCCCGAGGACGACGAGCGCGACGTCGAGTCCGCTCAGGAGGGCGCCGGCACTCCCAGCGCGGCCCGGCTCGGCACTCGGCTGGCCGCCAGGAAGCCCAGGAACATGATCAGCACGCCGGCAAACTGCCCGACGTAGAACAGCTCGTAGATGCCGAACCGCGTCAGGCTGGAGGCGCCGGCCACGATGAAGGCGCCGGTGGCGATCAGGATGTTGGCCACCAGTCGCTCACCCGGCTGCCCGCGGCGCCAAAGCCCGTAGGCCGACCAGAGGGCGCCGCCGATCAGGATGAGGGTGCCGAGGATGTTGATGATGGCCGCCATCGCCACCGCCAGGTCGTTGAAGAGGTTGGGGCCGAGAGGCATGACCCGGAGCGACGGAACCTGGTGGGTATCCAGGTAACTGGGATCCAGCTGGGCGGCAGCGACGCTGACCAGGCCGATGGCCGACAGGGCGACCAGGATCACCAGGGCCCGCGGCGCGACGCGCGGAAACAGTAAGTACAGCGTGCCCAGGCCGAGCACGCCCACCAGGACGATCCCGCCCAGGAAGTAGTAGGTGCGGAACAGCCAGGAACTCCAGCCGGCGGTGCTGCCTACGAACTCGGTGAAGGCCGCCACCGCGTAGATGGCGAGGGCGACGAACCAGACCAGCAGGTATGGGCGGTGCTTGCGCTGGTACTGCAGCCAGAGGGTTCCCGCGAAGAGCAGGCTGATGACGGTGGCCGCCAGGGGAAAGAATGACGTCACCGACTGAGTCTATCGAAGCGCCGATCCGCCGTTTCCGTGGATTCAGGTTAAGATCGGCTTTGCCTTGACACTCACTAGCCGTTGGGGTTTAATTGGCCACAACCACGGTACGTAGGAGCCTAACCCCCGTTTGAGCAGAGTGATCGCCATTGCCAACCAGAAAGGCGGGGTTGGCAAGACGACGACCGCGGTGAATCTCGGGTGCGCGCTGGCCGAGCTCGGGAAGCGCGTCCTCCTTGTCGACCTCGATCCCCAGGGTCACCTCACCATCAACATGGGGTACAAGCACCCGGACGAGATCGACGTCACCGTCTACCACCTGCTGCTGGACCCCCAGGTCCGGGTGGAACACGCCATCAAGCACACCAGCCTGGGCGTCGATTTCATCGCCTCCAACATCGAGCTCTCCGGGGCGGAGATCCAGCTGGTCCAGGAGATGGGGCGGGAGAGCTTCCTCAAGGACAAGCTACGCCCGGTTCAGGACGAGTACGACTTCATGGTCATCGACTGTCCGCCGTCCCTGGGGCTGCTGTGCGTCAACGCCCTGGTCGCCGCCGATGAGGTGCTCATCCCGCTCCAGTGCGAGTACTTCGGCATGAAAGGCATGCAGCTGCTCCAGAACACCATCGAGCGAGTCCGGATCAAGCTCAACCCGGCGCTCCACATCAGCGGCATCCTGCCCACCATCCACAAGTCGCGCACCCTGCACTCGCAGGAGGTGCTGGAGCTCGTCCGCGAGCGCTACGGCGACACCGTCTTCAACGTCGTGATCAAGGACAGCATCCGATTTGCCGAGACGCCGCTGGCCGGGATGTCCATCCTGCAGTACGCGAGCAGCTCCGAGGGCGCCAACGCCTACCGGGCCCTGGCCAAAGCCGTGGTCGAGCGCGAACCCGCCGCGGAGACCCCGGTCCCACAACCAGTGGCCACCAGTGTTTAAGCGAGTCTCGCTGGCCGGCTCGGCCGAACTCTTCAAGGAGACGACCGGCCCCGTCGATCTCCTGCCCGAGCCTGAGACCATGCCGGCGCCCATCCACCCGCTGCCGCTCTCCACGGATGGCACGGTCTACTACCAGTTCGCCTTGACGGAGACGCAGGTGCAGGCGCTGGTCGACGCGGTGCAGAAGCTGAAGTACCCGCACACGCTGAAGACCGCCACCAAGCTGAGCATGGAGGAGTTCGAGCGCTTGGAAGCGCTGCGCCAGGTTCTCCTAGACGGTCTGAAGTAAGCGCTCTCGCTGGCGGACCAGTTCGGCGAGCGCCCCCACGAAGCGGGGATCCGCGTTGAGCATCTGCGGTCGGCGAACCTCGATGCCGAGCTGGCGGGCCTTCGCCTGGGCTTCGATGTCCACGTCGTAAAGGATTTCCAGGTGGTCGGCGGTGAAGCCGACCGAGGCCACCACGAACTGCCGGTCGCCTTCGCCGGCGCGCCGCTCGAGGACATCCAGCAGGTCCGGTCCGAGCCAGGGCTCCCCCGTGTCGCTCATGCTGGTGAAGGCGAACTCCCACCGCCGGATCCCGGCCCGCCGGGCAATCTCGCCGGCGCTGAAGAGGAGCTGGTCACGGTACGGGTCGCCCTCCTCCAGGATCCGCGCCGGCAGGCTGTGGGCGGTGAAGATGCCGACGACGTCGTCGGGCCTGGCGAATTTCACGGCTTGCTCGTGGACGTTCTCGGCTACGGTCTGGAGATACCCCTCCAAATCAAACCAGCTGTCCACGAAATCAATCGGGATGTGGGCACTAGCCGTGGCTAAGGCTCGATCGACCTGGGCCCGGTAGCCGCCGGTGCTTATCCGCGAGTAATGGGGCGCCAGCACGATGCCGATCAGCCGGTCGGTGCCGTCATCCACGATCCGCTGCACGGCGGTGGCGATGCGCGGCGTCCAGTGCTTCATCCCCACATGGACCCGGTAGCCGGGTCCGAGCAGCGCCTCGAGCTGTCGCCCGACCTCGAGGCTGATCGCCAGCAGCGGTGTCGGCACGCCCACCTGCCGGTAGCGCTCGGTGAGCTCGGCCACGGCCTCGGGTGATGGTCGCCGCCCGCCCCGAATATCCGTGAAGTAGGCTTCCACGTCCTCCAGCCGATCGGGGCTGCCGTAGGCCATCACCA
>WNFE01004315.1_pt1 | contig 10588 bp, 10 predicted proteins | sample 5400451 | NCBI WGS metagenome assembly WNFE01 (sample SAMN13153344, study PRJNA577476) | soil metagenome | isolation source: 200 cm saprolite under Douglas fir tree site 2 hole 2 | place: USA:California | collected 2015-04-18
TATCGTGAATACCCCCGCGGGCGCTTTCAGTAAGAGCGTCAACTATCCCTATCCCGGTTATACCGGCACTGATTCGGCTGCAAGCATCCAGGCGTTGGCAAACGCATTTCATACTGACACAACCTCGCCCGTGGATGCGATTTTCTATGGCGCTGACGAGTCCGGCAATATCGTCATGGACCTCGTCGCTCGAACCAAGGGTGCCGGGACAAACTACCCGCTCTCCACTTCGATCGTGTCCAATGATCCGACCGATTTCTCCTCGCCTTCATTCCAGGTCAGCGCTGGTTCGTCATTGATTGGCGGCCAGAACGGCGCGAGCGGAAGCACGGTTTACGACTCCGGAGTGGTCTACGTGAACATCGGCACCTTTACTGCCAGCGCCCCTTATAGTCAAACCGGCAACAACACAGCGGCGATGGTAGCCTCAGCCCTGGCAGGTGCTTTGAACCACGCGAACCTTCCGGTCACCGCCAGTGCGTCGGGTGCAAACATCAGCCTGACTTACCAGATTCCAGGATCGGCGGGTAACCTGGCGGCAAACGTTACCTCCAGCAGCGCCAACCCGGACAACCCGTCTTTCACAAGTCCTGGGACAATGCTGAGCGGAGGAGCCAATGGGCAACCGCCCTCGTTCTCGACCCCGGCAGTCACGCTGTATTCCTACACCTTGGATAATCTCGTCGGGGTGCAGCAACAGGGCAACACCTCCGATTCGGGCCAGTGGCGTCCGCGCAGCTTCCAGTACGATTCGTTGGGGCGGTTGTTACAAGCCACGAATCCCGAATCGGGAATTATTAATTACGGCTATGATGTGAATGGCAATCTGATCTCCAAGATTGCGCCTGCTCCCAATGCGCAACCGGCCTCAACGGCCACGCAGGCGATGAGTTACTGCTACGATGCTCTGAACCGGCTGACCGGGAAGTTCTACTCGTCCAATGCAAACTGCACCGGCGGGACGCCGGATGCCGTCTACATTTACGACCTGGCCAATGTGGCAGGTCAGTCGATACACAACCCCATCGGAAGGTTGGTGGAGACCATTTCAACCGCCTCAGCCGGGGATGTGAAGACGGTTCAAAGCTATGACGTGATGGGGCGTACCGAGTTCGAGGTCCAATATCCCAATCGCAGCAATGGCGGCCTCTTCAAACAGTTCGCCTACGCTTACAACCTGGATGGCTCGCTGAAGTCGATCACCTACCCCAGCGGGCGAGTGGTCAGCTATACCTACGACCCGGCTCAAAGATCAGCTTCGGCGATAGATAACAACGGCATCACCTTTGCCGCCAATGCCCGCTACACCCCCTGGGGAGCCCTGAGCAGCGTGGTCAACGGCGCGATGACAACCACTAACAGCTACAACGTTCGCATGCAGCCGGTCTTTTTGTCGGTTTCGACTCCCAGCCAGACTGTGTTGAGTCTGGGGTATGAGTTCAATTCCTGCAACCCGAATGGCGGCAATAACGGGAACGTATGCCAGCTTAACAACAACAAGATTGGCCAGGGCGCGCGCTCACAGAGCTTCCAGTATGACCCTCTGAACCGGTTGCTCGCGGCGAGTTCGACCAACTGGAGCCAGAGCTACGGCTATGACATCTGGGGGAACCTGCTGACGAAGAACGCTTCAGGTGGTGATACGACGCTCGGTGTGCAAGTGAACGGCAAAAACCAGGTCACGAACTGGTGCTACGATGCTGCCGGAAACGTGGTGGGCCCAAATTCGTGCTCAAGCTATTCAAACAATGCCTTCCCCAATGTCTATGACGCAGAGAACCGGTTGACCCAGACAGCGGTCGGAGGCGTTACAACTTCTTATGATTACGACGCCGACGGACAGAGAGTAAAGAAGACTGGAAGCACAAATACGCTGTACTGGCACGGGCCGGGAGGCGAGGTGTTGGAAGAAACCGATCTCACCGGTACTCTGCAGAATGAATATATTTTCTTCGGCGGCGCGCGGGTTGCCCGCTACAACGTAACCAATGGGTACTCGTTCTCTTTCAGCGATCACCTGGGTTCCGCTGATGTGGTCACCGATGCCCTGGGGAATATTAAAGAAGAATCGGATTACTATCCCTTCGGCGGCGAGCGCGTTGTTACCGATTTAGGCATCGGCAACAACTACAAGTTCACTGGCAAAGAACGTGACCCCGAGACTGGATGTGATTACTTCGGTGCGCGGTATTACTGCAATACCATCGGACGGTTTATTACGCCGGATTGGGCGGTCAAACCAACAGCCGTTCCGTACGCCCATTTTGGCAATCCACAGTCACTTAACCTTTATAGTTACGTTCAAAACAATCCGACAACCTTTGGCGATCCGGATGGACACGGCGATGGCGATGACGATGCTCTCACTACGTTCCTTCAGGACGCGAAGAATCGCGTCGACGATGCGAAGAATGGCAATCCTCCGCCATCTGACGGCGATTCATCGCCTCCCCTCATGATGAATGGCGATGAGATCTTTAGGAAATCCGCGGTGGCGCTGAACCAGGGACTACAGATACTAGACCATGTTCTCTCTTTCGGAGACTTGACAGGCATGGGTGCCGCCTCAAAAGCCATGATGGAAAATCATCCTGGCGAGGCCATGCTGGCCGTTCCCCTAGCTTTAGCTATGCACGTTGAGCCGGTGAAAGTGGGAGAGTTCTCCATTTCGGACTGGTCGGGGTATCCTGGAGGGATTCCGAAGCCATCTGGAACATTTAGACTTCTAGAAGGCGCAGAGTACGACGGAGCTAGAGCTGAGGCGAATGCAGCAAACGCGGCCATACGCCGAACCAATCCAACAGTGGAGGGACTAGAGATACATGAGATCAAGCCGGTAAAGTTCAATGGAGACCCGGTAGGTCAAGAGAACAAAGTCGGATTAGTCCAGGAGGTTCATGCACTTTTTACCTCGTGGTGGAACTCTTTGCAACGAACGATAGAAGGTAAATAGAACGGAATGAATTCGCAAACAAAAATCTTGCTTTCAGAATTACGCCAAAACCCGCCTGTGTCCGTTGAGGAGATAGAACGCGCCCAAACAACTTTGGGACATGAGTTCCCAAACGACTATGTGGAATTTCTGAGGTTTTGCAATGGAGGGGAAGGTTTCATCGGTGAGACCTATGTCATTTTTTGGAGAGCTCGAGAAGTCCCGGAGTTTAATACGTTGTACGAAGTAACCACATACGCTCCCGGTTTGCTTCTGTTTGGTTCGAATGGAGGCGGGGAGGCTTACGCCTTTGACACACGACTACCGTCGATGGCCACCGTGCAGGTACCGTTCGTGGGCATGGATCTACAGGAAACAATCTCAATTGCGCCAAGCTTCAATCGCTTTTTAGTCGAGCTTTCCCAAAAAAAAACGCTTGATTCCAAAAGTGTGTTTGCGGGCGAAGCCCCATATCAGGGTCGAGAGCTCTTTGAAATCAAACCAGTTAAATTGGGTGGCAGCCCGATCGACAGATCCAACAAAACGTTACTTTCACGCGAACAGCATATTTCGGCGGTGAACTATTGGAACAAGGTGATAAGTGAACTGAAAGGCAAAAGATAATGGTTGGGGAGATTCCTTTATCAAAAGCAAATATTCTGTCATCTAAAGTAGTACACTGTCCCCAATTCCGGCAAAGAACGCGACCCGGAAACCGGATGCGACTATTTCGGAGCCCGCTACTACTGCAACACCATCGGGCGCTTCATCACGCCGGATTGGGCGGCTGCTCCTACAGAAGTGCCTTACGCTAATTTCGGCAATCCACAGTCGCTTAATCTCTATAGTTACGTCCAAGACAATCCGACCACGATGGGTGATCCCGATGGGCATCGCTGTAAGAACTGTCCCGCCCTCGCGGCCCCCATAACACTTCAAGACATTGCTTTTGTGGGCAAGGCCGCTGCTAAGGGTGCATGGAACACTTTTGTGGGCCTCTCGAACACGGTCAATGAATTCATCAATGCCGGTTCAAACATCGTCGTGGGAAAGGACGTCATTGGCTATGCGACACCAATTCCGTACGACAGCACACCCGAGGCAGTTATCGGAACGGTTGCGCCGATGGCGGTGGCTCCGGAGCTTGGCGAGGAAGAGCTGGTGGGAGAGAGTGCAAATCTTGCATCGCGGGCACAGGAGATCCATGGTACTCTCGACCCCATTGCACAGAACATGCGGACAACAGCCGTCGGTGAAGTCACTGATGCAAACGGTGTGACGCAGACACTCGTAAGCTCAAGTGAAAAAGCCTTGAGTCCTGCACAGCGGGCGGCCCTGCAGCCCGGAGAAACGGCAGTGGCTGGGGAAAAGGGAGTTCATGCAGAAATCAAAATCATGAACCAGGCAGAAAAGAATGGACAAACGGTAAATGCTATTGCTCCCAGCCGGAATGCGTGTCCTAATTGTGCAGCAGAAGCTGCCAAGAAGAAAATTCCAATCATAAACCCGGATCAATCAAAATGAGAGTCGAGCAAACACCGTTTCAGCAGTTTTTGAATGGACTGGAAGAGCAGCTTCGGAAAATGTCGTTTCGAAATCAGTTGGCTTTTGCCGCATCTTGTTGTGAAAGAGCCTTCCCTAATTATGTGGCTTTCAATGAACGTCAACACTGGAGAGATGCTGCTGTTCTGCGGTTGGGGATAGACGAGGCTTGGAAGATTATCTGCGGAGCGAAGGTTGAAGAAAGCCGAATTAGAGAACTTGAGGCTAGGTGCAAGGTGGTAACGCCCCGTTCGGATGACTTTCCTGATGAAGATGTGACAGCCGCCCAGGAAGCTACCTTTATGGCGACTCTTCTCCTGCAGTTCTGCCTAGACCCCAAGCCAAATTACGCGATTCGCATCGCAACGTTCAGCAGGGATACGATTGACTTGTATGTGCAAACTCAACAATCGTTAGACCCTTCTGATCCTCACTTGGAAGAGAAGATTGCAAGTCATCCCTTGATGGAAAGCGAACTAGGAAAAGAGAAGGCAGACTTGGCTGCACTCAAAACGATGAGGTCTACAGAGGAGCTGTGTAACTTTAAGCTCAGAGCTGTTGCTATAAATACCAGCAATATCGGTATCAAAAACACGATACCTGCGAACTGAACTCCCGACACGTTTGAAAGAGTTTTCTTTTAGCCACAACCGGGTTCTGTTCCTTTGTTCCTCCTCCTTTTCAGATCAGCCGCGTGATGGCTAACCATCGCTTGGGAATCACGGGCTGCCGCGGCCTGAGGATTGGCTGCATCAGCCTGTATTTGCGCAGGCGTGTTCTGCCCTTATATGTGGGGCTTGCCGAGGCATGCAAATCTTCGGGAACGGCTACCGCTGTTCCTTGATTACGTACCGCCGCCTTTTCCGCCGGAGTTAATGCGGCGAGCGATGCTAATAAGGCCAAAGCGCAAGCAGCTGCGGCTAAGATATGTAAAGCTGCAGCAGGGTGCAAATGAATACAAAATTCAATTTTGAACAACTAGTGTCGCTCCTGCGTCGCTCTGAGAATGACCCAGAGGTCAGGAACTTCTTCGGGCAAGCGATCTCCAGTATCGAACATGATGAATACTATGGGTCATTGGAGTTCAAGCCAGAGGGGGTCGATGTGGTATTCAACGAAGCGCCGTGGGTAGTGCCTTCAGAAAAGATCACCGATCCGAAGGAGCTATATCTCGCTGCTTTTCACTTGCACCGTGAGGGCCATGAGGGCTACGCCGGATACTCCGGTCAATTGCCGAATGACGTTGCTTTGGATGATCCGGAGGCTGAGGTCCTTCGCAAAATGGGGCAACCGTCCACATCCGGCGGCGGCGGCATGAGTACCGTAGTGAAGGGACCTATACCCCGTTGGTTTCGGTATTCGTTTGGCGATGCGTTTCTACACTTCCAATTGGACGCGAACGGTCGGGTTGACATGGCCACGCTTTCGGCACGTGACATCAAACTAGTCTGAACGCTTGAACAATCACGTGCACGACGATCCCGACTTTCCCGACCACATGACGCGGACGCGGCGCGATCACATGAAGTTTTTGACGCTGGTGGAGGCCATTGCGCTGTTGCACCAGCAGCAGCGGGAGATCAAGACCAGCTATGATGAAGCTGGATTGGGAGTATACAGCCAGATTACCGATGAACCCCACAAGCCGCCAATTGGCTCTCGGGACTTTCAATTCATTATTGGCGTGTACAATAAAGTGCTTACCTCAGGAGAATGGCCAATTGTCGGCGACGATCCCTTTGGTGAGAATGAGGATCCGTGGCCTCCTCCGCGATGTATGATCGACTCTATTTCAGGGAAGTACAGCATCTATCATCACGGCAAAACAACGCCAGCATCAGCAGAAGAATGCCAGCATCTCGAAGTTACAGCTGTATGGGACCGAGACCATATCATCGACCGTATTCTGCGCGGCAATGAAAGCAAGTAATTAAAAAGCTTGAGGAGAAAGTAGTTTATGGGAGCTTGGGGCTCTGGCAGTTTTGACAATGACGACGCCGTCAATTTCTTGAGCGAACTGCGGGCCAAGGAAGTCAGCGACATCAGTGAGATTCTTTCCGGGATAGAGAAGCAAACAGGCTACATTGAAGCTCCCGAATGCAGCGTGGTCATTGCCGCTGCTGAGGTGATCGCTGCATCGAAGGGTGCGCCCACTTCAAAAGCATCACCAGAGATAGCCGCATGGATCAAGGAAAAGAGGCCGACAATAGTTCCAGAGTTGGTTAGTTCAGCACTAAAGGCCGTAGGCAGAATCAAGACAGATTCGGAACTGAAAGAACTCTGGGACGAAGCAGGACGGCTGCAAGAGTGGCATGGTCGTATTGACGACTTGGCACAGCGCCTAGCCGCGTAAGGACGTACTGCCTTTCTTTTTCAATCTCTTTCAAATCTCTGATGCTGCCTCCGATCCGCGCGGGCCGGATGGCGCTCGATGAGAGCAGCGAAGGATTTGTCTCATAAGCTTCTCCGGGCACGACAGCAAACGGGTCCGGGGAGAGGTAGGCAGAACTGACCTTTGACAGTGCGCCATGTCCCCGCTTGGTTCAGGGCGCGGGCTCCCCAGCCTTCTGCCTGCCTTGTTTAGTATTGGTGAAGACAACGGTCAACCCGTTGCACCGGGGGCGAACCGGAACCAGCCGTTCCGTGGCCAAGCTGTTTGGATTCCGATCAGCCTTGTAGCTCACCAAGGGCTGGATGGTGTGAGTGTCACTCTTCCGTTTTCTTGCTCAGAATCCAGCCCGTGAGACCGTCCTCGGTGCGGTTTTGGTTTGCGCCGCCTTCGGCGGCGGGTGTGAGTAAGGACACACCACCCACGGCCCGTGGTTATCGTAACAGTCGAAAGCGAATGCTATTCGTTGGACATTATTAGTAATCAAGAGGCTGCCGCCCGCATTTGGGACGTGAGCAGTGCCTCATGACAGACCCAATTCCTGGCACTTGAGACGATATAATTGCTCCAATCGCTACAACCTGCGATTGAGCACGCAATGTTAGGCAAGAAGAAATCTATTCCCACTATCTTGATAGTAGGTACTACCTATCCCCTTTTGACAGGTAGTGCGGACGAACTGAATAAAAGCTACACTGTGCGTGTGGCAGAGACACAAGATACAGCTCTCGGCTACCTGCGCTGCATGAAATTCGACTTAGTCGTAGTCGAAAATACCGTTTCTCAAGATATTGTTTTCGCTATTACCAACGCAGTTCCTCAAGAGACCGCGCTATATTTCCCAGGAAAATCAGTGACCGCTCAAGCAATCGTGAGTGAAGTGACTCGACGGTTTGAATCGCAGGGGACTGGCTATGGAGAATGAGGCACGACTGAATGGCTGAAATGATTCCCGAAACGCTCGGCGCAACCCAGGAAGCGACTACGGGAGAAAAACGCGTTTTCAATTTACTGCGCGATGCTCTGAAACCCGATAAGGACTACCTGGTCTGGTTTGAGCCAAAGGCGACCACCAAGCGCACTGATTTTCTAGTGTGGTCACAAACGCTGGGACTATTAGTTATCGAAGTGAAGGATTGGGGACCCGCGTACATCAAGGACATGAATCCAGACAGGTGGCAAGTCGAGGGCGCCTCTGGAGGCACTGAGAGTCGTGAGAGTCCCACGGAGCAAGTCCGCAGGTGTTTTTTCGGTTTCAAAGAATTGTTTAGGCAAGATGGCCGACTGTGCCACTCTGACGGACGGTACGCCGGCTTGCCAAAGTTTCGAATTGGATATTGCGTCATTTTTACGAACATTACGCGAAAGCAAGCCGTCCAAATGAACATGATGCCCGTGCTTGGGAAAACAACTTGTTTATTTGCTGACGATCTAGCTTTTGATGTAGATGCCCCTGATGCTCAACGTCACTTCATTGACAAACTTGACTGCGCTTTCCATGTGCGTTTCCCATTTTCTCCCTTTACCCCTGATGAATTGAATGTGCTGCGTTTTCTTATTTTTCCTGAGGTTCGTGTCAGGAGCATCCGAGAATTGCGCTCAACGGAAGACTCAGAACTTATCAAGACATTAGATCTTGAGCAGGAAAGAGCAGCCAAGAGCATACCTGAAGGTCATTGGGTTTTGAAAGGAGTAGCTGGAAGCGGAAAGTCGCTGGTCATATGTTGGCGGGCCAAGTACCTGAAGAAACTTCATCCAGAGTGGCGTATTTTAATTCTGTACTTCACTGTCACGGGCGGCCCCAATCTGCAGCATCTGCTGAATATCATTGGGCCTGACTGTGACGTGGCCGGGATTGAAGTCCACCATTATCATGGTCTGGTTAAGAAGCTAACGAATGCCAATCTTAGGAAGCTGAGTAATGAATCGAAGGAACAATGGGACGCTCGGATGGCTATGATCTTGCGGGAGTGGATAGCACGCGGCGCAATAACCGAGAGGTACGACGCGATCTTGATTGATGAAGGCCAGGACCTGGTAGTTGAATGGACACAATCAGTCATTGAACTACTGAATGAGAAGACCGATAGTCTGCTCTTTTGTCTCGACCCGGCACAGAATATTTTCGGGCGAAAGATTACATACAAGAGTGTTGGTATCAAGGTTCAGGGCAAGAGGCCGATTCTTCTGAAGAAGAGTTACAGGAATACTGTAGAGATTCTTGAATTAGCCAGCAGGTTTTCAAAAGTAACACTCGAACAAAAATCAGAACAAAAGACCGAGGAAAATTTAGATTCATTGCTTTTCCCGATGCATACGGAGCGGCACGGCATGCCGCCGCAGGTAATTGAGAACCTGTCCCCGGAGGCCCAGATCAGGTTTGTGATGCAACAAATAGACCAGTACACCAGAGCAGATGTATGCTCATGGGGTGATATCGCAATTTTGTATGTAAGCCCGTCTTATCCCGATTTTCCCGCCAGATTCAGCCGAGAGTTCACAGCCAGGTTCGGTGCAAACCATCTGTATTGGATCACAGAGAGTCGAGAGAGCAAATCGGCCCTCGATTTCACATCTGAAACAGTAAAATTGTCCACCATTGAATCGGCCAAAGGGATGGAGTTTCGCGTTGTATTTCTCATCGGACTTGAAGTCCTGCCCCGATCAGACCGCGATGAAAGCAGCGAGCGGAGCCTTGCCTATGTCGGTCTAACACGTGCACAGGATGCACTTTACATACTTGGGGCCGCAAACGCCGGCTTTTTCAAAGAGATTGCGTCAATTTACGAAGAGTCAGCAAAGGCGACCACTGCATAACTGATCTTTCTAATAGACAGTCGTTTCCTGTCGCGCCAAGCATTCTTTTTTATTCATCCGATCCCATGGCAAAGGGCAAGGCGCCCGCCGTGGGACGGTTTGTTTATCGTTATGAAAGGAACTCATCAGCGTCCGGGTCGGATAAAGATTTGTCCCCTTCCTTTTTTGGTTCCAGGTCCTTCGATTCGGATTGAACCATTTTCTGCTTGGGTCGTATATTTTTCAACCACTGAACGAGCTCTCCCGGGTCAAACCGGATAGCTCCTCCGATCCTCATGCATGGGATTACACCCTCCCGAACCAACTCATAGACCTGTCGTGCAGTCAGCTTCAACACCGTTGCGAGGTCATTAGCATCAAGCGCTTCAGTTTTTTTCTCCAGTATTTCGATGATGCTCATACGTACTCTCCATTTACCTCTTTACCTCTTTCCTCTTCATGCCCGTTTGTTACTTACGTTGCTGTCGGGTAGGCATGTGCCTCTTTTTGATCCATGCAGCGATCTCATCCGGGTCGAAACGAAATAATCTGCCGATCTGGAAAGCTGGGATATCGCCTCTGGCAGCAAGCCTGTCCACATAGGCAGGCGTGAAACCGAGCAACTTGCCCACGTCTTTACTGTCGAGCAGGGCCGCGTGCCTTTGTAAAAAGTCCAAAATTTTCTTCATGTGAGTGAATATCGCGAATGCTGTTCGCTTTGTTCGCTTTTCTCCTTTCTTCAGGAACCAGCAGCTACTCTGAACCATCTAGGTAAATAGACACCACTCGCATCGAGCGAGGCGTTAGGTTGGAGCAACTATGAAGCGATGGAGCAGCCAGACCGAACGAACCCGGCGATGCGCGTGGTGTCTTCATACCTTCGAGGGAGGGTTAACCACGAGCCGAACCCATAGGAATGGAACGATTCA
>WNFE01004318.1_pt1 | contig 10587 bp, 16 predicted proteins | sample 5400451 | NCBI WGS metagenome assembly WNFE01 (sample SAMN13153344, study PRJNA577476) | soil metagenome | isolation source: 200 cm saprolite under Douglas fir tree site 2 hole 2 | place: USA:California | collected 2015-04-18
GAGAGGGCGAGCCGGGCGATGCGTTCTATATCGTTCGCGAGGGCACCGTCGAGGTCCGCCGGGATGGGGTGCAGAGACGGCTGCGCCTCCTCCACCCTGGCGACTACTTCGGCGAGCTCGCCCTCCTGCACGGCACGCCCCGCAATGCGACGGTCCAAGGGGTCGAGCCAGGTTCGGTTTGGCGCCTGGGTACCCGAGACTTCCACGATCTCGTGGGCGGCTACCTGCGGCTGGACGAGGAGATCGCCGCCACCGCGGCGTCGCGGCAGGTGGGTGGCCATCGGATGCGGAGGCGATCCTGATGCAGTGCTGGGTGTGCGGCTCGCCGGCTCAGGGGGTTTGCCGCTTCTGCGGGCGGGCAATCTGCCGGGACGATGCCAAGACGCTGCCCTTCTTCCTCGAGGTGTTCCCCTCAAACGGGACGCTGCTGGGCCTGGCGCTCGACGACGCCCTCTACTGCGGGGTCTGCCAGCCGAAGCCCGAGCCGGTCCCGATGGAGTTTCTGGAGAAGCCCAGTAGGAGCGAGTGACAAACGGCACACCTTCGGTGTGATGAACGGCAGGGCGGCCAGATCAAGGTGAGTCCATCGTCGTGGCAGCTCAGAGAAAGGAGGTGACAGCATGGCCGAAGGTACCGAAACCGTCAGTGTGAGAAAGAGTCCGAAGCGCATTGCGACCAAGCGGACGGCGAGCAAACGCGTCGCCAGCAAGCGCGTAGCCAGTAAGCGCATAGCCAGCAAGCGTGTGGCCAGCAAGCGTGTGGCCAGCAAGCGTGTGGCCAGCAAGCGCGTCGCGAGCAAACGTACCGCGGCGAGCAGGTCGTCGTTGAGTTAAGGGCCCTTCCGATCACTACCCGAGCGCGCTTGGGCAGCCCGGTGGCTGCCCTTTCTTTCGTCCTTGCCCGGTATCATTCCGCCATGGACCCGGTGCAGGTCCTGTCCCGGACGGCCCTGTTTGAGGGGATCCCGCTGGAAGAGCTCGAGCCGCTGGCTCCGGCCGCCAGGGTGCGTAGTTACACGGCCGGTTCCTACATCTTCCACGAGGGCGATCCGGCCACCGTCCTGTACATCGTCGTCCGGGGCCAGGTGAAGATCGCCCGGATGGGGACGGCGGGGAACGAGGCGGTCTTCGCGGTGCTCCTTCCCGGCGACAGCTTCGGGGAGTTGAGCCTGTTCGACGACGACCCCGTCCGAAGCATGGACGCCGAGGCGATGGAGCCGACCGAGTGTCTGACCCTTGAACGACAGTCCCTGCTTGGCTTCCTGGAGCGGAACCCACCCGCTGTCCGGCACCTCATCCAGATGCTGGTCGGCCACCTTCGGCGGGTGGACGAGAGCTTCTCCGAAGCCGCCTTCCTCGACATCCCCGGCCGGGTGGCGCGCAAGCTGCTCGATCTCGCCGCCGAGCACGGCCAGAAGACCAGCGAGGGCGTCCGGATCGACATGCGCCTCACCCAGCGAACCCTGGCCGGCATGGTGGCGGCCAGCCGCGAGAACGTCAATCGGGCGCTCTCTCGGCTCACCAGCCGCGGCGACATCCTCCAGGAGGCGGGCTACATCACCATCGTCCGCCCCACTGAGCTGCGGAAACGCAGCTGACCCGCCACATTGTCGATTTCCCGCACCCGCCATTCGTCGACTGGACAGGGTAGATAATGGCCGACGAGGCTCCAGGGAGGACGGAAATGAAGTACATGATGCTGTTGGTCGATGCGGCGGACGCCTGGGAGAAGCTCCCGGAGGCGAAGCGGAACGAGCTCTATAGCCGCACCGGCCAGTGGTGGGGCGAGCTCTCCCAGAAAGGCAAGATCGTGGAGGGGCACCAGCTGCAGCCCGTGCACACGGCCACCACGGTAAAGCACAACGGTGGGAGCGTGGTCGTGACCGACGGCCCGTTCAGTGAGTCCAAGGAGACGGTCGGCGGCTACGGGATCCTGAACGTGGCCGACCTCGACGAGGCGATCGCCATCGCCAAGAGCTGGCCGGGCGGCGGTACGGTCGAGATCCGGCCAGTTGTGGACCGCGGGGGCATGTAGACGCCAGACGGACCCCCTCTCCAGCCCTCACGGCAAGCCGCAGAAACCCCCCACCCTCACCCTCCCCCGCAAGGGGGGAGGGACATTCAGGTGGATACGGCCCTCACCAAGGTCTTCAGGGAGGAAGCGGGCCGGCTGACGGCAGCCCTGGTCCGCTTCCTGGGCGACTTCGACCTCGGCGAGGAGCTTGTCCAGGAGGCGGTGGTCGAAGCTCTGGAACACTGGCCGGCCGAGGGCATTCCCGATAAGCCGGGCGCCTGGTTGCTGACCACGGCGCGACGAAAAGCCCTGGACCGCCTCCGGCGGAAGGCGAAGTACCAGGAAAAGCTGTCGCTGCTGGTGGGGTCGCAGATGGCTGAGATTCACGGAGGAGGCGACGACCGCCTGCAGCTGATCTTCACCTGCTGCCACCCGGCACTGGCGCGCGAGGCGCAAGTCGCGCTGACCCTGCGGGCGGTGATGGGCCTCACCACCCCCGAGATTGCCAGCGCCTTCCTCACCACGGAGACCACCATGGCGCAGCGCATCGTTCGGGCCAAGCGGAAGATCGTGGAGGCTGGTATTCCCTACCGCGTCCCGGATGCGGCCGAGATGGCCGACCGGCTCGGTGAGGTGCTGGCGGTGTTGTACCTCACTTTCAATGAGGGCTACCTGGCCAGCAGTGGGGCCGCCCCCGAACGGCGGGAACTGGCCGAAGACGCGCTCTGGCTGACGAATCTGCTGGTGCGCCTGATGCCCGACGAGCCCGAAGCCATCGGCTTGCTGGCATTGATGCGCCTGCACCTGGCCCGCGCTCAGACTCGTTTCGATACCAACGGCGGCCTGGTGTTGCTGAAGGACCAGGACCGAAGCCGGTGGGACCACGCCGCGATCAAGGAGGCCGCCGACATGACCGAGCGGGTGACCTGGTTCCGGCGGCCCGGGGCGTACCAGATCCAGGCGGCGATCGCGGCCTGTCACGCCGAAGCTCCGACCTGGGAGGCGACCGATTGGCCGCAGATCTTCTTCCTGTACAACTCGCTGCAGGGGTTCTGGCCGACTCCGGTGGTCCGTCTCAACCGCGCCATCGCGATGCAGCATGTGGTTGGGCCATCGGCGGCGCTGGAAGAGGTCGACGCGCTGGCGGGAGAGCTGAAGAACTACCGCCTCTTCCATGCCACCCGGGCGCAGCTGCTTCGGGCGATGGGCCGAAACCAGGACGCCCGGACGGCAGATGCCCGGGCCCTGGCACTGGCCACGAATCCAGCTGAACGCGCGCTCATCGAACAACGCCTGGGCGATCTGTAAGGCGTTTCACCCCCACCCAGCCCTCCCCCTTAGCTTAAGGGGGAGGGACATCTAACGGGGTAGGGGAGCGGCGGATTCTGACGCTGCTGCTGTGAGCGCTTACTGAACCCGGAGCGTCACTGGTGTGCCGAGGAAGTCGGCTTGGGCGGTCTTCTCCGCTTGATTGATCACGATCGAGACAACGCCCTTCTCACGTGGGGCGAGCGTCGGCTCGCCGACGACCACCCCGGCAATCTTGACCATATCGCCCGACCGCTGAACGCCAGTCACTCGGATCGATCGGACGGTGCCGGGGAACAGAATTGTGCTCATGGCTTCTGGGGCCCCCGCGAAAAGGCTCTTGCTCACCGTGCCAGTACCGCGATCGAGGTTCACCGCGCCTTCGATCACGAACGAGGCGTACATGGGCAGCGGGTGCTTGGGCAGGCCGGCGATAGCGCGGAACTTGACCGTTTGCTCGCCGGTCCAGGTCAGAATCCCACTCATTGGGACGGCGGCGCTGGCGAGGGCGACCGCTGAGCCGGCCGCGGCCATCCCCAGGAATTGGCGTCGATCCAGCTGCTTCATTGCTCCCACCCTCCTAGTGCGGTGTCCCGGCGTACGGGAAGCGGTCAAGATAGTCCGTATGTGGTCCGACGTTGTCGGTCGTCAGCCCGCCGTTGGTCACCAGGCTGAGGGAAATGCTGATGACGTCGTCTCGGAGCCGGCGCCCGTTCAGCTTGGCATAATCGGTCGGCTTGGAAAAATCGTAGTTGAGGACGTCCGGAAGGAGCACGGTGGCGAGAGCCGGTGATCCACCCAGCGCGCCCAGCGTGTTCATGAAGCTCTGGACAAAGGTGATCCCCTCGCTGGTCAGCGCGGTCGCGTCCTGGCTCGGTTCGAGGCCGTTGAAGATGTTCTTGTCCACGCCATGATTGAATACGGTGTTGATGGCCGCCCGACCCACCCGGTCGTCGTTCACCAGCGCACCGTTCTGCATGACGCGGGTCCGTGCCCAGAGGGAGGTCGTCGCAGGAGTCGCGCCCAGGGCCCGGTTGGGAACCTCGAGGACGATGGCGAACACATTCTTGTCAGCGAAGAAGTCGCCATTGACGAAATTGAAGTCGTCGATGAACCCGAGGAGGTCGAAGAAGAAGGGATCGCTGCGCAGGCCCGCGTAGAAGCGATAGGGTCCGTTGGTGGTGACCGTGGCCTGGGCGCCGAACGAGACGAGAGCGGCCGGGACAACGACCTGGGACCCGGCGCTGTCGGTCCGATCCACGCGACCGGTCTGCTGACCGTTCACCTTCGGTGAGAAGGTCACCCGGAAGGTGATGTCCTCGACCGCGTCATTGTCGGTGTCGACCTTGATCAGGTACTCGGCCCCGGTCTCGAATTCAGGTGCCAGCGCCAGCGGGTTCACGTTCAACATGAGGATCGACTTGCCCGGGAGCTCGCCGTTTGCCTCCCCGTCGTCGTCGGGCTTCAAGAAGGCGTACAGGTCAGTGATGTCGGTCTTCAGATCGCCCATCGGCGGCCCGACGGAGGCCGAATCGTCCCCTATCGTGAGCGTGATCGGTCCAGGGGAGTCGAGATGGTCGGACATGATCCCTCCCTCCTTAGTTCTACGTATCACCCTTCCATACGACTTTTGAGCGCCTCTGGATCAATCGGACTGATAAGGTTGGTGATCTGAGGGGGCTCGGCTTGCGTATACGAGGAATAGGGGATGAGCCGGGAGCCCACAGACCAGGATGGGGAAATGGCTGCCCAGCTCAAGCGTGGAGAGGCCACCGCGATTGAGTCCCTCTATGAGCGCTACGGCCGCCTGGCCTATGGGCTGGCCCTCCGGATCCTGAATGATCGCCAGGCTGCGGAGGACGTCGTCCAGGACGCGTTCGTCGGGGTCTGGCGAAACGCCGGATCATTCGACCGGTCGCGGGGCAGCCTGCGGAACTGGCTGCTCTCGGTCGTCCACAATCGCGCCATCGACCGCCTCCGGGGAACCGCGAAGACACGCCGGGAGGCACAGTTGGAAACGATTGAGCGAACCGCCGCGGTGCCCGACCCCTGGGAAGCGGTGGCGCTGGAGCTTGAGCGCAAGCAGATCGTGGAGGCCTTCCGACAGCTTCCCGAAGCCCAGCGCCTGACCCTGGAGCTCGCCTACTTCCGCGGCTACACGCATACCGAGATTGCTCGGCACCTGAACCTGCCGCTGGGCACGGTCAAGGGCCGCCTGCGGATGGGGCTGGAGAAGATGCGGAGTTTCCTCCAGGCTCGCGGGGTGACGCCATGACGATGACCCACGCCGAAGCCGAAGAGCTGCTGGGCGCCTACGCGCTCGATGCCCTGCCCGACGCCGAGGCTCGCCGGCTGGAGGAGCACCTGGCCGGGTGCCCCGAGCATGCGGCGGCAGCGGCCGAGCTGCGGACGACGCAGTCCCTCCTGGCGCTGACCGCCGACGAGGTGCCGCCTCCCCCCGAGCTACGCCAGCGCATCAGGCAGGCGGTGGCGGTCAATCCATCCCAGTCCCCGACTGTCTCGGCACCGGCTCGCCGGGTGGTGCCCATCCGGCGAGCCTCCCGCATGCCGAGGTGGGCGCCCCGACGCGCGTACCTGGCGGTGGCGGCCGCCGTGCTGGTCTCCCTGGGGGTCGGCGGGCTGATTGGCTATCAGCTATCGCAGAGTCAGCAGCCGCTGGCGTACACATTCCAGGGCGACCCCACTCGAGCACCGGGAGCGGAAGCCAGGCTGGTCTACTTCAGAGACCGCCAGCAAGCCGTGCTCACCGTGCGCGGGCTGCCCAGACTGACCGCCGGTCATGTCTACGAGATCTGGCTGATCAAGGGTGGGTTGCCAGTGGATGAAGGGATCGGCGCCGATCCCAACGGCGCCGTGGCGGCCCAGATCTCCGGCAATGTGCCGCGGTTTGACCAGCTGGCGATCACGATCGAGCCAGGGGAGCAGCAGCTACCGACCACCACCCCCATCCTGATCGGGAACCTCCGAACTGGCGCCACTTAGCTCACCACTCATGCGAAGACGAGCCTCCGCGGCGGCGGCGGCCGCGCACCGGGTGGCCAGAGAGTAACGGAGGGTGACTGGTCTCAGGATGGCGTATGGCGCTTCGATGCGCCCGCGTTCCCTTGCCAGAGAAGTATGCGGCGATCAGCGAAGTGGTTCGACGGCGCTGGCCTCACCTCGCAGAGACGGACCCGCTTCTTGCCGACCGGCTCTGGGAAGACAGGAAATTGGAAGTACGGTAATGAACGCTCGGGTGACGGCGGCCGCCCGCCTCACCGCGCCCGTCCAGACGCTGATACTGCAGTCTGTCCGGGAGAGCTGGGCGCGGACACGATTGGAAGAAGCCATGAACAGGCTGATAGCGGACGAAGCCAGGACTACGCTTTAGCCAATCGCTCCCGGGCCTTCTGCTGGCCATCGGCCGGCAGAGCCTCGATCTTCTGGCTCTGCGGCTGACAGCACTGGCCGTCCTTCTGGGCATGCTCAATCCACGTCCTCCCGTCACAGCACCAGCCTTTGCTCGTGTCCAGCTGCTGAGCCATCCCACACCTCCCACAATCTTGCGATCATCCTGTCTTGAATGTAGCTGTTCTGGGTACGCTAGCGGTATGGAAAAGGCCACGTTCGCTGCCGGATGCTTTTGGGGGGTAGAAGCGGAGTTCCGCAGGATCCCCGGGGTGAAGGACACTACTGTCGGCTATATCGGCGGGACCATGCCCCAGCCCACCTATCGAGATGTCTGCGGGGATGGGACTGGCCACGCCGAGGCGGTCCAGGTGGAGTTTGATCCCGCCCGGGTGTCGTTCGACCAGCTGCTGCAAGCCTTCTGGCGCATGCATGATCCGACCACGCCCAACCGTCAAGGTCCGGACGTCGGGAGTCAGTACCGGTCCGCGATTTTCGTGCAGTCCCCGGCGCAGCAGGCCGCCGCCCGGGCCTCGTTGGAGGAGGCGCAGAAGCATGAGAGGCGGCGCATCGTGACAGTGATCGAGCCGGCGCCGGTGTTTTACCCGGCCGAGGAATATCATCAGCGCTACTACGAAAAGAAGGGGATTACCCATGGCTAGCACCCTGGAAGAGCGGACGATCAACACCATCGAGCGGCCCTGGGGCGCGGAGGCGCGGTTCGAGCCCAGCCCCCGCCGGGTGCGGGTGCGGTTCGGAAATACGTTGGTGGCCGACAGCCAGCGAGTCATGCTGCTCCTCGAACCGAAGAAGCTGGGCATCTACTACTTTCCCCAGGACGACGTCCGCATGGATCTGCTGACCAGGGCGGGCGAGCGGCTTTGGACCGTGAAGGTAGGCGACCGGGTGGCGGAGCGCGCCGCCTGGGAACGCGAGGCGTACCCCGGCTATATCGCCTTCAAATGGGACCTGATGGACGCCTGGTTCGAAGAGGACGATGAGGTCTGGGTCCATCCGCGCGACCCCTATCACCGTGTGGACGTGGTCAGCAGCTCGCGGCACGTCCAGGTGGTGGTGGACGGGGTGACCGTGGCGGATACCCAGCGGCCCCATCTCCTGTTCGAGACCGGCCTGCCCACCCGCTACTACATCCCCAAGCTGGACATCCGGATGGACCTGCTGACGCCGACGGCGACCCAGACGCGCTGCCCGTATAAGGGCAAAGCCATGTACTGGTCGGTCAAGGTCGGCGACCGCGACTACCAGGACATCGTGTGGAGCTACTCGCCGCCGATCCCGGAGTGCACGCGGATCGACAACCTGCTCGCCTTCTACAACGAGAAGGTGGACATCATCGTCGACGGCGAGAAGCAGGCGAAACCGAAGACCCCCTGGTCGTAACGAGGGCGAATCCGGGCTTAGCCCGAATCCACCGAGTCGAACTGGCATCTTGGGCGCGCTGCGAGCGAGCGGGGTGTCGTCTCCTGCGCGCGTTCAGTTACGCACCGACGGGTGCGCGCCTTCACGTGCTCGTCGCCTCCTACCGCTCATCTCGCCGCGCATCCCAATCTGCGTCGTCCGATTGGTGGATCCGGGCTTAGACGGTCTTGGTCAGGCTCTTGATCTGCCGCGGCAAACTCCGCGGTGACCTGCAGGTCGGGGTGAGCCGACTTCGCATGCACCTGGACGTGCTGCATCAGCTCAGTTTCGGTCTCCACCGTGAAGTTGCCGGGACGGTCCGTCCCGGCGTCCTGACAGGCGAATTGCTTTGCCATCTCTGACCCTCCTTTAGGGGCCATCATCCGCCAGGCGGTATGAAGTCAAGCCAGAGCGCCGTCCCCGGCTGGCGCGATACGCTGAGTCCATGGATCGCCGCAACCTGATCATCGACGCGGACGACACACTCTGGGAAAACAATATCTACTTCGAGCAGGCGATCGAGGCCTTCATTGACTTCCTGGCCCACTCGTCGATGACTCGGGCACAAGTGCGAGCGACGCTGGATGAGATCGAGCGGCTCAACAGCCGGGTGCATGGCTACGGGTCGGTCGCCTTCGCGCGTAACCTGCGCGAGTGCTACGAGCGGCTCTGCGAGCGCGAGCTGCGGCCGGAGGACGTGGCCACGATCGTCAGCTTTGGCGAGCGCATCAGGCAGGAACCGGTTCGGCTGCTGGACGGCGTCCTGGAGACGGTGGCCTACCTCACCGACCGGCACGACCTGACCCTGTTCACCAAGGGGCATGCCGAGGAGCAGAAGCTGAAGATCGAGCGGTCGGGCCTGGCTCCCTACTTCCAGCACACGGCGGTCGTCAGTGAGAAGAACCCCGAAACCTACCGGGCGCTGGTCGAGGAACGTCAAATGGAGCCGGAACGCACGTGGATGGTGGGCAACTCGCCGCGCTCAGATGTCAACGCGGCCCTGGCGGCCGGTCTGAACGCCGTCTACATCCCGCACCCGGTCACCTGGAGCCTTGAGCTCGAAGAGCTGGTTCCGGCCAACGGCCGGCTGCTCGTGCTGGAGCGGTTTGCCCTGCTTCGGGAACACTTTTAGGCAAGGCGGCGCGGGCGATGCGGGAGATGACTCAGGATGAGCGGCGCGCGTTCCTGATGGAGGGGACGCGCACCGGCAAGCTCGGTATCACGCGGCGCGCCGGCCCGCCGTACGTGCTTCCGGTCTGGTTTGTCCTCGACGGCGACGATGTGGTCTTCACGACCGGGGCCGAGACCGTTCGCGGCCGGGCGCTGCGCCGCGACGGCCGGGCCTCGGTGTGCGTCGACGAGGAGCGCCCGCCCTACGCCTGCGTGCGCATCCACGGCCAAGCGCGCTTAGGCGAAGATCTCACCGAGATGCGGCTCTGGGCGCGGCGAATTGCGGCCCGCTACCTGGGAGAGGCGGTCGCCGACCGCTACCCGGCCCGGAACGCGGTCTCGGGTGAGCTGCTGGTGCGCCTGGTGCCGGACGCCATCGTCGGCAGAAAGGGAGTGGCCGACTAGGGACTAGTTAGTTCGAAGGGAAGGAACCAGGGGTGATTCCTTCCCTTCGTTAAGAAGTCGAACGCTACTTAGTCGCCGTGCTCGCCGTTGCCGCAGGCGGCTTCCACAGCCTGGACGGCGGTGCGCTTGGCTTGCTTCTCGGCGGCATCTTCGATCTTGTCGGCGTCTTTGGCGGCATCGGTCGTGGGCTTGACTTCCGCCGCGTCCTCGGTGCGGTCGGCGGTTTGAAGGGCCTTCAGGGCGGCCAGGGCGTCGACGCATGCCGCACTCGGGGGCTGGCAGGCCTGCTCCGCCTGGTCGTTATCCTCGGTCGTCGCGTTCTCGCCCGTGTCTTGGTCCGCCGTCTCGGCGGTCTCGGCCGGCTCGGTTGCCTCAGCGGCGTCTTCGCCGGTTTCAGCCGCTTCAGCCGGTTCGGCAGTTTCGCAGGTGGTCTCGGTCTGCTGAGCGACCGTCGTGGTTGTCGTGTTGGTCAACGGAAGTGAGGTAGAGACTCTGGGGAGCAAGGTCAAGAGGGGAAGGGGAGTCGCTGTCGCCTGGAGGTTCGTGCTGTCAGCGTGAAGGGGCGCCTGAGCGGTCGCGGCGGCAAGGCTGCTCTGGCTGTGCGAGCTGGCCGCGTAGGCGGAAAGGCCGCCCAGCGCCAGGATGGCAGCCACGGCAACGACGATGGATCGGAAACGCATGAGGGATCCTCCCTTATACCGGTCTTGCCCTTCCTAACGCAGACTGTTGAGTTCGCTTACGGGCAGGGGCTCCCAAACCCCCACCCTGGATACCCCTTTTCGGAGCTCTCCCTTAGTCGCTCCCGCCTGCGACGGGGCCAATCTCCGCTTTCCGGCGAGGCAGGGAGGGGGTATCAGCTGGTAA
>WNFE01004321.1_pt1 | contig 10585 bp, 10 predicted proteins | sample 5400451 | NCBI WGS metagenome assembly WNFE01 (sample SAMN13153344, study PRJNA577476) | soil metagenome | isolation source: 200 cm saprolite under Douglas fir tree site 2 hole 2 | place: USA:California | collected 2015-04-18
GCCGCCCGATAGGCCTGCTGCGCCGGCGCGTCGCCGGACAGGGCGGCGTCGAGCAGCACCTCGACGCCGATATGCGCTGCCGCGAGCGCGCTGCCGCTGCGGACGCCGCGTGCCGACAACCAAGCGACCGCCTGATGGGTCAGCGCCAAGAATGCGGCGGAGCGGTGGAAGACTTCGTCGGTTCTCCAGTGAAACTGCATCCCGGAGCCGATGCCGGTGTGCTCGGGGCGCGGCGGGCGCGCCCGGATGATCGTGGCGAAGTCGGGCAGCATCGCCCCCAGAACGAAGGAGGGATCCCCGCCCCGCCGGACCGCCAGCACGGTGTGCCCGAAGAAGTTCATGCGCCGCGAATCGCTAGAGCAGCCCGGCGATCGCCTGACCGACCTCGCTGGTCGACGCGCGGCCGCCGAGGTCGCGCGTCAGCGTCTTGCCGTCCTCCACCAGCCGCTCGATCGCCGCGACCACCGCGCGCGCCGCGTCGGCGTGGCCGAGGTGTTCGAGCATCATCGCACCCGTCCAGATCTGGGCGACGGGATTGGCGATCCCCTTGCCGGCGATGTCGGGGGCCGAGCCGTGGACGGGCTCGAACATCGACGGATACTCCTTTTCCGGGTTGATGTTGCCGCCCGGCGCCAGCCCGATGGAGCCGGCGATGGCGGGGCCGAGGTCGGAGAGGATGTCGCCGAAGAGGTTCGAGCCGACGACGACGTCGAACCAGTCGGGGTGCTGGACGAAGTGCGCGGTCAGGATATCGATGTGGTACTGGGAGGTCTTGACGGCCGGATAGTCCTTCGCGGTGGCGGCGAAGCGCTCGTCCCAGTACGGCATGCTGTGGATGATTCCGTTCGACTTGGTCGCCGACGTCACGTGGCGGCGCGGCCGCTTCATGGCCAGCTCGAACGCGTAGCGCATGATGCGGTCGCAGCCCTTGCGCGTGAAGACCGACTGTTGGACGGCCAGCTCCTCCGGCGTCCCCCGGTAGAGCCGCCCGCCGATCTCCGAGTACTCGCCTTCGTTGTTCTCCCGGACGATCAGCATATCGATGTCGGCGGGCCCGCGTCCGGCGAGCGGCGACCTGACACCATTGAGCAGACGCACGGGACGCAGGTTGACGTACTGGTGGAACCCGCGCCGGATCGGGATCAAGAGGCCCCAGAGCGAGACGTGGTCCGGCACGCCGGGGAAGCCCACCGCGCCGAGGAAGATCGCCTCGAACTGCCGGAGCCGGTCGAGGCCATCCTCGGGCATCATGCGGCCGGTCTCGGTGTAGCGCTCACAGCTCCAGTCGAACGTCGTCCACTCGATGTCGAAGCCGAACCGCCGGCCGGCGGCGTCGAGGACGCGCATGCCCTCGGGCACGACTTCCTTGCCGATCCCGTCGCCGGGAATCGCCGCGATACGATGCTTCATCGAAGCCCTCCGTCCCTCTCATTCTTGAGAATCGGCGTCCTAGCCTACCAAGAAAGCGCCTCTGGACACACTCGCTGACCTATGCTTCCATACTTCTGACCTCGTGGTTCGGGGTTCTCGTCTCCTACCACTCGGTAGGCCATCGGTCGGTCACGGCGAAGGTCCTCAGTTCAGGCGCAGCGTCGGACGCTGATCGCGTTCCCGCGCTGAGCCTCCGGGCGAAGGGCTCGGGCGTCACGGCCGTTGTGTGGAGTCGTCATGGCGATCATACGTGTGAGCGATCCCACGTTCGAGGGGAAGCGGTCCGACAACCGCGTCTTCGTCCGCTTCCGGGTGAATCGCTCGCCCGACCAGACCTGGATCAACACGTTCAAGGGCCACGCGAGCTCGAGCGTCCTCCGCGCGGCCAATGCCGTGTTCAACGGGAGCGACGTCACCCTCGAGCTCGTACGGCCGAAGAGCCGGGCAGAGCTCACGACGGCCCTCGATTGCTTCATCGAATGCGCAAATCTCGGGCTCAGAAGCTGGGGCGGCGCCGAGCGAAGCCGCGCGTCGGTTCCGGGCTCGGTCCGCGACCACGTCTGAGCCGCGTGGGGGCTGCTGGAAGCGCCCGGGACCGGATGACACGTCCGTGTCGAGTCACTGACGGGGGCCGTCACCGCTCCAGGCACATGGATCACTTCTAACGTTCAGGAAAACATACTCTTTGTCATTTTTGACGTCTGGCATCTGGGTTGCGTTCTAGGGGGGTTGCTACGGATATAAACCCATCCAGAATGCTGTCTGCCAGGCACGAAACCCGGAGGAAAAATTCTTGGACGAAGCGAAAGCGACGATCCGACGCCTCGAGCGAGACCCGCTCTCGCCGCTCGCGCGCCACGCGCTGGGGCTCGGAGTCTTGTTGCTCACGATCGTTCCCGCGTACGCCTACTTCGGGTCGCGGCCACAGCCGGACTCCGAGATCATGAAGATGGCGCGCGAGGCGATCGAAGCTTCCGACTCGAGCGTCGAGGTCCCCGAGATCGTCGAGATCGAGGCGCACATCAGAGAGGTCGCCGTCCGCTACGACATTCCGCCGATCCTGGTGGCCGCGATCGTCGAGGCCGAATCCGAGTTCAATCCGCGGGCGGTTTCGCGGCGCGGCGCCCGCGGCCTGATGCAGCTCATGCCGGGAACGGCCTCGAGTCTCCAGGTGTCGGATACCTTCGACCCGTACGAGAACATCGAGGGCGGTGTTCGCCATCTGCGAGGACTGATGGATCGGTATCACGGCAACCTGCCTCTCGTGCTCGCCGCCTACAACGCCGGTGAGCAGGCGGTCATGGTCTACGGGGGTGTCCCGCCTTACCGCGAGACCCGCCGCTACGTCAGCCGCATTCTGCGACGCATCGGCCGCGCGGACCTCGTGCCGCGAGTAAGCAGCGTGAGTCCGCATGTCGTTCCCGTGGCTACTACGAGCCGGATCGATCCCGGGTTCACGTGGGCGAGTCCGAGTCCGACTCCGAGTCCGAGTCCGACTCCGAGTCCGACTCCGAGCCCAAGCTCGCCCCGTTCGGCCTGGGCCGAGCGCCAGGCGCTCGAGCGCCAGGTGCCAGCGAAGATAGAGCGCAGCGTCGCCGCCACACCGGCCAATCTTTCCGACGGCGCCCGGGAGGCTATTCGGTCCTCTCGCGCCAACAGCCAGGGGCCATAGACGCGCGGCGCCGCTGAATCAGATTGCCTCGCCGCCCGAGGCGAGCCTCGGGCAGAAGAAATTATGGAAGCGTTCGCATGACCGCAGCGTATGAAGGAGGGTCAGATGATTGATCGGATCATTGCCAAACTCCCGGAGGCGTGGCGCGGGCCAGCCGAGCTGGTCGCGGCCCCGATCGCCTGGGTTCCGGTGCTGCAGCAGACTCTGATGAGCTTCTTCTTCGATTCGCAGCCCGGCTGGATGGCTGCCCTGAAGTACGTGTTCCTGCTGTTCCCCGTGTTGCTGGGCGTCGTCGCCGTCTGGTGCACCGGGCTCTCCGTCTATACGCTGCCCTTCCGCTCCGGGCGCACGCGCTTCGTCTCGCTGATCCTCCTCGCGTGGTGGGACGCCGCGCTGTCGGTGTGGCTGTACTGGGTGGGCATGGTCCGTGTCGTCGGCGTTGTGCTGGGCTGGGTCCTCGATATCTCACGGCTGGCCGTCCGGCTGGTCACCGGGCTCGTCCGCGACATCGTGGGGACACCGTTCGCCATGTCGAGCATGCTGATGCGCGGCTACCTCCAGCCGGGCGTGCCGTGGCTCGCGTTCGTGATGCTGCTCTTCTGGTGCGGGCTCGAGGCCGCGGTGTTCACGTACACGCTCGAGCCGCGGGTCGCGATGCTCGTAGCCGATCTCTCCGGGACGGACGACTCGCGGTTCACGATCCCGGTTCTGTATCTCCTGGTGCTCACGCTGATCATGGCGAGCTTCGCGTGCGTCCAGGCGCTGGTCGACGCCGTCCGCAAGCGGGACAGCAAGTTCCTCGCCCAGATCATCGGCATCGAGCTGTTCGCGATGTCCTTCGAGGTGCTGTTCCTGTACCGGGGTGTGGTCGAGGTGACGATGCCGTGGATCGCCCGGGACAACGCCGCCATGCTGGCGACGGCCGCGGTCGGTTGGTTCGGCGTCCGTGGCCTCACGTGGTTCCTCTTCGGTCAGTACGGAACGCCCCCGTTACTGGCCCTCATCGCGCGGCAGCCCCTTACGGAGGCCGACCCGTCGCGGTCCGCCGCCATGCGGTCCGAGCCGTTCTGGCGCGCGGCGATGGACGACTTCCGGCGCGACCTCGACTGGCTCCATATCAAGAGCGATGAGATGCTCGAGCTCCTGGCGCTGCCGGTGGTCCATTTGCTGGGAGCGGCGTTGAATTTCGCCATGATCCTGACCGCGGCGCGACCTGTCTTCAACCTGCCGTTCCGGAGCCTCAAGGAGGTGACGGAGTCGCGGGACATGGAGACGACGATGCACCTGGAGCCGCGGAAGCAGGTCAGCCTGTGACAACTCTGCGGTATCACTTCTCCGGCATCGCGGGCGCCGGCATGGGCCCGCTCGCGTGCCTGATGCGGGCGCGCGGCCACGCCGTTCAGGGTTCCGACCGCGCGTTCGACCTGGGCAAGAAGCAGGAGATCGCGGCGTCGCTCCGCCGGCTGGGCATCGAGCTGGCCCGGCAAGACGGGGCGGCCGTCACGGCTGCCATCGATCGCTTCGTCTACTCGGCGGCCGTCGAGGTCGACACGCCCGAGCTGCGCGCGGCGCGCGCGCTCGGCACCGATTGTCTGCCTCGGCCGCAGCTGCTCGCCGAGGTGGTCAACACCGCTTCGCCGGGTGTCGCCATCGCGGGCACGAGTGGCAAGAGCACCATCGTCGGCATGATCGGATGGCTCCTGCGTGAGGGAGGCGTCCAGGCCACCGTGCTGGGCGGCGCCGATTTCGCGGGCGAGGGCGCGGGCGGCTGCTTCGTGGCGGGCCCGGCTGAAGGCCTCGCGGTCGCCGAGGCGTGCGAGTCCGACGGCACGCTCGTCGGCTACCATCCGGCGATCGGCCTCATCCACAACGTCACCCGCGACCACGACGAGCTGGGCGCGCTTCGCCCGCAGTTCACGGCGTTCGCCAGAAACTGCGGCCGACTGCTCGTCGGCGCGGACTGTCCGGAGGCGACAGCGCTCGGGCGCCGATTCAAGGCGGCGGCCTATGGAGTGTCACCCGACGCCGACGCGCGGCTCCGGGTCACGAGCGTGGGGCCGAGGCGGGCCAGGGGTGTGCTGCGGCACGAGGGCCGCGACCTGACGCTGGACATTCCGCAGCCTGGTCTCCACAACCTCCTGAACGCCACCGCCGCCGCGCTGGTGGCGCTCGAGCTCGGGGTCGACGCCAACACCGTGGTGACCCTGCTCGCGCGCTTCCCCGGCGTCGCGCGCCGTTTCGAGGTGCTCGGTACGACGGCGCGAGACATCCTGGTCGTGGACGACTACGCGCACAATGGCGAGAAGCTCCGCGCGGCCATCACCACGGCGCAGGCGGGCGCGGCGCGCGTCGTCGCCGTCTTCCAGCCCCACGGCTTCGGCCCGGCGCGCTTCCTGCGCCACGAGCTCCGGGCGCTCATCCCGACGCTCCTCCGTCCTCAAGATCGCTTCTGCTACGCCGAGATCTTTTACGCCGGCGGGACCGTCGCGAAGGACATCTCGAGCCGCGTGCTGGCGGACGATCTCCCGGAGGCTCTCAAGTGCGGCTATGCGCGCGACCACGAGGCCGCGCGCCAGTGGGTCGTCAGCGAGGCGCGGCCCGGCGACACCGTCCTCATCATGGGCGCGCGCGATCCCGACCTGCCGCGTCTCGCGCGCGCGGTGCTCAAGTCCCTCTAAGGATCGGGGGGAGCGACGCCGCTCCCCCCAATTTCCCCCCACATCGCTGGCGAGTAGTCCGTCCGGCGTAGCGTCCGGTCCTCGATGGCGCCCACCAAGTCGCCATGCTGGGCCGTCGTCTGGCGCTTGACGGCGATCCACGCCTGGTCGCCCATGAACGCTCGCCACGCGGCGAAGATCTCATGGATCCGAAGCTGGTGGATCATCGGAGCGACTCCGCGATCTGCACGAGCTCCTCGTACTCCTGGTTCCAGTAGTTGTGGTTGCGGAACATCGGGAAGGCGGGGGGAAACGACGGATCGGTCCACCGGCGCGCGATCCAGCCGGACATGTAGACGATGCGCATGGCGCGCAGGGGCTCGCAGAGCGCGAGCGTCGAGCGGTCGAACTCGCGGAAAAGCTCGTAGCCCTCCAGGAGATCTTCGCGCAGCTTCCGCGCCTCATCGGAGTTGCCCCGGGCCAGGAGCCAGAGGTCCTGCACGGGCGGGCCGACCAGGCAGTCGTCGAAGTCGACGAGGAGCGGGTCGGGCGTCCAGAGAATGTTGCCCCAGTGCAGGTCGCCGTGGATTCGCTGGACGCGCGCCGTGGCGAGTGCCTTGGCAGCGGCGTCGGCGATGCGGACAACGACGTCCCGATAGCGGGGCGCCAGCCCCTCGGGGATGAAGCCGCTCGCCATCAAGATCTCGAGGGGTTCGGAGAGGTAGCGCTTCACGTCGAGCCGCGGCCGGTGCGGAGCGTCGCGCGAAGCGCCGACCGCGTGCATGCGGCCAATTGTTCGGCCGATCCGGCGACGGTTCTCCGCGTCGAGCTCGTCCAGCGAGCGCCCGCGCACCCGTGGGAACGCCGCGTAGTAAATCCCCTCGATCTCGCTCAGCGTCCCGCCGTTGCCGAGGTCGATCGGCGCGACCGCCGGGACCTCGGCCGCCGCCAGGTCGGCGAGGAAGGCGTGCTCGTCGAGGATCGTCTCACGCGACCAGCGGCCAGGCCGATAGAACTTGACGACCAGCCGCCGCTCGTCCTCCAGCTCCACCTCGTAGACCCGGTTCTCGAAGGCGCGCAGCGGCAGGCAGCGGCCCGTACAGCGCAGACCTCCGACCTCGACCGCGTCGAGGACGCGGTCGGGGGTGAGCGCGAAAAACGTCGCGGCGGGCTCCCCGGCCACGCCTGATACCATAGCGCGCCGTCAGGCAACATTCACCCCTGGAGGCCACGATGCCAGAACACCCGCTACCCACGGAGCAGGAAGTGCTCGGCTGGATCCGGCAGCGCCGCAACTGGGGCCGCTGGGGCAAGGACGACCAGGTCGGCGCCCTGAACCTCATCACTCCGGCCAAGCGCGCCGCGGCGGCCCGGCTCGTCCGCAGCGGGCGCAGCGTGTCGCTCAGCCGGCCGTTCCCGAAGGAGCCGGGCCCGAACAACCCGCTGCCGGCTCACCACTTCATGAGGACCCACGCGCGCGGCAAGGGCGGCTTCTCCGCCGACTACTACGGTATCTACTACCACGGCATCGCCTCCACCCACATCGACGCGCTCTGCCACACCTGGGACGAGGAGTCGATGTGGAACGGGCGCGACCCGAAGAAAGAGATCACGTTCGAGGGCGCGCGGTTCGGGTCTGTCGAGCACTGGGCCGAGGGCATCATGACCCGCGCGGTCATGCTCGACGTCCCCCGACACCGCGGCGTCCCCTGCGTGACGCACGACCGGCCGGTGCACGGCTGGGAGCTCGACGACATCCTCGCCAAGCGCGGGATCCGGCTCGAGCCCGGCGACGCGGTCTGCGTCTACTCCGGGCGCGAGGCGTGGCAGGCTCAGGACCCCGAGCGACCCTACGGCCGTCCCTTCAACCCCACACAGCAACAGCGCCCGGGGCTCCACGTGTCCTGCCTGCCGTTCCTGCGCGACCACGACGTGAGCGTGCTGGTGTGGGACATGCTCGATCACCTGCCGATCGGCTACGACATCCCGTGGGCGGTCCACGCCGCGCTTTTCGCGTACGGCGTGGCGCTGGTGGACAACGCACTCCTCGAGCCGCTCGCGCGCGCCTGCGCGGATGAGCAGCGCGACGAGTTCATGCTGCTCGTCGCCCCATTGCGGGTGGTCGGGGGCACCGGGTCGCCGGCGAATCCACTGGCCGTTTTCTAGTTGGACATCGGCGGGGAGCGAACGCCGCTCCCCCCGATTTCCCCCCACCGGTCACCCGCTGCGGGTGGCCCGTGACGCTTCTCGTTCGAGCTCCAGCGGCTACGAGCTCGCGTACGGAATAGGCCCAGCGTACTCCGTGCGTAGTGGCGCCCAGCGCGTGGCCCAGGCACGCGCCAGCGCGGCTCCGAGCTGCGTCAGATGCAGACGATCGTGCTCGACCCAGGCGGCGAGGAGATCGAGCCCGGAGAGCTGGCCGGTGCGGGCGTGCGCGACGGCAGCGGCGAGACGCGCGGGGGCGATCGCGACCAGCGAGCTGAGACTCGCGGCCCGGCGCTCGCGGAAGGCAGCCAGCGCGCGCGGTCCGTCGTCGTCCAGGTAGCGCCGCTCCGTCGCCCAGCGCTCCGGGTCGATCGGTTCGAAGCTCGCGCCGCCGTCGAGGATCACGCGGATTCGCGCCCCGAAGTCCTCGACCTCTTCGTCGCGCAGGTGGCAGACGATCTCGACCGGTGCCCACTCGGCGAGCGCCGGGCGCGCACGCCAGGCGGCCGCGTCGAGGTCCTTCAGCAACGCGTCGAGCACTATGGGGAACCGCGCGAGCTCGAGCCGGGCACTGGTGAGCACGTCGTGGGGATCGTGCATGCCTCCTGATGCTACCATCCCCGGGACATGGGACGCCTGGACGGACGCGTAGCGCTGGTGACCGGAGCGGGTCGTGGCTTCGGCCGCGCCATCGCGCTCGCCTTCGGGCGCGAGGGCGCCGACCTCGTCGTGAACTACAACGCGAGCGGCCCCGCCGCGAAGGAGGTCGTCGCCGAGCTCGAGCGACTCGGCCGGCGCGCCGAGGCCGTGCAGGCCGACGTCGCGCGCGCGGACCAGGTGCGCGCGATGGTCGAGCGGGTGCTGGTCCGCTTCGGCCGGCTCGACATTCTCGTCAACAACGCCGGCATCATGACGCGCGGTCCGTTTCTCGACGTAGCGGTCGCGGACTACGAGACGATGTTCGCCATCAACGTGAGGGGGACGTTCCTCTGCACCCAGCACGCGCTGCGCCCGATGGTGGCTGCGCGCTACGGGCGCATCATCAATTTCTCCACGCAGCTCGTGCGTGCCTCGGTCGGTACGGGCGGCTTCGCGGCCTACGCGGCGACCAAGGGCGCCGTCGAGGCGTTCACTCGCGCAATGGCCCACGAGTTCGGGCCTCACGGCGTCACCGTCAACGCCATCGCGCCCGGCGGCATTGACACCGACATGAGCCGCGCCGTGATGACGCCCGAATACCGCGCGCGGCGGATCGGCGAGCTGCCGGTGCGCCACATCGGCCAGGTGGAGGACGTCGCCTACTGCGCGGTCTTCCTCGCCGCCGAGGAGGCGCACTATCTCACGGGCCAGGTGCTCCAGCCCAACGGCGGCTGGGTCATGGCCTGAGAGCTGTGATCGACCGTCGCACAGCGAGCTGACCGGGTGATTGGCCGCGGCGTTGCCGGACCGTTCGCGCAGCTTGACAGTCGGAGGCTCGGAGAACGATGATGCTCGAAAGTTCGCTTTCCCGGAGGGACATGATGGCAATGACGTCGCTGGAACGGGCCGAGGCAGCCGAGCACGCGATGAGCCAGGAGCTCGATCGGATCGTCGTGAAGTCAGTGATTTACACCTCCGGTGAGCGCGATCCGAGGGAGCCGCTCGCGCGGCAGCCGGACCAGGGCAAGCACTACATGATGGGACACGACCCGCGCCTGCCCCGCATGCCCGACAAGCCGACCCTGTTCGACTTCTTCAAGCTTCGCTTCGGGCCCTCCGCACACGTGCTTCAGAGCGCGCGACTGGCGAAGAAGAACGGCGTCAGCGAGAAGATCGTGCTGGCGTGCCTGCTCCACGACATCTCCGTCATGGGATTCATTCGCGGCGATCACGGGTACTGGAGCGCCCAGCTCGTCGAGCCCTACGTCGACGAGGAAGTGAGCTGGGCCATCCGGCATCATCAGGTGCTGCGGTTCTTCGCGGACGAGTCCTTCGGGTACAAGTACCCGGACTCGTACATCCGGCTGTTCGGCGCCGACTACAAGCCGGAGCCCTACGTCCAGGAAGCCTACAAGTACGCGCTCGACCACAAGTGGTATGAAACGTCGCGCCTGATCACCGTGAACGATCTCTACGCGTTCGACCCCAGCGTGCGCGTCGAGCTCGAGGAGTTCACGGACGTCGTCGGCCGCCATTTCAAGCAGCCGAAGGAAGGGCTCGGCTTCGATCACAGTCCTTCGGCCCACATGTGGCGCACGATCAACTGGCCGACGAAGTACCTGTAAAACGGGCCCGCCGCCGCGAAGAAGCTTCGCGTCGCGCTCCTGGTCCTGACCGCGGGCGCGCTCGCCTCGCTCCTCCTGGTGCGTGAGTGCGCGTTCGGCGGGGGCATGGGGGCGCGCGACCGGACGTGTCACTGTCTCGGCGTGGAGTGGACGCTCTACGACCGGCGACCCGCCGACGGTCCGCGTCAGTCGCTCTGCGTGGGTGTCGTGCTGTCGAGGACTTGCTACCGCATCACCGATGGGCCCGTCATCGAATGCCCTAGGTGAGCCGGCGCTCCATCAGGACCCACGTGGGCTCGCTGAAGCCTTCGTGGCTCTTGAGCACCGCGTCCTCGAAGCCGCAAGATCTGAACAGC
>WNFE01004323.1_pt1 | contig 10584 bp, 9 predicted proteins | sample 5400451 | NCBI WGS metagenome assembly WNFE01 (sample SAMN13153344, study PRJNA577476) | soil metagenome | isolation source: 200 cm saprolite under Douglas fir tree site 2 hole 2 | place: USA:California | collected 2015-04-18
TGTGCACCTTTCCCTGAACATGGGGTTCCCGCCGGCGGATATCCCCGACGCAGGCCCGAGCGTCACGGCCTACGGCGAAACCCAAGCTGCCGCGGATGCGGCCGCGGACGCGCTGTTCTCGGCACTGCTCGCGGCAGAGCGGGAGTTCGCTGCGCATCGTCCCCTGCCCGCGGCCGAGGCGGTGGCGAAGGCGATCCGGATTTCAGCATCGGCATCGCGCCCCGTCGTCTTATCGGACACCCAGGACAATCCGGGTGCCGGCGCTCCCTCGAATACGACCGGCCTGATCGCCGAGCTGCTGCGGCAGGGGGCGGAGCGCACCGCGGTCGGCATCCTGCATGACCCGGCCGCCGCCGCGGCGGCGCACCGATCCGGCACGGGCGGAACATTGGCAACCCTAGGGGGAGGGGGAACCGGTCCGGGCCAGGCGCCGCTGCCGGGACCCTGGCGTGTCGCCGCGCTGAGCGACGGCCGGTTCCGCGGCACCTCGCCGATGCTGCGCGCGGCGGAAACCAGGATGGGTCCTACGGCCCTGCTGGCACAAGACGGGGTCGAAGTCCTGGTCGCCAGCATCCGGCAGCAACCGATCCACCGCGAGGTGTTTACGCACATCGGCGTCGATCTTGCCTCGCGCGCCATCGTGGCGCTCAAGAGCTCGGCGCACTTTCGCGCTGGTTTTCAGGAAATCGCCGAGCAAGTGATCGTCTGCCTCGCACCCGGCGCGAATCTCGAGGACCCAGGCTGCTTCGCCTACTCGCAGATCAGATCCGGGGTGCGCCTGCGCCCCGCGCCGGGCTGAGTTTGCCGTCCGGCTCGAGCAGGGCCATCGCGACGAGGCGAGCCCGGTTCCGTCGGGCACCCCGAACCGCTCGCCATTTTTTGCTGGTTGGTGCCGGAAAACGCCGGCGGCCGGCCTATTCTCCGCTCTTCTGCATCCCCACCATTGGCGAATGCGTATCGGGCGCGGTTTTCCAGCCGCTGATGATCTTATCGGAGATGATCGCCTCCGGCGGCGCCATGAACGCCTCGACAATGGTGATGATGCCGAACACCAGGGCCATGACGACGCCCAACTGCTTGCCGGTCTCCTGCGTCAGCAACAGGCTGTTCTGCGAGGTCCCCAGCAGCGCAATGATCGCCGCCAGGAACGCGATGCAGGCAAGCACGATCTTGAAGATCATGAAAGACTTTCGAACGTAGAGGAACATGCCGACCTCCCTTGGCACCCGTGTCGCATCATAGCGGCGAATCGCCCCGGCGGCCATGCGTTTCGGCCATTACCCGTCGCTTGGCGTCGACCGGAAAACCGTGGCGCGGCAGCTACGGGCTTCCCTGGGGAGCTTGGGTAACGGCAACGCTGCAGTCCCGGCACTCGAAGATGAGTTGTTCGCAATGATATCCGCCCCGCGGGATCACGCGGATGAGCTCCATTGCGGCGCCGCAGGCGGGACACAGCGGCGAAATGGGCCGGGGCCGGCGCCGGGATGGTGTGCGCTCGTCGCGAATCATGCCCGGTCATAGCCGAATTGCCGGGCGAGCCCCTGTGACATTCGTCACCAGCACCAGGCGATGCCTACGGCCGCCGGTTACCAGGGCCGGGACGGTATAAGGTCGCGGTCGCAAATCCAGGCGAGGCAAATCATGTCGACCGGCAATGCTCTGCTCATCGCTCTCGTTTTCCCGATAGCTGCAGGCATCATGGCCGGTCCGGGACGGCACAGGTCCTCTAGCGGGAACCGGCGATGGGCAAAGTTACAGGAGGGCGAGCGCGCGCTCGTCGACGACGGGACGTGTCCGCGGGGGTATGGCGGGATAGTCGCGCGAGCCCGCATTCCGTTGAGAACCTATGCTGGCGCAGGTGAGGTATTTCACTGAGCGCGAAGCTCTCCGGTGATAGGTGTTGGGCGTACGCAATTCCGCCTTTCTCTACCTTATGTGGGGCGGGCAATGTCATTCAAGATTCTGTTGGTGATCGCGTTGTTCGCGCCGCTGCTGCTAATCGCGGCAGGCGCCATCGTACACGGGCCGCATCGGGAGCCGAGACGAGATACGGAGCTGCCGCCCTGAGAGGCGGCATGCAGGTGCGGTGGAGCGAGAATAGACCGCTGCCGCAGCTTGCGGGCAAGGGAAACATCGGCCGATCGGCTCGGCCGGCCGTGGGGCTCTCACCGGGCCGCGTATCGGCGGGGCGATCTGCTCGTAGGCACGCCGAATTTTTCTGATCACCATGGCGAAGGAGGGGCTGGCACCCTCCCAAAAATCGATTCAGGGGCCCCAAGGGGACAGGGGGGGCCGTTTGCGCATCGGACAGCCCTGAAATTGTTCTTGCCGCGACAGCGGGATATCTGCGCACGGGAACGCGCCCGCCGTCGGGCACCACGACTCTCGCATGAATTGTGAAGCAACTGACTAGATTTCCTCCCGAGCGAATGCAACTATGGCATGCCGCTGCACATCACCCCCAGCCACAGCCACGCCATGGTTCCCTTGTCACCCTTGCTCCGTTGGGCCGGCAGTAAGCGATCCTCGCTTCCAATGCTTTCTGTATACTGCGACACCGGCTGTAAGCGATACCTAGAGCCCTTCTGCGGCTCCGCCGCATTGTTCTTTCACTTGCGTCCGCAAAAAGCCATCCTCTCCGATATCAATCATCACCTGATCAACTTTTATAACGTTTTGAAGGACAGCCCTGGCGATCTCTACGACCACGCTGTCTCAATTCCTAGAAACGCCGAGACGTTTTACAGGACTAGGGATTCCTTCAATAAATCGGATGATACCTTTGTTCGGGCCAGCCTATTTTATTATTTGAACAAAAACTGTTTCAACGGTCTATTCAGGACTTCGAGAGCTGGGGCTTTTAATGTACCGTTTTCCCCGAGCCGAACAGGGGAGTACCCTCACAAGGTTGTGTTTTTGCAAGCAGCAGCGGCAATCCGCTCTGCCGCCTTCGTCTGCGCTGATTTTGAGAGGGTGCTCCTTGAGTACTGTCGCGAAGGTGACTTTGTGTTCTTAGACCCGCCTTATTCCGCAACGACCAGATACCCATTCCGTGAGTACTTTCCTGGATGCTTTACCGAGTCCGACATTAGGCGTCTGATTCGGGTGCTTGATACCATCGACTCGCGGGGAGCAATCTTTCTTGTGAGTTTTAGTGCTAGCTTTGTTGATGATGTCGCGGAGCGCGGCTGGCAAATCAATTCGATTAACACTCGGAGGAACATATCGGGTTTCGCCGGCGCACGGAAATATGTGCGGGACATTACAGTGACAAACCGGAGCGTTTATGGCGCGTGAATTAAATATCGTCGTAGTAAGCGATGTTCATGCCTTTGACGGGGATTTGCTCGACGAAGCTGCCCCATCATACTACTCCATTCGGCCAGAGTATCAAATCTATGATAATAAAAATCCCTTTCGCGCTATTGGAAGGGTCCTTTCGGCCGCGGGCCTAAAGACCGACTGGGTCCTCTGCCCCGGCGATCTCGCGGATCGCGCACATCCCACCGCGCAAGACAATGTCTGGCGGGCTCTTGAAAATTTGAAAGGCGAAACCGGAGCGCGTGTTCTACTCGCTACCGTAGGGAATCACGATGTCGACTCCCGATTAAAGTTCGACGAGTTTGACACAAAGGGTGCGCTTCAAAGCCTCACGCCATTTTTCCCGGGTCTACCCGAAACTCAATGTGATTTTTTTTTGGTCTCGCAATTTCGCTCTTTACGAGGAGACTGATGTTCGCCTGCTAATTGTGAACAGCTCCGCATTTCATGGTATCAATTCAGACGATCCCTCGCGGGTGTCTGTGGCTGAGTATCAGCATGGTCGAGTAAGCGACAGGACCATTGGTGCCATACTGAAAATGCTGCCAGCCTCCGCTAAGCAATTGAACATTCTCCTAACTCATCATCATTTTTACAAGAACGAGCGCCTTGCACCAAAAGACTACAGCACAATGATAAACGGCACAAAGCTGGTTGAGGAGCTTAAGCGGGCGACGGGGGCTTGTTGGTTCATTCTTCATGGGCACCAGCATTATCCTGATATCTTTTATGCTCCCGGGGCCTCGACATCGCCTATCATCTTTTCAGCGGGAAGCCTTGCGCGCAGGCTAAATGAACTGCGCCGAGAAAGTGCTAATCAGTTCTATCACATCAGTTTTCCTATCGATCAGTACGATACACTTGGCTGGCCGACATGTGGCGTGTGTCATGCGTGGGATTGGGTCCCAGATGAAGGCTGGAAGCCGGCCCGCGACGTTGCCAAGATACCCAGAAGAGCGGGATTTGGTTGCCGAAACTCGCCCGTCTTACTTGCCAGACAGATCGGTGCAATAGTCGGAGAGGATGCCTCGAACTGGAATGACATCGTTGCTAGTATACCAGAACTTAAATATGCACTGCCCAGCGATTTGCGGGAGATTGAGAACGCGCTGAGTGGGATGAGGATTCTGGTTTATGGCAAACCATTTATTGAACGATGTCAGGTTTGTCGGGAAAGGATCTGACGTGGAAGGCTCATTATTCGACAGCTTCAATGCGCGCTTTCTGCGTCCGTCGCAGATAGCTGAGCATTTCGTGATTCCTTCACATTTCGGTCTCGTGTGTGAGCGGAACAATTCGGTAATTATAGGTCCTCGCGGGAGCGGCAAGACTACGCTGTTGAAGATGCTGCAGATTAGCGCCCTTAAGTCGTGGCATCCAAAGGACCGAGTTAATGTGATTGCAAGGATAGACTTTACTGCGATCTATGTTGCTGCGGATGCGTCCTGGTCATCGCTTTTTGCGGATACGCAAGATTTCGAGATTGGGCAACCATTTCGTGACATGATTGCATCAGCCGTTTTCAATGTGTACCTACAGTTCGCTATCATTGATACCATTGAGGAATTGTTCGGTGTCGACCTCTTAAATGACGAAGCGCTAAGTCGGTTCCAGCTTGTTCAAGAAGAGGTGGAAGCGAAGCTGAGCGGTACCTCCTTGGCCGATCTCTGGATGATTTCCGGTCCTGCACCAACTCTCTTTATTCTTAGATCAAGATTGATGCAGCGGCTCAATCTGATTGCCACGCTTGCAGAGCAGATAAAATTCGGTAGATACGCTTCGATCGCGGATTGTATGGATCAACACTCATTTCTTACGCTCAAATATGAATTCCTTTTGAGAAACACCATCGACATCATAAATCGCACGATTGGACAACCAGATAGAAAATGGTGCGTGTGTCTTGATGAACTAGAAATCGTCCCCGAACACCTTCGTATGATGCTCTTTCGTGCGCTGAGATCCTCCGATCCGCGGCTCCTGTTCAAGCTGTCGTTAAGCCCCTTCTCGATTGACCTATTTGAGACGAGTGATCCAAGTTTCCCCATGCCTGGGCAAGATTATGCGCCAATCTACCTGAGCTATCCGAGGAGTTCGCACGCAGTTCAATTCGGACGTGAACTAGCCACCTCCCTTTTGCGAGACATCAATCTCTTAGAGCCGACGCTGGACCCCATCTTTGGACACTCGACACTTGCCGCAGCCGAACCCAATTTTCGCGCTCCAATTGATGCGTATCGGGCTCCTAGGGGTGAACGCTATCAATTATTCGCTGACCTAGAGAGGAGTGACCCGTCGTTCCGACAGTTCTTGCGAAGACGGCAGTACGATATCGAGAGCATGCCGTCCATGCCAGAGAGTAGACGGGCGCAGTTGAGGAAGCTCTTGCAGGTTTGTCGCGCTCGGATTGAATTTCGACAGTTTCGGCACACGCTAAATGAAATAGATACAGCGCAGGGCCATCAAGGCTTTCGACGGTCTCGGAAAAGAATTCATGAAATGTACACGGGTATTGAGGCGCTACTTACGATTTGTGAGGGCAATCCTCGCTGGATAATCGGAATCTTGCGCCCACTCTTGCAGCGATACAGAGCTAATTTGGAACATGGTAACCGGAGTACTATGAGTGTGTCATCACAGACGAGCCAGATTCTGTCAGTCGTGACACGTTACCGTTCCCTGCTTACTACCATTCCGCTCAAGCGCAGCGCGCGGAAGGGCGCCGATGTCTCCGTTGTGCGCATGATTGACCGAATTGGCGATTATATGTTTCGCGATGTTGTACTCGGACCATTTAAACCCGAGCCAATATTGTCATTCGTAGTGGACCGGAATGTCTCTGATACGGAGGTTCACGCGCTGGGGGCGGCTATTAATCAGGGCGCCTTTGTGCTTGTGCCGAATCGGAAGGGAGAAGCGACCTACGGCAGCATCCGCGACTCCCGGTTCCGGGTGAGCTATCTGCTGGCGCCTTACTTTCAGCTACCGCTCACCTTTGGCGCGCCCATCAACCTCTCCACCATATTGCATGGCGATGCCAGTCAAATGACGTTGGAGGACCTGTGAGACCATATATAGACCAGACACGCTTGTCAGTGGCGCCGGTGACACCTCTCGACTTGACTGACTTTGATGCCGGTATCTATGCAATCGGGTATGAGCAGCGCTCCCGCCACATACCTGAGATGATGAAGGGAAACACAAGTAAGTTAGTCGGAATTGATTTAGGCGGAGGTGCTACGTCGTTGAGGGTGAGCAGGCAGCGAGCTGTGGACAGAGGCGATACCGTCATTTTAAGCAGACAGATTGGGTTCTCAGAAGCATCGGTCCATGTTTCTGAACTCAACATACCAGACCGGGGGCGTATGTTTGTAGACATATCTTCGATGGATCGCCGTACGATGTCGCTGGTCATATATCACGTATTGCGTACTGTTCAAAAAAGAGCGATGGAAATTTGTTTTCTTTATGCCCCAGCCAAGTACAACGACCCGCCAGAGGACATGCTCCCGATTCAAAGCTCTGAACCAGTCAATGCGTTATTGTCCGGCGCTCCACGAGACCCCCGTTTACCAACAATACTCTTTTTGGGTCTCGGATATGAGGTCGGATTGGCGCTCGGCGTTGTCGAGTTCTTTGAGCCGGCCCGGGTGCTTGCGTTTACACCACGGGGCACTGATCCGCGCTACGACACCATGGTGGACCAAGTGAATGAAACGCTGTTTTCTGATCAAGATTACATTAAGCGCATCGATTATAGTGTCCTATCCCCGGCAAACACACTCATCGCACTGAAAGAACAGGTGCTGGCGTTACGTGAGATTGCAAAAATCGTCTTTGTACCGCTTGGTCCTAAGATTTTCTCTTCGATGGCCATACTACTGGGGTATCTGTATGCACCTGACATCACGGTATGGCGAGTCTCTACGCAGCTTGATCCTAATCAAGCTGATCGTATCGCTGACGGATCGATAATCGGATACAAACTACAGGTACGCTCCCCAAACGGGGCCTGAGTGCGCTGATTGCTGCCTGAATGCTAGAGGCCCAGCCGTTGAGTAATCTCCGGCTGTCCTATAGGAATGCAGCGGCGAAATGGGCCGGGGCCGGCGCTGGGATGGTGTGCGCTCGTCGCGAATCATGCCCGGTCATAGCCGAATTGCCGGGTGCGCCCCTGTGACATTCGTCACCGGCACCAGGCGATGCCTGCGGCCGCCGGTTACCAGGGCCGGGACGGTATAAGGTCGCGGTCGCAAATCCAGGCGAGGCAAATCATGTCGACCGGACAGGTTCGACACTGAGCGACGTGCCTGGGTCGCGCCAGTTCCCGAAGTCAGCCTATGAGCGAGATCTGGTGACCACATCTACCAACGGAAGTTCTCCCGCGACTGTAATCAATCCAACACTATCCGGGTCGCGGGCCGCAGCAGCGATTTTCCAGCAGGCTAGAAGATAGTCGAGGCCCATCGCCCCCCTCGCGGCAGCCCGCATCCGCTATGTGAGCGAGCGATGGATCCCGCCCCCGAAACGCATGGAACCGCCGAAATAGTCGCCGGTTAGACCTCAAAACCGGGTGCATCCACATTCCGAGGCGGCTGGCCGCTCCGCTTGGCCGCAGAGGAGGTTCCATGCCCAATGCCACCTTCCATTCCGTGGCGACCAGTGTCGCGGGATGGAGCCGACGTATGTTCCTGACCGCATCGGCGACGTCCCTGGCAGTCCCGTTATTCGCCAGGACGTCGCGCGCGGAAGCAATGGATCCGCAGACGGCGCGCGCAAAAGATCCGCGCGATCCCGCGAATCTCGCGCTGACCGTCAACGGTCGCAAGCATCAGTTGGCACTGGACGCGCGCACGACTTTGCTCGATGCGCTGCGCGAGCGGCTTGGCCTCACCGGAGCCAAGAAGGGCTGCGACCACGGCCAATGCGGCGCCTGCACGGTACTGATCGACGGTCGCCGCGTGCTGTCATGCCTGACGCTCGCGCTCGTTGCCGAAGGCCGCGCGGTCACCACGATCGAAGGGTTGGCCAAGCCCGACGGAACCCTGCATCCGATGCAGCAGGCGTTCATCGACCAGGATGCATTTCAGTGCGGTTATTGCACGCCCGGGCAGATTCTTTCGGCGGTGAGCTGCGTGGGGGAGGGACACGCGGCAAACGACGCCGAAATCCGTGAATACATGAGCGGCAATCTGTGCCGCTGCGCGGCGTATCCGAACATCGTTGCCGCGATCAAGCAAGCCAAGCACTCGATGCGGGAGGGCTGAGATGCGGCCGTTCACCTATGAGCGCGTCGACAGCGCGACGGCGGCAATCGCCGCCTTCGGTCCGGGGGCGGTCGGTGCAGCCTCCGAGCGCCAATATCTTGCCGGCGGCACCACGCTGATCGATCTGATGAAGCTCGACGTGATGCGGCCGCAGACCGTGATCGATATCAATGCGCTTGACCGCACGGCGCTGGGGCGCGTCGAGACAAACAGCCAAGGCCTCCGGCTCGGCGCTTTGGCGCACATGTCCGAGGTTGCGGACCATCCCGTGATCAAACGCGACTACCCGATGATCGCGCAATCGCTGGAACTCGCGGCCAGTCCGCAGATCCGCAACATGGCCACACTCGGCGGCAACGTGCTGCAGCGGACGCGATGTCCGTATTTTCGCGACGTCTCCTATGCGGAGTGCAACAAACGCATTCCCGGCTCGGGTTGCGCGGCGCTCGACGGTTTCAACCGTTCGCATGCCGTGCTGGGCGTCAGCGACGCCTGCATCGCGACCTATCCGGGCGACTTCGGCCAGGCACTGATCGCGCTCGACGCCATGGTCGAGCTCCGTGGCAGAAACGGCGATCGAAAACTGCCGTTCGGGGCCCTGCACCGTCCGCCCGGCGGGAATCCCGAGATCGAAACCGCGCTGCTTCCAGGCGAGATGATAACCGGGTTTGCGATACCCGGCGCCCCGTGGCTGCGCCGTTCCCTGTATCTCAAGATCCGCGACCGGCAATCCTACGAATTCGCGCTCGCCTCCGCGGCGATCGCCCTCGACATGGGGGAAAACCAGATCGTTCAGGAGGTACGCATCGCGCTCGGTGGGGTGGCAAGTGTGCCTTGGCGCGCGCGATCCGCGGAGAGCGCGTTGCAAGGACGGCGGCTCAACGAGCAGACGGCCCGCGCCGCGGCGGACACGGCTTTTGCCGATGCCAACCCGCACGAGCACAATCTTTTCAAGGTCGGCCTAGGCAAGCGTACGCTGGTCCGCGCGCTGCTCCAGGCAGCGACCATGGAGCTGTGACATGGCCGCCGATGCAGCACCCGAACCCAAAGCCAATATGGGACAGCCGGTCCCCCGGCTGGACGCCCGGCTCAAGGTCACCGGCGAGGCGCGTTATGCCGCCGATTTCCCGGTCGGCAATCCGGCCTACGCCTTCCTCGTGACCAGCGCGATTGCCAAGGGCCGGATCATTCGCCTGGATACCGAGTCGGCGCGCGCAGTACCCGGTGTGCTCGATATACTGACGCAGGACAACACCGCCGAGTTGAAGGAGGTCAAGTTCGGCAGCGGCGGTGCGTCGACATCGATCCAGAAGCTCGGCCCTGAGATTGCGCATGACGGGCAGATCATCGCCATGGTGGTGGCCGACACGTTCGAAGCCGCGCGCGAAGCGGCCTACAAGGTGAAGGCCACCTATGCCGAGGACAAACCGAGTGCGACGTTCGGTGACGAGGGCCTGAAGGAAGAGGACGCGACCAAGGTTTCCGAACGGCATAAGCATGTGCCGAAGGTCGGCGACGCGGATGCGGCGCTCGCCTCGGCCGATGTTTTGGTCGACGCCGAATACGGCACGCCGACCCAGCACCACAACCCGATCGAATTGTTCGCGACCACGTGCGTTTGGAATGGCGGGCAGCTCACCATCTATGAGCCGACCCAGTTCGTCTACGGGCTCAAGAACAGTCTGGCCAAGAAGATGGACGTCGCGCCCGAAAACGTGCGTGCGATATCGCCCTATGTGGGCGGCGCGTTCGGGTCGAAAGGCCAGTTCACCCCGCGCACCGGGCTCGTCGCACTCGCCGCCAAGAAGCTCAACCGTCCCGTCAAGCTGGTCGTAACGCGCGATCAGGGCTTTACCACTGCGACCTATCGCGCCGAGACGCGGCACCACATCCGCCTCGGTGCCCGACGCGACGGCAAGATCACCGGCTACAGCCATGAAGGTTGGGAGATCACCTCTCGCCCGGATGCCTACGTCGTGGCCGGAGTCGAGGACAG
>WNFE01016461.1_pt1 | contig 10584 bp, 6 predicted proteins | sample 5400451 | NCBI WGS metagenome assembly WNFE01 (sample SAMN13153344, study PRJNA577476) | soil metagenome | isolation source: 200 cm saprolite under Douglas fir tree site 2 hole 2 | place: USA:California | collected 2015-04-18
CACCAGGCGAGTCAGTCCCAATCCCAGGCTGACCAGTGCCATGAGCAACCCGCCAACAACCTGAGCCCGAATAGCAAATCTCCGCTGCCGCTCGATGTCCACGTCTGGAGCTTACCGCTCGTGCAGAAGATGGATGACTGGCGTTGCGGTTCTTCTACCCTGTGGTCCCCGCAGATCAAGTACTGAGAAAATTGCTATTGACGGGGTTTACGGGCGGGCTTATGGTCTTCGCGCCTAGAGCTCTGAGGTGGGTTCTGGTGTGTCGCCCGGTCTGTGTTAGAGAGGGGAAGGGTCATGCGTATGTCCATTGGGCGCAGCTTTGCGCGCGCCGGCACGAATCCACCTGGGACACGACGGTCGGCTGGGCGCCAGAGGCTGCGGCGCATCGGAGCTGCTCTGGCAGGGACCTCTCTGGCTTTGGGGACCCTGGTCCTTCAGGAAGTGGCAATCCCGCTCACCGCCCGTGGCTTCAATACCCCGTCGGCGGTGACCGACGTGAACCCGAACTCGCTGACCGCCGGCACCCTCTTCGGCGGGCGCACCGTGAACTTCGCCGTCAATCCGATCAACACGCAGATCGTGTTTGCCGCCACCGAGTTTGGCGGCCTGTGGAGGAGCAACGACCACGGTTCTACCTGGTCACACGTCGACCAGGTGCCCCTGACCGCCATGCAAGACGTGAAGATCGCGTCGAGCGACGTCAACCTCGTCATCGCGACCGGCGCCTACGACGGGAGCATCGACAACCGGGGCGGAGGCATATGGCGCAGCATCGACGGCGGCAACAACTGGACGAAGGCGCCCGGGGGGTCAGATGTCTGCTTAGGACTCGCGCAGAACAACGGCAAGGAGATCGCGATCGCCGCGGGCACCCCCGGAAGTCTCACCGTGCTGGTGGGCACTGACTGCGGAATCGCCAAGAGCACCGACTCGGGCAACACATGGTCTCTCGTCAACCCGCCCGGCAACAACCAGATCTGGGACGTCAAGGTCCGCACGATAGGCGGCGGAAACCTGCAGGTGGACGCCTGCGGCGATGGCGGGTACGTCCGCTCGTTGGACGGCGGCACCACCTGGCCGACCGAGACGGACTGGACGGCCGGCACCTTCCCTCACCCAGGTGGGAAGAACCCGTCTGACCCATGCCGCGTGGCCACGGCTCCGCAGAATGCGGACACGGTGTTTATGGCCACCCGCAGCCCGGTCCCCAACCCGGGCGACAAGATCGGCGAGACGTACCAGTTCGAGAGCGACGATGGCGGTCTCAACTGGCACGACCTGCAGGTCTCGATCGACGGTAACGGCCGCGCCCCGAGCGCGCTCACCTTCCCGGCCTTCGACGGCGTGGCGAACCACTTCGAGGTGTTCTTCCTGACCGACCAGGTGATCATGCACCTGACCTGCGACTCCACCGCGACGCCGCGCTGCACCGACGGGACCGGAGCCAACACCGCCACCTGCAGCCCGCCTCCGGGTGAGGGCAAGAGCGGCAGCTGGGATCAGTGGGACGCCACCATCCCGCACTGCGCCACCGACCCCGGAGATATCGCCTTCGACCCGAACGTGGGCTGTCCGTTCCTGCAGGGCGGCGACGGCGGCATCTTCAAGACCGCCAACGCCACCGACGGCTGCAACGTCGGCAGCCCGACCTTTGCCACGTTCACCCAGGCCAACACCGGACTGCACGCACTGTGGATCTATCAGCTTGCGGGTACCGCGGTGGCGCCGTCGCACACCGACGTGTACTACGGCATGCAGGACAACGGCCAGGTCTGTTCGAACGACGACGCGGCGACCTTCCACCAATGCGGCGGCGCCGACGTCTTCAACACCATCTCGCCCCTGACCGGTCCAACGGTCACCGTGCTGAAAAACCAGAACGGCGGCTTCAGCCTGTCGCAAGAGGACGGCACGACCCCGACGGGCTGGACCTCACCGCCCGTCCCGGCCGGCGGCGGCATCGACGCCGTGACCGGCTTCGGGGCCTCGAGCTTCGCCTTCATCATCCACGACGGTTCGACCCCGGCCGTGTACTCGGTGCAGGTGACGACCAATGCCGGCGCCTCCTATACGCAGATGGGGCCCAACCTGCCGGGGCCCAACAGCGGGCTTCCGAACGGTGAGCAGGCGATCAAGGCCTCGGGCACGTCCGCCGCACCCGTCTTCTATCTCGAGCTGAGGGTCGGGGGCGTCCCCACGATCTACAGGCTGCAGGGGCCGTTCAACAGCGCAACACTGACGGCGGCCAGCGGCGGGCTCTTCAGCCCCTGGACGTACAACGTCGACCCGGCCAATCCGCTGCTGCTCTACACGGTCGACCGGGCCCTCCGGCAGGCCATGTTCAGCACGGACGGCGGCCAGTCGTGGACCCCCGACCCCGGACTCACCACGGCCACGACCCTGGGCAACGTCTATCCCTTCATCAGCGCCTTCGGTGCGAACGTCAACTCGTTCGGCTTCGACCCGGCCTCGAACACGATCCTGGCCGGCACGCAGTTCTCCGGGATCTTCGTCTCGTATGACGGTGGCGGGCACTGGAGCCAGCTGCCCGGCTCGCAGCAGGTGCCGCGCGTTCTCAACTTCTTCTTCGACACCCGCAACCAGGGCACTGTGTACGTCGGCAGCCAGGGCCGCGGCGCCTGGAAGATCCATCTGCCGCAGGCCGACCTGGGCGTCACCAAGACGCACTCGCCGGATCCGGTGATCGCGGGCACTCAGCTCACCTGGACGCTGTCGGTCACCAACCACGGACCAGACCCGGCGCCCAGCGTCACCGTGACAGACACTCTGCCGCCGCACGACACGTACCTGACCAACAACCTCAACCCGCCGGCCGGATGCTCGGCCGTCGGCCAGATCGTCACCTGCAACCTCGGCGACATGGCGGTCAATCAGACGGTGACCTTCCAGATCGTCACCCTGGTCGATCCTGACACCGTCGCCATTGCATTCGGCCCGACCAATATGACCGACAACGCAAGTGTGGCGACCAGCGGCGCCAACGATCCCAACCCCGGCAACAACACCGCCGTCGATACCGCCGTGGTCAACGACCTTGCCGACCTGCAGGTCAGCAAGCTCTGCAAGCCGGACACGACCGTCTACGCGGGAACCCCGATCGTGTGCACTGTGTTCGTGGACAACCACGGCCCGTCCTACGCCCGCAACGTCGTGATCGACGACGCGATCCTCTCCAGCGGCACAGTGGCGATCAGCAACATCGCGGTCTCGCCCGGCCCCACCAACTGCACTACGTCCGCCATCACCGGCGGGCAGAAGATTTCCTGCAACGTCGGCAACCTGGCCAACGCGTCGACCACGCAGACCGGCCGGGTCACCCTGACCTACACGCTGACCGCGACCGAGGGGCAGAACATCGACGACATCGCCTCCGCGCGCAGCGATACGCCAGATCCCGACGCGACCAACAACCAGGCCGAGGTCAACCTGACCGTTACTTCGCTGGCTGACCTGGCGCTCACCAAGAACGGACCGGCTACCGTCGTGGCCGGCACGCCCATCAGCTGGACGCTGCGCGTGAGCAACGCAGGTCCGTCGGCGGCCACCAACGTCCAGATCTCAGACACCGTGCCGACCGGCGTCTCGATCAACAGCGTCTCCATGCCGGGCGCCAGCTGCCTGGCGGGCGTGCCCGGAGACGTGAGTCACCCGACGACCTGCGATGCGGGCACCCTGGCGGCCGGCGCTACCTCGTCGACGATGACGATCAATGCCACCGTCAACCCGCGGACGACCGGGATCCTGCACAACGATGCACGCGTCTCCAGCGCAACCTTCGACGGCAACAGCGCCAACGACCTCGCGCACACCGACACGACCGTGACCGTCCAGTCGAGCCTGAGCGTGACCAAGTCGGCGACCCCGAACCCGGTCACGGCCGGTACGCCACTCAGCTACCAGATCACCGTGTCCAACGGAGGACCCTCGACGGCCACGGCGGTCACGCTGACCGACCCACTTCCCTCAGGGGTTGCGTTCTCCTCGACCGGCGGGGTGGGCGTCTGCGGTTTCCAGACCGACACCAACACCGTCAGTTGCCAGCTTCCGAACCTTGACCCTGGCCAGCAGGAGTCGATGTTCATTTACACGACGGTTAAGGCTTCAACCCTGCCCGGTCCGATGAGCAACGCGGCCACCGGCACGGCCAACGGAAGTCCCCCCGCCACAGGGAGCGTTACGACGAATGTCGTGACGGCGGCCGACCTGACGATCGTGCTGACATCCGACAACGTCGTCTACAAGCCGTCCACCACGATTCACTACCAGATCACGGTGACCAATAACGGTCCCTCGGATGCCCAGAACGTGGTCATCACGCAGGCGCTGCCGGCCGTCAAGCAGGGTAAGTACATCTCGAACAACATCGGCTGCGCACCGCCGGTCGGCAACACACTGACCTGTCAGGCGCCGGCGGTACCGGCCCTGGCGACCATTCCAGCCGGTGGGTCGATCACATTCCAGGTGAACTTCTTCATCACCGGCAACAAGGGCACTATCACCAGCACCGCGACGGTGTCGTCGACTACGACGGATCCGGTGAGCTCCAACAACAGCTCTACACGAGTGGTCACCGTGAAATGACCGCGTCACAGGTGGGTTGACGCCGGCGGTAGGCGTCGGTTGACCACCCGCGGGAGGCCCCCCGGGGTCCCGGCCTCATAGCCGGGCTCCGGTCGGGCCCCCTCCGCTCGTGTTACGCCTACCATGGCGGCGGCGTTGCAACTATGGTCTTGCGCACCATGATTCGACCTCGATGGACGTTGCTGCCCGCGTGTCTGGCAGGCGTTTTGTTGCCGTTCGTGCTGGTGACCGGCGCGGCTGCGGCGACCACAGCCAAGTTGGTGCTCGATCCCATACATGGACCGGGAGGCACCACCGTGGCCCTTGTCGGTACTGGGTTTTGCGTCTCGTGCGGTGTAGTTGAGATCGACTTCGATGCCCAGCCGGTGAAGCGCGGCATAGCCGTGGCCGCCGATGGGTCGTTTCAGACGACGTTCATGGTCCCAGGCGGCGCGCAGGCGGGGACGAACGCCATCAACGCCTATCAACAGGGCGTGCTCGTCGTCCAGACGACGTTCGACGTAACGCCAAGCGCCCCCGCACCGACGGGACAGCCGCCGACGCTGCCGCCACAATCCACGCCGACGCCGACGCCGAGCCCCCGGGGTACGCCCACTGCGACTCCGACTCCAGCGCCCTCCCCGGTTCCACCGCCCTCCCCGGTCTCGTCGGGCGGAGGCGGGTCGCCGTCCCCAATTGCGGTCGCGAGCCTTGGCGATTTCCCCGTTGGCCTTTTCATCGTGATCGTCGTCGTCCTGGCTGTCGCCGCCGCCGCGATCACTGCCGCTTGGTGGCAGCGCCGCCGGACGTAAACCGGCTTGTCCGGGCCCCGTCTAACTGGTCCATTTTGTGAGGGAGTGCTTGCAAACGTGGGAGACCAGATGGGAGAAATTGATGGCGGCTTAGAAGTACTCGGTGGAGCAAATCGTCGCCAACTTGAGAGAGCCGGACTATTGAGGTTGTTTACGGACTGGGCCCCGGCGGCCAACACCGGTTGGTGGGTCGTCTCAGTCTGACTCTGCGTCGTACAGCAACGCCGGCGATAAACCGTAGCAAACGGCGGCACTCAGCGAATTCGACGCGCTATTTCTGAACGGGGTGCAGCGAGCTGTTAACCGGAAGGTTCAGGGTTCGAATCCCTGGTCCGGAGCCAAAATCCGACTAGTGTTACCGAGCGCGCATTCGACTCATTGACTTGCGTACCGCGGTCGAGGTTCAGTACTCGGGCACCGTCCGGCCGGTTAGCACGTCCAGCTGAATGCGCTCGACCTCGGCCGGCTCCAGGCAAGCGCACACGACACGCAGAACAGAGGAGTCAACCGACTTGCCGACCAGCACCGCCGTCGCTGACAGAGGCCGGTCGAGGACACCGACAGGCCAGCGAGTCTGCATCTCGTCGATTGTCCAGACGGCCGCGTCAGCCTGCCCGCTCTCCAGCAGACGCGCGATCTGGCCTCCCATCGCGGGTAGGGTCACGACCTCTGTGTCCGCGAACTCCAGGGCCGTCAGCAGCTGCTGGTCGGCTGAGTGACGGTCGACCACGACGCGAATCGGGCGAGCACCTCCCCCATTCGGCGTGTAGAAGACGCGATGTCCGGTGTTGTATGAGTTCGGCAGGAAGTCCATCACGACGGCGTCGTCGGCGTCGCACAGCTCGGAGGCTGCGAAGCTCGACATCGCGGCGAGGTGGCAACGCCCTTCGCGCACGGCCTGAAGCCGCTGCCTTGAGCCCCGCACGAACATGAGGATCACGTCGAGCCCCGCGGCGGTCATCATCTGCTTGATCGCCGTGGCCAAAGCCTCGTAACGCGGTGACGACGCCAGCGGGAGCGCAATCACGAGTGGTCCGGTCTTCATCATCGCCCACAAGCGATCGATCGACCTCTTCACTAGAAATGCCCCCGCACGGCCCCTTGTCTCGATTGCGATCGCGCCACCCTGCTCCAGCCGGCCAATCGCCGCGTGAACTGATGAGTTGCTCGAGTGGTGCTCGCGCGCCAGGGCCCGCACCGTCGGCAGGCGAGCGCCGAGGTCGAGCTCGGCCAGAAACTGGCGCGCCAGTGTAGGCACGATGTCGGCGACAGACGGTGGTCTGCGGCGTTCGCGAGCCTCGAACATTTGAGGCAAGGATAAGCCCTCACGCCAACCCTCTCCCCTCGCGGGGAGAGGGATTCACCCATTGACAGCGTGTCGGGTGCCGAGTAGAAATGTCGAATGTTCTCGGACATTAGACATTCCGAGACGGCTGGCCGGGCGTCCTTGCGCCGGGAGGGAGATCTAGATGGCTGATTCGTCCGCCCGCAAACTGAACGAGGACGTCGTCGAGACACCTGGGGAAGCCTGGGTCGCCGAGACCCCGCTGAGCGCGGGCGCGATCGGGCTGACCGGAGCGGTGATGCAGAACGTCACTCACATCGCCCCGGCGATTGCGGCCTTCTTCTTCACGGCCACGATCGTCAGCTTCGCCGGAGGTCACGCTCCGCTGGCGTACCTCCTCGGGTTCCTTGTCGTGCTCGCTCTGGGCATGTGTCTCGTGCAGCTCGCGAAGCGATTCCCGTCCGCGGGCGGGTACTTCACGTACGTCAGCCGGACCGTAGGCCCGCGCGCGGGCTTCCTGACCGGATGGATGTTCGTGCTGTACTCCCCGATCGTTCCCGGGCCGATCCTCGCCTTCTTCGCATTCATCCTCGAGGGAGAGCTCCAGTCGAACTACGGCTGGACCTGGTTCCACTGGTGGATGTTCGCGGCGCCCGCCATTGTCCTGGTTACAGCGCTGGCCTATCTTGGGATCAAGCTGTCGGTGCGCACGATCGTGGTCGTGGGAGCCCTCGAGTTCTTGATCGTGCTTGCCTTGGGTCTGTCCGGGCTGCTCAATCCAGGACCTGGTGGGTTCACGTTCCGGTCGTTCGACTACGGGTTCAACCCCGGAAGCATCGCAACCGCGTCCGGGTTCGCGCTCGCGGTCGTGTTGACGGTCCAGGGCCTCACCGGCTGGGAGGCGGCCATACCCCTCGCGGAAGAGACGGAGAACCCGCGTCGCAACATCCCGCGCGCGACCATGGCTTCGATAGTGATCATCGGGCTGATGCTGATCCTGGTGCTCTGGGGCCAGATCATCGGCTGGGGCAACGACAACCTCGCGAATCTGCCGTCGTCACCGGAGCTGCCGGCTCTCGTGATCGCGCACCGGGTGTGGGGCGGTCTGTGGTTCCTCGCCCTACTGGCGATGTTCACCTCCGTGATCGGGGCCAGCCTCGCCTGCCAGAACGTGGCTACGCGCATGTGGTACCGGATGGGCCAGAGTGGCGTGCTGCCGAATGTCGTCGGCACGGTGCACCCCGTCCGCAAGACGCCCACGGTCGCCATCCACATTGAGTTCGCGCTCTCCATCCTGCTGGGTCTGGTGCTCGCGGGGATCTTCGGTCCTGACAAGATCTTCGTCCTGACCGTCGGCTTTGTGCTGGTGATCGGCGTGATCTTCGTCTATGTGATGGCGAACGTCGGTGTCGTCCTTTATTACTGGCGGGAGCGGCGGCAGGAGTTCAACTGGATACTCCACTTCGTGTTCCCGGTGGGTACGAGCCTCATCCTCATCTACTCGCTGTATGCATCGTTCGTTCCGCTGCCTGCGCCTCCCTACAACCTGGCCCCGTTCATCGTCGGAGCGTGGTTGCTGATCGGAATCCTGATCCTCGTCGCGCTCCGGCTGCGAGGCAACGAGGAATGGCTCAAGAAGGCCGGCGACATCGTGGGCGAGCGTCGCGAGACCCCCGAAGAGCTGGCTCACCGGACGGCTATCTAGGAGGCAGCGTTGGAGAGGTCGTACCGCACCAGCTTCGATCGCGACGAGCAACCCCTCTCGGAGGGCGGGCTATGGATCAACGGCAAGACTGATGGGATCGACTGGGCCGACGTCCTTACGAAGAACGGTCTCGCCTACGGATCGGTGACGCGTATGGCTGTCGCGGAGCGGCGCGTCGAGCAGGGCAACCTCGATCCATCGAGCGGTGAGGGCTCCATCCCCGAAGGGGACTACGACGATCCGACCGCAGTGCTGACGGGCGCCTGGGGGAAGAACCAGCACGGGAAGGGCACCGTTTTCAGCAAGAATCCGACGGCCGAGTACTTCCAGGAGGTCGAGATACGGCTGCGCAGCGCGATCTCGCCACATCTCTGCACCGGGTACGAGGTGTTCTTCAGGTGTCTCAAGACGGACGAGGGATACGCGGAAATCGTGCGTTGGAACGGGAAGGTAGGGGACTTCACCTCGCTGAAGAAGCTCATCGGCCCGCAATACGGTGTTAAGGACGGGGACGTGGTGGAGGCGACTATTCAGGGCAACGTGCTCAAGGGGTTCATCAACGGTGTCGAGGTGATCTCTGCCACCGACGACGTCTTCGCCACGGGCAGTCCGGGAATAGGATTCAATTTCTTCGTCGGCAACACCAACGTCGACCATGGGTTCGCATCATTTGAGGTGGAGACCGACGACGGCTGAGTGAACTAGTCCTGGGAGAGTAGACATCCAACACACACGGCTTGGCCGAACTGGCCTGAAGGTTTCACGGCTTTGCCTCGGGACGATGACCTTTGGCCTGCAGATCGACGAGGCGGCGGCTACGTCTGTCCTGGATCGCGCGGCCGAGGGTGGCGTCACCTTCATCGACACCGCCGACGTCTATCCGCTGGGCGGCGGCGTCGATCTTGCCGGCAAGACCGAGGACATCCTCGGCCGCTGGCTCAAGGGCAAGCGCCACCAATTCGTGCTCGCCACCAAGTGCTTCGGCCGCACCGGGCCCCAGGAGTGGGACGTGGGCAACAGCCGCCGCCACATCCTGGATGCTGTCGACGCCTCGCTGCGCCGGCTCGGCACCGACTACATCGACCTCTACCAGCTGCACGGCGACGACCCTGAAACCCCGCTCGACGAGACCCTGCAAGCCCTGGACGACCTCGTCCAGTCGGGCAAGGTGCGCTACATCGGCTGCTCCAACTTCCTCGGTTACCGCGTCGCCCGCGCGCTCGGCCGGAGCGAGGCGCTCGGGCTCGCGCGGTTCGATTCCGTGCAGCCTCGCTACAACCTCCTGTTCCGCGAGTTCGAGCGCGAGCTGTTCCCGCTCTGTCTCGAAGAAGGGATCGGCGTCATCCCCTACAACCCGCTCGCCGGCGGGCTCCTCTCAGGCAAGCACGGGAGAGGCCAGAAACCGGCCGCCGGCACCCGCTTCACCATTCCCAACGCGGGCCCGATGTACCAGGACCGCTACTGGCACGACCGCGAGTTCGAGACAGTGGAGGCTTTCACGCAGATCGCCACCGAGGCCGGTCTCAAGCCGGCGACCCTGGCCGTGGCCTGGGTCATGCACAACCCTGCGATCACGGCGCCGATCATCGGCGCCAGCCGCCCGGACCAGCTCGACGACACGCTCGCCGCCGCCGACGTCAAGCTCGTGGCCGGCGTGCTCAGCCAGCTCGACGAGCTGACGCGTGACTTTCGCCGTGGAGACGCCACCCGCTGATGGCCCACGTCGGCGACCTGGTGGCCGAGATGCTGATGCGCTACGGCGTCACGCACGTGTTCGGCCAGCCCGGCGGCCAGACCGCGGCGCTGTACGACGGCATCGCTCGACGCGGCCCGCGAATCCGGCACATCCTGGTCCGCGACGAGCGCTCCGCCGCCTACGCAGCCGACGCATTCGCGCGGATCACCGGCCGCCCGGGCGTGTGCGACGTCACCGTCGGACCCGGCACCACCAAGCTCACCGACGGGCTGGTCGAGAGCCACAACGCGTCCGTGCCCGTGATCGCGCTGGTCGGCGAGCTGCCCAGGGACTGGGCGCCGTATCGGGAGATGGGCGTGGCCTCGCAGGGCTTCGACCAGATCAGGTTCCTTTCGTCGATCACCAAGTCGGCGCTCGAGGTACCGACCACGGCAGCCCTGCCGCAGCTGATCCGGTCGGCCTTCCGGATCGCCACCAGCGGCCGGCCCGGTCCAGTGGCGCTCGT
>WNFE01006840.1_pt1 | contig 10583 bp, 9 predicted proteins | sample 5400451 | NCBI WGS metagenome assembly WNFE01 (sample SAMN13153344, study PRJNA577476) | soil metagenome | isolation source: 200 cm saprolite under Douglas fir tree site 2 hole 2 | place: USA:California | collected 2015-04-18
CCCACTCAGGACGGTCTTCGTCCCAAATACGCATTACCTCGTACATGCGGCGACCGTACACACTGCCGGTCAGGTCTCGCACTTGCTCGTAGAAGTGACGAAAGAGCGCGGGACCTGTCGCAAATTCCAGGTAGTCGACATAGCCGTCCAGGGACTGGTTCAATCCGAAGAAGAGCTTCGCCATGCTACAAAATCTCCACACCAGATTCTTCAGTATAGCTTGAGCCGCCGTATAACGCGGAAGTGAGGTTGGGCACAAACTGCGCGCCGCTTTGACGGTGTGACAACAACCAGAGGTCCGTTAACCACCATTCCGTCAGCTAGGCTGTGCGGCCGAACGACTGCTTCTGTGAAGGTTTTCGGACGCCGGCCGTCACGAACGTTTTCCCACGCAACCTTGCGATAAAGCTTCCTCTGAAAGATGCTGATCTTTTCCGGCGTTGCCAGGCTCATCGCCAATCACCCGATCCTCTCCGTCTTCGAAAGCGCTCCAAAAGTCGGGGTCCTTCCCTCCACCGGAGTTACCCGGCTTCATCAGTACTATGTCCCCGTCCGACTCCCACCGCAGCCGCCGCCCTAAGTCGGCGTCGAGGCCGCGCCCCTCGCTACGATGGGTCTCCCGTTTCACGGATCACCTTCCAGACGTGCCGTGCCCACTACCCCGGCGGATCGAATGGGTGCACATGTCGATTACTTCCCCATCCGTGCGGCCTTCCCCGATAACTTGGCGGGTCGGCATCCGCGACGTCACTTTCGAGGCCTGCTCGGGCTTCACTCATGTTACGGCCCACCCGTTTGCTCAACCACCCAAGGCGGCCTTTGTCACGAGGCTTCGATCCCGCCAGTTACCCAGCCAAACCGCTCGTCAGTACCAGACCTATCGACAATTATCTGGGTGAATTCTTCCTCCACGGGTTATCCGTGCCTTTTCGGGGCACACAAGCTATCGGGGGATAAGCCGCCGTCCACGCCCGGTAAAGCACCACGGGCGAATTTGACCCGGAGCAACCCAATTGTTCGAACTGCGACAAAAAGATTTCGCAAAGATATAGCCCCGTTCACGCAAGCACTTATGTTGAAAGTGTCGCCGGACAGGTTCGACCATGGTCCGGGAGCGCCTGTCGGCTCGGCTTTGATCCTCTGGAGCCTAGATGACGCTCTTTGCCCTGGTCCGCAGCCCGAAAAGGCAACACGCGGGTCAAGCTGCTGGCTTCGCTGCGGTGGCAATTGCCACCGCAGCGTTCATCGGCTGGTGGGTATCGCTACCATTGCTGTCGAGCTGGGGCTCGGGATTCGCAACCGTAAAACCTGTGGTGGCGTTTTGTCTCGTGGCCCTCGGCCTCGCCCTCATGCACCCCGGCAAGAACTCGCGTTTGGCATTCGCGGTTGGTCTGGCGGTGGCTGCCATCGGTGCGCTCGATCTGCTCGATCGATTCGGTATCGATTTGGGAATCAACCGCTTGAATCGCTTGCTGGTGCCGCGGGCTGCGGTGCCGGGACCTGAGACCTCGTTTCGTATGATAAACGGGGTACCGTTGGCGCTCGTGCTAGCGGGCGGTTCGCTCGCGCTCAGCCGCTTCGAAAGGTATCACTTCGCCGCCACTGCGCTCGGCGCCGTTGCCGGCGCCACTCAAGTGTTCGCCCTGCTGGCCTACCTGAGCGGCACCTATACATTCTATGGTTCGATCAGGACGCCCACGCCGCTGACCGCCGTCGGCCTACTTTGCGTCGCCGGCGCCATCGTTTTGCGGGTCGGAACAATGCCCGGGCTCCGCAAGCCCCGACCGCTGTGGGAGCTGCAGGTCATGCTCGGATGCGCGATCATTGCGCCGCTCGTGCTGTTCGGCCTGTACACGGGAATTCGCATCACTGACGCGCAGCTCCGCAACGTTCGGGAAGATCTGGCGATTGAAGCACGTACTTTGTCGGCGGGAGTTGACCGCGTATTCATCGGCGAGATCGAGAGATTGCAGGCATTGGCCGCCTCGCCGTCGCTTCGCCAAGGCGACTTCGCCGAGTTCCAGCGCCAGGCTGAAGCCTCGTTGGCAAGAACTCCAGAGATGACCTTCGCAACAGGTAAGCCGCAAGTGACCGTCCTGTTCATGGCCCCCGTCGTCGACCAGTTTATGTTCGGCATCACCGTGCCGGTAGAGATCGACGGCGAGAGCCGATACGTCCTCGGGAGGTCGCAAGATCAGCACAGCCTGGCACGCCTGGTCGCAGCGAATGAACTTCCGCCAGGTTGGCTGGCGGTAATTGCCGACGCCGCGCACCACATCATCGCGCGGTCCGAGCAGGAGGATGCATTCATCGGGAAGGAGCTGCCACCGGCGCAGTGGCATCACGCAGGACCCGGGGGCGTATTCGAATTCATCGACTCCGAAGGGCGACTGTCGCTGGAGGCATCTGCGAGGTCGGAATTGACCGGCTGGCAAACCGCCGTGTGGGCGCCCAAGGCTCTGCTCGAGGCTCCGGTTCGGGCGCTGTGGCGGACCATTGCTTTGACGGCGTTGCTCGCGTTTATGTTGGCAACTGGCTTGGCCTTATGGCTGGGCCGGATTATCGCACGCTCGGTCGGCCGCGCGGCTCGCGCCGCAATCGCCTTGGGAGAGGGCGGACCGATGCCGTTGAGCGGAACCCCCGTTGCTGAGGTCGAGACGCTGATGGCGGAGCTTCGACGGACCGCCGCCAGGCGACAGGCAGCAGAGGATTGGCTGCGCGAGAGTAAAGATCGTCTGCAGACTGCTCTCAACGTAGCCCAACTCGGCTCGTACCGGTACGATCCGCGCCACCGCGTGTTCTCGGGGGATACGCGCTCTCAGGAGATTTTCGATTTTCCCAAGAACGAGGCGACTATCGAAGAGATCTTGAAGCTGGTGCATCCGGACGACGTGGAGATGGTTCAGGCGAACCTTGAGGCGTCGCTCGATCCTGTCGATCCGAGGCTCTCCGCAACTGAGTTCCGGCTCCGGCGAGGAGACGGCGAAGTCCGCTGGGTGGAAACTCTGGGGCTTGCGTATTTCGAAGGCGACGGGCGCGAGCGACGGGCCGTGAGCTACGTCGGCACCCTTGCGGACATTACCGAACGCAAGGAGCGTGAGGAAAAAGAGCACCTCCTGATGCGCGAAATCAATCATCGCGCCAAGAACATGCTCAGCGTCGTGGACGCGATCGCTCACCAGACCGCCACCAGAAATCCCGAAGATTTCGTCGAGCGCTTCTCGGAGCGCATCCAGGCGCTTTCAGCCAATCAGGACCTGCTGGTCCGCAACGAATGGAATGGGGTTGAGATCGAGGACCTGGTCTGCGCCCAGCTCAAGCTGTTCGCCGACCTCATTGGTTCTCGTATCGCCGTGCAAGGCCCCAGGCTGCGCTTGAAAGCTGCCTCCGCGCAAGCCATCGGGCTCGCACTGCACGAACTCGCCACCAACGCCGGGAAGTACGGGGCGCTCTCGACGGATACGGGTCGTGTCGATGTTCGCTGGGGGACCAGTGGCGACATCTTCACCATAAGTTGGACCGAGCGCGAAGGACCGCTGGTGTCTGCGCCGAAGCGGCGCGGGTTCGGCACCATAGTTATGGAAGCGATGGCGGAGCGCAGCGTGGATGGCACGGTCGACCTGGATTATGTACCCTCAGGCGTGACTTGGCGCTTGGCCTGCTCAGCAGCGAACGCGTTGGAGCCCTGGGAACGTGAATCAATTTCAGGGGAACGGGGAAAATCGAACTGATGCGCGACGGGCAAAGTCAGGTGTGCGAACAATCGCACCTAGATCGGCGGTCCCTCGGGCGGCGGTCGAATCACCCGGAGGGCGCATCAGAATGTCGGGAATTGACCCCCTTCATCGCGCGTCACGAGCGGGGCTTCGGCGACCGCATTCGGTGGTGACCGAGATCATCGAGCGCGATCGCATCGCGGACCGGTTGAAGGGCGTAACGAGTGTCGGTCACCCGGCACTCACCAGGAACAGCACCGCATAGGAACCCGTTATCTTCGTGCCGGGCCCTCGTCGTCCCTGGTGGCCTGACTCCACTTTGAAGATTGCAGCGGCGGGCGCCCGGCGCACAGCGGGCCGATTGAACGTACTTACCTTGCGACCGATACTGCCGGCACGTCGAGACAACCTCCCTATCTGCGAAGATCACGCGTCTTCCGGCCGGCTTCATCATTCCGGCCCAGCCGGTTATGAGTTCAAGACCACCGTCCGGCCACTGAGCGTTGATCTCAAAGGCTGCGCCGCGCGGTTGCAACAAGTAGGTCCCACATCGGCTTGAGTTGAGGTTTCGATTTGACGATGTCGTCGCCGATCGTGTGGTACCTGGCCGCAAGTTCGGCTTTATCGGCCGGGGACAGCGCAATCAATTCGCCGCCCTTCCCGACCCAGGCCTTACGTTGCTCGAGCAGGAAATCGAAGGCCCAAGGCCTTATTTCGTTGTTGACTTGAGTGGCCACAGCTCGTGTGATCGCCTGAAGATCCGCCGGCAGCCCGTCGAACCATTTCTTGCTGACGAGAACGACGACCATGACATATGACTGATCCGTTTCGGTGATGTATCTTGCGGCGTCCTGGAGATGCAGTGTGCTGATGACTGGCACCGAGGCGAGCGCGCCGTCGATCGTCCCCTGTTGCAGCGCCGGCAATACGTCGGCGGTCGTCATCGGCACGCCGGTTCCACCAAGCCTGGCGATCTGTTCGGTTTGGAATGGTGAGGCAAGGACGCGGATCTTCTTGCCTTTGAAGTCTGCGAGGGTGCGAGCCGGCGCCCGCATCGCGAATACGGCCGGGCCATTGACCAATAGGCCAACACCGAGAAGACCCTTGCTGGCACCGATCGCCAGAAACGCGTTGGCGAATTCCGGATCGGTGATCGCCTTGATCACCTGATTGTCGTTATGGAACATTCCCGGCGCCGCCAACAGTTCAAAACGCGGATCAACGCCAACCAGGAATTCAGGCGCGCTGAGAACAATTTGAATCGAGCCAAGCTGCGCGCCTTCGATCTGGCGCGGGATGCTGCCTAGTTGGCTCGCCGGGTAAATCTCGGCTTTCATGCGGCCGTCCGAGTTCTTCTCGATGAGAGCGGCGAACCGTTTCATCCATTCATGGTTGGCGTCGTTAAGCGTTGCAACTGAGAGCTTGATGACCGTTGTTGCCGGCTGCGCCTCGACCGTCGAAATAAGCGTCGTCATGATCGCCGCAGCTGTGGCTACGGCTAAAACGATGGAGTATCGGGACCTCATATGCTCCTCCTCAACGTTCTGGTGAGCGGGCCATTGAGTAAAATCGTGAAGCTGCGGCGCCCCCTCTTTGCGTCAGCCGCTCACCCGAAAATGCGCTATATACGAAAGGTATAGCGACCCAGGCTGAAGCTCGTCCGGGCGGCCGGCGAAATATCGTTGCTCCATGTCGCGGGGCAACCAACCGGGATTAGCGGCAAGCAGGATGTTCCGCTGGTTACGGTTCAGCGAGTGGTACCACGGTTGCGACGCGGCAGCCGTGTCAGACATGCTCACTCTCCGTTGTTCACAAGTTAAACGGAAGCGCCGGCCTGTCCTATTGGCAACATGTATGGACGACCTTGTCCAAGTGAGCGCCGAAGACGGATTGAGCGGTCACAATAAAGGGCGCTCGGGCGTCAGCGCGCCGCCAGAACCCGAGAGCCCAAAAATCTTGCCATTCGCGCCTCGAGGACGTATTTTATCGCCGGTTGTCGCAATCTCCAAGGGGTGATCCATGGACGCGATCAGCCAGTTGCAAAGCCGTAGCTGGCCTGCGGAGGGAGCCGCCCGCGTTCCGTTTTGGGTCTATAGCGACCAGAATGTGTACGACCGCGAACAGGAGCGCATTTTCAGCGGTCCTAACTGGTCGTACGTGGCCCTCGAAGCCGAGATTCCGAACCCATACGATTTCATCCGCGCCAATATCGGCGACAAGCCGGTGGTGGTGACGCGCGACGGCAACGGCAGCGTCAACGTGTTCGCCAATCACTGCGCGCACCGCGGAATCGTCTTCTGTCGCCACGCCCGCGGCAACGCCAAGCGGTTCATCTGCCCCTATCATCAGTGGACCTACGACTCCACGGGCATGCTGGTCGCCATACCCTTCCGGCGTGGCTACAAGGGTAAAGGGGGCATGGACCCGGAGTTCAAGCTGCAGGAACACGGCGCCGCGGCCCTCAAGGTCGTAGTGCGCAACGGCGTTATCTTCGCCTCGTTCGACTTTGCCGTCCCGCCGCTCGAAGATTTTCTCGGGCCAAAGATGCTCGGCTATTTCGACCGGGTGTTCGACGGCCGCGAGCTTGAAGTGCTGGGCTACCTGCGGCAACGCATCCCGTGCAACTGGAAATTCATGTTTGAGAACAACAAGGACCCGTATCACGCCAGCATCCTTCATGTCTTCCTCATCACCCTCGGCTTGTTCCGGCTCGACCAGCGCTCTGCCGTGGAGATGGACGAGACTGGGCGCCATGCGGCGGTGATCAGCCGCAAAGGCGAGCAGATGATCAACGAGGCAACCCTCGAAATGACGAACTTTCGCGAGGACCTCAAGCTCAACGATCCGCGGCTGATCGAGCCCACGCGCGAATTTGACGGCGACGCCACGGTGGTGATGCAGACGATTTTTCCCAACGTCATCGTGCAGCAGCAGTCTAATACGCTTGCCATGCGCCAAATGGTGACGCGCGGGCCCAATGCGTTCGATCTCAATTGGACCTTCTTCGGCTTCAAGGACGATACCCCGGAGCTGCGGCAGCGACGCATCCGCCAGGCGAATCTCATGGGTCCAGCCGGCCTCGTCTCGGTCGACGACAGTGAGGTGCTGGCATTGTCGCAAGAGGGCGCGCAGGTTTTTCCGGATACCGACGCCGTTTTGGAAATGGGTGGACGCTCGATCGCAGATACGGACCACATGGTAACTGAGGCCGGCGTACGCGCCTTTTATAAGCACTACATCGATGTCATGGGGTTTGACCATGCGAGCTGAGGGGCCGCAGCAAGCTCCCGTCACGTCGATGCCATCCTCGCAAGAACTTCATTTCGAAATCGAGCGACTCAATAGCGAATACGCGCGCGTACTCGACAGTGAGCGGTTTGAAGAATTTCTCGATTTATTTGTTGAGGACTGCCTCTATCGGGTGGTACCGCGCGAAAATCACTTGCTCGGCCTGCCGATTGCAGTGATCCACTGCGAAAGCAAGGGCATGATCAAAGACCGCGTTAATGCGGCACGTGAAAGCACCATGGCAGAGCCGCGCACGCTTCGCCACTTCATCACTAACACTCGTATTCTCGACTCGAGTGACGAAGTAATCCGCGCCGAAGCTAATGTGCTGGTCGTGCAGACTATGATCAATCGCATGACGGAAATCGTGCTGTCGGGCTTCTATCTAGACCGTATCGTACGGAGCGGCGATCGTTTCCGGTTCAAGGAGCGGCTCTGCATCTATGACTCTCTTCTGCTGCCGACCTCCCTGATCGCGCCGGTGTAGAACGAATTACGTCCCAATTCCGGGGGTGAGTCGACTCGGGCCCAGCTTACTTGCGGGTGCTCGCAGCCGGGTGAATGGTGGTTTGCGCATGGGTATCGTCGAAATCGAGCACGTGGGAGCTAATGCCATTCAGCAGCGCGGCATGGAGCACGTCCGGCCGCTCGGGGCGGCCGAACAGCGTCGCCTGGCGTGCCCCGAAAAAGGCCGACAGGGCCGCCACCGCATTGGCCACCGTCTCATGTTGAGAACCGCCCAAAGCGCAGCCGACCCAATTGAAGAGCGTGCGTTTGGCTTCATGGCGCACCGCCTCCGGCATATCTGCGAGGCGCGCCAAGGTGACGAACCGCGCCAGCTTCCGCGTGAGGTCGTTCGGGAGTTCCGCCTGCTTGAGTACCGGGTTAGGGGCCTGCGCTTGTGCCGGCGTGCTTACAAGCGGGTCGCCGATCGCCGCAGCCGTGACGGCCAATCATGCCGAGGAGCAGGGTTCGCCTGTTAGCGACCCCGGGTTGCACATAATCCCGGGCGTGATGCGAACCGCGACCGCGACCTCGAAGCCATTTTCGAAGCCGCTTCCAACTCGTCTGCGGTCGCCTGCTTCGAGGCGGTGTCGTACAGATCCGTAATCCAGGCCTCCTCCGGAGTAGCTGAGTCCCGTGCGAGAATAAGCCACATTAGCCCTCGCGCAGCATCGCGAGCAACGGATTGGCCCTTAAACAACAGCGCGCCGAAAACCGCCTGAGCCTGATATTGCCCCTTGTTGGCCGCCGCGAACAACCAGCGCACCGCCTGCTTCGTGTTCTTGCCGACGCCCTGGCCGTCGAGATACATGCGACCGAGATGGTATTGGGCGTCAGGATCGCCAAAATAGGTCGCCGCATAATTAAAAATTTCGTAGGCTTGGACGGCATCGGGCTTGATGTAGGCGGGGATGCCCGTGAGATAGTACCTACCGAGTTCCACAAAGGCGTTCGCGATGAAAAGCGCTCGCGCCGTACCCGTCTCTTCATCGGCATGGGAATCGGCAAGGCCGCTGAAATACTCGAACGCGCGCTGATCGTTCCGCTTCACTCCGTCGCCTTCGGCATACATGCGGCCAAGTTCCCAGGCCGCCCGAACATCGCCCTTGCGAGCCAACTCCTCGAGCGATTTCAGCGCGGCTTCAATACCCCCAGCCTGCCGCGCGACGAACGCCGACCGCAGGTTACCACAGCTGCTGACGAGCGCCTCTTGGGGCGCGGTTCCGCCGACCGCCGAAGCGATATCGGCGGGGCTTTTGGTGCCATCAAGGGAGTAGGCGGTGGTCAAGCCGAAGCCGAGTCCGAACAACGCAACCGGCAAAAAATATTGAAATATCCGCATAGCACGCCTTCTCGGCCGCGCCCCCGCCCGTATGCGTGGCGGCGTCGTGGCGCACCGACTAGATCTGTTGGGCATATTGATACCGTGACCCATACACCCGGTTGCCACGCCGCCGGCGTTTCTCAAACTCGACATCACTCAATTGGGATTTTCGGGCTGCCGCGGTCGACGGCGACTATGTCCCGGTCGCGTGGCAGCCATTGGTCCGTACTTCGGCACAACCGAGGCATTTGCTTCAACGCCCGCCGATCAATGCCGGAAACTCAAGTCCCGCCACGCTGGCGTCGCAATACCGGCACCGACTCCTCACTTGTGTAGGCGGTTCGAGAAACAACATTCTCTCGGGCGCTGCAAGGCAGGCTTGGCCCTTTTCTCGAAACTCCCGCCTGAAATCGAGTTTCACTGACCGGGCCGGCAATGGCGGCTCTTGGCCCAAGGCCGAAGTCGCGGCCCGCCGCCAGCAGGGCCGCTTTCTGGGGTGAACCCGCCGCAGCGGCGACTTGCTCGGCATGGCCGCCCGTGACCCATTTCTGACGTCGCGAGGCTTATCAAACGCAAGGCAACAGGAATCCTCCGCTTCATGCAACTCACCGACGCCGCCTTCACGAGAAGAAAGGGTCTCGCGGCTCTCACGGCGGCACGCCAAGCGGGATTCTGGGAGCGGCACGTCATGGGAATATCGGCCTGGCCGCGCCCGGATCATTCGTCTTTGATGTTTGCCGCCTTGATAATGGGCCACCACTTTTCGATTTCGGCCTTCTGAAACGCGCCAAGCGACTCGGGGTTCAGCTGGTCGCGCGGAGGAATCTCCTGGCCTAATTCCGAAAGCCGGCGGCGCACTGTCGAGTCGGAAAGGGTGGTGACCACGGCTGCGTTAATCTTAGTAACCACATCCTTTGGGGTCGCTTTGGGAGCCCACATCCCCGCCCAGAAATTGACGTAAAGCCCGGCCGCGCCAGCCTCGTCCACTGTCGGGATGTTGGGTGCCGACGACAGGCGGCCCTTTGCCGTAACAGCAAACGCCTTAATCGTTCCGGCGCGCACTTGCTCTAACGAATCAGCCGCTGTCGGAAACATCAAGTCGATCTGGCCTGCCACCAAGTCCTGCAGGGCAGGAGCAGCACCTCGATATGGTACATGTTGAAACCGCGTACCTGTTTCCCGTTGAAAAAAAAGAGACGCCACATGCCCTGAAGAACCAACTCCCGTCGACCCCAAGATTGCCTTGCCCGGGTTAGCCTTCAGCCAGGCGATGAAGCCCTTCAAGTCATCAGCTGGGATGGCTTTTTTTGCCACGATGAGCAACGGCTGAGTCGCTACCAGCGAGATCGGGACGAAATCGTTCAGCAAGTCGTACGGAAGCGCACGAATTGCTCCGTTCAGGACGTGCGTCCCCAATTGGCCTGCAACGAGCGTGTAGCCGTCGGGCGCCGCGCGTGCGGCCCGGCCGACCCCGATACTACCCGCCGCTCCCGTCACATTTTCAATGATGATGGGTTGACCGAGGGACACTCTCATCGGCTCGACCATTACCCTGGTTGTTACGTCCAGTCCTCCGCCCGCAGCGAATGGCACGATCACCGTGATTGGTTTCGACGGATAAGCCTGCGCCCAAGAGATGCGCGACAGCGCCGGGAGCGCGGCAGCGCCCGCAGCCAGGCGCAGAAATTGACGGCGAGGAAGTTTCATGGCGGTCCCTGTTTGGAATGTTGACGAGAAAGCGGCTTCACTCG
>WNFE01004325.1_pt1 | contig 10582 bp, 10 predicted proteins | sample 5400451 | NCBI WGS metagenome assembly WNFE01 (sample SAMN13153344, study PRJNA577476) | soil metagenome | isolation source: 200 cm saprolite under Douglas fir tree site 2 hole 2 | place: USA:California | collected 2015-04-18
TACCGTGCGCCTCTTCGAGAAACATGGAATCCGAAACGTGGCGTACTGGACGCCTCTCGACGAACCCCTCAAAGGCAAAACGCTCTTCTACATCCTCGCTCATCCCAGCCGCGATGCCGCCACCGCCAACTGGAAAGCCTTCCGCGACGATCCCGAATGGCAGAGCGTCCGCGATAAGTCCGAAGCCAATGGAAAACTGGTAGAAAAGGTTGACTCCACCTTTCTCGCATTGACCGATTTCTCCCCGCCGCTCCGCTAGGACCAGCCAGCCGTGGCCCTTTGGAGTGCGGCAGCTTGATGCCGCTTTCTTCTCTCTGTTATTTGTAGGGGCGCGGCATCGCCGTGCCCGTCCTTCTTGCCCCATGGCGGAAATCCCCCAACCCTGGTTCTCCGCATCTGCGTCGTTGGCACCCCGATGCTTTCCACCGGGGCGGGCGCGGAGCTTCGAGGGCTCTCTCGCCACTAAGCTCCTTAGAATGAACACTTCCATAAAATGCACCCGTAACTCCTTTAGAATGCACACTTCCAAAACACAGGACTTAAAACCCTTTAGAATGAACACTTGCGAGAAAACCCGGGGGGAGGGTCAGAGCAACTCAGCCCCAGGGAAACCTCCAAGAAATGGAGGTCCCTCCACAATTTCCCGCTCGATTCACTCCGAGCGCGCGCTATCCTGGGTAGCCAACTCATGATCCGCTCACTTCCCATCCGGCCGCTGGACCTTGGCTTGTTTTTACTTCGTAGCATCTTTATTTCGTTGTTTCTCATCTTTCTCTCTCCCCTCTCTCCAGCCCAGGACAACCAGCTCACCATCCGGCTCGCCCGCAACCCCGATCCAGCTCCCGAGTTCAACCTCACTGGCCTCGACGGCAAGCCCGTCACCCTCGCCGCTTCTCGCGGCAAAGTCATCTTCCTCAACTTCTGGGCCACCTGGTGCGGACCTTGCCGCGCCGAAGTCCCCGACCTCGTCGCCTTGCAGGACAAATACAAAAGCCGCCTGGTGATCATTGGTCTCAACGTCGACGACGAGGATCCCGCCGCCATCAAGCAATTCGCCGGCGACTTCGGCATCAACTATCCGGTCGTCATGGCGTCCAGCGATCTCCGCGCCCTGTACGGCGGCATCCCCGCGCTGCCAACCGCTTTTCTGCTCGACACTGAAGGCCGGGTCGTCCAGAAGCACGTCGGCCTATTCGATCCCCGGCTCTACGAAATCGAAATCCGCGCGCTCCTCGGGTTGCCCATCAACGCCAAAGTCGAAACCTTCGAGGACACCGGCGAAATCTTCCTCAAACACGCCGACCGCGCCACCGAACTTCCTGGCGTCGACCTCTCAAAGCTCACTCCCCCGCAGAAAAAAATGGCGCTCCGACGCTTTAACGCGGAACCCTGCACATGCGGCTGCAAGTACACTTTGGCGCAGTGCCGCGTCTGGGATACCGGCTGCTTGATCAGCAAAGCCGCCACCGAAAAAATCATCGCCGAGGTCTCCGGCGCCGCACCCAAGCCCGCCGTACTCCTCCCAGGCACTGGCCTTTCTCCAACTGCGCCATTGCAGCCTCCCCTGCCAGCTCCCTCGCCTGCCCCACCTTCTCCTCCGCCGCCTGGTCCGAATTCTCAACTGCCGGAAAAGCCCTATGAATAGCCCCGTCTTCGCGGTTCGGTCCGGTGTACCTCTTGCGTCTGGCGAGGCGCCACGTGCTAGCTCTGGACACCCTCACCCTGATACTCTCTCGTCCGTCGATGCCCGCGCTCTCGAAAATCCTTTTCTTTGCCGCTCTCGTTCTCTCGTTCACTGGAATTTTTTCTCCGCCGGTCGCGCTCACCATCGGAATTCTCTTCGGCCTCAGCTTCGCGCACCCGTACGCCGCGCTCGCCCGCAATTCCGCAAGGTTTCTCCTCCAAGCTTCGGTCGTCGCGCTGGGTTTCGGGATGGACCTGCACGAAGTGTTGAAAGCCGGCCGCAGCGGCTTTGTCTACACCGCGCTGGGCATTGCATTCACGCTCATGGTGGGACTTTGTCTCGGCAAGCTCTTGCGCGTTCGCGGAAATTCCTCGTTCCTGATTTCCACGGGCACGGCGATTTGCGGCGGCAGCGCCATCGCCGCCGTGGGCCCGATTCTTCACGCCGACGATGAAGAGATGGCCGTATCGCTCGGCACGATTTTTATTTTGAACTCCGTCGCGCTTTTTTTATTTCCGCCCATCGGCGGTGCGCTGCATCTTTCACAATCGCAATTCGGCCTGTGGGCCGCGCTCGCCATTCACGACACCAGCTCCGTCGTCGGCGCCGCCGCTAAATACGGCACGCAAGCCCTGGTGGTGGGCACCACCGTGAAACTTGCCCGCGCTCTCTGGATTGTTCCTCTCGCACTCACAACGGCCGCAATCAAGCACAGCAAGTCGCGCGTACAACTACCGTGGTTCATTCTCTTCTTTTGTCTCGCCGCGATTCTCAACACATATTCTTTTGTCATCGCTCACTTCTCGCACTCTCTTTTCACGCTCGGACGTCTCGGCCTGACCGCAACGCTCTTCCTCATCGGTACGGGAATTTCGCGCGCAACTCTCAAGGAGGTCGGCTGGCGCCCCATGCTCCAAGGCGTGCTCCTCTGGTTCGCCGTCGGCTTAACTTCGCTTTACTTCATTCGCGCCGGTGTAATCGCGTTCTAAGAAATGTTCCTGACACTTCACGTCAGATAAGGCTCTACCGAGACTGCTTCAGCTTGCGGGAGGCGGCGCAGCGGGCTACACTCGCGCCGCCATTTCATCGGCCGGATTTCTCGAACGTTATTCAATGGAGGGATGCTGTGAATCGAAGAGTAAGTTTTTTGCTGATCGCACTTCTCATTGCTGGGATCTTCGCCGTGCGCGGGGATTTTTCGAAAGCAGCGCCGCAATCCACTCGCCGCGCGATAAATCTTCCCGACGATAACGCGCAGGCGCCATTCAGTGGCGCGATTCTCGCTGGAAACACGCTTTATCTTTCCGGCCGGATAGGCCTGGATCCAAAGACGGGAAAAGCGCCGGCAGAAGCGGACGAGGAGATCAAACTTCTCCTGGACCGCGTGAAGGCTACGCTGGTGCAGGCGGGAATGAGCATGGACGATCTGGTCTACGTGCAGATAGCGTGCACCGATCTCTCACTCTACGACAAATTCAACGCCGCCTACAGGACGTATTTCACGACCAAGGATTTGCCGGCGCGGGAATTCATCGGGGCAGGTTCGCTCCTGCGCGGTGGCCATTTCGAGTTGCAGGCGATCGCCGTGCGGCACTGAGGGCAGGAACTTTCTAGCCGCGCGAGGGGAATGAGAAGACAAGGGCGGCGCTTCGTTCTGTTCGAATGACGCCTTCGCGCTTCTCTCCGTCTCGCGGGGACGCACGCGCCGCCGCTCCCACCCACCCACCTTTATCCTTCGTCTTAGCGCCGAAGCGTGTCATGATGCCCATATACAGGCATGTAAAGAATGACCTTATATTGCCTCATGTCCATATATGGTCTCACAGTCAGCGGCCAAGATAGCGTGTGGATTAGATAAACACTTATATTTCAACTGTTTAGCTCTTTTCAAAAACTCGATTCGAATGGTGAGTCTCATGCATCTACTTGAGCCACCTGAGGAAAATAGCATGTTGAGAATTACGACAGAAAAAAAGCGTGGAAAGGTCACCTTAAATGTAGAGGGCCGGATCGCGGGGCCCTGGGTGCCGGCACTGGAGCAGTGCTGGCGCGAACTGCATACCGGGTCGCCGAAGGAAAAGTTCAGCGTGAATTTGTGTGGAGTGAGTTTCATCGATGCCGCTGGGAAAGTGCTGTTGAAAGAGATTCACCGGCAGGGCGGGCGGCTAGTGGCTGAGGGCTGCCTGAACCAAGCGGTTATCGGAGAAATAATCGGCGACAAGAGAGAGGGGAAAAAAGCCAACGGAAGCGAGAGGCGCAAAGGCTCACACATCATTTTTTACGGCGTACTTTTTAGTTTGCTGGTGAGTGCGGGAGCAACGCAAGCGCAGGACGCGAGCAAGAAGGGCGGGCTGCCAGAGAACCCCGCGAATCAGATCTTGCGGCTAACGCTGGACCAAGCCGTGGGACTGGCATTGAAGCAGAATCCGACGGCACAGATCGCTGTATTGACGGCAGCACAGAGCGAGCAAGACAAAAACATTGCGCGGGCGGCGCTTTTGCCGCAGGGGGAGTTGGAAGTGAGCGACGCGGCGCACCGGCAGAACATTCAGGCTGGGTTTGGAGCACGCATCCCCGGGATACCACAGCACGCAGGACCGTTCCAAGTTTTCACTGCGGGGACGAACTTTGGGACACCGATTTTTGATTTGACATTGTTCCGGCGCTACCAGGCGGCGCGCGACACTTTGAATGCGAGCAAAGCAAACAGCCTAGCGACGCGCGAGCAGGTGATTCTACTGGTGGTGTCTCAATACATCGGGTCGCTGCGGGCTGTGGCCAACGTGCAGGCTTCGCAGTCGCGGGTGGAACTGGCGCAGGCTTTGTACGACCAGGCGGCGGATTTGCAGAAAGAAGGAGTAGGGACGGGAATCGACACGCTGCGGTCCAACGTGGAGCTCCAGAACGAGAAGCAACGATTGATCGAGGCGGAGGCGGAGCGCGAGACATCGCTGTATGCGCTGAGCCGGCTGTTGAACCTGGATCCGCGGCAGCCGCTGGAGTTGGCGGATTCATTGAGCTTTTTTGACACGCCACAGCCGGAAGTGGAAGCATGCATCGAGTTGGCGCTTGTGGAGAGGCAGGAATGGAAATCGCTGGAATCGCAAATCAAGGCGGCGGAATCGGAGAAGAGAGCGTCGCTGGCATCGCGGCTCCCGTCGCTGCGATTCGATGGGAACTGGGCATACCAGGGGATTTCTTCGACGACGGGAATACCGACCTACGCATACCAAGTATCGGCGAGCATGCCGCTGTTCACGGCCGGGCGAATTCACGCGGAGATTGTGCGGGCAGACCTAGAGATTCGAAAGCTGGAGCAGCAGCATGAAGACTTGCGCAACCAGATTGCGCTGGACGTGAAGACGGCGCTGATCAATTTGACTTCGGCGCGGAACGAAGTGCAGGTGGCGAATTTGGGGGTGCAACTGGCCAAAGAAGAAGTGGAGCAGGCGCGGGACCGCTTCAAGGCGGGTGTGGCGAACAACATTGAAGTGATTTCGGCTCAGGATTCGCTGTCGCGCGCGAACGACAACCAGATTGCGGCGCTGTACCGGTTCAACCAGGCGCGCGCGGACCTGGCGCGGTCCACGGGGCAAATGGAAAAGGTGTACGCGAAGTGAGGGGACGATGAGCGTAGAGATGGAAGTAGGACTGGAAAACGCAGCCAAGGTAAAGCCGCTTGTCGAGCTGCACGTACAAGAGGAGGCGCCGAAGGGGCTGGCAAGTCCGAAGGTGCGGCGGCTGCTGGCGGCGGGAGGCGTGGTCCTGGTGGCGGCGCTAAGCGGTCTTTTTCTGTACTACCGCAACCGGGAAAGCACGGACGACGCGCAGGTGGACGGGCACATCACGCCAATCGCTTCAAAGATTTACGGGCGGGTAGGGAAGGTTCTTGTAGACGACAACCAAGCGGTGAAAGCGGGACAGACGCTGGTGAAGATCGAATCGGGAGATTACGTGGCCGCGCTGAATCAGGCGAAAGCGGCGGTGGCGCTGGCGGAGAGCGAGGCGAGATCGGCAGGAGTGGACGTGCCGCGAACGAGGGAGAACGTGGCGAGCGGGAATTCCAGCGCGGGCGCGCAACTGCTGGCGGCGCAGGCGGATTTGGCGCGGGCACAAGCGACCTTCGAGCAAGCGAGGACGGCGGATTTGGGATGGGCGCAGGCGAACATAGAAAAGAGCCGCGCGAATGCGGAACTGGCACGGGCGGATTTGGCGCGTTACAAGCCGCTGATGGAGAAGGGCGAGATATCGAAGCAGCAGTACGACGCGGCAAAAGCGAATGCGGACGCGACGGCAAGCGCACTGAAAGCTGACGAACAAAGACTGGCACAAGCGGAACGAAGCGTAGACGTGGCCAAAGCGCAGCTGGCCGCGGCGGTAGCGCGGGTGGCGCAGGCGCAGGCCGGAGTGGCCGCGGCGCTAGCGGACGTTAAGCAGGTGAGCATGAAATCGGCGGATGCGGACGCGAAGCTGGCAAAAGTCCAGCAAGCGCGGGCGGCGCTGGAGGCCGCGCTATTGAATGTGAGCTACACGGAAATAGTGGCGCCGGTGGATGGCGTGGCGACACACAAGCAGGTGGAACCGGGACAGATTGTGCAAGCGGGACAGGGGCTGATGGTCGTAGTGCCGCTCCAGGACGTGTGGATCACGGCAAATTTCAAGGAGACACAGCTCAAGAAAATGAAGCCGGGTCAGAAGGCGGAAGTGAAAGTCGACACGTACGGAAAGACCTTCAGCGGTCACGTCGATTCGCTCGCGGGAGCGACGGGCGCGGTGCTGAGCCTGCTGCCGCCGGAGAATGCCACGGGGAACTACGTGAAAGTAGTGCAGCGAATTCCGGTGAAGATCGTTCTGGATCCGATTCCGCCGGAGAAGGGGGTGCTGCGGCCGGGAATGAATGTGGATGCGACGGTAATTACGGAATAAAAGAATACGTATTGAAATAAGGAAGCAAAACGAAAAGACGGACGAGCGATGCGGAACAGGATTCTAGCCAAGCTGAGGATGCCGGACGGGACGATTAACCCGTGGGTGATCGCGGTGACGGTGACGCTGGCAACGTTCATGGAAGTGCTGGACACGTCGATCGCGAACGTGGCGCTGCCGCACATTGCGGGGAATCTTTCAGCGGGGGCGGATGAGTCGACGTGGGTGCTGACGTCGTACCTGGTTTCGAACGCGATCGTGCTGCCGCTTTCGGGATGGTTTTCGGGGCTGATCGGGCGGAAGAGATTTTATATGGCGTGCGTGGCAGTGTTCACGGTGAGCTCATTTTTGTGCGGGCTCGCGCCGAGCCTCGGCGTGCTGGTGATTTTCCGGATATTGCAGGGAGCGGGCGGAGGGGGATTGCAGCCCAGCGAGCAGGCCATTTTGAACGACACGTTTTCGCTGGAGAAGCGTGGCATGGCATTTGCAGTGTACGGAATCGCCGTTGTTGTGGCGCCAACGATTGGCCCGTGGCTGGGCGGATGGATCACGGACAATTTTTCCTGGAGATGGATTTTTTACATCAACGTGCCGGTGGGGATCATTTCGTTGGTGCTGACCTCGTTGCTGATCAGCGACCCGCCGTACATGAAGCGCGCGAAGATCAGCAGCGGTTTCCGGATCGATTACATCGGGATCGGGCTGATCAGCCTGGGGCTCGGGAGCATGCAGATCATATTGGACAAAGGGCAGCGGGACGACTGGCTGGCGTCGGGCTTTATCCGCGTGTTTTTTGTGCTGATGCTGATCGGAATTATCGCGGGGATTATCTGGGAGCTGCGGCAGAAGGAGCCGGTGGTGGATTTGCGGATGCTAAAGGACCGCAACTTCGCCATCTCGACGCTGGCGATGTTTTTCCTGGGCTTCGTGATGTATTCGAGCACGGTGCTGATTCCGCAGTTTTTGCAGCAATTGATGGGCTACACCGCGGAGCTTGCCGGGTCGGCGCTTTCGCCGGGCGGCGCGGTGATCATGATGATGATGCCGGTGGTGGGAATCCTGGTATCGAGGGTGGACACGCGGATCCTGATTCCATTTGGGTGTACGGTTTCGGCAATCGCGCTGTTTGCGATGGCGGGCTGGGACTTGCAACTGGATTATGGCCACGCGGTGCGCGCGCGGATGCTGCAGACCTTCGGGCTCGCGTTTCTATTCATCCCGATCAACGTAGCGGCGTTTGCCTATGTTGCGAAAGAAAAGACCAACATGGGAACGGGAATCATCAACCTGGCGCGCAATATCGGCGCGAGCGTGGGGATAGCCACGGTGACGACGATGCTGGACCGGCGCACGCAATTTCACCAGGCGCATCTGGTGGAGCACGTAAACCGGCTCAACCCCGCGCTGGCGACGATGACGAACGGCACGACGGCGCGTCTAATTTCACACGGCTCGAGTGCCGCGCACGCGGCAGCGCAGGCCCAGGGCATGGTCTACAACATCGTGCAGCGCCAGTCGGCGATGCTCGCGTTCGTCGACAATTTCAAGATGCTCGGCGTCATCTTTCTCGCCGTGATCCCGATTTTGCTGCTGATGAGGAAGCCGAGAGCGCCGGCCGGTGGAACGCCGGTGCATTGAGGGGAGAAGAGTTTTCATTAACGACTGGGGGGAACAATGGCAACACAAGTGGCTGTGATGGGAACGCAAATCAATGAGGAGAAGCTAATCCGCGCTGGGCAGCAAGGGGACTCGCAAGCGGTGGAAACCCTATTTCGCCGTTACCAGCGGCCGTTGTTTCAGACGGCGCTGCGCGTCCTAGGTAATGCGGAAGACGCGGAAGACGCTCTGCAGGATGGAATGCTTTCGGCGTATCGCAACCTGAAGCGTTTCGAGGGCCGGTCGCAATTTTCGACCTGGTTGACGCGCATCGTGATCAACGCAGCGTTGATGCGGCGCCGCAGCGCGAAGGCGCGGCCTGCGATTTCGCTCGACGAGACTCCGCGGGAAGATGAGCTGCCAGCAACGGAACGATTCGCTGATAACGGCCCGAACCCGGAGCAGGTTTATGCCGGGACGGAACTAAAGGAGATAGTCAGCGAAAACCTCGAGGAGCTTTCGCCACTGCTGCGCACGGCGTTCCTGCTGCGCGAAGTCGAAGGATACTCGACGGGCGAAGCGGCGAAAAAGCTTGGCGTCACGGAGAACACGCTAAAGGCGCGGCTGTGGCGCGCGCGGCACCAGCTTGCGGAGAAGCTTGGGCGGCGCTTGCGGCGAATCAAGGACGACATGACAGGCGGGATGGGCGACGCCGAGTGCAGCTACTGCTGAAGAATTAGGTAAAGGACGTAGAGGAAGTCTAGGAAGTAAAGGACAAGAAGGCCAGCTCTCGAGCTGGCCTTCTTTTTTTGTACAAAGCTCGAGACAAGCCGTGTTCAGCTTGCTGCGGCCCTGTAGCGGCCGAGAACGCGCAATTCGCTGGCGGCCTTGCGGACTTCGCCGAGGGCAGCTTCGAGCTGCCCGGAGTTTTCCGCTTCCACGTCAATGAAAAACTGATATTCCCAGGGGCGGCCGTGAATCGGACGGCTTTCGATCTTGAGGAGATTGACGCTGTGGCGGGCGAAGGGCTCGAGGAAAGCGAGCAACGCGCCTGGACGGTGCGCCAGCCGCATGGCGAGAGACATTTTGCGGGCGTCGGGGCTTGCGAATTGCTTGGCCTGGTTTGCGCGGCGCAGCAAGACGAAACGGGTGAAATTCTCGGCGTTGTCCTGGATGCTCGCGGCGAGAATGACGCCACCGTAATGCTCAGCGGCGCGGCGGCCGGCGATGGCCGCGCTGCCTTTGTCACCGCGCGCAAGCGCTTCGCGGACGCTGCCTGCCGTGTCTTGGGCAGGCACGCGCTTCAAGTGCGGATGCGTTGCGAAGAAGCGCTCGCACTGAGCCAAGGCCATGGGATGCGAAGCCACGGAGCGAACCTCGGTGAGAGAGGAGCCGGGGCAGCCGATGAGGTGATGCTCGATAGGCAGAATCGTTTCCGCGACGATGGCGAGATCGCTTTCGAGGAGAAGGTCGTAGACGCGGACGACCGAGCCTGCGAGCGAGTTTTCGACCGGGGCCAGGAGCGCGTCCGCGAGGCCTTCCTTGATAGCCCGAAAGGCGGCGTCGAAGGTTGGGCGGGGCACGGTGCTGATTTCCTTGCCGAGAAGCCGGAAAGCAGCCTCCTCGCTGAAAGCTCCGCGCTCGCCCTGGAATGCGACGCGCATAGGTGTTGTGCCGGACGGGGTCATGATTTCATCTGACATTGTGCCCTTGCCAATGCGGTTCCGCCAATGCTCGGTCGTAGAAGCATCCTACCGAGGGCAGGCGCGGTATACTGCGGATACGGGGGGAGCGCGATGAAGATGTCGAGGCCCGAAGCGAACGAGTACGCCGCTTATTACGAGAGCTATATATCGCTGGTTCCTGTGAACGACGTTGTAGGCGCACTGGAGACGCAGCGCCTGCAGATGGCGCGCCTGTTTGCGGGGCGGAGCGAGCGCGACGGTAATTTCCGTTATGCGCCGGACAAGTGGACGGTGAAGGAAGTGCTGGGGCATCTCACCGATTCGGAACGCATTTTTGGCTACCGGGCGTTACGCATCGCGCGCGGCGATCAGACGCCGCTGCCGGGTTTCGAGCAGGACGACTACGTGCGGGGCGGAGGGTTTGGCGAGCGCAGGCTCGCCGATCTGGCAGAAGAGTTCGGCCATGTGCGCAATGCCAGCGTCGCACTTTACCGCTCACTGGGGAAAGAAGCCTGGAGCCGGCGCGGCGTGGCCAACAAAAATGAAGTGACCGTCCGGGCGCTCGCCTTTATTACCGCGGGGCACGAGTTGCATCACCGGCGGATCCTCGACGAGCGGTATTTCTCCGCTATTCCCCGCGCCTGAAATGATGCGCTCGCGTCCGCGGACCTCTCCGAGGTTTGAAGAGATA
>WNFE01005807.1_pt1 | contig 10582 bp, 9 predicted proteins | sample 5400451 | NCBI WGS metagenome assembly WNFE01 (sample SAMN13153344, study PRJNA577476) | soil metagenome | isolation source: 200 cm saprolite under Douglas fir tree site 2 hole 2 | place: USA:California | collected 2015-04-18
CTGGGTGGGCTGCTGAAAGCCGCGCATGATGGCCCGCAGCGTGGCCAGCGGTTGGGTCGGATCCTCGACGATCAACCGCCAGGCCTCGGCCTTGGCCTCGGCGGTCGGTCTGGCGGCCAGGGCGCCCGCGGCATGGCGACGGCCGGCGTCGGTGGGATCGCGCTCCAGCTCCGCTTTGATTTCGGCAGGTCCAATCACGCCTTCGCTGGCCAGCGAGCGCACGATGTGCCAGCGGAGATCGATGTCGACCTGCAGCCCCTCGTACGGGATCGAGCCATCGAGGATGCCGCGCACCAGGGCGTGCTGGGCGGGGGTGCGCGAGGCCGAGATCAGCGTGCGGGCCCAGACCAGCTGCAGGTCACTCCCCGGCTCCGCCTTCTCCAGCGAGCGCTCGGCCAGTCGCACGATCAGCTCGCGGGCCTGCGGCACGTTGGCCGGGTCGCCGTAGATGTCCGTGGCCGACTCGCATTGGGCCTGGAGCGCCTGGACCACGCCGATGTCGGTCTCGCCGTGAACGTTGTTGGCCACCAGGGGCAGATACTGCCGGGCAGCCAGCCCGGCGTCCCGCACCATGTCCCAGGCGGCGCTCCAGCACAGCGCCCGCGCCAGCGAGTCGTCGAGGGATGCCAGGTGGCGGGTCACCGTGTCCATCGATTGGTCGTCCAGGCGGATCTTGGCGTAGCCCAGATCGCCGTCGTTCAGCAAGAGCAGATCCGGGACCAGCTCGCCGGCGACGGCCGGGACATCGCTCGACGCGCCGGTCACGTCGAACTCCACCCGGCGGCGCCGCGTCAGCCGCTCCTCATCCAGGTCGAAGAGTCCGACCCCGATGCGCTGGGATCGCAGCGTCGGCCACCCCAGCTCGGCCTCCTGCTCGACGGTCAGTTCGACCAGCCGGTTCCCATCGTGCTCCAGGAGCGGGCGCAGCGTGTTGAGCCCGGCGGTCTCGAGCCATTCCTTCGACCAGGCATGCAGGTCGCGGCCGCTGCCGGCGCCGACGGCGGCCAGGAATTCCTGCAAATCGGCGTTGGCGAATTCGTGCTGACGGAAGTAGCGGCGGAGCCCCTGGAAGAAGAGGTCCTCACCTACCCAGGCGAAGAGCTGGCGCAGCACCGACGCCCCCTTCTCGTAGGTGATGGCGTCGAAGTTGAGGTGCGTGGATTCCACGTCGACCACATTGGCCGCGATGGGATGGGTGGTCGGCAGCTGGTCCTGCCGCCGCGCCGACGCCTTCTCTTCATTGGCGAAGGTCGTCCAGGCGTTGGTGAAGCGAGTAGCCCGGGTCAGGGCCAGCACGGCCATGAAGGTGGCGAAGCTCTCGTTCAACCAGAGGTCGTCCCACCAGCGCATGGTCACCAGGTCGCCGAACCACATGTGCGCCATCTCGTGCAGGATGGTGCTGGCGCGCCACTCGCGAGCGGATTCCGTCACCTTGGAGCGGTAGATCACCGAAGGCGTACGGGTAGTCGAACACCCGCTGATAGAAGTCGAAGCCCTGGCGGGTGATCTCGAAAATCTCCGCCGGATCGAGGTACTGGGCCAGCGACTGGCGGCAGTAGATCCCCAGGTCGATCTGGCCATGGTGCTCCCGCACCACGTGAAAGGGTCCGGCGACGATGGCCGTCACATAGCTGGAGAGCCGGGGCGTGGTCTGGAATGTCCAGAGGCGGCCGCCAGCGGCGCCATCCGTGGCGGCGCCCCCGGGCGGGTCCGCCGGGCTGTTGGAAACGACCTCCCAGCCCGCCGGGGCCTTCACGCTGAATCGAAAGGTGCCCTTCAGGTCGGGCTGGTCGAAGCAGGGGAAGAGGCGGTGGGCATCGAACGGCTCGAACTGGGTGTGCAGGTAAACCCGGCCGTCCACCGGGTCTTTGAACTGGGACAGGCCGGCACCGGTGTGCTGGTAGGCGCCGCTGCCCACCACGTTGACCACGTTGCTCTCCGCCAGGCCCAAAAGCGCGATCCGAGCTCCGTCGAATGTGCTGGCTGGCTGCGGCCGGCCGTTGACCTCGATCCAATCGACGGAGGCGGCCAGGCAGTCCACGAAGCTGGTCACGCCGGCGGAAGCGCATCGAAACCGGATCGTGGTGTCCACGCCGAAGGTCTCGTCCCCACGAGTCAGGTCGAGGCTGACCTCGTAGTGAATGTCGGTAAAGAGTCCCGCTCGGGTGCGCGCCTCGTCGCGGGTGAGATTGTTCCGTGTATCCATAAAGAAGGTCTAGGCCATGGTAGCATCGGCGATCTCGATGCCTGACCTCCTTCAATCGGCAGCGGTTCAGACCATCGCGCTCCGGCGCGTCTACAAGTCGCGTCGGGAGTCCGTCGTAGCCCTGGACGGGATCGACCTCTCGGTCGCGCGCGGGGAGATTTTCGGCGTGCTCGGCCCCAACGGCGCTGGCAAGACCACGCTGATCAAGATCCTGGTGACGCTCCTCCTCCCAACTTCCGGCCAGGCCTTCGTGGACGACCTCGATGTGGCGCGCGATTTCCAGGAGCTGCGGCATCGGATTGCGATGGTATCTGGCGGCGAGAACTCCGGCTACGGCCTGATGAAGACCCGCGAACACATCTGGATGTTCAGCCAGTTCTACGGCCTCTCCAGCCGGGTCGCGCGGGCCCGGATCGATGAGCTGATGGAGCGGCTAGGGTTGACCGAGGCGGCCGATCGCTACGTCAGCGCCCTGTCCAGCGGGATGCGGCAGAAGATGAACCTCATCCGCGGCCTGGTGACGGATCCGCGAATCCTGTTCCTGGACGAGCCGACCGTGGCGCTCGACGTGGGGGCGGCCCGGGACGTGCGCCGGGAAGTGCGGCGCTGGGTCCAGGAGGATCCGACCCGCACCGTCATCCTGACCACCCACTACATGAACGAGGCGGACGAGCTGTGTGACCGCCTCGCCATCGTCAACCACGGCCGGATCGTGGCGCAGGGAACGCCCCCCAGCCTCAAGCAGCAGGTCCAGCAGGACGTCATCGTCGACCTGCAGCTGACCCTTGGCCGCGACCTGCTGACCGAGCTGCGGCGAGTGGACGGCGTCACGGCGGCGACGGTCACCCAACAGGACGGGGCGGACCGCTTCAGCCTGTTGCTGGCAGACGACGGCGTGCTCACGTCGGTGCTGGGCATCGTCGCCGGCTCCGGTCGGGAGGTGCTGGGCTTGCAGAAACGCGACCCGAGCCTGGAGGACGCCTTCGTCAAGCTGGTGGGGCGCGGCATGGCCGAGGAGGAAGCGCCGTGAACCGTCCCTCGGCACTCCGGATCTTCGTCAAGACCGTGATCGCGCGCGCCTATCCGCGAACCGTCGGGCACGCCCGTAACTGGAGCTGGGTCGTGATTGAGATCGTGCTGCCCCTGATCGGGACGGTCGCCATGGTGTACGTCTATCGAGCCCTGCGAGCGCCGGCCGAGTACACCGGGTTCGTTGTCCTGGGCGGCACGCTGCTGGCGTTCTGGCAAAACATCGTGTTTGACATGGCCGGCAACTTCATCTGGGAGCGCGGCGGATCGAACCTCGAGCTGTTCACCGTGGCGCCGACCACGTTCACCGCCATCCTGCTCGGGATGGCCCTGGGCGGCATCTTCTACACGGCGCAGCGGGCGGCGGCCGTGCTGCTGGTGACCTCGCTGCTCTTCCAGGTCCACTACCGCCCCGCGGGAATCGCGCCGGCCGTGGGCCTCCTGGTGCTGACCCTCCTGGCCCTCTATGCCCTGGGTATGCTGCTGGCCAGCCTCTTCCTCTTTTTCGGCCGTTCCGCCTGGCATGCCCTCGACGGCATGCAGGAGCCGGTGTATTTTCTGAGCGGCTTCTATTTTCCGGTCCACTCGCTGGGCGCCTACGTGGCCGGGGCAGCCTCCATCATCCCGCTGACGCTGGGGCTGGACGCGATCCGCCAGGTCCTCCTTCCGGGCACCCCGGTTTTCCTCGCCCCGGCCTGGGAAGCTGGCTTGGTTGCCCTCCAGATTCCGGCCTATCTCCTGGGCGCGCAATGGGCGCTGCGAGTGATGGAACGGCTGGCTCGGCGGGACGCTCGGCTGAGCATGCGATGGGTTTAAGCCCGGATCCACCGATCGGACGACGCAGATTGGGATGCGCGGCGAGATGAGCGGAAGGAGGCGACGAGCACGCGAGGGCGCGCACCCGTTGGTGCATAACCGGGCGCGCGCAGAAGACGACGCTCCGCTTGCTCGCCCCGCGCCCAATATGCAAGGTCGATTCGGTGGATTCGGGCTGACAACGGCCGGCATTCGGACCTGGCGCGGTCTGGGTGCCTCGGCTCGCCTGGGCTGGCAGGTGTCGAGCAACTGGACGTCACCCGGCGTGTTCCTTGTCTACTCCGTGCTCCGGCCCGTCTCGGCTGCCCTGATCCTGACGGTCATCTACCAGGTGATCACCCGCGGTCGGGCGACCACCTACCTGGCCTTCTTGATCACCGGCACCGGCTTCTGGTCATTCGTGCAGCAGGGGCTGTCGGGGTTCGCCAACGCCATCCTGGACGACCGCGGCCAGTACCGGATGCTCAAATACATCTACATCGCGCCGCAGCCCTTCGGGGTGTACCTGGTGGGCCGGGCCATTGCCCAGCTAGCGGGGGCAGCCGCCTCGGCGGTCATCGTGATCGGACTGGGGACCATCACCCTGCATTTGCCGATCAACCCGCTGCGCGCAAACTGGCTGCTGCTCGGGGTGGCCTGTTTGCTCGCGTTCGCCGCCATCGTGGCCATCGGGATGGCCTTTACCTTCCTGCTGCTGGCCGGACGCGATACCCACGGCTACGGAGAGATCGGGGCCGGTGTCCTCTACGTCATCTCTGGTGCGATCTTTCCGATTGGGATCCTGCCGGGCGCGCTGGCGACGATGGCGGCCCTGTCGCCGCTCGCCTACTGGATGGAGTTGGTGCGGCGTTCGCTGCTGCAGGCCCAGGCCTATCAGATGTTCCCGGGGCTGTCGGACGTCGACGTCCTGATCCGGCTGGTGGCCAGCACCATCGGGACGGTCGTGGTTGCGTCTCTGGTCTTTCGATGGGCCGATCGCCGCGGACGCCAGCAAGGCTATGTCGACCGCGACGTGCAATGGTAACGGTAGCGCCAGCGCAGGGAAATCCCGCCGTACGCGTCGCGTTGAAGGGCCGTGACGTCGCTGCTTGTGATCGCCGGGCAGTTTGGAGTGGCGCTCGCTGGATATCGACGGTCAGATAGTGGACACGTACGCGAACCCTGACTGGACGGCCCGTAACTAGCTCACGCTCATCGGGGTGGTCATCTTCCTGGCTCTGCTCGTCATGGCGGCGTTCGGCACGGTGGCGTGGCAGGATCTGAGTCGCGTTCGACAGCAAAGCGGGCTTGCTCGCGCGGCCTGAGCTGAACAGCCTAGTGGGCCTCGGATGGGAGCCGAAGCCGCCCGAACAACAGGAGGAAGGTCGTCCCGGCCAGCAGGTAGAAGAGCGCGCTCACGGAAAACGCCAGCTGGAAGCCACCCCGCACTTGCAAGAGCCCGCTGATCAAGGGTCCCACTCCGGCGAAGCCGAGGCTGAAGACCACGTTCTGGGCGCTGGCCATTCGGGCCCGCTCCTGCTCGCTCACCACCTCCATGCCGAAGAGCTGGCTCAGCGGCGCCTGGATGTTCAGGAAGGACTGGCGCACGTAGATGGCAAGGATGGCCAGCGGCAGGCTGGTGCTGAAGGCGATGACCAGAATCAACGGCGCCCCACACAGCTGGCTGACCCCGATGGTGCGGGTGATGCCGAACACCCGGCTGACCGCGGGCACCGTCAGCGTGACGCCGGTGGCCAGCAAGGCGCCCACCGCCAGCACCAGGCCGATCGGTCCCGGCGTCAGGTGAAAGCGTTGCGCCAGGTAGAGCTGCAGGAAGTTGAGGAGCATGCCGGCCCCAATGCCCAGCAGGGCCTGGGGGATGAGGACGCGAAGGAAGCGGCGCCAGTCGACTTGGAGCAGCATCCGTAGCGGCATCGCCGCGCTGGCCCGCAGCCGTGGCGAGGCGGCCAGCTGGACGACGAAGGGCAGGCTGATCACTTCCAGCACGGCCATCACCAGGAATGCCCGCCGCAGCGAGGCCGCGCTGCCGGCCCCCGTGTGGGTCAGCCTGGCGTTGAGCTCCGGCACATACCCCCCCACCAGGTAGCCCAGCAGGCTTCCCACCCATGACAGCGAGTTCTGGACCGAGTACAGGACCACCCGTTCGTCGGGCCGGCTGAGCTGGGCCAGCAGCGGCGCCCCCAGCACGCCCAGGATCGTGGTCGAGAGCGCGAACAGTCCGGCGGCCAGCACCGCCGGCAGCCGCGCCGAGACCAGGCCCAGCGCGATGGCCCCTCCCACGCCGCCGGCGCTGGCCACCAGGATGAACGGGCGATAGCCAAAGCGATCGGCCAAGGCCCCCATGGGCAACCCGACCAGGAGCACGACCGCGGCGGGCAGGGCATTGAAGACGCCGATCAAATCGTTGCGAAAGCCGAGCGCGCTCATATAAAGGTTAAAGATCAGACCGAAGACCGCGAAGGCGACAAAACCCAGGAAGGAATAGACCAGCAGCCGGCGGGCGTCCGGGCTGAAGTCGCGCCACCGCTGGACCAGCCGGGAGCGCAAGAGGCTTAGCGGCGCGCGGCAGCTTTGGCTTCGGTCCGCTCCGGACGGAGGACCTCGAGGCCCTTCTGCACGGTGCCCATGGCCGCCAGCAGCTGGGCTTCCAGGTTCTGCATGACCTCCAGGACGTAGGCATCGGCGGACCGGCGGATCTCTTCGGCCCGCAGGGTCGCGTCCCGGAGCAGCGTCTCCGCCTGCTTATCGGCCCGCCGGACCAGTTCGTGCTGGCTGATCAGGTTGAGCGCCCGATCCGTCGCCTGCCCCGTCAGGCGGGCTGCTTCGGTCTGGGCCTCGGCGAGCAGCCGCTGGGACTCCTGGACGGTCCAGCGGGCCTGCTTGATCTCGTCGGGCAGGTTGAGGCGGAGCGCGTCGAGCAGCTCCATCGCCTCGTCCTCGTCGATCGCTACCGAGCGGGTGAGCGGGATCCGCCGGCTGTGGGTGACCAGGTATTCGATGCGGTCGATGGTTTCGTGCACGTTCATGGGGTTTTTCTCCTCTGACCGAAGCGATCCCCCAGGCGGCGCGCGACGGGGGCAGGAACGAATTCCGAGATGTCGCCGCCGAAGGCGCTCAGCTCCTTGATCAGGCTGGAGCTGAGAAACAGGTAGCGCAGACTGGTGGGGATGAAGACCGTCGTGACTTCCGGATAGAGGCGGCGGTTCATCAGCGCCTGCTGGAACTCCGACTCGAAGTCGGAGACGGCGCGCAAGCCTTTGACGATCACGCCCGCGCCCACCCGGCGCGCGTAATCGGTGGTGAGCCCATTGAAGGTCCCCACCTCGATGCCCTTCCGCTCGCCCAGACTGTCGCGGATCATTTGCACCCGTTCCGCTGCGGAAAAGACGGGCTCCTTGCTGGGATTCTCCAGGACCGCGATCACGACCCGGTCGAAGATGCTCGCCGACCGGTCGAGGATGTCGAGATGGCCCAGGGTGACCGGATCGAAACTCCCCGGATACAGCGCGGTGGTCATCCTGGATACCGGAAGAAACTCAACCGCGTCGACCCGTAGTCGTGCTGCCGCAGCGGCTGCAGTCGCTCGAGTGCCGGAATCGACGCCAACCGATGATGCTCGGCAGCCACCAGCGCCTCCGGTCGGAGTGGCAGGCTATCGAGGCGATGCAGGGTCTCGGCCATTGCGGTCGATCGGTAGGGCGGGTCAAGCAGGATCAAGTTGAAAGCGGAGAGGTCGCTTCGATGCGCCTTGAGCCAATCGAGGGCGTCGGCGGAATGGACCTCCGCGCGCTGGGCGAACCCGGTGGCCGCCAAATTTTCCGCCACGATGGTAGCACAGGCTTGGGCCCGATCCACAAACGTGACCCGCGCCGCGCCGCGGGAGAGGGCTTCGAGGCCCAGCGTGCCGCCCCCGCTGAAGAGGTCCAGCACCGTGGCGCCCTCGATACTGGCCCCAATGATGTTGAAGAGGGCCTCGCGCACCAGCGCGGTGGTGGGGCGGGTCTCGAGCCCGGCTCGCGTCTTGAGAATCCGCCCGCGATGCGTCCCGGCGGTGATGCGGGTGCCAGGGGCAGCCATCGCTCCACAGTAAACTGGATCCGGTTGGATGCTGCCCTCCTTGCTGCGACGGTGCTCGATCCCATCGCCTGGCTGGTCGGCACCATCCTCGTCATCCTCCTCCCGGTGGGCGCCGGGCTGGCCCTGGGCTGGTTGCTGAGCCTGCCCGGCCGGCTGCGACGCGCCCAAACCCAAACCCCCCCAGCCCCCGACGCCAGGCCGGCTAATCCAGGGCGAAGACCCGGCGGTAAGAAGTAAGGTGACGGCGAAGGACGGGGTCGTGCGCCAGGGTTGGGTCGGCGTCGAGCACCCGCTGCGCCTCGTCCTGGGCTTCCCTGACGAGCTGAAGGTCGAACAGGTCCGCCACCTTCAGGTCGAACCCGTGCTGCCGCTCCCCATACAGCTCCCCCATGCCGCGCAGACGCAGGTCGATCTCGGCGAGCTCGAAGCCGCTGCGGTGGGTGATCACCGCCTGCAGCCGCTGCAGGTTCTCGGGATCCTCGAGGTCCGTAAAGAGCAGGCAGAAGGCGGCGTGGGCCCCGCGGCCGACGCGACCGCGGAACTGATGCAGCTGGGCCAGCCCGAAGCGCTCCGCCCCTTCGATCAGCATCACGGTGGCATTCGGCACGTCGATCCCCACCTCGACCACCGAGGTGGCCACCAGGATGGCCACCTCGCCGCGCTGGACCCGCGCCATCACCGCCTCCCGTTGGGCGGCTTTCAGCCGGCCGTGGATGAGGGCGATGCGCTCGGCCAGGTCCGGAAACACCTCCGCGCGGAGCTTCTCCAACTCGGCGGTGGCTGAGCGGACCCCGAGCTTGTCCGACTCCTGGATGATGGGACAGATCACGAACACTTGGCGGCCGGCGGCGATCTGGCCGCGCACGAAGCCATAAGCCTCGTCCCGCTCCTCGGGCTTGACCAAGCGAGTCTCAACCGGCTGGCGGCCGACGGGAAGCTCGTCGATTACCGAGATGTCGAGATCGCCGTACAGCGTGAGCCCCAGTGTCCGTGGAATGGGGGTGGCGGTCATCGTCAGGAAGTGGGGCGGCCGCTCGCTCTTGCCGCGCAGGGCCAATCGTTGCTGGACGCCGAAGCGATGCTGCTCGTCCACCACGCAGAGCCCCAGCCGCTGGAACCGAATGCCTTCTTCGAGCAGCGCGTGGGTGCCGATGGCAATGGCAATGCCGCCCGACCCCAGCGCCTCCCGCATCGGCTCTCGCTGGGCGGCCGGCGTGCTGCCCAGCAGCAGGGCGACGGTGACCCCAAATGGCCGCAGCAGGCCCTCGACCACATCCGCATGCTGGCGCGCCAGGATCTCGGTGGGCGCCAGCAGGACCGACTGGAAGCCGGCATGGGCGGCGTGATGCATGGCCATCGCCGCGACCACCGTCTTGCCCGATCCGACATCACCTTCGAGCAGCCGGTTCATCGGCTCCGGACAGGCGAGATCCTGCAGGATTTGCCAGGCAGCGACGCGCTGCGCGTTCGTGAGCTTGAAGGGCAGCGCCTTGACGAAGCCACGCGCGGTCGGCTCGTCGAATGGCACCACGGGCGCGCTCCGTGCCTTTCGGGCGCGCTTGGCCATCTGGGCCGCGACCTGCAGGACAAACATCTCCTCGAAGGCGAGGCGCTCCTTGGCGCGGTCCAGCCGCACCGCGGATGCCGGGTAGTGGACCTGCCGCACGGCCTCGGCGCGTCCCATCAAGCTGCGACGGGTGAGAAGCTCCGCGGGCAAGAATTCGTCGAGCTGGTCGGCCATCGGCAGCACCCGTTGGATCTTGGGTCGCAACCATTTCGATGTCAGGCCCTCCGTCTCCCGATAGATCGGGACCAGCCGTGCCACGTTCTGCGGGCGCAGCGACACCTTTTCGTGGTCCGGGTTCTTCATTACCAGCCCGCCGTTCAGGTCGGCCTCGCCGGCGACAAAGATCTCGTCGCCCTTCTGCAGGCTCTTGACCAACCACGGTTGGTTGAACCAGACGACCCGCAGCGTACCGGAGTCATCGCCGAGGACAGCCTCGGTCAACGCCATCTTCTTGTATTTCGTTTGGTGGGCGCCGATGTCGTAGATCCGTCCCCGAACCGTTGTCTTGACGCCCGGACGCACGAAGGCGATCGGCGTGATAGTGGAAAAGTCCTCGTAGCGGCGCGGGAAGAACAATAAGAGGTCGCGGATGGTCGCGATGCCGAGCCGGGAAAGTTTTGCCTCGGTCTTATCGCTGACGCCCGGGAGGTTCGCGACGGGATCGTCTACCGACGGGTCCCGCACCACGTGCAACCGGGACATGATCAGGCGACGAGATACGTAAAGCCGATCACGCCAGGTCCGGTGTGCGTCCCGAGAACGGCTCCGATCTCGGTCAGCTGGATGTCGACGCTCGGGTAGCTCGAGGCAACCCGCTCGCGGAGTTGCTCGGCGTCCGTGTGGGCGGCGCCGTGCATGATGGCGAGCTGGCTGACCTTGCCGTCCCG
>WNFE01004328.1_pt1 | contig 10581 bp, 7 predicted proteins | sample 5400451 | NCBI WGS metagenome assembly WNFE01 (sample SAMN13153344, study PRJNA577476) | soil metagenome | isolation source: 200 cm saprolite under Douglas fir tree site 2 hole 2 | place: USA:California | collected 2015-04-18
GACCGCGTCGCCCAAGCGTTTCGTTTATTGATGGGATTGCCGTGCCCATCAATCTGAAGCGAGCGATAGAAGTGCGCCCCGGCCTCAACGGGGCCCTTACCACCGTCCTCAACCTTGCCGCTCCAGAAAATCGTCTGGCCCTTTTCATCGGTGGCTTGCAATTCAAGCCAGGCGTCGAAAGCGTCCACCGTCCCGCCGGGGAAGAAGTGCCCGACCTTGCGCGTGCGCACAACGACGTCCACGCGAGCGTCATCGCCCCGGCGAACTGCCGCATCCGTGCGATCGATGGGCGCGGTGACAGGACGGACTTCGCCGGCCGGTCCTTTCGGCAATGAGACATCAGATTCTTCGCCGACGGCGAAGGTCGTCGAGAGCTCAGGCTTCCCCATCTCGGTCCTGACGGGCGCACTCGCTTCGTTACCCGCTGGGGAAATCGCGAAGATATCAACGGTCAGTTGTTTGTCTTGCAGGAATTTTTTAGTGAATTCGAATTGCGCCTGGTCCTGATTGGCAGTGGGCACGGCGGTGTTGGCGCCGGGGAAGCGATGCGAATGCACCAATCCTTTGATGTTGCCAGCGTCGTTCGACGGCACCTGGGGCATGTGGCAGTCCGCGCAATTCATGGGCGCTTTCGGATAGTAGAACGCGCGCGCGCCCTGTCCCGAAACTCCGCTGGCCTGCCAGTTATCGTATTCATTGAAGCCGCGAATCCAGCGATAGCGATTCACCGCGACATCCAGGTGAACCTTGTGGCAGGAAGAACAGAACTCCGCCGTGTCCGCGCGCATGAACGGCTTGAGAAAGGTACGGCGGTGGGGTTCGGGGTTCAGGCGAACCAGGAAGTCGTGGAGCGAACGGACCACAGGATTTTCGCTGGCCGCCAGTTCATGAAGCTTCGGGTACTCCAGGAAAAAATCACCCTGGCCCATGGTGCTTTTCACTTGCACGATGCTGTGGCACATCAGGCATCCGAGACCCGCGCGGGCTTCCGGGCGATCCACAATCTGTTTGATCGGCGTATCGAACAAGCCGCTGTAGAGCAGCGCCGGATCGTGGCAACCGGCGCACCATTTCGACGACTTCACGCCCGCGACTTCCTGCATGTACTCGATGCTCTTGCGATACCACTGGTTGTTGAAAGAAGAGAAATGGTGCATCGAGCTGTCCCACTGCTTGTAGATGTCGCCGTGGCAGCGCTGGCAAGCGTCGGACTGCATGAAGTATTTGGACGGGATGTTGCCGCCATGTCTGGTCTGCGCGGAGCTCGGGAAAAATTTGCCTTGCGGCCCGTCGCCCTCGCCATTCATCGTCTCCGGCGGCATCAGCGGATTGGAGATGCGGTTCGCTTTTTGCCATGCGATCTCGCGAGTCCACCAGGCGCCTGCGACGATTCCCGCAGTTAAGAGCAGTAGCGCAACAAATCCCAAGCCGCGTTGGGCGGCGCCACGGCCCAGCCATTCGCGCGACGCCAGCCACGAAGCGAGCAAGCACAATGCCCCGGACATACACATCGCGATGTGGGCGTACAGCCAGGACTTCAAATGACTCGGTGTACCAATCTTGATCAGCGTGATGCCGAGAATCGCCCCCATAGCCAACAAGATCCAACCAAATCGCGCCAGCAGACCCTCGTTTCCGAGCAGACGAAACAGTGTGAAACCCAGCAGAACAGAAAAAACGATTCCGGCCGCAACATGAAACAAAACCACAATTCCAAAGTAAATCGTCGCAGAGGGATACGCGTACAAATAGACAGCACTCGCTACCAGCGCAATCAAGCTTCGGGATAACCAACGTTTCTGAGAATCAATCGCCATCATGTCCGCCCGCGCGCGGTTCTCGCATAATACGACAGCGGCCGGATGTCTGAGTAACATCCGGCCGCAATTCAGTTTGGGGTGCCTCGAAGCAAGCCGAGCAACGCTCGATGGGAGGCGGAGCTACTATTGCGGTCATTTATATGGTTCGAGATTCGAGCTGGCAATACTGTAAAAGCACTAGAAGCCCGGTTGCACCTCTATCCCTTTTGTTTCCAAGCATTTATAGGAACTTCCACTACGAAGCTCTTTAAATTCTTCGGTACGGCCGCTGGGCCAGTCAATCACCATGCGATCAATCTTGTCGCGCGTGCCGAGTCCAAATGTAATCGGCAACTCCGATTGGGAAAGATAGCTGGAACCACCCCGAACCATTCTCGATTGCATTTGCCCCTCATAGAAAATGCGAACGGAAGCGCCGATGGCGTCGCGATTGGACTTCAGCCCTCGCAAGTAAAATCGAATGCTGCGATGGCGCTCTGCCTGATCGTTCCGGTACAAATATGCTGGACCATTGTTCGTAGTCATCAGGATGTCCGGATCGCCGTCGCGGTCGAAATCCCCGTATGCAAGTCCCCGCCCCACTTTGGGCGTTTCGAATCCGCCGCCAGCGCCCTCAGCCACATCTCGAAACTTTCCGCCGCCTCGGTTCAGGAAGAGTTGTGGAGGTTGCGCGTATCCGGTGTTCCCCCGAATGCTTCGAACGGTCTCATCAATGTGGCCATTGGCGACCGCCAGGTCCAGAAAACCGTCGAGGTCCACGTCAAGAAACATGCAGCCGAACCCGAGGCTATTTCGCGACGCAGCTCCGACTCCGGAGGGGATGGAGGTATCGTCGAAAAGTCCCGTAGCATTCGAGCGATAGAGTCCGATCATCTCGTTGTCAAAGTTGGTGATGGCTACTCCGGGCTTGCCGGAGTTTTCGAAATCCCCGATGTCCACACCCATGCCGGCGCGTGCTTTTCCTTCTGTGCTGAAAGCCAGGCCAGCCTCCACAGCGACATCCTTGAACTTGCCGTTGTGCAAGTTGCGATACAGTTTGTTGGGTTGCGTGTCGTTTGCTACGAGCAGGTCCGGCCACCCATCCTGATCGTAGTCAAACATCGCGACGCCCAGCGATTTTGAACTGCTGTCAAAAATTCCGCTCGTCGCCGTTACATCTTCAAAGGTTCCGTTACCCCGGTTGTGGAAGAGCCAGCAGGTGTCGCCGCGGTAGGCTTCCGGCGTGCAATACGACTTGTGCGTGCCGTCGAGGCTGCAGAACACATCTTGTTCCGGCGACCAGCGCACGTAGTTGCAGACGAAGAGGTCCAGCAAGCCATCGCGATCGTAGTCAAACCAGAGCGCAGAAGTGCTGAAGCCCCGGTGCCCGAAGAGGCCGCTTACACGCGTCGCATCCACAAAAGTTCCTCTGCCGGTGTTACGAAAAAGGCGGCTCTGCCCCACGCAGGTGATGAAAATGTCAGGAAATCCGTCGTTGTTGTAGTCACCGACAGCCACACCCATGCCATACATCTCGATATCCAGGCCCGCGCTTCGCGTTACATCCGTAAACGTGCCGTTGCGATTGTTGCGGTAGAGCCGGAGGGAGGAGCGCTGGCGTTTGTGTCCGGGCCAGTCCGATCCGTTAACGAGAAGAATGTCTTGCCAGCCGTCGCCATCGTAATCGAGGAATGCACAACCAGAACCCAGCGTCTCGGGGAGGAGCTTGCCGCCGTAACCGCCACTGTTGTGCCGGAAGTGAATGCCCGCAGCGGCGGTCACGTCCGAAAAGCGAAACGTGAGTCCGGGGATCGATTGTTTTTGAGACCGGGCCGGAGTCAAAACAGCCGCAAAACCCGTTGCGCAAGCGCCCAACAGGAAATCCCGTCGAATCACGGCAGCGTGACCAGGCCGTTGCGAATGGCGTAGACCACCAGTTCCGCCGTTTTGTGAATTCCCAGCGTATCCATGATGTTGGCGCGATGAACGGCCACGGTATTCGCGCTGAGGTTCAGTTCCGCGGCAATTTCCTTGTTGGATTTGCCGGCGACGATATGCTGCAGGATTTCCAGCTCGCGCGGCGTCAATCCGCCCCCGCGCTCCCCCCGCAAATTCTCGGTGGGGGATACTTGCGGATCGAGCACGGTCATGCCGCCCGCCACACTCTTCACCGCACTCACCAGGTCGAGATCCATGGCATTTTTCAGAACGTAGCCGCGCGCGCCGGCATCGAGAGCCTGGCCCACGAGGGTTTCCTCGGAATGCATGCTCAACATCAGGATTTCCGCTTCCGGAAATTTCTCCAGGATCTTGCGCGTGGCTTCGATGCCGCTCAGCTCCGGCATCGCGCAGTCCATGACGATCACCTTCGGCCGCAATTCAAGGGCGAGACGCACGGCCTCCTTGCCGGTGCTGGCTTCTCCGACGACGGAGATCTCCGCGTCGTCCTCCAGCATGCGGCGAAACCCGCGCCGGACGAGCGCGTGATCGTCGGCAAGCAACACTGTGATTTTATGCGCCATGGACTTCCGCTTTACCCCGAGGGACCTCAAGCCGCACGAGCGTGCCGCCTGGTGCGCGGGGCGATACCGCCAACACACCGCCGATCAGTTCGGCGCGTTCGCGCATGGCTACGAGGCCGATCCCTCGTTGCACTTTTTCGGCCACAAAGCCCGTGCCATGATCCTCCACCTCGAGCTCCAGAGAATTCGCGGAAAACTTCAGCCGGATCCACGCTTCGCGCGCTCCGGAATGCCGGCTCACATTATTCAGCGCCTCCTGCAGGACGCGATAGACGTGCACGCCTGCGCCTGTTTCCACAGGGAAGGGCTTCCCGGTCTTCTCATAGTGCAGCGTAAGGCCCGCCTGGTGCTCCACAGTGGGAATATACCAGTCCAGAGTGCTCTCCAGCCCCGCCTCTTCGAGAAGAACTGGATGCAGGGCCTGGGAAAGCGTTCGAATGTTGTTCAATGTCGCTTGCGCGATGCCTTGGACTTCTTTCAACTCCTCGCGAGGAGGCGATCCTTCCGGCAGGTGATTTCCAGCGCGGCGCAACATGGACCCGATGGCAGTCAAGACCTGGCCGAACTCATCGTGCAGTTCACGGGAGATATGCCGCAGAGTGGACTCTTGTGTCGAGATTAGTTTTTGCGCCAATTCGCTTCGCTGTTCGGAGAGTTCTGCAAGCCGCGCAAAAATCTGTTTGTTGCTGCGGATGAGATAAAGGCTAGTCGCTGCAATCGCGATGAGCGTTGCCGCCAAAAAAATGTAGAGCTGGCGCTGCACGCCATCGTAAATCTGAGCGATTCGTGCCGCGGCTTGCTCTTCGCCTTCGTTATTTTCCACCAGGAGCCGCGAAACAGCCGTGCTGAGAGCTTGCTGGCGCGCCTGGAGCGACAGTCGAATCTGCTCTCGCGCTTCGGCCTCTTTGCCGCTTTGCGCCAGCGCGAACATCCGATTCACCGCGTCCCAGAACTGCGACAGCGATTGTGTCAGGTACTGCCGCTGCTCCGGTGTACGGTTTACCACCGCGAGGCTCTCCTCGAGCTTGAGGCCGGCATCCAGATCCTGATGAATGCGGTCGAATTGGGCCGACCAAGCGGTGAGAGGATATGGCTCGGTCGTGTCCAGCATGTCGCGCATCGCGAGCGCGATGGAATTCAAATCGTTTTGAATTCGCAACAGCTGCAGCGAGTCTCTCCGGTTCCTGTCGACCATTTCACTTTGCAGCTTTCGCAGGCCGGCGAGCTGCGCCGTGATGTAATACGCATAAGCCAGCACGGCCGCGAGTGTGATCACCAGCCCCAGCAATAGTCCAGTTGTTGGCGAGCGATGCGAGGGAGCGGCATTCTGCACGGACTAAGAATACCTCACGCCGCCACCTGGCGCGCTGCAAGCCGCGCAAATAGCGAGCAGAACAGATTAGCCGCGAGTGCTAGGCCGTAGTAAAGAGATCACGGCTAACATTATTGCGCAGCCGGCGAGCGGTACCAGGAGCCCGATGCGCAGGCTCCCCGCGTACCGCGAAACGACACCCACAAGCGGCGGCATGAGCGCGCTCCCGGCAGCCGCCATTGCAAACATCACGCCTCCAACTTTTCGTGCGCGCACGCCAAACCATTTGGAAAGCCAAGCAATGAAGATCGGGAAGAGACTTGCCAGGCCTAGTCCTGCGAGGAAGGCGCCGCCGAATAACGCCACATGAGAGTGAGCACTCAGAAATATCAATTCACCAATTGCCGCAAGCAGGACTCCTCCCACAGCGACCGTTACTTCCTTCAATCGAAGAAGAATTGCCGCCGCGACTCCACGCCCGCCGAGCAGGCCCGCGAAGAAAAACATGGGGGCTAGCGTCCAGATGTTACTGCTCCACGTCGCCGCTCGCTGCGCGTGCGCCGGAGCCCAGTAGGAAGTCCCAACCTCTGTCCCTACGTACGTAAAAAACAAAATTCCGAGCAGGAGCGCTACACCGCCCCCCGCTATTTTGACGTTCGTTCCGGCAGGAGTGGAATCTTCTTCATGCAGTGGCTTGCCAAAGGACATCCGCAAGAGCACAAGCGCCAGCGCAGCGCAAATTGCCCCGACGACATAGAGAAGCAGCGTGACGTGCGACGTGCGCATCGTCAGCATGGCGAGAGGCGAGGAAGAAATTGCGCCAGCGCCCCAAGCCAAATTCATGATGTTCAAAGCAGAGGCGCGGCGTTCTCCATACATTTCGCCTACCCACAAATTCGTTCCCGGTGTGGCGAATCCGTAGCCAAGGCCATAGATGCCGCTGGCCGTAAGAGCGAGTGCAAACGTCGGCGCATTGAGCAGACCAAAGCCGAGCCCCAGCATCGCAAGGCCCAGTGTGATTGCAGGTTTGAATCCTTTCGCGGAGACCAAAGCGCTCGAAACCAGAACGCCTACGAACGATCCTGAGAATTGCACGAGCGAGAAAAGCCCGGCTCGACTGTCGTCCAATCCCCATTTGACCATGAAGACGGGAAGGATCGGTCCAATGAAGGAGATCACAATTCCATTGACGACGAAACCAGCGCAAAGCAGACCGAAAATCACGCTCTGAGAAGAACGCGCGGCTTTTTCCAAGATTTGCGTTTTCGAGGACATCATGGCATTTTGCCGGAGCCAAGCATTTCATGCAACGAAGCCGTAGCCTGAGCAAGGGACTGGGAAGCAACGCAAAATGATTGAAGTAGGACTCGTAGGATTCGGGCTCGCCGGTCGCGCGTTTCACGCACCTGTAATTCGTGCTGTCCCGGGCCTGCATCTTGCGGCCATCCTGCAAAGATCCGGCAACGAGGCGGCGGAAAAATATCGTGACGTTCGAATCGTGCGCAGCCTGGACGAACTGCTGGCGATGAAAGAAATCCGGCTCATCGTCATCGCTACTCCCAACGACACGCATTATCCGCTGGCACGCCAATGCCTCGCGGCAGGCCGCGACGTAGTTGTCGACAAGCCCTTCGCAACCACTCTCGAGGAGGCCATCTCGCTGGTAGAGTTTGCAAGAAGTGCGGGCCGCTTGCTCACTGTGTATCAGAACCGCCGGTTCGACGGCGATTTTCAAGCGATCCGGCAGCTCGTAGCCGCCGGCACGCTGGGCCGCATCGTTCGCTTCGAAACAAGTTACGACAGATATCGCCCACAGCTAAAGCCTGGCGCCTGGCGCGAAACGCAACGGCCCGGGAGCGGAATCCTCTTCGATATTGCACCGCACCTCATCGACCACGCGCTGGTACTCTTCGGGTTGCCGGAAGCTGTGACGGCCGACGTTCGAGTCGAGCGCGAAAACGCCGTCGCCGACGATGCCTTCGATATCACTCTCCACTATCCCAATAGCCTGCGCGCGGTCCTTCGTTCAAGCATTCTTGCTGCCGCGCCGCGCCCGCGCTTCGTCGTGCTGGGAACCCAGGGCAGCTTCGTCAAGCAATCCTTCGATCCCCAGGAAATGAATCTTCGTCGGGGCCATATTCCCTCGGACACCGCTTGGGGCGCTGAGCCAGAAGAGAACTGGGGCGTCTTAACGATTCCCTCGGGAGACGTGTTCGAACACCGGCGCATTCCATCGGCATCTTGTGACTACCGTGATTACTACGCGAATGTACGCGATGCGATTCTCGGCCTCGCGGAATTGGCCGTCACGCCGGAGTGGCCGCTCGACGTCATGCGCTTACTGGAACTCGCGCGAGCGAGCAGTCATAAACGCTGCACGATTCCGTGGTGACAGGCGAGCAGGTGTCCGGCCTGCACTTTTCGGTAAGCTCCAGTGAACTTCCGCGTATAATCTCTCTCTTCTGGCAAGGGAAGGAGAGCCGCTCCGGATATGGCTATTGAAATCGCACCTTCGATCTTGTCCGCGAACTTTTCGCGGCTCTCGGTCGACGCCAAAGCGGCGCTCGATGGCGGCGGCACCCTCCTTCACGTCGACGTCATGGATGGTCATTTCGTGCCGAATATCACGATCGGTCCCCTCGTCGTTTCTTCCTTGAGAAAAGCGTTTCCCGGCGTCATTCTCGATTGCCACCTGATGATTGAGAATCCCGACAATTTCATTCCCGCATTTGCCGACGCCGGGGCGAGTTGGATTTCCGTTCACCAGGAAGCCTGCCCGCACCTTCATCGGACGTTGCAGCTCGTCGAATCCCATGGCTGCAAGCCCGGTGTAGTCATTAATCCCGCGACTCCCGTTCACATGCTGGATGAAGTGCTGGACATCGTTCATCACGTTCTGGTGATGTCCGTGAACCCTGGATTTGGCGGCCAGAAATTCATTCCTGCCGCGCTGCAAAAAATCAAGACGCTCGTGGAAGTCCGCGAATCGCTCGGTCAATCGTTTCGCATTGAAGTGGATGGCGGCATAGCGCAAGACACCGTTGGCGACGTTGTGCGCGCGGGTGCGGAATTATTGGTTGCCGGCAGCGCCATCTTCGGCAAGGGCGACATATCCGAAAACACCCGCAAGCTCTTGCAAGCGGCCCGCTCCGCAACCCTCGCGCACGCTTGAAAACGCTAGCCCTTCCAGACGTGCTTTCCGCAGGTGCAGGAGACTGTCTCGGCGGGAAGTTTCTTTTCCATTGGTTGCCGGCAAACTGGACATTTTTTCTGCCCACATAGCAATACCTAATCTTTTCTTCAAACTGGTAACAGCCTACCAGCGAAAAAAGTGTACCGAGCGGGGATCCGGCTGTCTGTCTCAATAGGCACAAGAGCAAATCTGTTCCCAATTGCACAGCAGCCACACTCTCGACGCGCTACTCTGCTTGAAGCGCAGAGATTCGCCAGCATCTCGTCAGTTTATATTGCTATGAAAAAGCCCAAAACATTTGCTCTCTTGTTTGTGTTGGCCGCAGGCAGCCTCTTGTTTGGTATGGCGAGCTACGCGCTCTCCGGAGATGCGGCAGAAGAATCTCTCCCGCGAGGCAGTTTCCGCGATGCGCACCGAGACGAATGCTCTCTTACAGAACGTATCCCCGGCGCGCAGTCCCCAGAGGCAGTTTCTGTTGCCGGCCACGATCCAGAACAAGCTTACACTCCGACTGCGGGAGAACTTGTGGGTGCCGTCGTCGCAAATGAGTTAGCGGACCGTGAGAAGTTGCGAAAGTGGATCTGTATGATTGAGAAACGGGCGGGGAAGCAAACGCTCACCGAAGTGCAAGTAGAGACTAAGGAAGGTCCACTGTTCCGTTTGCTAGCTATCGACGGCACAGCGCTTAACTCCGACCAGCGGCAAAAGGACGATGCGCGCATTGGCAAGCTGATGAAGGATCCCAGGCCCTTGCTGAAGTTGAAGCAAGCGGAGGACGAAGACGAGCTCAAGCTCCAGAAGCTCTTGAGCCTAATGCCCCAAGCTTTTCTTTTTGACTATGATGGAATCGAAGAAAACCTTCTCCGGGTCAAGTTTCGCCCCAATCCCGATTACAGTCCGCCAACCTACGAAGCTCGCGTAATCCATAGCCTGGCCGGAACCATTTTGATTAACTCGAAGCAGACGCGCCTGGCAAGAGTCTCGGGTCAGCTTATAAATCATGTGACCTTTGGTTTTGGTTTGTTGGGTCGAATTGACAGCGGCACACTGGAGTTTGAGAGAGTAGAGGTCGGCCCTCAGCAGTGGAAGACCGCCTTCATCAATATTCACTTCTCTGGGCGAGCAGTGATATTTAAGACCGTCAACAAAGACCAATATGAGCGGCGGTCCGATTTCCGCGCAGTCTCCGGCGATCTCAGCCTCTCCGATGCCAGGGATCTTCTGATCACTCGCACTCTTCCACTTCCTCAAACCGCGCAGACCAGCAATCAATTTTAACCACTATGCAGCCCTTGCACCCGGCGCATTTTGCAGCCCGCTAGGCTACGGTGATTTCGGTGCTGAGGTAGACGTCTTGGATGGCGTTGAGTAGCTGGATGCCTTCCTTCATCGGTCGCTGGAAAGCTTTACGGCCAGAGATGAGGCCGGTGCCGCCGGCGCGCTTGTTGATCACCGCCGTGGCCACCGCTTCTTCGAAATCGTTTGCGCCGGAAGCCCCACCACTGTTGATCAGGCCCGCGCGGCCCATGTAGCAATTCGCGACCTGGTAGCGGCACAGGTCGATGGGATGGTCGCTGCTGAGATCGGTGTAGATGCGTTTGTCGAATTTCCCGTAGCTGGAATCGCCCATATTGAGCGCCAGGTAGCCGCCGTTATTCTCCGGTAGTTTCTGCTTGATGATGTCCGCTTGGATCGTTACGCCAAGGTGATTGGCCTGTCCGGTGAGGTCGGCGGAGAGATGATAGTCTTTGTCTT
>WNFE01004330.1_pt1 | contig 10578 bp, 9 predicted proteins | sample 5400451 | NCBI WGS metagenome assembly WNFE01 (sample SAMN13153344, study PRJNA577476) | soil metagenome | isolation source: 200 cm saprolite under Douglas fir tree site 2 hole 2 | place: USA:California | collected 2015-04-18
TACTGCTTCAGAATTTCTTCGAGCTGCTCGTGCCGCCACTTCCGCGGATCGAACTTGACCAGCACGGAGCAATATGCGGGATGAAGGTTGCGGATGCCTACAATCGGCTCCAGTTCAAGCAGCAGCAGAAATTTTCTGACATGGTCGTGAGCGTCGGGCGTGATTTGCTGACCGAAGTAGATGAGTAGCGATTGATCGCTCGCGCGCTGAAATCGCGCGGCTTCGGCTGCGTGCATGAGCATGCGGGAAGAGTATACCGCTGGTCCTGCATCGGCTAAACCCAGGCCGGATTTCGCCGCCGCAGTCCGGAATAAAGTTGTCGCAGGGAGTTGTACCAGAAAGGTTGAAAAGGGAAGCCCCGCCTTCCCTGGGGGAAGAGAGGCGGGGCGTCTATCGCGTTCGTGCTCTTTTATTTTTGTTGTTTGAAGGAAAGCGGAAATTCGAGCGTCTGATTCTCGATAGGAATGCGCAGCATCAACTGCTGCGGATTTTTGCCGCGTTCGAACCAGACAGCGCCGGCAACCTTGTCGTTGGGCTCGATGGTTGCAGATTTGAGCGCCAGGGCCAGGATTTGCCGGGCGGTGCTGTTTAAAGTCTGTTTGCCTTGCTGGCGCACGGCATTTTCTTCCGCGTATTGATGCTGAATGATGTAGTTAGGGGCGGAGACGGACGGCGCGAAAGAAGATTTGTAGCCAACGTTGGTGGCGCTGGCCGATTCGGCTGACGACGTGGTGTGCGCCGGCGCGCTCGAAGGTTCCGCGATGGCTTCGGTCCAGAGAACCTGGTGGGTCATATTTTTCGCCAACTGCGCGGGATCCAGATAGAAGAGCGGCTTTCCATGCAGGCTCACGTCGTCAAGGATGAACTGCGACGGCTGGATATGGATGGACTGCGAGCCGCTGTTGGCGATGGCCACGTTGGCGCGCAGCTTCCATCCTGTGTCGTGCAGAGAGACTTGCACGGTGATGCCGTTGGCCGTGAGTGATTCGACAAGGATCCCGTTGCTCATAAAGTGGTCACACCCTTGCGCGCCCTGCTGCCAGCGGGCCACGCCGTTCTCAATGCTCGCAGACTCCACGCTGGGCGGCCGCCGAGGTGTGGGGATCTTTTTGACGTAGATCGCCGCGACGTACCCCATTTTGCCGTCGGCTGTCTTGATCTTGACCGTATAGCCTTCGTTGTTGTCGAGCATGGTGACTTCTTCGCCGCATTTAAGCGTTGCGATTACCTGTAGGGGAAGCGATTGCTCGGGATCGGCGGTCATGGGCACGTTGCGAACTCCAGGGCAAGCGATCTTCCAGGTGGAAGCAACCGGAGCGGCAGCGGCCGCGGGTTGCGTATCGGTCTGCGCGCGTACCGCGGGAACCCACGATGAAGCGATGATGCTCAGCAAAGCGAAATTTACCGTGATTGATTTGTGCACTGAAGCCCCCCTCCGGGTTCAGATGGAAAAACTCTACTTCGCCCTTACAGGAATCGTCGGCTCGGCAGGGCTGCTTGTCCATAGAACGCGCGTACAGGTTTTGGTGCTTTGTTGGACAGCCGTCCGTGCGTTGGTGCATCGCGGGGAATACCGGGCCCATGACGCTGGGCCAAATTGAAGGGAATTTGGCATCCATGGCGGAGTTGGCGAAAGCGAACAAGATTCGCGTGGTCCTCGCATCGGTGCTGCCGGTGAGCAACTATGGGCACGACCGCCAGGGAAATTCGCTCGACATGCGCACGAACCGGCCGCCGGAGAAAATTCTGGAGCTGAATGCGTGGATCAAGAAATACGCGACGGAGAACGGCTACACCTATCTGGACTATTTTTCGGCAATGGTAGACTCGCAAGGGATGCTGCAAAAGGATTTGAGCGAGGACGGGCTGCATCCTAACGCCAAAGGATACGCGGTAATGTCGCCGCTAGCGGAGCAGGCCATCCGAGCCGCGATCAAGAAGAAACGGTGAACTGAATACGCGGAGCACATGCTTGTTTTGTAACGCTGCTGTAACTTGACCGTGGGACAGTGCTAGGCTAGGGTGTAGGAAGTTTCTCCGTGAGTTGGCCGCGGTAGCTGAACGCAGACTAGCGGTCAATGGACAGCAGGAGGAATCCGCCATCGGCCACCCGGTTTCTGTAGAAGCAAAGCCCGCCACTTGGATGCGACGTACCGTTCACATTTCCGGACAAATCGAAACTTTCTTCGGCACTCTCGACGAGAACGTGCGCTTGCTGGAGGACGCGCTGCAAGTGCGCACACATTTGAACGACACGCGGTTGGCGATTGAAGGCAAGCAGGACAGCGTCGACCAAGCGGTGAAAATCGTCGAGGAATACAACCACCTGACGCGGCACGGGCGAGTGCTTTCGAGCGCGGAGGTGAAGTCGCTGATGCGCGTGGCGACCGAGGAGCCGCACGAATCGCCGCGAGGAATGTTCGAGCATTCGCGGGCGCGTTCGTTCGGCAAAAAAGTGGTGACGCCGAAAAATGCCAGCCAGCGGCGCTACATGGAGGAAATCGAAAAACACGACATGATGTTCGCTGTGGGGCCCGGCGGCACGGGCAAAACATACATAGCCGTGGCCATGGCGGTGAGCGCGCTGCTAACGAAACAGGTGAACCGCATCATTTTGGCGCGACCGGCGGTGGAGGCCGGGGAGCGGCTGGGCTTTTTGCCTGGCACACTGCAACAAAAAATTGATCCGTACATGCGGCCGCTGTATGACGCGCTGTACGACATGCTGGACGCCGATAAGCTTGATCGCTTCCTGGAGAAGGGCATCATCGAGGTCGCGCCGCTGGCGTTCATGCGCGGGCGTACGCTGAACGATTCGTTCGTGATTCTGGACGAAGCGCAAAACACCACCAGCGAACAAATGAAAATGTTTCTGACGCGGCTGGGTTTCAACTCCAAGGCAGTGGTGACCGGCGATGTTACGCAGATTGACTTGCCCGCCGGGAAGAAATCGGGATTGGTGGAGGCGCTAGAAGTGTGCGGCAAGATCGAAGGCATCGGCGTGGCGCAGTTCACGGAAAAAGACGTAGTGCGGCACAACCTGGTGCAGCAGATTATTCGCGCGTACGAAGAGTATGATGGCTCGCAGCCGCAACGCAGCGGCGGCGGAAACGGAAAACCCGAGCCGCGCGCCGAATCCGGCAAAGAACAGGCTAAAGAATCTCTGCGAGGATGATCCTGAACCGCCAGCGGGCCGTCCGCGTGGCACGGCGGCCACTTGAGCTATTCCTGGCTCGCGTGCGGCGGGAACTGGGGATCGGAGAAGCGGACGTCACCATTTGCTTCGTCAGCGATGCGGAGATGGCGCGCATGAATCAGTCCTTTCGCAAAAAAAAAGGGCCAACCGACGTGCTGTCGTTTCCCGCGATTCACCGCCGCGTGCCTGTCTCGTTGCCGCGGCGTCGAAAGGCGGGGAGCGGGCGCCGCTCGCCGAGCAAAGTATTTCTTGGAGACGTCGCCATCTCGCCGGCCACGGCGCGCCGCAACGCCAAGAAACTTGGCCGCTCGCTACTGGGTGAATTGCAAATCCTGATTCTGCATGGCGTGCTGCATCTGCTCGGCTACGACCACGAAACCGATCGCGGGGAGATGAATCGCGTCGAAGCGGAACTGCGGCGCCGGCTGGGGCTCACGTGAGCTTCCTTTTCCTGGTATATACGCTCGGCACCGTGCTGCTGGGGCTGAGCCTGCCGATATTTTCCTACCTTACGCTCATCTATCGCGAGCTTGGCCGCATGACCACCGGGCCCATCCACCAACACCTGGAAATCTTCGAAGCGGAAATCGAACCAAAACTCAAAATCAATCGGCACAGCGGCGGCCGCACATTTCGCATCATCGGGCATTTCTGGCTGGCGTTCTTGGTATTGGAAACCACGCGAGGGGTGGTCTATTTCGTGCCGGGCAGGTGGGAATCGTTTTTGGAGTTCATCGTCTTCCTGACGCTGGAAGTCGTGATCTTGATGCATTTTCTGCCGGACATGCTTTTGTATCGCACGACCGGGAGATGGCTGCTTCCGCTGCTGCCGTTGATTCGCGCGACGATGTGGCTGGCGTGGCCGGTGCGGATCTTCCTGGAAGGCGCGGAGTCGCTGGCGAGAATCGCCGAGCACGAGCCGGAGCGCACCGAAGAGCAGCGCACCGAGGAGGGCATCGAAGCGCTCGTCGAAGCGGCGGAGGAGGAAGGAATCATCGAGCCGGAGCAGGGCGATTTGATCGAGCAAGTGGTGGAGTTCAGCGACAAGCGCGTGCGCGAAGTGATGACGCCGCGGCCGGACATCGTGGCTATTGCGGCGGACGCCACGCTGGAAGAACTGCACGCGAAAGTGGTGGGCACGCGATTCGCGCGGCTGCCGGTTTATGAAAAGTCGCTGGACGACATTTATGGCGTGGCCTATGCGCAGGACTTATTGCACATTGCCGATCAGGATTTGCCCAAGCGAAAAGTGCGCGAGCTGGCGCATCCGGTGATGTTCATTCCGGAGACGAAAGCGGGTTCGGAGTTGCTGCGCGAAATGCGCCAGAAGAATCATCCCATGGCTATCGTGATCGATGAGCATGGATTAGTGGCAGGGCTGGCCACGGTGGAAGATTTGGTCGAAGAAATTGTAGGCGAGAGCGGGCGCGACGACAAACAGCCCGCGCCGGATGTGGTGCGCGAGCCCGACGGCGGGTTGGTCATGCGCGGAAGCATGTCCATCGACGACGTGGAGGATTTGCTCGGCGTGCAGTTTGGAGACAAGGCGGACGAAGCGGTCACCACGATTGCGGGCTTGCTGAGTCACGTGTCCAGAAAAGTTCCCGCGCCGGGCGATAAGGTCGACATCGCCGGTTATCGGTTTGAAGTGATAGAAGCGAACCAGCGCAAGGTGCTCCGGTTGCGCATTCGGAAACGCCCCGCGGCCACGGTCTCCGCGAAGTAGATTCTACCATCACTCCTCGGTCCCTTCTTCTTCGTCCGCGGGCTCGTGCGCTTGCACCGCACTCAAACCCTCGAGCTGAAAGTGCCAATCCAATTCGCGGACGCGCTGGGGATTGTCGCGCCAATCTTGCGCGACCTTGACGAACAAGCCCAGAAAAACCTTCGTGCCCAGAAGTGATTCGAGCTCCTTGCGCGCTTCCGTGCCGATTTTCTTCAGCATCGCGCCCTTGTGCCCGATAAGGATTTTCTTCTGCGTATCGCGTTCAACGTTAAGGGTAGCCTCGATGCGCACCAGCTTTGGGGTTTCCTCGAATTTCTCGACGAAGACGGCCAGCGCGTAGGGCAGTTCGTGGTGCAGTGCGCGGATGGCTTTCTCGCGGATGATTTCGGCGGCGAGAAACCGCTCGGGCTGATCGGTGACCTGGTCTTCCGGAAAATACGGCTGGCCTTCGGGTAGATGGCGGAAGATTTCGCCGAGCAGTTCGTTGCAGCCGGTCCCCTTGAGCGCGGAAAGGGGAACGATGGCGGCAAAGTCGAATTCCTTGCGGAAGCGTTCGATCAGAGGCAGGAGCTTCGGTTTCGGAACGGCGTCGACTTTATTTAGGGCGAGGATTGTCTTTCCCGGAAAGCGCTGGGCCTTCTCGAGCAGCATGGAGTCCGTCTGCGGCGAGACGCGGCTGGCATCCACGATGAGCAGCAGGACGTCGATGCCTTCGACGGCGGCGGCGACTTCGTGCATCATCTGGCGGCCGAGCGCGGAATCGGGCGCGTGCAGGCCAGGCGTATCGATGAACACGATCTGCCCGCCCTTTTGCGTCACGATGCCTTGAATGCGATTTCGCGTGGTTTGCGGTTTGGACGTAACGATTGCGATCTTCTGTCCGACCAGATTGTTCAGCAGCGTGGATTTTCCTGCGTTGGGGCGACCGACAATGGCCACAAAGCCGGCGCGGAAGCTGCTTTTCTTCGGCTCGATCGATTCGTTTGGCGGCGTCACGGCGGGAGGAGCGCCATCAATCCGGCGCGGCAATGCCGAGCGACTTCATTTTGCGGTAGAGGTGGCTGCGCTCGAGGCCCAGAGCCGTTGCCGCCTGCGTCATGTTCCAGCGGTGTTCCTGCAGCTTGCGCAAAATAAATTCGCGCTCATAGGCGCTGCGCGCTTCGTGCAGAGTGGAATACGGGTGCTGCGGACTCTCCGCCACCCCGCGAAAGATTTCGGGCGGCAGATGGTGCGGCTCGATGCGCGCTTGCGGGCAAATAATGACCAGGCGCTCGACGAGGTTGCGCAACTCGCGAACGTTTCCCGGCCACGGATGCCGCAGCAAGATCTCCATGGCCGTATCGCTGAGCTCGCGCGTTCTCTTACCGTACGCGGCACTGAACTCGTTCAAAAAATGCCTCGCCAAGATGGGGATGTCCTCTTTGCGGTCGCGCAGCGGCGGCACGAAGAAGGGAATTACGTTCAGCCGATAGAAAAGGTCCTGGCGGAAGGCGCCGCGCGCGATCTCCTGTTCGAGGTTCTTGTTTGTGGCGGCCAGAACGCGAACGTCGACGCTCAGAGTCTGGCTGGAGCCGACCGGCTCGAAGCGCTGCTCTTCCAGTACGCGCAGCACTTTCGATTGCGTGCGCAAGCTCATGTCGCCGACTTCGTCGAGGAAGAGCGTGCCGCCGTCGGCTTTCTTGAATTTTCCGGTTTTGTCTTCGCCGGCGCCCGTGAAGCTGCCCTTTACGTGCCCAAAAAGCTCGGATTCGATCAGCTCCTCAGGGATAGCCGCGCAGTTGACCTCGACGAACAGGCCTTTGCTGCGCAGGCTGGCGGCATGCAAGGTGCGCGCCACGAGCTCTTTGCCCGTGCCGCTCTCGCCATAAATCAGCACGCGGCCGTTGGTCGGCGCAGTGACCGCAATTTGCTGCCGCAGCGCCTTCATCGGCACGCTTTCGCCGATGACCTGATAGCGATGGCCCAGCTCGCTGCGCAGTAGCTGATTCTCTTCCTGCAAGCGCCGCTGTTGAATGGCGTTGCGCACGAGCACAATGATTTTCTCGAGCGAGAGCGGCTTTTCGATGAAATCGAAGGCGCCAAGTTTCGTCGCACGCACCGCCGTTTCGATGGTGCCGTGACCCGAGATCATGATGACGGCGGGAGGGCGCTGGGCAGCTTGCAAGCGGCTGAGAGCCTCCAGGCCATCCATGCCCGGCAGCCACACATCGAGCAGAATCACTTCCACTTCGCCAGTCGAGGCGCGCTCCAGCGCTTCCTCCGCGGAAGCTACCGATTCGACGTGGTAGCCCTCGTCTTGCAAAATTGACGACAGAGATTCACGGATGCCGGGTTCGTCGTCGACGACCAGCAGATGCGGCCGGGTGGTCATGTAGAGGTTTCCACTCCTGCGCGCTCGGCGGTAGCGGGTGTAGGTTCAGCAACCGGCAACTCGATCACAAAGCGCGAACCAGCTGGGAAATTATCTTCGACGTGAATGCTGCCGCCATGTTCTGCAACAATGCGCGCGGCGATGGCCAGCCCCAGGCCCGTTCCGCGATCTTTGGTCGAAAACTGAGGCAGGAAAAGTTTGTCCTTATCCTGAGGGGAGATGCCGTGCCCGGTGTCCTGCACACAGATTTCGACAGTCTCGGAGTCGTCGTGCGCGCGAGTGATGACTGTGATCTCGCGTAGCGCACAGGTCTCCAGGGCCTCCGCGGCATTGTCGATCAGATTGACCACGACGCTGCGCAGCAGCCCGCCGTCTGCGCGCACGGTGGGGAGATTTTCGGCCAGCGACGTTTTTATGGTCACACCATCGAGGCGGCCGGAAAATACTTCGACCGCTTCGTGCACGATCGTATTGGCGCTGGCGGGCGTCAGCTTTGCCGCGGGGAAGCGCACAAACTGAGAAAACTCATTGACCAGCGCGGCCAGCGTGGAGACTTCGCGCTCGATCAGGCGAGAGCATTCCTGGACGAGGCGGGTGAGTTCTTGATCCCGTAGTGACGCAGCCGGGTCCGAGGTTTCGCGGCGATCCAGAAAGCGCGCCAGGCGCTGGGAAGAGAGTTGGATGGGCGTGAGCGGATTCTTGATTTCGTGAGCGATGCGGCGCGCCACTTCCTGCCAAGCGGCGGATTTTTGCGCGCGCAGCATTTCGGTCAGATCATCGAGCACCAGCACAAAGCCGGCGTTGGCGCGGCGCGGACCGAGCGAGCTGACCGTAACGGCAGCATGCAGGACGCGCCCGGCCACGACCGTTTCGATCTCACGCGAAACCACACCCATGCGCAGCGAGCGGCGCATCAGATGCTGCACGGTGCGCGCCGCTTCGGCTCCAAGCAGCTCCTCGAGCGAATGCGCCTCGCGAGCAGCGGTGCCGAACATGCGCCCCACGGCGGTATTCAATCGCAAAATGGCGCCGTCAGCGTCGAGAGAAATCACACCCGTAGGAATATTTTCCAGCACTGTTTCCATCAACTGGCGCCGGCGCTCCAACTCCTGCACCGCCTGTTGCAGGTTGTGTGTGAATTGGTCGATCTGCGAGCGGTTGTCGCGCAGCTGGGTGGTCATGGCATTGAAGGATCGCACCAGCACGCCAAGCTCGTCCTGTGCCTGCTCCGGGACTTGGTAGTCAAAATTTCCAGCGGAGACTTCGCGCGTGCCCTCGGCGAGAGCCTGGATCGGAACGGTCACCTGCTTGGCGAGAAAGAGCGCCAACCACATCACGGAGAAGAGCAATAGGATGGTGAAGAAAGCGAGAATCAGCAGCATCTGGGTTTTCAGGGCGCGCAAATTCTGCTTCTCGGTTTCGTACTCGCGCATTTTTGTCTGGATCAGAGTGAATCGGTTCAAAAAATCGGGGCTCGTACGATAACCGGCAGCAACATAGGCGGAGTTGTTTCCCACATCGACAGTCGGAAGGCGAGCGACCAGATAATTCCGTCCTTGCGCTTGCCATACCTCCACGCCACTAGGGAGGGTGCTTAGCAGGCTGCCGAGAACCCCCGCGCGCTGACAGATTATCCCGCTGCGGTCTTCGGGTTGTTCTTCGCAGACGACGCCCCCACTCACCGGCTTGCCGTCTTTGTCCAGGAGCCAAACAGCGTCGAGCCCGGAAGAGAAGGCGCGTTGCAGCAGGTCGTTTGTAGGAAGGGACATGTTCGACTGCACCTGTCGCGCCAACGAGCGAAGGCGCGGCAGCATGCTGGTGCGCCCAAGATCATTCAATAGGTTTTGCGTCTGCTCTGAGGCGATTTCCAGAGGGCGGGGGAACCAGCGGCCCAGCGTGCGATTGAGCAGCGAGTAGCTGACAAAAAACATGAACAGCACGGGGAGCAGCGACAACGCCATAGCGCCGACGACCATCTTGGTTTTGAAGCGCGCCCCAAGCTGCTCTTTGCTGCGCTCCGCCCAAAGTCGCAGCACCGTGCGCATGAGAATCATGAAAAACACGAGACACGCCGCAGTGGTGAAACTGGAAACCGCGTACAGAGGTAATAGTTGGCGCCAATTTTTGGGCTCGAAAGGCACGTCCAGCGAGCCAAACGTAAACACCGCGGCGAGCAGCAGGGTGAGAAGCGCGGCGCCGATACCCAAAGTCCAGCGCTGTTTTGGCTCGAGCGAACTCATAAATTAGCCTGCATTGCGCGCGGCAGAAAGGAGCGCAGCGGACACTCGCTGCAACGAGGATTGCGTGTGCGGCAATACTCCTTGCCGGTGCGAACAATCAGGGCGTGGAATTCATTATACAGCGGCGCGTCGCCAGGAAAGCTGCGTTCAAAGAGCCGGCGGATTACTTCGTAGCTCTGGGCCGGCGTGGCGAGCTGATGCCGCTCGAGCAGGCGCCGGGCATAGGCGTCAACAACGAATACCGCGTGCTCGCCTCCATAGAGCAGGATGGAGTCCGCCGTTTCCGGGCCAATACCGTGGACGGAAAGAAGTTTTTCGCGCAGCGCCACGGTGGGAGTGCGGAACATTTTTGCGAGCGAGCCGCCGTACTCAGAGCGAAGAAATTGGACGAAGCATTTCAGTTTCCTAGCTTTCTGGCGGAAGTAGCCGGAAGAGCGTATGAGCCGCGCGAGCCGCGCCAACGACACGCTTTCCATGCCGCGAGGCGTCAGCAGCTTTTCGCGGCGCAGATTCCTTATGGCCGGTTCGACATTGGTCCATGAAGTGTTTTGCGTAAGAATGGCGCCGACGATGACCTCGAAAGCTGAGCGGCCCGGCCACCAATGCTGCGGCCCGTGCGCGGCCAAAAGAGCGTCATAATATGCGCGTAGGGGAGCCGGCGGCGCGGCCGGGGCGGTGCGCGCCGAAGGATTCGCCCCGGCTTCGGTTTGCGGCACACTAGGCATCTTCTTGGCACGATAGCGGCGGCTGCGAGCCAAGTCAACAATCAGCGCGGGCTGCGCGATTCGCGCGCCCGTCCTTTGCTTTCGCCAACCTGACCGGGAGGACAGGTGTTAGCCATTTCAGAACGGAGTAACAATTTCTGTCAGCCTGCATAGCCCGCTTTTGCTAAGGTTGGCGATAGTGGCTGTTCGGTTGGGAGTGCGCGGATGTCCGTCCGGCTCGGCGAAATACTGATCAAAGAAAGCCTGATTACTCAGGAGCAGCTCCAGAAGGCGCTGGAGTTCCAACGCGCCAATGGCGGCAAGCTGGGAAGCTGCCTGAC